>Ga0228535_1001219_pt1 | contig 44758 bp, 30 predicted proteins | sample SJ1metagenome_FD_168457 | JGI IMG/M metagenome (GOLD analysis project Ga0228535, IMG submission 168457) | Enriched culture of PCE-dechlorinating microbial communities from Ithaca, New York, USA - SJ1 | ecosystem: Engineered > Modeled > Simulated communities (microbial... > Unclassified | place... | reverse complement strand
ATGTCGAATGTCCGTTTGACGCTTTGTTCCCAATCGGGCATTTTTATGTCGGTAATACTTACCAACGGACTAATGCTTAAATTGTCGATGCGGGCACTTCCGGTTAAAATTTCATACAGTCGTGGCGTAAACTGAATATCGATATTGAAGCGATAGAGGGAATTGATTATTGAAAAAAGCTGATAATCATCAGTTTGATCGAGTGCAATAATGGCTTCCTGTATGTTGTATTTTTCGATAATTTTTTCGATTTGATGTAAATTGCCAAGTATCATTTCCTGTGATATCAGCTTTCCATGATTAGTTTCCACATATCCCACCACAGTTTTTTCAGGAGCTGCCTTTGCCAGCTCATTCCCTATTTTGATGGCATTTTGTCCCGTTCCAATAATAACCGTCGGAATAGTCCATTTTTTTAAACGATAGTTGCTTTTAACATTGGAATAAATAATAAGACGAGGCAAATAAGTAAACACAAACAACAATCCGAACAACACGGCGAGAGAATAATAGTAGTATTTGTAAGATACCACAATATCATCGAGCATCAACACAAAAAAAATGACAATGGAAATAATCAATGAAGCTACAAAAGTGGTAAAAAATATTTTTATGCCTGAATGTTTTTCAGGATAAAGATAAAATCCGGAAAGATAATGAACTGTAATACAACTCAACGGAAAAAGTATCAGACTGGAAAGATAATTGTAATTCGGAAAGAAAATTTGAACATTTTCAAAAATAGCTGCATCATTCACTATTTTTCGGAAAATCATGAACACTACCCACACCACCAGTGAAGCCAGTGTATCCGAAATCAAATAACGATATAACAGTTTTCTCTTGTTCATCCGCTCGCTGATGAGGAAATTTCTAAATTTTGAATTCTATTACTTTAGAATTGTTTTCAATATTTTGCGACACTTATCGTCTCTCAATTTTTTATAAACGAAAATTAGTATTCTTTATTTTCTTTTCACCGCTTTATAATTATTACTTTAGCACATGACAAAAATTGAAATATTTGTTTTATATATCTGTAAAAACACGACATATAAGCTAAGCACTTGGGTTGACCTTGTCCGGTGAGCCGAAAAACAAGTGAGAAAAGCGTTTAAAAATCATCCTTGTTTGAGTTCCGACGTATTTTGTCGGAATGAGTTTGGGCGATTTCAGCTTTTCGAGCGTAAGTTTTTCGAGTGAAGTGCGCACAGTCTTGAAAGCAGCGTTTAAGCGAAAACAAAATCAAATTTATTTGATTTATGTTGAGCGTAGCTGCTTCAACTAAGTTAATTTTTTTGCTTACGTTTTTGTTTCAAGACAAAAAAGTGAGTGGGGTTTGGGGCAAAGCCGCGTTATTAAATATCTGAAAATAAAGAACATAAATGTTTTTACAATTTTTTTTATCATGTACTAAGGACAAAGATAATAATTTATTTGTACAATAATTTAATGTAATACATATAGTTCACGCCATACCAACCGATTTATCTTTTACGATAGCTAACACTATGCTAAGTTCAACATAAAAGTGCGGATTTAGCAAAAAGTTTTGCATTGTTTTTTTAATTTTTTGTATTTTTGTAGCGGATTTCCTTACTTTTCCTAACTGTGGGAGGCTGTCAGAGAATTTAAAAAATGAATTTTCACTGCGTAGCATGATAAAGTAAATCCTATGTCCAGAATCAAATTGCGAACATGGCTTTATTATGTACTCATGTTACTTCTTTTTTGTGTTGGAGCTTATTTGTTGATACAAAAAGGGAGCGACGTGGAGGCAAATTATCATCTAACCACACAAAGTGTCTCTACCCAAGTTCTTACTCCGGAACCCAATCTCAGCAACTGGGAACAGTTTAAAGTTTCAGTGTCCCACAATATGGGCGAGCCCATCACCCATTTATTGCTTCAAATCATTGCCATACTTCTGGTTTCGAGGCTTTTTGGACTATTTTTTTCCAAGATAAATCAACCAACTGTAATAGCAGAAATCTTAGCCGGCATTGTGCTCGGACCTTCTTTGTTGGGGCATTTCTTTCCCAATATTTTCAATTTTCTCTTTGCTGCCGATTCTTTACCCAATTTGTATATTCTAAGTCAGATAGGGTTGATTCTTTTTATGTTTGTTATTGGTATGGAGTTGAATATGAAAGCGTTGAAAGAAAAGGCAAGTCAAGTGCTGGTTATTAGTCATGCCAGTATTCTCATTCCTTATTTTTTGGGAATGTCGTTGGCCTATGTTTATTATGAAGAGTTTGCCGTTAATCAGACTAAATTTCTTCCTTTTGCGCTGTTTATAGGAATTTCCATGAGTATCACCGCCTTCCCTGTTTTGGCGCGTATTGTTCAGGAAAAGGGTCTTACCAAGACACATTTGGGAACAATTGCCATAGCCAGTGCAGCCATTGATGATGTTACAGCATGGTGTTTACTCGCACTGGTCATTGCTATTTCAAAAACCGGCGATTCCGTTAGCGCACTTTATACGGTTGGATTGTCTGTTGCGTATATTTTACTTATGTTTTTCGTTATCAGACCTTTTTTGAAAAAAATTGGCGAAATTTATCAAAATATTGAAACCCTCAATAAAAGTATTGTTGCTTTTCTTTTTCTGGTTTTGATTTCTTCTGCCTTTATTACACAATTTATCGGTATCCACGCTTTGTTCGGTGCTTTTCTGGCCGGCGTAGTAATGCCTCCCATTCCTAATTTCAGAAAATTGCTGATCGAAAAAATTGAAGATGTTTCGTTGACTTTGCTTTTGCCTCTGTTTTTCGTATTCACCGGCTTGCGTACCGAAATAGGTTTGCTCAATTCTCCTTATTTATGGGGAATTTGTGGTATTTTTATCGCCACAGCTATTGTCGGAAAATTTCTTGGCGGTGCTTTTTCAGCACGTTTTCTGGGCGAGTCGTGGCATGACAGCTTGGCATTGGGAACACTTATGAATACGCGTGGGTTGATGGAATTGATTGTGTTGAATATCGGTTACGAAATGCACATTCTTCCTCCTCCCATCTTTGTAATGCTGATAATCATGGCCATAGTAACAACCTTTATGACCACTCCGATTCTGAATTTGATTGAAAAAGTTTTCCCCGTCAAAAATGTCGAAGAAGAATACATTCGCAAGCAGTCGATGGGTATTTTCAAGGTGTTGATTGCTGTAGGGAATCCGGAAAATGGGAGAATGTTGTTACGTGTTGCCAAAAATGTTTTGGAAGGAGTAAAAAATACTCTTTCCGTTACTGTACTTCATATTACGCCCGGCACCGATACCAATCCCATTTATGGAGATCAGTTTGCAGAGGAAAGTTTCCATAAGGTAAAACAGGAAGCCGAGCAACTGAATATCCCTATCGAAACGGAATATAAAGTGGTTGACAGCATAGAAAATGCCATTGTACGAATGGCAAATACCAACAATTTCGATTTCCTTTTGGTGGGAGCCGGACTTTCCTTGTCGGGTATTCCTTTCTTTAAGGATAGAGCTGTTTTTAAAAATATCGCGTGGTTGAACAGGCTGATCAATAATATTTCAAAACAACAGGTGGTGTTTTATCCGGGAACTTTGATTAAGGACAAGACCAAGTATTTCATAGAACAGAGTAATTGTACGGTGGGAGTGTTTGTTAATCGTGGATTTTCGGAAATTAGCTCAGCTGCTGTTTTGCTCTACAGTGAGGAAGACGAGTTTCTGCTACATTATGCACGACGTCTCTTGCGCAACAACAACAATGCCTCGGTTACCATTTTCGATTTGAACAGGGTGGTGGCTTCCAGCGAGAAAGTAGCCCGGTATGTTGAAGATTTGGAAAAGCAATTCCCCGCTTCTGTCAAGCTCAACAAGCAAAATAAAATCAATTCCAACAGCTTCTCCAAATTTAGTCTGATGTTTATCAGCTATCAGACATGGAACGCATTGTTGGAAAAGGATAAATCGTATCTGTCGAATATACCTTCTACACTTATTATCAACAAGAAAAACAGCCGTTTTCATTCTGATGGCAGACGACGCCAGGTATTACCTCAAATTTCAGAAGAGAATGTAGATGAATAGACAGTTTTATTAATTTTTTCAGGATTTTAAATGATGAGATTATTAATAAGAACCAATTTACAGCATCTAAAAATTTTATATGCGAAAAATTAAACAAATTTTTTGTCAATTTGAAAAAACAATGTATCTTTGCAACGCTTTTATCGAAAGCAGGTACATAAACAAACAAGGGCGTTTAGCTCAGCTGGTTCAGAGCATCTGCCTTACAAGCAGAGGGTCGGCGGTTCGAATCCGTCAACGCCCACAAAACTAAGAGTTACAGAAATGTAGCTCTTTTTTTATTGCTTCTATTTCACGAATTTCCATCTCGGCTCATCGGCTCACCTGCACAAATAGGGGCTTAGCTGTAAAGTTTCACCACGTTGCTGATGCTTTTTTCTCATTGTGAAGTGAAGCGTAGCGAAACGGAACAATGAGAAAAAAGAGCACCCGAATGAAAACTTGATTAATTTTGAAAAAATTAAAAAATTATCCTTTGCTGCCCCGCACAAATTCTTCTTGTAGTAAGTTTTTAAAACTGTTTATTTTAAAAAATTTATTTCTTTTTTACTTCCCCAAATGATGCAATGGTGCGGGAGCGAGGAAAATTCTAATGAATGAAAAAAATAATTTCCTTCTTCGAAATCTGTTTGAGCATTCAATTTGGCTTTATTGCTGTCCGACTGTCCACAAACTGTAAAAGTTGTCGAAACGATAAGGATAAAAATGAGTATTAGTTGTCTCATTGTCGTCTTTTTAAAATGCACCACAACGGTTGGCGTGTATGTGCAGTAGCGGATTAGAGGTACTTTCCTGTCCGTTTAGCGCAAAGTTTCTTAGAAGCACAGACCTTCTTGCCACTACACCCGCTATTGCCACATACACGCTGTTGGCAGCTGGTGTTCTGTCCACTCGTTTTTACAAACCATTGTCAATATTGAGTTTCGGTGTCATTGTCTATTTTCTTTATAGTCTGTCTGTGTCGGGGTGTGTTTTGCGTTTTTTATTTTTTAAAGCGTGGGAGAAAAAATTTTGAAATTCTTCTCTTGGGCAGGCTTTGCAAGCTCTTTGACAAAGCTTTGTTTGGAGTGTTGACTTGCGGGGCTTTGGCAATGAACTTGCAAATCGGGGCGGGATTACTCTATTTTTATGTCTGGCATTTCATCTGAAAATTCTTCATCAATTAGGTGAATTTGTCTTCTAATGATTTGTCTTTTTTCTATTGCTGGGATTAAACAATAGTTTTTAAAGTCTTCTGTGTTGATTTCAGAAGTGTCATTTACATTTGGAAAAAGCAATTTTAAATATGCCGTAGCAATTCTTTTAACTGCTGTTATATCTCTGGTGTCTGCTTTTGCAGGAACCTCCAATAAATCGTTAACTATTGCCGCATAAATTGGTTTGTCTCGCAGCTCATGCATTATTTCTGAAAAATACTCAACATTTAGAGTCCATCCATTAATTTTTAAATCTTCATTAATTCTTGGTAACTTCCATCCCTCAATAAAACCATGAAATCGATCTAAAAGTGCTGATTCTTTAAATGTTTCAGGGAGTTCTGAAAAGTATTTTAATCGTATCGGTTTTTTATCTTTTGAGAGTGATATGTTTCCCATGATGATCAAACCTGCTTGAGATACTAATTTAACATTAGCAACAGTTGTATAACCAAATTCAAGGTAACTTTTAAGAGCTGCTTGTATTTCTGCTGAATCAGAAAAAGTAATTGTTTGAATTTCATCCATTGTAACAAAATCGTACAATGTAATTGCACCCATTGATTTTTTAGTCATATCATAAAATAACTTTGCCCTAGTTACTTTACCACCACTTATCATCCAACCGTATTTACTAAGATTTCCAAAAATGTATGATTTTCCCGTACCCTTTGGGGCTAATTCTATTAGGTTTAAACGTGGCTCAATAAAAACTAATAAACGACTAAGAAACATCAATTTTTGTGACAAAGATTCAAATCCATCTGGATTGTATTCCATTGAACGTATCAATAGGTCAATCCACTCAGTTATACTAAATTCTTTTCGTGCTGCTCTGAAATATTCCAAATCTACTTTGTAGGGTTTGAATGCTTTGTAATTAACGAGTTCAACAAACCCCTTTTCCCCGTCTGCGGGTGGTTGATATACAAGGGTAACAACTCCCCAAAGTTCACCATCTTTCAATTCTTTGTTTTTCTTTGCAACATGATCTGGTATTCGTCCTTCACTTGATTTTATGCCTAAATCAGGAATAGAAAAAAGTAATTTATCATTTTTCAAATCTGTTTCAACAATAAATCTAGTTAATACAGTCACTTCTTCCCTATAGGTTCGTAAACGATTCTTGAGATCGTTATCCTTACTGGGAATATGGTCTTCCAAAAATTTTAGAACTCCATTTCGGTCTAGATTGCCATAGCTGTCAGTATAGCGTTTTATTAAGAAGTCCTTAATGAATGAAGGCAAATTTTTACCAGCAAAAACGCTATAATTCTGAGGAATCTTAATAACTGATTCATCAGGAAATGCTTGTTTTATTTTTTCGTCAAGTGTGCTCAAAATAAGTCCTCCTCTATTATTCCTGAGATTATATTAATTGTATATGCTTTTTCAGTTTTACCTGATTTTACCTTAATTGGAATTTTGCCTGACAGAGATTTATCAAGGGTTGCCTCCCACTTTTGGTTTGTTTCATTAAAACTAAGTTTTGTTATTTTTCCTTTTATTTCAATATTTGCCGTAGCTGGCTTAGGAGTTATGGTAATTGAAATAATTGGTTCCTTTTTAGGTATTTCTGTCTTCTCAATTATTATTGAATAAACTATTTCAGTACTTTCTTTCTTGTTAGAAATTACAATAAATGGGACCAGCACTTCTTCAGGAGTTGCTCCTCCATGAACCTCTCTTATAGGTTTTTTACCTAATGAACTATGCTTTAATGCAATTAAATAGTTTTTTTGGTCAATTTCCGATTTATGAATAATGTAATCAGTATCTGGAATATGATCTTTATCTTTCGCTTCAATAAATCGCCCCTCATGACTATCGTCTTTCCCATATTTTTTAGATACTGCAAGTCTAGACAATGCAGTTAATCCATGATCAGAGACTATTGCAATTGTTTGATCTGAATCAAGAATAATATAATTATCAATAATTCTTTTAATTTCATCAAATTGTTTAATGATTGAGTTAGGGAAAGAATAAATATCCGAGTGGATTAGACTATCAAAATCTTGAATATACTTGACGTCAGGAAATTTATTTTGGTCGGTACTTGTTGGCAGATTTGCTACTCCAATAAGTTTTTTAATTACATTTAAATCATATTTTTGGTTGATAACATAATTCTCAACAAACGATACCCATTCAATCCCCATGGCATCAATCCATATCACTTTATCCACTTTATTTGAATGGAAAATGCTGTGAATTGACTCAAAACTATGATACCAATTGTAAAATGATTGGTCATTGGAATTCTTTACAAGCAATATTTCATTTAAACGATTGGTTATGAAGTCGTTTAGTTTTGATTTCTTGTACTCACTTAAATATTCTAATACCCAATCATTTTCATTTTTAAGATTGTCAAATGAACATTCTGAATTGTAATATACAATTTCAGGAAATCGCTGAGACAATAGACTGAAATCATCAATTTTCCCTTCTTTAAATAATCCAAGAATATATACTTTTTCGAATTGGAACATGCCTGTGGTGATCAATAAAGCTTGCCTATAATCATTAATAGACTGAATATTAGAATTTAATTCTTCGATAGTTTCATCACAGAGATTAATTGGTTTAAGCCTTGAGAACTGTTGAATCAACTCTAATCGATCATTTACAAATTCATCATTGATTTCCAGACTAAATATTCTTTGGTAGAGACTTTTAAGAAGAGTGTGATCAGAATAATCTGATAGCGATTCAAAAACTTTAAAGATGTATTTTGTTTCTAAACAACTTTGAGTTAAAACAAAGTGTTTTAAAAGCCATTTCTCAAATAAATCATTTGACTTTAGCCAATGCTCCAGTAAGGAAAAAATTGTTAATGAGGTAACCTTGAAATAACCTTTTACAAAAGCCTTAAAAGTTGTAAAGTCTTTGTTTAAAAGGCTGAGAAATTTTTCCCAGAATAATATATCAGACTTATCATAAGGAATCGGAATTTCAATATTGAAGATTTTTTCAATTAAATTCTTCTGGTTATCAACCTGTTCAATCGTAAAAATAGTGTCAGGTAAAGTGTTCTTGTAGAATAAGTTTAGAGGTTTCGAATGGCATATGACATCACATGGGCTTTTTTTCTTCCAAAACTTGAGCCATTCTTCAGTATTGACAATAGTTTCATAATTGTCAATCCTTTGAGTGAGGGTTTGTGAAGTCAAATATAATTTTATTGAATTCGGAGTTTCTCTTGTTATTTTCCAATAGGGAGCGGACTCTTCTTTCCTGGTAAAATCCTGAAAAAATTCTTTCTCAAATCTTTCTTCAACTCCTATTAACGGTAAATAAATCCGTCTTGACAACTCAACATTTTCAATCAATAGCAACTGATTGAAGAAATTTTTAAAGTCCTCTTTTGAATAAAATCTAACAATTTCTGAAAAAGGCACAACCGCTGTATCCTTTGATAAATTTTTAACAATGCTGATTAATGTATCTTTTGTAATCCAACCATCTGGATGTGGTAAATCCCTTTCAAGATGATAGTTTTCGATTCCGTTAGAAGAAAGCCTTTCAATCAACAACCGAAAAGTTTCAAATCGTTGTAAAAAAATTAATCTAACAGGATATCGTCTCGACAGTATTTCATTTGTAACCTTGTCAGAATTAATCTCAGAAATCAATTCTTCGATACTTTCAAATTCTTTTATTTTTTCTGCCAATTTCATGGTTACCTCTAATTGAAATATTTATCAATCAAACTTAACAGTTGAGAAAAGTGTTGATTTTCTTCAATCATTTTCACAATTCTATTTTTAAGTTCTTGTTCACCATGATTAAAATTCCTGACTTTGAAAATGATTTTTTCTCTTTCAGGTGTGGGAGTATTCGTAGGAATATCTGGATTTTGAGGAGTATCTGGTTTATTTGGTGGTGTTGGATTTGATGCAGGTTGATTTTTGTGTGTGTGCCATTGATAAACTTTAAGCTTTACATTGTCTTCCTTCCACAAACCTATTTCTTCTTGCATACTAGAAAACAAATAATCTGTAACTTCGTTAAAGTTTTCATTTGTGATAGAAATTCCATCATCCACACTCTGCAAAAATGTTAGAAACCCTGCTCTAAAATTTTCATGCTTAAGTGCTAATTTTAGTTCATAATGATAATCCTTTATTTTTCTTAAAACTCCGGAAATTAACTTAACATCTATATCATTTGTGGAATTATAGATAAGTTTTAACAACTCATCAATTGCATCCGAAATGTTCTTTCCTTCAGTACAATATTTCAATGACCAAATAGGGTATTTTGCAATTGTTTTTACGTAATTCACAATAGCCCAACGTGTATCGGTAATGCTATTAAAGTCTTTTAAATCAAACAGGTCAAGTAGTATCTTTTTAAGTTCCCTTTCTTCTTTAGATCCAAAACGTACATTCAATTTATTTTGATTTTTACCATCCTGCCAGTAACTAAACATATAGCCGATTAAATCTCGCATTTCATCCTTTTCAATAGGTCTTCCCACATCAGCTACATAAAGTTCTCCAATGTATTTTCTAAGTACAAAACCCATAAGTGCCATATTAGGCATGTTTGTATAAAGACCGAAAGGTGGCTCCGTTAAGAATTTTAATTCTTCACCAATATTGAATAGTGATCTCTGTTTGAGTTTGGATAATTTTGAGTCTATTTCTCCTTGAATAATATTTAAAGTGTGATTGGGGTCGCCATCTGTTTTCAACATTAAATTATCAGCAATGATATATTCGCCCTCTTTGTCTTTAATTAAATATTTGAGATATACATTGGGACCAGTTGAGGTTTTTTCTTCAAGTTCAGTGCGGTCGTCAGCAAAAATAAAAATCTCCGCTGCCTTTATTGCTGTTTGAAATTTCCAAACATTTGCGTTCCTGAATAAGTCAGAAATGTAATCTATACCTTTTGAAAAAATTACCGGACTGTATGAACGATTGATCACATTGCCAATTTTAGTGGCAAGATGTTTTTCATCTTTATCCCTAAAAATGATCTGCATATATCTGGTTTTAATTCTAGAAAACCACTCTTTTACTTGTTCTTTTGCGTAGTTTTCGTAATTAGCCGACTGCTCGTCATAACTATGATTGTCGCTTACCTGCTTCCTGGCAATATAATCAATAAATTTCTCATAATTCCTTTCAGAAAAGGGTTCTTCAACGATCACAAAAACTATATCCTGAAAATCTTCATCCTGTGCTAATTCTTTAATTTTGGGAATGGTCGTTAAGTGATCGTAGTCTCCATTAGCTAAAAAAACCGCACATTTAAGGCTATATGGTTTCTGAAAAGCTTTGTATAAACGATTCCTTAAAATATGTTCATTCTCAATTTTGGTTGAAAACAAAGTAATTTCAGATTCTCTGTATATATTGTCCTTGAAAATACTTTTCTCTAAATCTTTATCGACTTGAGCATACTTTAGCACATTGATTATATCTTTAAACTGATTTCTTACGCTTTCCTTTGCCTGCTCAATTTCTCTTATTGGTAACGATGAAAACTCAATTAAATAGTCGCCACTTGGGGTCTTTGTAACGATTCCTTTTTCGTCAATAAAGGAAAGAATTTCTGGAATTTCTTTTTCAAAACCAGAACCCATAAAAAGAGAAGTAATGTTTTCGGTTGAAGGAGTAACCGGACTTCCTTCTTCGCCAGTTACTTCAATTACTTTAAATAATACGTTTAGAAGCAAAATTCCCTTAAATACTTTTGTACAATTTTCTCCATGCTCCTGAACTCTTTGAATATTTAAACGATATTTATCAAGCACCTGATTAAACCTTGCTTCCTGATCATTTTCAAATGCTTTAGCAAAGAAATCCCACAAATAATCAGCAGTTAGTAAGCGTTCACCGTTTATCTCTTTGTCTAAATAATTCAGAAAGCCAAATTCTTTGTCGTATAAAAATCCAAAAATACTTCTATTGGTAGAACCTAAATTTCTAGCAATAAAAGTGGATAAGTATGCCGTATAAGGATGAATAGGAAAAAGGTCTTTTAATTTTGATTTTGCAGATGCACTGTGGTTATTTGTCAGCAAATTAATTAAGTCATCCCATTGTGTTGAACTATCAAATATTTCTGCTTGTTGCCTGCGCCATTCTTCAATATTTATTTTTTTAATGGTAGCTGCAATAATATGGTAGGTCGTAATAGGTTCCATACGATATTGAATAATATGAAACCTGTCATTCATTCGTGACAAATCTTCTTTGGGTATAGTATGTTGATGGGGCGTTCTGTGACTGATTAAGTACAAAAAGATATTGTTTTTTTCGCTTAATTCGGCAATATTTTGTAGCTGGTTAATTATTCCAGAATTAATAGAATCCATTACAGACGTAAACTCATCCCAAATGATAATAATTCCATCTGCTTTTTTTTGAGCTATAACCTCATTATTGACTTCGACGAGCCATTTCGTTATATCTGAATGGGAGAAGTGAACACCCTCATTATTCAGAGTGCCTTCAATTACATGAAAGAAATCAATATCATAAGCATTTAGTTTCTTTAAAATGTCAGTTTTGGTTGTAACATAGATACTCAGTTCATCATGCTTTTTAATAAGTGAATCCCAATCTATTAAAGGGCTATTTACCTTTTCAATCAATCTGTCAAAGTCGCTGGTTGTTACAATGCCTAGGTCTTTAAAACCTGGTGAAGTTCTTACAGCTTTTTCTATTTGCAAAGCAAATGTTCTGCTGTTTGAAATACTTCCCAATCCCTTTAATACTATAGGCATTAATTTATTCTTGCCTCGATAGTTCTTTATTTTTGATTTTAAACTAGAATCATCAATATTTTCATTGATATAATTTTCTACTTCTTCATAATCATCAAATAGCAAATGCTTAATCACAGAAGCGGCATGGCTTTTCCCTGTACCAAAAGTACCCTGAATCCAAATGGATTTTCTCAAACTCGGTTCGCTCGTATCAATAGCTGAAATTGTTTTTCGCAAAACCTCATAAAACTGGTCGTTTGGAATAAACTGTTTCCAATAATTAACGGTCTCGTTTTCAATATTAAATACAGGATGAAAATACTCCTGCAATCCAATGATTTCTGAATATTTCATGATGCTTCTATTTTTCGAGTAAAAGTTTAAGCACTTCGGTATAGGTTAAATCTTCGCGTAATGAGATATTGTCGAGACCCATTACTAAATCCACCTTTACAATTCCATATTTATTTTCCTGTAATGTTCTCAATATGTTTTGGAACCGTTCCTTTGATACTCCAAACTCCTTGTAAATACCTTGCTTTTGTTCGGGAGCATATAATTCGGAAACAGTCAAATTATAGCGATTTTTGCTGTTGGCGTAACGATAAAGCGAATAAGCTACAGTTGTTAAACTAACATCATCGTAAGGCATTTTTGAAATATAGGTTGTTGATCCCTTCTTTTCATTTGTTCCAATTTTAATCTTGGTTAAATTACTGTATTTGAATAAATAAAGGATTGAACTTAACGCATTATCTCTTGTTCTTGGCTGCAATTCCTGAAAACATACTCGCAACAATTCCTCTAAATCATCTTTTGAATAAACCGAACTGAATGGAACATTTTCAATATACCATTTGATAATTAATGAATTATAATACAAGTTAACCCAAATAATCTCCCAAGCCTTTAGTGGGTTGTCAAGATATATTTGTTTTAGTTTTTGTCCAACTTCAGTAATATCACTGGTGTTTTTTCCTATTATCTCTGAATCTTTTAACCAATTTGTAAATGCCCTGATTTGCGGATTGCCACCTAAATTATTGTCAATTTCAAAATAATTCGTAATATTTTGAAAGAATTGATCAATCCAGTTTTCTTTTATTCCAAATCCTTCATATCTGTTCAAGCTACCTAATTTGTTTGTCATTTTACTTCCTCCTTCTGTAATGTTTAAAGATTTTGCCATCATACACCCTTTATCAATAAAGTCAATACACTTCCAGCAATGGATGCATTTGTTTGAGTTAACTTTTACTTGTGGCTCAACAATTAAAGCTCCTGTTGGACATTCTATTTCACAGGCTAAGCAATGAGTGCAATAAGTTGTTTTATATAGCACCCTTTTTACTTTTCCTAAAATGTTTGGAAAGTTATAAAGATTTGAAAAGATGGCTCTTAATGAGTTTTTATCGTCAGAAATTTCAATTGAAAATTTACAGACTATTTCTTTAAATTTAATTTCACCAATATATCCCACCTCATTATTTTGATATGAAATTGGTCCCAATATTTTAATCCATTCAAGAATATCTTCTTTAGGATTAGTAATAAATGCTCTAAGTTCACCACTTCTTTCTGTTATATCAATTCTCGAATTTTGATCTTTTAATGACTGCCCACCCGCCCTTATTTTCCATTTACCAGTTTTGATATACTCATTTAAATCTCTAATACCAGATGCAACGGTTTGTTTTTCAATAGTTTTTAAAAATGGGTTAATGGTATCTGGGTACTTTTTATTGACAATATGCTCTGACCATTCAGATGAAAATGGACAGATGTAACATCCTACTCTATTGAGTCCAAATCTATAACCTTCATTTATAGGTAGTTTTCTTCCAAAAAGGTAAAGAAACACTTCAAGAGTATTCCAATAGTAAATAGGACTTGCATTTATAACCCCAGTATGTTTAACATTTTTACCTATTTTCCTATCATATTTTGCCCTTGAAGTACTTTCTTCAGCTCTCACACCTTCGAAAACCAAGACATTTGGTTGCTTTCCATTTCCATTAAGATGCTTTAAGTCTCGATACAAAGGAGCCGTTTTTGCTACGGTACAACACCATCTATGAATACGGCTTGGCAAGCCAAACTTTTCCCAGAGTTCAACCGTATCCTTTTCAGGATTTTGAGCTAAATGGAACTTTAATTGAGGATAATTTGTAGTATAATATTTTTTTGTTTTTTCCCAAATTTCAAGTGATGGCGGGATTTCCATTCCTGTGTTAGCATAGATCACCATAAAATCATCAGGAGGTATCACACGACTTACAAGATCAAGCGTAACCTGAGAATCTTTTCCGCCACTAAAGGAAGCAATAAATTGGTCAATCTTAGTGTTCAGATAAACTGTCTTGTTGTTTGCTTTTGCCAAGTCAAGAGGCATAATATCAAAACTATCGCAATCTTGCTTAACAACAGCATGTTTAATTTTTGTATTCTTTTCATGCATTTCAGCCAGCAATGCCCAGTCAACTTCTTCATTTGCCTTAGCTTTGCTTCGTATTTTCTTAAGGCTATAAGTGCGATAGGTTTGTTCAATAAATTCAATGGCTTCCTGTTCAAGTAAGAAAAGTAATTTTTGATTTTTTTCAACTACCTTCTGAATGTTAATAGGCTTTAGTTTTAATTCTTGCCCTGCTTCTGTAATTTCGATTATAGGATCATCAAATATATTTCCCCCTTTCACTTCGGCAACTAATTCACCTTTATAATAATATCTTCTATCTAAAGCCCAAAGCAAAGGTTCATTCGATTCTGGATATTTCCAATCCCAGTTTTTATCAAAACCAAGCAGGTTTAATTCTTCATGAAAAACCGGTCTAGGTGAAACATTTAATGCTTCACCATTTCCATTAGTTGTGAGTAAAACTCCATTAATATCTTTGTCCCAGACTACTCTAAACATATAAGTTAAATTAAAATGGTCAAAGATACTAAAAGGGACGGCAAGATTGCACTCTTTGACAAAGCTTTGATTATAGCGTTGGCTCTTGGGGTTTTGGCAATGTGTGCAATGTGGGTCGGCAGAATTTCAAAATTTTTATGCGGTGGGTAAAAAAAATTAAAACACATTCGGGTTGGCAATGAGTGTAGGATTATTTGTCTATCTGTTTCGTTTTTCATATCAAGTTTAATATTTTTATTCACAGTCAATTTGCCCTGTTTCGTTGTCTTTTCTCCGCTTGTGCATAACGTCTTATTTACGCAATAAATATACAACAAACATTCGTAAATACAAAATTTAAAACATGCGTAAACCACTTTCGAGTTTGTGCTTGATATTGAAAGATAAATTGCATATTATCAATAGAATAAAGTGTATTTTTATTTGTAAAATTATTTGCATTTACGAATGTTTCGATAAATTTTGCTGTGATTTCATCAGTAAAACACGGATATTTGAAAATTTAATTGCAGTTTTTGAACGTAAACTTACCATTTAAAGATACAGCACCGGCTCCCTTAAAAATTTCTTTTTGCCGCCGCACGAATCTTTCGTGTGGCAAGTTTATAAAACGTTTTACAATATGGCCAGTAAGGGTTTGCGGGCTTTTTTTCTGTCAAGGTACACAAAACTTTGAAGCGGGCTAAAAACCTTCGAAAACCACTGAAACCCTTATTGGCTATACCGCGTGTTATGTGGCATTATTCTTTTGGGTCATTAATAACATGAGCATCAATAAATCCATCTGTCATGTGTTCCGCAACTAATTCATGACAAATCGGACAAGCTTGTTCCTTTTCTTGTCCACCAGGAACTCCCATTGGGCGTTCTATTATATGTAATTTTGCATCACATTTTGGACAAGTGGTTTCATAATTCCATCCCATAAGTTTTATTTTTAGTTTATACTTTTAAGATATTTCGTCCTTTTGTTATCAAATCATCGTAATTTGAACAAATCTCATTTTTAAGAGTATGTAAATCATTTACTACCTTATCAAAACGCTCTGGTTGTTTTATTTCCCACTCAGGTGGAACCGTTTGCCGTCCTTGAGGTGTTGGGAAGGTCTCTCCAGCAATAATAAATGTGAATTTTTCAATTCTATCCATTAATTCATTCTTAATCTGCTCCAATTCTGGATGAAAAAAATGAAAATTTGGATTTTCTTTTTCCGATTCAAACTTATAAATATCATCAAGCATACCATCATCAAAACTAAAGCCCGCAAAATTATTGTGCCTAAGAAACCCTATGGTTTGATTTTGAGGCAATAAATCTTCTCGAATCTTTAAGTAAAGCTGTCTATCAAGTTCTAATTCTCCATTTTCATAGCGAAATTGCCTTTTTGCTTTAACTAATCTGACAACGATAAGAACGATTAATAAAAAAATCACAATCCACAATTGAATTTTAAAAGTCCAAAATGAAATAAAGGCGGATTTAAAATCTATGGTCTCAGTTATCGATTTAACAAAAGAATAAATCAGGGAAATAATCGCTAATATTCCAGTAGCAATCAAGTTACTTCCAACTGAATCCTTCCAAATTTTCTTTATGAGCTTTATCATTTGTAGAGAGTTTTTTATAATGCCACATAACGTTTTATTTACGCCATAAATATACAACTTTCATAAATAAAAATTTAAAACTTGTAATAATCACTTTTGGCTTGCTTTTACCATAAATCCCCACAAATGTATAAAACAATTTTAATCATTCAAAACAAATGATTAAAAAAATTAATTATTTGTTTAATTGATTGAATTATTGGAGAATAAGAAGATAAAATTCATTCATTTTACTGCCAAACTCCGGGTATGGGGGTGTGGCAAAACAGACATTTGCCATCGTTAATGAAATTTTTGTTAACGGTATAGCCAACCCGTTCTATCAGCAATTTTTTGCAGGAAGTACAGAAAGTATTTTCGTAGCCAAGTGCAGGAACATTTCCCACATAAACATATTTTATTCCTGCAGTTTGGGCAATTTCTCGAGCGTTGAGCAATGTTTTTATGGGCGTCGGTGATAAATCGGGTAATTGATTGGTAGGGAAAAATCGGCTGAAATGGAGTGGCGTATTTTCAAAACCATTGTCAACCAGCCATTTGCACATGCTTTCTATTAACTTGGCACATAGAGGAATTCTCATCCTGGCAGTTTAATACCATGCCCGACACACAAAGAAAATCCACTCCGGAGAAATTCTTTTATTTCCGGAGTGGAATCAATCACAAAAAACCAACTAAATTCACTATTTTTTCCACAGTTTGCTCATTTCTTCCAGCGTTTTTCCTTTGGTTTCGGGCACCATTCGCCAAACAAATATTGCCGATAAAACTGCCATACATCCATACAAAGCATAAGTAAATGCCGGATCAAAATTGATCAAAGAAGGGAAAGTGGAAGAAACCAGGAAATTGGCAATCCATTGAGCTGCAACGGCAATAGCAACCGCTTTGCTACGAATGGTATTGGGAAAAATTTCCGAAATCAATACCCAGCAAATTGGTCCCCACGACATCATAAAGGATGCCGTATAAATAATAATGAAAACCAATGTACTGACGCCGATAATTTCTGCATAAGCCAGTCCGCTAATGGCAAACATGGCAATAGCCATACCAATGGAACCAACAATCAACAAAGGTTTTCTGCCAAATTTATCTACTGTCAGTATGGCTACCAACGTAAATACAATATTTACAAAGCCCATTACAACTGTCTGCATCATGGAAGCATCGCGGGCAGCGCCCATACTCTGAAAAATTCGCGGAGCATAATACAATACCACATTTATACCTACAAATTGCTGAAAAACAGATAGAAGAATACCGACTATCAAAATTTTCCAGCCGTACGAAAGAACTTTTCCAGTAGTTTCGTGTACTGTTGCCTTGATATCTTCCAAAATCTTTGAACCTTCGTCTATACCCGATATTTTTTTCAGCACGTTAAATGCTTTGTCTTCTTTATTGTTAAGAACCAAATAACGAGGCGTTTCAGGGACAAAAAACAGCAAAATTCCAAAAAGCGATGCAGGAATGGCTTCAGAAGCGAACATCCTTCGCCAGCCTATGACATTGATCCATTCAATGGATTGACCAACAGCGATGGAATAATTCACAAAATAAACCACCAGCATTCCAAAAATAATGGCAAACTGATTCCATGAAACGAGTTTTCCCCGAATATCGGCAGGAGCAATTTCGGCAATATACATGGGAGAAATGGCTGAAGCCAACCCTACGCCTATTCCACCCATGATGCGATAAATATTAAAAGCAATTAACACATCAAGTGAAGCACTACCTTGCTTGAAAAACAAAAATTCCGGATAACCTGAGCCCAATGCTGATAAGAAAAACAAAACTGAAGCTACTTGCAAAGACTTTCTTCGTCCAAGTTTGGATGCAAAAACTCCGGAGACCGATCCTCCAATAATACAACCTATGAGTGCACTTGAAGTGGTAATACCATGAATTAAATTGCTGGTGTGAAAGTATGCTTGCAAAGCTTTTTCAGCTCCTGAAATCACAGCCGTATCATATCCGAAGAGCAAACCACCTAAAGTGGCTACCAATGTTATTCCAAAAACAAAAACCTTGTTTTCTTGTTTCTTATTCATAATTATAAATTTAGCCATTTAAGCACTTTCAAAAAGTAACTTGAATGGGGCTGATGAATTTTAAATATACATATTAACAATAGCTTCATACAATTCTTGCTTGCCACTCATAAGAGCAGGTTCGCCTTTGGAAAGTGCATAAGTGCGCAGATCTTCCAGTGTCAATTTACCCTCTTCAAATTCTTTACCTTTTCCACTATCAAAAGAAGCATAACGATCAGTGAGCATTTTTTTGTAGGGCGATTTTTCCAGAATGGCAGCAGCCGATTCCAATGCACGTGCAAAAGCATCCATCCCGGCAATATGAGCAATAAAAATATCTTCCAAATCGGTAGAATTTCGACGGGTTTTGGCGTCAAAATTCGTTCCTCCTCCCTGAAGTCCGCCATTTTGCAAAATAACCAGCATGGCTTGTGTCAAATCATAAATATCAATCGGGAACTGATCGGTATCCCAACCGTTTTGATAATCTCCACGATTGGCATCAATCGAGCCCAGTAAACCAGCATCGGCAGCACATTGCAATTCATGTTCAAAAGTATGACCGGCAAGGGTTGCATGGTTCACTTCGATATTCAGTTTAAAATCTTTATCCAGACCGTGAGCACGCAGAAAACCAATAACCGTTTCAGCATCTACATCATATTGGTGTTTGGTGGGTTCCATTGGTTTGGGTTCGATCAGAAAAGTTCCTTTAAAACCTTTTGAACGCGCATAATCGCGTGCCATAGTCAACATCATGGCCAAATGTTCCTTTTCACGCTTCATTTGCGTATTGAGCAAGCTCATGTAACCTTCACGTCCACCCCAGAATACATAATTTTCGCCACCAAGAGCAATCGTGGCATCCAGCGCATTCTTGATCTGAACGGCTGCCCGTGCTACAGCGTTAAAATCAGGATTGGTAGCAGCTCCGTTCATATATCGTTTGTGCGAAAATACGTTGGCTGTTCCCCAAAGCAACTTGATCCCCGTTTCAGCCTGTTTTTGTTTGGCATATTCCACAATGGCTTTCATATTGGCTTCATATTCTTCAATGGTATTTCCTTCATCAATCAAATCGATATCATGGAAACAATAATAATTGATACCAACCTTTTGCATGAATTCAAAACCAGCATCCATTTTGTTTTTGGCTCTTTCCAGTGCATCTTTTCCTTCATTCCACGGAAAACTTTTGGTGGGTCCGCCAAACTGGTCGCTTCCTTCTGCACACAATGTATGCCAGTATGCCATTGAAAATTTAAACCAATCTTTCATTTTACGGCCATACACTACTTTTTCGGCATCGTAGTACCGAAACGAAAAAGGATTTTTACTCTCTTTTCCTTCAAATTTGATTTTTCCCACTGTTGGAAAATACTCTTTTATTGTCATAATTCATAAATTATTAAATTCCTCAGCCAAATTAGCTTAAGAATAAGTTAAACATTTTTTATTATCTTGTAATTATCACTAAAATTTCTATTTAAAATTTCAAATGCTGCAACCATCGATCGTAAGCTTCACGCGTAATTTCCTGATTTTCTTTTTCAGGCTGAACGGTAAGAATTTTCTTTAACGTTGCAAAAGCTTCTTCTTCGTTTTTATAAATTTCCGCTCCTATTCCTGCTCCGCGAGCAGCACCTATCGAGCCATCAGTATTATACAACTCAATGGTTGCACCGGTTATGTTAGCCAGTGTCTGACGGAAAACGGGCGAAAGGAAAAGGTTGGCATGTCCGGCACGAATGGTTTTCGTCTCGATACCTATTTCATTCATAATATCCATTCCGTATTTAAACGAAAATGCAATGCCTTCATGAGCAGCTCTTATTAAATGAGCTTTGCCGATATGATTGAAATTGATGCCATGAATGGAACAATTGGGTTCGCGATTTCCCAACATCCGTTCTGCTCCATTACCAAAAGGAATAATACTTACGCCGCCACTGCCAATAGGGATTTTTGCTGCCATTTCATTCATTTCATTATAACTCACACCTTCCGGAGCCACGTTATTTTTTATCCATGCATTCAATATAGCTGTACCATTAATACAAAGCAGCACACCAATACGCTTTTCACCGGCAGAATGGTTGACATGGGCAAACGAATTGACTCTCGACTGCGGATCGTATTTTATTTCTCCGTTCACACCATAAACAACACCTGAAGTTCCGGCAGTAGCAGCAATTTCACCCGGATTTAGCACCTTTAACGACAAGGCATTGTTTGGTTGATCGCCGGCACGATAAGTAACGGCTGTTCCTGCTGCAAGTCCAAGTTCATGCGCAGCTTCTGCACTGAGGAATCCCTGATTGCCAAAAGTTGGAACAATTTCAGGAATAATGGAAGTACTAAACCCAAAATAATCAAACAGAAAATCGGCAGGAGCTTCCTTTGTGAAATCCCATGCTATTCCTTCCGACAAGCCCGATGCAGTAGTACAGGGCTTCCCAGTCAGTCGCAAAGCAATGTAATCGCCCGGCAACATGTAATATTTGATTCGTTTGAAATTTTCCGGTTCATTTTCTTTTACCCAAGCCAGTTTTGCAAGCGTAAAATTTCCCGGAGAATTCAACAAGTGAGATAAGCATTTTTCTTCTCCAATTTCCTTGAACGCTTTTTCTCCGTAAGGTACAGCACGACTGTCGCACCAGATAATTGCATCCCGAATTACTTGCAGTCGTTCGTCCACCAATACCAAACCATGCATCTGATAGGAAATGCCGATGGCTTTAATTTCTTCCGACCGAACTTTACTGTCTGTTATTACAGCTTGCGTTGCAAGTTTGAGATTTTCCCACCATGTTTCCGGGTCTTGTTCTGCCCATCCGGGTTTCACCGATTTAATCTGCATTTCTTTCTTCGGGAAAAATTCACTCGAAACACATTCGCCTGTTGTGGCATTAATAAGACTTGCCTTAATGGAGGAACTTCCTATATCATATCCAAGTAAATACATAATTCTTAGTCGATTATTGATTTATAATAATGATTTTTCAGACCTATAATTTCTTTCTATCAAATTTATACAATCGTGCAGCACGGTGAGGCACATTTTTTTCTACTTCGTCCAGCATGACCAGTTGATGCAACTGCATCATTTTTTTCTGAAAGTTTCTCACATCCGAATGAGTTTGATGAATAACATCATAGAGAATTCTTAATTGTGACATGGTAAATTTTCGGGGCAGCAATTCAAACATAAGACGAGGCTCTACTTTCAAAGTATGCCGAATATGTTCCAAAGCCGCATGAATGATTTCATTGTGGTCGAAAGCAAGATTAATTTTGTCGATATCTTTCACATCGTACCACTGCACCGTTTTGTTATCTTCTTCCAGCTTAATTTTTCTGTTTATTTTGATTAAAGCCACATAGCCAACCGTTACAATACGCCCGATTTTCATTTTCGTGGTATTTTCAAGCCAATAAATATCGCGTGGATTACTGGTTCTCTTGGGATCACCAAAACTCTTAAACTGACTGAGATAAATATTCTTCAATCCCGTGAGTTCTCCTAAAACACGACTGGCAGCTTCGTCCAAATTTTCATTCTCGTAAATAATGCTCCCCGGCAGTTTCTTATCATTGTATTGCTCACCGGGTTCGTCGATGGTTCGCTCAATAAGCAAAACTTTCAGTTTCTCTCCATCAAATCCGAAAACCACACAGTCAACCGAGACATGCGGATTATAAACATTTACTGATTCCATTGATTTATAAAGAAGTTTTTGAATAACGACACAAAAATAATATTCAAATATAAAAATATCTAATTAAATATTATGTTATAAAACACATTTACAATATATTAAACATTGTATTTTATACAATATGTAATTGAATCATATTGTATAAAGTACAATAATACCAATGAAAACAACAAAATTTATTTATTGAAAAAAAGGCACAGCAAAATATTTCGTCTGTTTACTTAAAAGATTTTCAGCTTTTTACAATGAAATAATAAAACTTTTTTCTTTTTTGGGAGAAATGCCAAATAACTTTTGGGAATAGAAAAATTTTTTCTGAAAAAACAATAAAAAGAAAGAGTCTTCTCTTAAAAACCTAATTTTTTTAAAGTTTCATTCGGCTTTAATGTAGTAGACATAAGCTGCCAAGACTTGGCAATGCGTTCTTTGATAGATGATAAATATCGATTGTGAGTTATTGACTTTCGCATATACCACCAAACACGTTCAACAGGATTCAAGTCCGGAGAATATGCCGGAAGATATCTTATTTCCAATGTGGGATTAGCTTCCAGAAAGCCCTTAAGCTTTTTTGCATGATGAAACCTCACGTTATCTACTGGATTTACCTTTGGACAACTGATTGTGTAATAATTTAAGGTAATATATATAATTGTTGCCTAATTTTTTTACCTCTGTTACGTGATATCCCAATTTTCTGAATTGTTCTATCAGGCCGTTTTCGCCAGGCAAATGCAGTGCTCCGACTGTAATAAAACATGATGAGCTTTTTATCAGTTCAGGTAGCTGTTTCATCCATTCAAGATTTCTTTCATCCACTAATTTATAATATTCTTCAGCTGTAGCATCTGAAGGATTGTTTTTTTGAATCGACAATAAAAGCAATTTTTCTAAATCACCCTTTTTGTAAAAATTATTCAATTTGTTGGTTTCTAAAATCATGTTGTCGGTATGAAGAACTGAATAAGTAAATATTTCTGCCTGTCGTTGCAGGGAAGTTTTGTCAAAAAGCATTTCCAGTTGCTGGTCGATGGTTTCGAGTCCTACAATTTTTTTTCCTTTTGCTATTCCTAACTGTTGAAAATACGAATCGGGTGCAATATTTTCAATTTGGCCGGAGGCTTTTTTGTATACTTCGGTTTGATAAATGGTTAAAATCAAATTGGGCTGCAGCAGGGCCATTTCTTTCAATCCTATGTGAAGAACCGATTTTAGAGCTGAGTCGATTTGCAAGATTTGATTTTTATCTACTAAGTCGTAAATAGTTTGCTGGTTGGGAATAATAGCTGCTTTCTTAACTTTTTCCACCGCATCCAGGTTGTTCACCACCATTTCTCCAACCACAATTTCAGAAGTATTAAATGCTTGGTATAAGCCAGGGACACTATCGAGAAATGGTAACGGAATAAAATGATGGGTGCCAAACAAATAAGAACTTTTTTTCAATCCGTTGCCTGAGATTTTCCATAACAACTGTCCTTGAACGGATGAAAAAAACGACATGAATCCTACCAGAACAACAATTATTTTATACATGAAATGTTAAATTATATGGTTGGCACAAATATATGCAAATTATTTGTTGAGATAAGGAAACATGATTAGGCAACTACTGTTTTTTGTGTTTTTTAATTGAAATTACGATTTCTATCAATTCACATTTGTGTTTTGTAACATTTTTGAAATATCTTTTTAATAGATTTGAAATTTGTGTTATAAAAAACGATAGTTATCTTTGTGCAAAATTATTAATTTCTAATATGAGTAACATATACCTGATTATCATTTTAGTATTATTAGGATTGGCGGTGTTGGATTTGGTGGTTGGAGTATCGAATGACGCTGTTAATTTTCTTAATTCCAGTATTGGAGCCAAAGTTGCTCCGCTTTGGATAATTCTTACTGTTGCTTCTGCCGGTATACTTTTGGGTTCTTTATTTTCAGGTGGTATGATGGAAATTGCCAGAAGTGGCGTTTTTTTTCCTGCAAAGTTTACTTTTCCTGAGGTTATGATGTTGTTTTTGGCCGTTATGATTACCGACGTAATCCTGCTCGACGTATTCAATACTTTTGGTTTACCTACTTCTACCACTGTTTCTCTTGTATTTGAATTACTTGGTTCGGCTGTTGCAGTTTCTTTATTTAAAATTTGGCACAGTGATGCAGGTGCTGCATTGTCAGAGTATATTAATGCGGGCAAGTCGATTACCATTATTTCTGGAATATTTATCTCCATAGCCATTGCTTTTTTATGCGGAACAGTAATTATGTACATTTCACGCATTATTTTTTCTTTCAATTATAAAGCTTCTTTCAATTATTTTGGTGCATTATGGAGTGGGCTTGCTTTTACGGGCATTGCTTACTTTGTTATTTTTAAGGTTTTGTTGACTTCTACTTTGGTATCATCAGAAACGGCTGCATATATAAATGCCAATATTGGTACTTTTTTGTGGGGTATATTCTTAGCGAGTACCGTAATTTTAGGACTTTTACAACACCTTTTTAAAATAAATATTCTCAAAATAGTAGTACTGGCTGGTACCATGTCGTTGGCTATGTCATTCGCAGGCAATGATTTGGTGAATTTTACCGGTCCTTTTATGGCTGCTTTAAATTCTTTTCAAATAGCTTCAGGTGTGGCAGCAAGCGGAGGTTCTATTGATAATCTTTACATGGGTATGCTTAGTGAACCGGTAATGGCCGATTGGCGATATTTGACTGCTTCTGGTATAATAATGATTCTTGCCCTGTGGTTTTCAAAAAAAGCCAAGACTGTTACCAAAACAGAAATCAACCTGGCAAGGCAGGGCGAAGGAATAGAGCGTTTTTCTTCAACTCAGGCTTCGCGTACACTTGTGAGAAGAGCTATCAATTTATCAAGATTGATAGAAAAAATTACACCCAAAAAGGTCAAAGATTTTATTGAGAGTCGTTTTGAAGTTGTACCTTTGAACGATAAAGATGCTCCCTCTTTTGACCTCATCAGGGCTTCAGTAAATTTAACTGTTTCCGCTTTGCTTATTTCTTTAGGTACATCATTAAAGCTACCTCTTTCTACTACTTACGTTACTTTTATGGTGGCTATGGGAACTTCACTTGCCGATCGAGCTTGGGGAAGAGAAAGCGCCGTTTATCGCATTACTGGCGTACTTACGGTTATTGGTGGCTGGTTAATGACTGCTCTGGTAGCATTTACCGTTTCCTTGATAGTGGGATTGACCCTTATGTACGGAAAAGTTTATGCTGTCTACGGATTATTGCTTCTGGTTTTAATTTTATTAATTCAGTTTGCTTCTGTTCATAGGAAAAGAGAGAAAAAAGAGGCAGCAAAAAGTTCAACTATTTTGACTAACGAAGACGCAATTCTGCATGAATGTACCGAATTGGTGAAACGAACCATCGAAACTACTATTCGGATTTTTAGGGAAACCATTGATGCACTTCATACAGAAGACAGAAAAAAACTCAGAAATCTTTACAAGGAAGCAGACAACTTGAATAACGAATGGAAAGACAAAAGGAACTATGAAGTTTTGCCTACCCTTCAGCATCTTCAATCCGGTGCTTTGGAAATAGGTCAGTATTATGTGCAGATTGTCGATTTTTCGCATGAAATATCCAAATCGTTACGTGTCATTACCGAAGCAAGTCACAAATATATAGAAAATAATCATGAACCTTTCAGCCAAGAACAATTAAACGACCTGATGACCGTTTGCGATGCTTTTGTAGATGTTTTTGATGAATATGCAAAAATGGTTGAAACAAACAATTTCACCAGCTATGCTAATATACGAGATAAACAACTCAGAATTTCGGAATTGTTTTCCGAACTGACAAAAAAACAAATTAAAAGAGTCAAAGCGAATGAATCGGGAACGCGTAACAGTATATTGTTTTTGAACATACTGAATGAGGCGAAGCTTATTTCGTTGCAAATCAATAACCTGATGAGAGCCCGTTTTAGATTGTTTTCTTTAAGTGATAAAAATTAAAGCAGTATTTTAATTTGTCAGTCCGTCGTGCCACAGATAGGCTTCCGTTTATCGTAAAGGTTTAAAATAATTTTTGTGATCCATAATACAAAAAAGAGGTGAATTTTATATGTTATCATCGCCCAGATAAACCACCTCAATGCCGGCACGTTGTAAAAGTTCGATGCCATCCATTATTCGGTAATGTTCGCCATACACAACTCTTTTGATACCTGCCTGAATTATTAATTTAGCGCATTCCATGCAGGGAGAGGCGGTAACGTAAAGCGTTGCACCGTCGCTGCTATTGTGCGAACGTGCTACTTTTGTTATGGCATTTGCTTCAGCATGAAGCACGTAAGGTTTTGAATTGTCGTCCTCATCTTCACAATTATTTTCAAATCCTGCAGGTGTGCCATTGTAGCCATCCGAAATAATCATTTTATTTTTCACCAGTAAAGCACCCACCTGCCTGCGACGACAATAGGAGTTTTCTGCCCATATTCTGGCCATGCGCATATACCGCATATCCAGCAATTTTTGTTTTTCATTCATAAGTTTTGATTTTTCCATCTGTTTCACAATGAAATTTTTTCATTGACAATGTCATTCACATTCAAACCCGAAAAGTTTCCCGACGACATGAGTAAAAGGGCCGAATTTTTATAATCCAAAGATTTTAAAGCTTTTTCCAAATCATTCTTATTCGTAAAAACCTGTAAGTCTGCTTTTCCGAAACTTGTTTTTACCTGTTCTGGCTCAAATTGTTTCAGTCGTTTTTGTTCAATAATTTCAGGGTCGTAATAAACCATAGCCACATCTGCTTCGTCCATGCATCCTGCATATTGAGGAAGAAAATCTTCCATCAGACTGCTGAAGGTGTGCAGTTCGAGGCAGGCTATTAATCTGCGATGAGGATATTGTTGCCGAACAGCTTTGATGGTAGCTTTAACTTTGGAAGGAGAGTGGGCAAAATCCTTGAATACGACGGTATCATTGTTTTCGGTCAATTTTTCCAATCGATTGGAAGCGCCGGTAAATCCGGAAATAGCCGTAAAAAAATCGTCGTCGGAAATGCCAATCTGATGACAGGCAATGTGTGCGGCAGTCAAGTTTTGTAAATTGTGTTCTCCGAAAATTTTTAAAGGAATCTCCTTGTTTTTTATTTTAAGCCGGGTAATTCCGTTTCTTACTTCATAAGGTGGTGTGTGATAAGGAAAGGGGACGATGTCGCGGCGAAGTTGCTGAACAATTTTATTCAGGTTTTCGTCTCCATCAAAATAAATTAATCTTCCTTGCAATTCAATTAAATCGGTGAATTTTTTAAATTGTTCCAAATAGTTTTCAAAAGTTGGAAAAACATTCATGTGATCCCAGGCAATGCCGGTAAGTACTGCAATATGTGGATGATATAAATGAAATTTAGGGCGTGGATCGAGCGGGGAGGTAAGGTACTCGTCTCCTTCAAAAACTGCGATGCGCGAATCGTAAGAAAGCCTGACCATGTTATCGAAACCTTCAATTTGAGCGCCAACCATATAATCGGCTTCAATTTTCAGCTTGTTCAGCACGAATAAAATCATGGCCGTTGTGGTGGTTTTCCCGTGACTTCCACCCACCACAATACGCGTTTTGTTGCGTGTCTGCTGATAAAGGAATTCAGGGAAAGAATAAATTTTCAATTTTAATTCTTTTGCTTTCAGCAGTTCAGGATTATCTTCGCGGGCGTGCATGCCAAGAATTACAGCATTCAAACCCTTGTGGATGCGCTCGGGAAACCAGCCCATTTTTTCCGGCAACAGTCCATGTTCTTTCAATCGGGAATAAGAAGGTTCAAAAATTTCATCATCCGAACCTGTAATTTTATAGTTGTTTTTTTTACTGAGTGCAATGGCTAGATTATGCATGGCTGCTCCGCCTATGGCAATAAAATGAACTCGCTGCATAAGGTTGGAAGGTTTTTTAAATTTTATTGCTACTTTTGTGGAAAGTATTTTTTATAATGCAAAAATACGAAGAAAATACGAATCGAAAGCTACTTTGAATATGAAAATACATAAAATAGAAGCCGGTTTTTTCGACTGCGATGGTGGAGCCATCTTTGGTGTAGTTCCCAAAAAGGTTTGGCAAAAGCGTTATCCGTGCAATGAGGAAAATTTTTGTAAGCTGGCCATGCGTTGCCTGTTGATCGATACAGGCGAAAAACTTGTTTTGATTGACAGTGGTACGGGCGACAAACAGCTGGATTATTTGAAATATTACAACTTCAAGGGAGTTGTGAATTTTGAATTGGCTCTACAGCAATTGGGATACAGTTGCGGAGATGTAACCGATGTAATCTTGACTCATTTGCATTTCGACCATTGCGGAGGATGTACTTATTATGATTCAGATCGGAAAAATGTATTGCTCACCTTCCCAAATGCCGTTCACTGGGTGGGAGAAAGGCAATGGATAAATTTTCTGGAGCCCAATGTGAGGGAAGGAGACTCTTATTTTCCTGAAAATATGCTGCCTGTGCAGCAAGCAGGGAAATTGAAACTGGTCAAGGAAAACAGTTTTCTCTGTCCCGAAATTGAACTTCGTATTTTCAACGGACATACAGTAGGGCAATTGGTCAGTTATATTCAATATTTGGGGAAAACATGGATTTATGTGGGTGATGTAATTCCTGTAGCACCATCCATTCCATTGGCTTGGATATCGGCTTTCGATGCTTATCCGGTAACTTCGATGGAGGAGAAGAAAATTCTTTTGCAGGAAGCTGAAGAAAAACATCAAATCCTCCTATTCGAGCATGATGCTTATACAGAATGTTGTACCGTGAAAAAATCGAACGATAATTTCAGAATGGATGAAAGTTTTCCGTTTCCAAACCCAGTGAAATAGTCTCTTTTTAGTACTATAGACAGTACTATATAGAAAATCAGACTGCCATAGTAGTGATATGTTTTTAAAAAATTTTACGGTAAAGCATTATCGCTTTGTCTTCTGTCCGGTTGAATGTCGGACAGAAGACAAAGCGATAAACTTGTTAAAAGAATCATTGAGCTTACTTTAATTGTCGCTTGACTCTCTATTTACAGAATTTCTGTCGTCTCCCAACTGATTATAAATCGGTTATAGGAGAATATTTGGGAACCAAAGCTTTCATAACTATCCAACCAATGAGATAGGCAACAGCACAGAAAGAAAAAACGATAAAGTAACCCGCTTCTTCGCCCTTAAAAATCAAAAATGACATTTGTGTTTGCCCCGCAAAGTCAAACAAAGCACCTGAAGCCTTATTAATTAACATTGAACCTATACCTCCTGCCATTCCGCCTATGCCGGTAACTGTAGCCACAGCGCTTTTAGGGAACATATCGCTTACGGTAGAAAAAATATTAGCCGACCATGATTGATGTGCAGCTCCCGCTATACCTATGATAATAATGGGCAACCAATAAGAAATATGACCCAATGGCTGGGCAAAAAGTGCCAACAATGGGAAGAAAGCAAAAATCAACATGGCTTTCATTCTTCCAGCATAGGGATGCATTCCTTTTTTATCGACAAAATAGGTGGGAAGCCAGCCTCCAATAATAGACAAAAGTGTAATTGCATAAAGAACAAATATAGCCAGCTGACTTCTTGGATCGGATGATTTCAGTCCATACACAGAACTCAAATATGCAGGAGTCCAGAAAAGATAGAACCACCAAACCCCGTCTGTCATGAATTTTCCGAAAGCAAAAGCCCATGTCTGCTTAAATTTAAAACACTGTTTGAAACTCAGTTTCTTTTCCTTATCCGTATTGGCATTAGGATTCACAGCTGCTTCATCCGCATGATCCAAATGAATGTACTCCAATTCGAGCTTATTCACTTTTGGATGCACTTCTGGTTTTTTGTAAATAAATGCCCAAAACCCCATCCAAATAAAACCCAAAGCTCCGATAATGATAAACGACATTTCCCAACCCCACTTTTCTGCAATCACAGGAATGACAACCGGTGCAGCCAATGCTCCAACCGTAGAACCTGCATTAAAAATACTGGTGGCAAAAGCACGGTCTTTTTTCGGGAAATATTCTGCTACAGCCTTGATAGAAGCCGGAAAGTTACCGGATTCACCGATGGCAAGTACCAAACGCGCAAAAATGAATAAAGTTACACTCACATTCAGCACCATCGAAACATTATTCACTGTAGCAATAGCTTCCTTTGCTCCCTCAAAACCTACCAACCATTTACCTGCAACGATTCCTGAAGTGGCTATTCCACAAAAAGCATGTAACACAGCTCCTAATGACCATATTCCAATTGCCCAAAGAAAACCTTTTTTGGTATCCAACTTATCTACAATTCTACCTGCAAACAACATCCCTATGGCATAAAATAACGAAAATAAAGAAGTAATGGTACCATAATGAGTATTAGTCCAATGAAATTCAGGAGCTATGAAATCCTTCCACGTCAGCGAAAGAACTTGCCTGTCTAAATAATTGATCGCCGTAGCAAAAAACAATAGTGTGACGATTGACCACCTGAAATTTGACATTTTTTTAGCTTGCTGTTCCATTTCAATTGTTTTACGATATTAGAAGTTTTACAATGTTTGCCTTATGAAGCAAATAATTATTTGTTGTTTTTTTGAATTTTTTTTATCAAGTCTAATGTGTCCCTGCAAAGTTCAGTTATTTTTTCCCAATCATGGGCAGCAATCACATCCGCAGGAAACAAATTGGAACCCATCCCCACACACATGACACCGGCATCAAACCAGCTTTTCAAATTTGCTTCTTCGGGTTTTACTCCGCCTGTAACCATTAAATTCGACCAGGGCATGGGCGCTTTCAATGCCTTTACAAAGGCCGGGCCCAACACTTCGCCGGGGAAAACCTTGCATATATCACAACCGGCTTCCTGAGCAAATCCAATTTCCGAAACCGATCCACAACCGGGCATATAGGGCACCAAACGCCGATTGCAAATTTTAGCAACATCGGGATTGAACAAAGGACCTACCACAAAATTGGCTCCCAACTGAATATAAAGTGCTGCAGTGGGAGCATCGATCACCGAACCTACGCCCATAATCATGTCGGGACAGTCTTTCTGAACAAATTTAACCACTTCGCCGAAAACCTCATGCGCAAATTCTCCCCTATTGGTAAATTCAAATGCTCTGATTCCACCCTCGTAACAAGCTTTAACCACGCTTTTGGCAATTTCGAAATTGCTGTGGTAAAATACCGGTACCACTCCGGTGGACTTTATGGAAGAAAGTACTTCCAATTTATTGAATTTCATGATTTTATTTGGTATTTTAATATCCTGATATGAAAATCTTTAAAATGTTACCGGGAAACTCTTCCGCTTTCATCTCCGCTCATCAAAGCTTCCACTTCCTTGACGGTAACCAGGTTATAATCGCCGTAAATGGTATGTTTCAGGCAAGAGGCTGCCACAGCAAAATCCAGCGCCTTCTGATCGTTTCCTTCGTAAGTCAACAAGCCGTAAATCAGTCCGCCCATGAAAGAATCGCCGCCGCCTACTCTGTCCACAATATGCGTTATGTCGTAACGTTTCGATTGATAGAGTTTTTCACCACTGTAGAGCACGCCACCCCACGTATTGTGATTGGCATTAATGGATCCGCGCAAGGTAATGATCACTTTTTTGGCACGTGGAAATTTTTTCATTAATTGCTTGCAAACCGATTCAAATTCGGCAGAATCAATTTCTCCGCCGGTACGGGATACATCGAAACCTTCCGGCTTGATACCAAAAACTTTTTCCGCATCTTCCTCATTTCCGAGAATAATATCGCAACCTTCAACCAGCACGGGCATTATTTCGGAAGCAGATTTCCCGTATTTCCAAAGATTTTTTCTATAATTCAAATCCGTAGATACCGTTACGCCCAGTTCATTGGCCACTTTTATGGCTTCGAGACAAACGTCGGCAGCTCGCTGCGAAATGGCCGGCGTAATGCCTGTCCAGTGAAACCAATCGGCATCTTTCAATACTTCTCGCCAATCAATCATGCCCGGCTCAATTTCCGCAATGGACGAATGTGCCCTATCATAAATTACCTTGCTTCCTCGTGCTACCGCTCCCGTTTCCAAAAAATAAATTCCCATGCGTTCGCCGCCACGTAAAATGAAATGCGTGCCGACATTGTGCTTGCGCAAGTCCATGATGCACGATTCGGCAATTTCGTTTTGCGGCAGCCGCGTAACAAATTCGGTCTCCATTCCGTAATTGGCCAGCGAAACCGCCACATTGGCTTCTCCTCCGCCAAAAGTGGCACTAAACTCCGTTGCCTGACTAAATCTTTCATATCCCGGCGTGGCCAACCGTAGCATTACTTCTCCAAATGTTACAATTTTTTTGCTCATTTTTCAGTCTCCTTTTTAATTGTTGATAAATAATTGGTCGACCAAAATTACTGCTTTTATATGCACTTTCAAAATTTTTTTATTTTGTTTTCAAAAAAATTTTCTTCCTTAAAAATCTGCGGAAAAAATAAAAAGAAGACGAAATTTTTGAAGTTAGTTTTATTAACTTTGCTCAATTAATAAGATAAAAATCCGGCGAAAAGCAAGAACAAGTGCTAAAATTTCTTATATTGCCATAAAGCAAAAAGCAAATCATGAATTGAAAATCAGGTTTCAATAAAAATTCTGTGATTTGTTGACAAAAGTACAAAACAATTTCATATTATAAAATATTTATTTTAATTTTGTATATATTTTTTTTGTGCACGTACACAAAATAACAATTAAAAAGCATGATATGGAAAAAGCGAAAGGCAAAATACGCATTAAGGATATTGCCAGGATGGCAGGAGTATCTGAAGGTACAGTTGACAGGGTGTTGCATCAGCGAGGTGTAGTTTCCGAAAAAAGTCGAAAAGCAGTAAAGAAAGTATTGGAAGAAATTGATTATACACCAAATTTGCTTGCTCGGTCGTTGGCTTCGAAAAAAAAATATCGTTTTATTTGTCTTTTCCCTGCCTATAACAAAGGTGAATACTGGGAAAGTATAGAAAAGGGATTTCGACAAGCCTCTGAAGAATTTAACAATTACAAAGTAGAGGTAATGATTGAATATTTTGATCAGTTTGATAGCAGCTCATTTTTAGCAACGGCAAAAGCTGTTTTTGTCTATAATCCTGATGCCATTATTATGGCTCCAGTTTTCAGGCAAGAAACCATTTTATTTGCCAGAGAGCTTACAGAAAAAAAAATCCCTTTTTCTTTTATTGATTCTATGGTAGAAAATGTTGAATTTACATCTTATTATGGTCAGCATTCTTTGCAAAGCGGATATATTGCAGGCAAATTACTGTTTAATTCTTTACCGAAAGAAAGCAAAATTTTAGTACTTCATACTTACAGAAAAGGTGGTTCTGGGTCTATTCAGACGGAAAATAGAAAAAAAGGATTTTTGCAATATATTGAAGAAAATAATTTGAAAAATTTCTGTGAAATATTGTCTATAGAAATTATTGAGGGAAATGATGAAGAAAACATGCGCTTAATTCGCAATGCTTTTATCCAACACCCGGATATTCGAGCAGCCATAACTTTTAACTCTAAAGTTCATAGGTTGGCCAAATATTTCAAAAACCTTTCTCATTCGGACATTAAATTAATTGGATATGATGTATTGGAGGAAAATGTAAAATGCATGAAAGAAGGGTTCGTTTCTTTTTTGATTGCTCAACGACCCGAAAAACAGGCTTATTGCGCAGTAAGAGACATGAGTTTTCACTTGATTTTCGATAAAGAAGTTAATAAAATCAATTATGTGCCTATCGACATTTTGATGAAGGAAAATATTGATTATTATTTGAATTTCAATGAATGATCGAATTAAGCCCATGAGGATTAATCAAGAGAATCAAGTAGCGTTTTTGCAGTGCAAATTTTTAATCTACGTTGCCAAAACCAACAAAAATATTGTTTTGGGAAAAAGAAGTTTGGATATTTTTGAAGAAATAATTTCCTTTAAAAAAATCATTTTTAAGAAGATTTTATCATGAATACTTCTATTGCTTCAGATTGGATTCAACCGGCCCTGTATCAGCAACCATTGGAAAACGGAATGGTAAAATGCGTTCTCTGTCCCCATCAATGTATGGTACACGAAGGAAAAACCGGACTTTGTCATACCCGGCAAAACATCAACGGGGTTCTATATACGCTTGCTTACGGTAATCCGTGTTCACTGAATGTCGATCCAATCGAAAAAAAACCACTGTTTCATTTCCTCCCCGGCTCAAAAATTTTTTCATTGGCTACCGCCGGGTGCAATTTCAAATGCTTAAACTGTCAGAATTGGGAAATTTCTCAAAGCTCACCACAAGAAGTGATTCATTACGATTTGTTGCCGGAAGCAGTTGTGGAACTTGCCTCGAATCGACATATTGCCAGCATTGCCTTCACTTATACCGAGCCGACCGTATTTTATGAATATGTTTATGACACGGCGAAGTTGGCACATCAAAAAAACATGAAAACGGTGATTGTTTCCAATGGCTATATTAACGAAAAACCTTTGCTGGACTTGTGTCCATTTTTGGATGCCGCCAATATTGACTTGAAATGTTTTGACAACCATTTGTACCGAAAACTCACTGGCGGAAGTCTGGAGCCTGTTTTAAAAACCCTGAAAACATTGAAGGCGCAAGGCGTTTGGCTGGAAATTACCAATCTGATTGTTCCCACCTATTCCGATTCCATGGAAATGATAGAAAGCATGTGCAAATGGCTGGTTGACAATGGATTTGAAGATATACCGCTCCATTTCAGCCGATTTTTCCCGGCCAATCAATTACCCGATTTACCTCCAACACCCATAAGAATATTGCTCACTGCTCAGGAAATTGCCCAAAAAGCTGGAATGAAATATGTTTATGTGGGAAATGTTCCTACACTTGGCTATGAAAATACCTTCTGTCCTTCCTGCAAAAAATTGCTGATAGAACGAACCGGTTTTACCGTTAATAAAAATTTCATTAAAGAAGACAAATGCCTCTTTTGCCACACCCCCATTCACGGCGTTTGGCAATTAAATGAATGAATTTTATCTTCTTATTTTCCAATAATTCAATCTAATAAATAAATGATTAGTCGACCATGAAAAAGCACACAAACAAAGGATTATCAATAAAATAAATTAATAAAGAGTTGAATATATCTGCAAGTTATTTAATGCATAAATCATGCAAGTAAATTATGTTATCAAAAAAGAAAGATACCATAAAGAGTAATATGTTTTTTGGATTAGAGGATATGTTAAACCAAAAACATCCTGGGTATATTTTTGCCAATCAAGAGAAGTCGCAACTGTTTGAAGATGCGTTTTCGCCATTATATTGTTTGGACAATGGACCTCCGGCAAAACCGATTCGGTTGATGGTAGGATTGTTGATAATAAAACATTTACGCAATATTTCAGATAAAAGTGTTGTTGAACAATGGAGTGAGAACAATTATGATCAATATTTTTGTGGCGAACATGTATTTCAGCCCGGTAAACCATATGAAACCTCGGAGCTGGTTTATTTTCGAAATCGAATTGGCGAGAGCGGAATGGAGTTGATCTTAAAAGAAAGTATTTAACGGTACAACAACTGAAATTCCAAAACCTTTCAACAAGCGAAAAACAGTTAAAATATCATCAAAATAAATTGAAAAAGCAATACAGAAAGAGAGCTGCCATAGAAACATAAACAGTTTTTAAAAAACAGACCACCGCATAAATCGTAATTTCTACAAAGGAATTACAGGCGATAATACTAATGTAATGCTTGCAGCAGCTGCATTTAACTTTAAAAGTATCATGAATAAATGGAAATCATCTTTTTGGCTCGAACTTAAAATACAAATTCTTGACTTGATAAACGCCATGTTTTACCAAGTCAACAATAATTTAATGCAAAAATGGGTTTTTTAAGGCTCGACTAGTTAACAAATAAAATCAACAAATGACAACTGAAGATCAAATATTGTGGAAAAACATACACGAGGCAGATGACATTGAAGCTTTTGAAGAGCTACATGCTAGGTATTTTTCGGCATTGTGCAACTTCACCTATTCCTAATTTAAGAAACAAACAACTTTGCGAAGAAGTAGTATCAGATGTATTTGTAGCACTGTGGCAAAAACGCAAAGAATTAAATCATGTCAGGACTATTAAATCATTTATGTATACTTGTGCTAAAAATCTATCAATTGACACCATTCGTAAAAACAAAATACGCATTCAATCAGATACAAGTTTATACGAAATTGAAATACCAGATGCAGAGGACTATATCCTTTCCCCACTTGAACAAAATGAGTTTAAAGAGCATATAAATATAGCCATCGAGCAACTTCCACCACAATGTAAACTTATTTTCAAAATGCTAATAAACGATCAACTTACATATAAAGAAATTGCTGAAGTGCTCAATTTATCACGAAAAACAGTTGAAGCTCAAATAGCTATAGCATACAAAAAAATCACTTTACATTTAAAAAAAATATATCATTGCTAAATTCAAGTTAGAAATGCAACTTTTTAATTTAGACAAATTTGTACCTTATGTTTTTTACGGTTAAATGTTTCATCTTTGTAACTTTTTAAGGGGAAGAGGATAAAATTAAGCATTTATTGCATGAGGTCAAAGGGTAAATACTCTTTTTTCACCTTTGACTTGAAAAATAATTTTTCTTCATCTTTTATTTTCCCTTAAAAGGTGGCATGACTTAGTCGAATTTACGATTTATTTTACATTTTAAGGCAAAAACAAAAATCTTTCGTCTACAAGGAAAAGGGTTAGTTTTTAAAAAGTATATTAAGTTTAGTGTTATTAAGCTAATAACAAAAAATGGATAAAAGAATTAAATATATAATTGAAAAAATTCGGTTCAAAGACGCAATTGTCGTCTCTGAAGAAGATAGGAAGGCATCATTCGCAAAAATTAAAGAACGCATTGCTGCTAATGAAAAAGTAAATATCCCATTCGAGCAAAAACAAACAACATTCACACTTACATTTTTACAAATTGCAGCCGCTGTAGCATTTATTGTTTCAATTTCGGCATTAGGCTTTAATATTTATTTCAATCAAGAAATTAATATCTCAAACAACACGGCAACCATTAAAAATATTGTTTTACCAGATGGATCACAACTTGAATTAGCAAAAAACACATCGGTTTCTTATAAACGTAATTTCTCATATAAACGTAATATCAAGCTCAACGGGCAAGCTTTGTTTTCAGTTAGTAAAAATCAACAGCGCCCATTTACAGTTCAAACAAAACTAGGCGAAATACGAGCATTAGGGACACAATTTAGTGTTAAAGCATTCGAAAACAATGATTTCTGTAAAACATATCTCATCGAAGGAAGTGTAAGCGTGTCTAACTCTATTAATGAAATATTGTTAAAACCGGGACAAGAAGCTTTGATTACAAGTAACAATAGCGCCATAACAGTAATTGAAGTTAGAAATCCGCAACATGCTATGGCATGGAAAACTGGAATTTATATTTTCGAAGACGAATCGTTGACAAACATACTTAATACTATTGCTGATGCACACAACAAAAAACTATCAATCAACAGCTTAAATGCTATCAACAAACATTATTCAGTAAAATTCATTCGTGGTGAAGATTTATCCACAATGCTCGAAGTCTTGGCTGATATATGCCCAATGAGATTTAGAATTACTCAAAATGAAATCATAATCGACGAAAAATAGTTAATTAAAAGTAAAAAAAGAAGGTGTCCTAAAAAGACACTTTTTTTTTTTAGATTAAGCAGCTGATTTAACCCAACTTTCCATTCATTGAATATGGAATAGCGTCTATAGAAACTCAAGGTAAAGGTGGAAGGAGGCATTCATACTTAAGTAAGGAAGAGGAGGAATTATTTGTAGTTATTTGGAGAAAGCCAGGGAAGGACAAATAATAACTGCCATGTAAATCAAAGAAAATTTTGAAAAGAAGACAGGAAAGGGAGTTAACAAAACTACTATTTACAGGATGCTTAAAAGAAATGGTTGGAGAAAAATTGTACCCCCTTCCTGTACACCCCAAACAGAACAAGGAGGAAGAAGAAGCTTTTAACAAACTTCGGTAATAAAGTGAGTCAATTGATTGAAGAGAAAAATCTTGATAAAAGTAAAGTCGTTCTCATGACACAGGATGAATGAAGATTTAAAGAGTAAATATTTCAAGAGTTGTTGAGCACCCAAGCAGGTTCGTCCTCTGGTTGCAAAATAAGTAGTAAGAGAAAGTTTTTTTATGTTTATACAGGAATATGTCCAAAGTTAGGCCACATTAGTTCTTTAATATTACCGCATGCAAATACGGAAATGATGAGCTTATTTTTATAAAATATATCCAATGAATTTAAGGAATTTGAAATTATCATGCAGATAGATGGAACAGGATGGCACAAAGCAAAAGGTTTAAGAGTGCCCGGGAATATACATTTCATATAGCAACCATCTTTTAGTCTTGAAGTTAATTCAACACAACATCTTTGGGATGAAATAAGAGTAAAGTATTTACACAACAAGATATTTGATTCTTTAGCGGAAACAATGGAAGTGGGTTGCCGGGGAATAAACGAATTAAATGCAAACCTAATTATGTGAAATCTATGACTTTGTTTCCTTATCTAAATATTTTAGATATCAACTTGGTATGAGACATCGAAATAGTATTAATAAATGATAAATAAATACATAATTGTTTGCAGTTTATCGCGTACATTTGCAATAGAAAAATTAATTTTGATATGAAACCCACATGTATTGCATACACAAACACGAATAAATATAATATTCAGACATTGGGGTTCCATCAGACCTTTAAAAAATAAATTATATTCTGATGAAACCACATATTCTTATCTACAATGCACTATTTGTCTTTTTAGCCGTTAGTGTAAATGCTCAGCCAAAATTAATTATACGAGGCGACGATGCGGGTTCCGCACGTTCGGCAAATCTGGCGATCATCCAAAACTACGAAAAAGGGATTTTAAAAACAACAGAGGTGATGGTGCCTTGTCCCTGGTTTTATGAGGCAGCAAAGCTTATGCAACAACATCCCGGGCTAGATGTGGGTGTTCATCTGACAATTACAAGCGAATGGGATGGTTATAAATGGAAACCTCTGACTCACTGTCCCTCAATTTGCGATAGCGAAGGAAACTTTTTGGCGAATACCTGGGGTGGTCAATCCGGAAATTCGCTTCAATATGCTAACATAAATCTTACCGAAGTGGAAGCTGAGTTAAGAGCACAAGTTGAAACAGCAATCAAACTAATTCCACAAATAAGTCACATTTCGGAACACATGGTTTTTGGAAGTTTATCACCTGAGTTGCGAAATCTGGTTAAAAAGCTTGCATCCGAATACAACCTGCTTTTTGAAGATGATCTGATAACCCAAATGGGTGTCCGAAAATTGATTGTAAATCAAAGTGAAGACTACAAAATGTTGAGAAAAAACTTTATACAGTCTATTGATACTCTCCCTGCCGAAGGAATATGGATATGGATTGACCATCCTGCCATAAATGGTTTCGAAACGCAGGGAATGAAGCTTGCAGATAATGTAAAAAATGTTGCTAACGACAGAAATAATATCTATAGATTGTTGAACGACAGGAAAGTTAAACGCAGGATTTCCAACAAAAAAATTGAATTAATTAGTTACGACTATTTTTTGAAGAAATAATACTGATTTGATTACATCCAGCAATTTATCCTCTTTACTGAAACCCATCATCTTGCGCAAATCATCCTCCTCACTGGTTTCAAAATACAGTGTAGTCAGGTCATAGAACACAACATTAATTTTGCCGCCTAAAACTTCAAGGATATGGGCAAAAGCAATTTGTTCCACTTCTGGTTTGAGTTTCCCGCTTAATTTGCCCAAAAACCTATAAACCGTGTTTATCTCTATTTCTTTCCCTTGATAGCGACGAAGGTAATCAGCTGTTTTTAACTTGCTTAATGGAAACGCTAACCAGGCTATAACCAAATGCCTGAAAAGCTCCTCTTGAATGGAATTAAAACCAATATAATCGTAAATCTTGCCGAAAATCAACTCCGGACCAACAGGATGAATACTGCCATTGTGAAGCAGAGAAAAAACTTGTTCAATCCTCTCATCACTTTCGTAGCCAAAAAGCTTCGTTTGATTTCCGCTTAAACGATTCATTTCTTCTCCGGCCAATTGTTCTAACCTTTCAATTTCGTGCTGCGTGGTGGCACAACCAATGGTTTTCACTACTTTACACTTTCCTCGAAACTTCTGTATCACTTGTACAGATTGACTTCCAGATCGATTTTTTACTTTTCGGATAAACATAATAATAATTTTGCAACACCCAAAATTGCAATATTATTATTGATATTCAAATACTTATAAGGATGTTGCAAAAAAATGCGGAAAACAGGACTGGTTGTCCCTGAACGATTCTTATTCTTACGTACAAACATACGCAAATGTAATATTTTTCCTCTTGCGTCACCCATTTCGATGATGCAAAAAATACCAATGTTACATTGTGTGATCGTTACAAAAATACCTCTTGAATCGTGTCAAAGTCAGGAAAAATTAACTTAGTTGAAAGCAGCTACGCTCAATATAAATCAAATAAATTTGATTTTGTTTTCGCTTAAACGTTGTTTTCAAGACTGTGCCCACTTCACTCGAAAAACTTACGCTCGAAAAGCTGAAATCGCCCAAACTTATTCCGACGAAATTCGTCGGAACTCAAACAAGGACGATTTTTAAACGCTTTTCTCACTTGTTTTTTCGGCTCACTGGACAAGATTAACCCGAAGAGCTTGGCTTTTTTTGTCCTGTTTTACAGATATATAACATAAATGTCTCAATTTTTGTCATGTACTAAAGTATTTGGTATCTGCAATTCCGAATTATAACAAAAAAAGATAATGCAAATTTTCAAATATATACTTCGTAACTTTTTATAATCATATCTGCTTTTTTCGGTTACCGAGGTCATTTAATCTTTCTGTTATAGAAAATATAACCATTTAATAGACTAGGAATCAAATTCTGAGATAAAAATTTCTTTATCAGTTTTTTAGGCAGACATAAAAAAGTATTTTTTACCAAGATATTTTTTCTTACTTTTAAAACGCATATTTGACAGGTGAGCCGATTTTAGCACCTTTTTCCCTGACAAAAATGCAGTAACACTGAAATTGTTGCCTTGTTTCGGGTAAGGAAAATACTGTTAGTATTCTTTTTGCTGAGAAAAACCACAAAAAGTTATTTTACTGTTTTTTAAGTCAGAGTTTTTATATTTTATTGAAAATCATTCAGTTAAATAACTGATAGTTCAAGTTGTTCGTTTTTGGAATGTTTTTTAAATAAAATTTTATACTTTTGGAACTCATATTTTAAACCAAAGTATTTTTAAAAATCCGGGTAAATTATTTAAATCATCATGAATACAACCGATACCAATTTAGTTGAAACCACTGAAGTAAGCTTCAATGTGGAATCCATCAATGAAATTATTGAGAATATTCATCGTTACCTTAACAAGCACAAGGAATATATTAACAGTTTGAACGTTTTTCCTGTTCCTGACGGAGACACGGGATTGAATATGGTGCTAACTATTCAGGGTGCTATTATCCAAATGAAAAATAATGGCAGAAAAGAGAAAAATTCGGGAGAATATTTGAAAGATTTTGCCGAGCAAATGCTGCTCAACAGTCGTGGTTGTTCAGGTGTAATTTTATCGTTATTTGCTCAGGGGTTTACCCAAATTACTGCCAACAACGATTTTTCCAAAGAAAATATTTACCGGGCTATTGAAAATGGTTACCGCAATGCTTACGAAGGCACGGAAAATCCTCAAGAAGGTACCATGCTTACCATTATGAGGGCTTTAAAAGAAAAATATGCCCAGCTTATGGAAAAAGAAGACAATCCACTCGTCATCATTCAGCAGGCTATTCCTTATTTGAAAGAAGTGTTGAGTCAAACGCCGGAAATGCTTCCCGTACTGAAAAAAGCCGGTGTGGTGGATTCCGGCGGAGCAGGATTTATTATTTTGTTGGAAGGAATTAACAAGGAACTCAGTCAGTTGGTGGTAAACGGCATATCTTTACCCAGTTTGCTCAGAATTGGACGTACAACCAGAAAACTTCTTAAAAAAAGATTGTCGGAATTACGAAAAAGTCCGTTTGCTCCACTGATTTTAAATATAGATTTTTCCCGAATTCAGAATAGCTGATTGGTAGAAGCCTTGCAAAATGCCAGAAATTTGTTGGGCAATATCCATTTGAACCACAACAACGGAAAAACAATTAACAAGGAAAAATTAATTGATGATCTGCAGGAAATCGATGCTTCTTGGAATCCCGAAATCAAAAATAAATACTGTACCGAATTTGTGCTCGAAAGCGATGCGATTACTTCCAAAGACCAACTGAGGGAAAAAATTGCGCATTATGGTGATAGCTTGATTATTATCAACAGCAACAATAAATACAAAGTCCATATTCATACCAATAAACCCAATGATTTGTTTGACGATGTCTCCAAATTTGGGTCCTTGCTTTTCACCAAAGTGGACGATATGAAAAAGCAACATCGGAACTTTCTTAGTGAAGATGTGGTGGAATATGAAAGAGACAAAAGCGTATTTTGCATAGTATCAGGGAAAGGTTTTGCTGAAATACTGAAAAATTTGGGTGCCGACGACATACTTTGTTATGGCAAAAACAAACCTTCCGTCAATCAGCTGGTGAAAGGGTTGAACAATTTGAAAGCAAAAAATATTATTGTAGCTTCGGATGACAGCGATATTCTAATGGCATTGAAATATGCAGTATCGCTTTGCAAGTCCAATGTTTTCATTGTAGAATCGGACAATCCGATTTCGCTGGTTAGTATGTTGATGAATATTTCCAAAGATTACGACATCAACACCATTTTTGACGAAGCCATGAACAGTATTAACAATATCCCTTTCTGTGGCATAGCTCGTTCTACACGCAATGTTACCACCGAAAATGGTGCACCAGTAAATAAAAACGATTATTTTACGGTGTATAAAAAGAAAATCATACTTGCCAACAAAAATCTTCAAGAACTTGTATTCGATACCGTTCAGCAACTTTCTGCAGAAGGCAGCCTGATTACCATTTATAAGGGAGAAGATGTGAAAAAGGAAAATTCTTTAATCGAGCAATTGAGGAACAAATTTTCCGACAGGGATTTTGAAGAATATTATGGCGGACAATACAAATATTCCTATTATATAACCTTTGAATAAATTGAGAAGATATGAGCAAAAAAATTTTTATCATTGTAGGAGACAATCTCGGACTTTCGCGCGAACAAATTGACTACGAAGCGCTGGAAATTGTAAAATTCCCTGTTTTTGTGGATGGTGTAGAATATCGACAAAGCGAGGAACACAATGCAAGGTGGCTGATTTCAAAATATGAGAAGGAAAAGGTTGTAGCAAAATCTTCCACACTGATTCACAATGAAATTGCTGAAATTATTGAAAGAAATCATGCCAATTACGATGTGTTTATTCATGTAGTAATGAGCAGTGGCCTTTCTGCAGCTTCATTTCGTGTAGCTGAAAATGTACGTAAACAATTTGAAAATATCGTACCTGTTATCAATGTCCATACACGCCAAGCCATCAATGGTGTCGGTAGTGTCTTGTTGGGCATTATTGATTTAGTAAAAACACAGCCTGATTTAAGCGTGGAAGAACTTTCAGCAGCCTGCCAGCAGATTGTGGAGAATACTTTCAGCTGGTTTGTATTTTCCGATCTCAATTATTTATACAAAGGCGGACGAATAGGAAAAGCACAATCGTTGATGGGCAGTGTTTTGCACATTATACCGGTGGTGGGTATGATGGGGAATGAGAAGGATGGATTGGTTTTGCCTATGGGGAAAGGCAGAACTTACCGACAGGTGAACGATTTGATTATAGAACAAATCCATGCAAAAATGCAGGAAAAATCAAGTACCCGCATCAAACGGGCAATTACGCTGAGTGGTTATGGGGATAAAAATCAGGATGCTTATGCAGCCCTGCTCGAAAAAATTAAAACGCTTCCGGTTGATGAAATTGTCGAAGGTCAAGGTGGACTGGTAGATGCAGTTTATTGTGGACCGGGTGCTTATGGTGTTTCCATTCTTTTGTAAAATTTTGAGAATATGAATCAGTATGTTTTATATTTGGTTTGTCTTGTTGCGGGATATTTGATAGGTTCCGTGTTATTTGCACAGCTTATCACAAAACTGGTTTCCAATCAGAATATTCGTGAATTGGGCAACGGGAATCCCGGAGCTTATAATGTTTTCAGAAATGTTAGCAAATTTTGGGGCGTACTCACAGGATTGCTGGATGCCGTGAAAGCGCTTGTGCCCATGTGGATAGCTCATCAATTCTTGCATATTAACGATACAACTGCTTTGGGATGTATAGGAATTGGTGC
>Ga0228535_1001212_pt1 | contig 45212 bp, 38 predicted proteins | sample SJ1metagenome_FD_168457 | JGI IMG/M metagenome (GOLD analysis project Ga0228535, IMG submission 168457) | Enriched culture of PCE-dechlorinating microbial communities from Ithaca, New York, USA - SJ1 | ecosystem: Engineered > Modeled > Simulated communities (microbial... > Unclassified | place... | reverse complement strand
TGTCTCTGCTCCTTGCGTGTGCAATGGCGGATTCTTCCGGTGCCCATTGGATATTGCCCCGCTTCAGAAAATGGATCAATAGCAGTTGTCTCAATCTGTCGGACAACTCGGCGATGGAAGCATTTCTCAATCGCAACCAGTAGAATTTCAGATTTGCGGCAATCATTCTGACTTGAAACGGAAGTTTTGGACGCCTTATGGATTGATCCGGATGCACGCGCCACTGCGGAGGGATTCGATCACTTTGAACGTGACCAGCGTCGTATGGTATATTTCTGCAAACGGGATCGGAGCCGGGCTTCCATCCCGGATCGACTGGATGAAACGGTGCACGAGGTGTTTTTGCCCTTTGTCCTGGCTCAGAAGTTTTTTCACGCTTTTCTTGCCGCCGGCGTGGATTGTAAAGGTCTTGAAGTCGTCGATGACGGATGTGCAGCCGCTGGAAAAAATTTCGATTCTTTCCTTGGAAACGCTTCTGTCGCCGTTGGCGAAATAGGAGATGGTTCCAATTGATCCGTTCGCATAATTCAGGGAGAGGGTCAGCACATCGTGCAGATGATCCGGTTTGGCCATGGCGCAGGCATAAACGGAAACCGGCAAGGAACCGCTGATGTACGTCAGGTAATCGATGAAGTGGCACACCTCGCCGATAATCCGTCCCCCCATGTCCGGATCCTGGATCCACGAGTCCGCCGGAACGGCACCCGAATTAATCCGGTAGAGCATGGCCGCCGGGCCGCCACCGATGCTTTCCTTGATTTCGGCGGAGCTGGGGGAAAACCTCCTGTTGAAACCCGCTATCAGCCTGGGGGGCACGTCTTGAAAACTCTGATAGACATTTTTAATCTCAAACAACTGGCTTTCATTGAGGCACAGGGGTTTTTCGACAAAAACATGTTTTCCCGCCCTGAGGGCTTCGATCACCATTTTCGCATGGACGTCATGGCGCGTGGCAATGAAAACGGTATTAATCTCATCGTTATCCAGAATGTCGCTGATGCGGTCCGTGCAAAACTCGAAGCCAAATCGGTCCGCCACATTACGCGCCGTTGTTCCGCCGGCCGTGATCACCCCCTTCAGCTTAACCCGGCCATCATGGGGAATATTGGGCAGCAGATGACTCATCGCATAGGAGCCGGCCCCGATAAAACCGATGGCCACCGCCGGCGTTTCTGCGCCTCCGGAAACGGACTTGGCCGGGATCCTGCCGGAATTGAAAGGTTTATGATGATCATATTCGATGAGAATGCCGATGAAGGGTTCCGCATGGGACAACAGAAGATCATATGCCTCCGGGGCCTTCTCCAGGGGAAGAACATGGGTCGTCAGGTAGCTTACGTCGATCTTCTTTCGGGAAAGCAGGTCTTGAAAGGCCTTCATGTTTCGCTTTTCCGTCCAACGCACGTAGGCCGGCGGGTAATCCAAGCCCTTTTCTTCATAGGCTGGATCATAACGCCCCGGGCCGTAGGAGCAGGACATTTTGATCTGCAGTTCCTTGCGATAGAAGTGGGGATCGCGATCGAAACCGGCCGGTACCGACCCGACGATCACAACGGTGCCGCGCTTCCTCGCCACCGCCCCGGCAAAATTGATGGGGTCCAGCGAATTCGTGGCGGCGGTGATGACCACGGCATCACAACCCAGGCCGTCGGTAAAGGTCATGATCCGGTCTTCTATGCCCGGGCAACCCCGGTGAAGGCTCAGGTCCGCACAATGAAGCGCCGCGATTTCCACGATTCGGGAGTCGATGTCGATTCCGATCACCTTGACGCCGGATGCCCTGAGCATCAGGGCCGTGAGCTGACCCAGCAGGCCCAGGCCGATAACCGCACAGCATTCCCCCAGACGGAGCTCGGCCTGGCGTACGCCCTGCAGGGCGATCGCTCCCAAGGTGTTGTAAGCGGCCTGCTTCAGGTCGGCATCCCTGGGAAGTCTGACGCAGAGATTGACCGGTACGGACACGACTTCCGTATGTGAGGCTGTGAGCCCGCCGCAGGCAACCAGGTCGCCCACGGAAAATTCGGCCACGTCCGCCGCCACGGCGATGACTTCTCCGGCACAGGAATATCCCAATGGGGAGTAGGCCTCGAGTTTTTTCATCACAGCGCGGTAAGCCTGCGTTAAACCTTGGCTTTTGATGACGTCGATGACCTGTTTCACCTGCTGCGGACGTTCCTTGGCCTTGTTCAATAAGCCTGCCCGCGCCGCTTTGACCGTGCTGCCTTCGGTGCCGGCGCTGATGAGGGAATAATGATTCCGAACGAGGACCATGCCGGCCGATACCAGGGGCAAGGGCACATCGATCACCTGCATCTCGCCATCTTTCAATTTCTGGGTCAATTGTTCCATATGCTTTCTCAGGCTTTCACGGAGCTGATGATGTGGGAAAACTTACCATTCGGAAGCTTTCGTAATTTATCCGTGTATTCAATGCGGACAAATGCATCCTTCTTCAATTTCGATTGGAAATGCTCGTAAAGGGCCTTTTCATGATTCATTCGATATTCGGGCGATTTAATGATCAACACGATCAGTTCGCCCTTTTTCTCCTGAACATACTGTATGCCGCTGATCGCGGAATACAGATCGCTGTGAAGATTCAGAGCGGTGGTGGTGACGAAAGAACCGTCTGCATTGTATATTCGATCTCCGCTCCATCGTCCCCGTACGTTTTTTATAATCGGCACTCGTCTGCCGCATGCGTGGCAATGGTCTCCCACATATTCGGCGAAATCCCCGGTCCGGTACCGGATAAAGGGCATGCCGGGATTGTGAAACGAAGTGCCGACAATTTCTCCGGTTTTACCCGGTTCCTTTATGGGGTTCCCTTTTTCATCGATCAACTCAAAGTACCCGTAGGTTGGTTCGACATGGTAGGTATCGACCTTTTCACAATAACCCGCCAGAACAAGCTTTTCGCTATGGCCGTACCAATTGTAAAAACGGATGCCCATTCGGTTCTGAATCAGATCGATCTGATAATCAAAAATATTCTCGGAACCCGACAAAAACGCTTTTATGAAAGAAGCATCGAGTCCCTTTCTGAACAGATAAGAAGCGAACTCGTAGGCCGTTGACGGATAACAATGGATGAATCTGATCTGCAGATTTTTCAGCACTCGGTAGATGACACCGAAATACGGATCATCGAGCCGGAAACCATCAAAAATCACCTCGCGGGTTATGGGGTTGATGATGAAGTCTCTGCCTGTGAGACGATGATTTCGGATTACCCCCCGGACATCAAACCGGTATCCCGCTTTCCCCCATAGTGTATGCATGGTGGCCATTTCAACGATATAGCGGTTTTGGGGTACCAGGAGTTTCAACGGCTTGCCGCTTGTTCCCCCGGTCGTCCCCTGGTCATATTCCGCCAAGTCGACGGTGCGATTGAGGAAACTGTCATAATTTTGAAGGATCTCATCCTTGTCGATAAAGTTGATCGTTTCTTCAAACTCGGCAATGCTGCGGATTTTTCTGCCGCCATATCGCTGGCGGTAATACTCGACATGGCCAATAGCGTCGTTCACGCTTCTCAGGAGTAACGGATCAAGCCCTTTGCCATCGTTTCCTGCAACAAGTTCATTCTTGTAACGGCTGTAGGCTTGACCATAGACGAAAGCGGGATTCCGGTTTATTGCCATCAGGGCCAAATTCAAACGGTTGGGAAGGCGTGTGACGTCGCCTAAAAGCCGCGTTCTCCAACTCATTCTATACCCGGCTCCCGTTCTATATGGCCTTTCCAGCCGAATTGGGGTTCAAATGGCACGATCTTTTCTCTCGGAAGTTTATGAAGAGCGAACTCAACTCCGTCGATCACCGCACAGACTGCCTCGTATGGGTAATCGCACAGCGGATGGTTTTTGATGGCGAATGCATGAGCAATGCAGGGTATCTTCATCGGATCAAACCCCATGAGCGCGGCGCATACGGCATCGATGGCAACCGGATCGGTCCCGCACATGACATACCCCATGTCCACCGGTTCAGGTGTCAGCGGGCCGTGCCCTTCGCCTGCACGAATTGCATCTACCACACCGATGTAACGTTTACGCGACGATGCATCAGCCGCACGCAGGGTGCCGTCGGCATTCCCGTACAGGAGCAGTTTATTCAGATCAAGGATCATCCGCCAAATGGTGTCATTGCCGTACCAGTTGCCGCTGCGCACAACCCGCCGGCTGTCGCCGAAAATATTTTTCCCCAACTTGTTGAGCGGACTCAGGAGTCGGGCAAAGACGGGATTCTTGAGGACATGTTGTTTCAGGAAGCTCACCAGCGGGCCCTCGATCCGGGCCTTGACATTGTCCGCAGGGAATTGATCCCCTCCCTCCGCAGGGCCTCCCTCAGAATGATGCGGCAGATAATTCTTATAAGTATTGATGCCCACGAGATTTTTCAGGCAGCAGGTTATTCCCGATTTGCGATGCGTCTTGAGCTTGGCGAGATTGATGAAGACATCCCCTTCGACAACAGTCCGAGATACGCTGTAAAGATTGGTATGGCCGTCATGGGCACGATTGGTTTCTGACCGATCATAGTCGGCACCCTGGTAACCCCGTAGAGATTTTCGATGTCCGAAGAATTCACTTTCATCATCGAGAAGATTGAACTGCACTTTTCCCAGAGGGTCTCCGGGAAGTTTGGTGCGTGCGACGACAATATCATTCTCCGTGATCCACTCATGTTCGCGTAAATCAACAATCTCAATGGTTATGCCTGATGTTCCCGCCAATTGTTGCCATTTTTCCACCGGATAGCGTCCAATCAGTTTGCGAAACGATGCTTCCGTCGTAGGTCCATCCATTATGAAAACCCGACCGGACCCGGCAAGCCGCTCCAGGACCTTGAGCAAAACCCCGGTAATCACCGCAGGATGTGTAATCACGTAGTCCCAGTCATCGGGCCGGTATTTATGAGATTCCATAACCCAGTTCGGTTTAAGAACGACTGTGTCACCTTGTTGTATCTGGGAAAATATTTCGTCGGACAAAATGGAATAAATACGTTCGACATCGTAGCGATCCATGGAATGGACCAGTACGGTGCCTTGCATTTTCCGGATGTCACAAATATTTGAACCGGACGTATTGGCCGTCATTAAATTTGCCCAGGGTTTCTTAACGGCAAACGGAAATCTGATTCTTCACCGGCATAAAAAACAAGTGGCTTCATTGCACCTTACTTCCCTTCACCGATCAGGAGTGAAGCAAAGCAATCACCCAGCTTTTGGGAAATCACCTCGATTGTAAAATTCTGACGGACATATTCCTTGTTTTCGATACTGATTTGTTCCCGGAGAGCGGCATTGTTCAGCATTATCAGGATATTGTTCTTCAAAGCCACGAGATCGCCGGGCCGGCAGAGAAGTCCGTGTACTTCATGCCTGATTACCTCCCCCAGAGCCCCGACCGGTGTGGTAACGATCGGTTTCCCCATGGACAGGGCCTCGAGAACCGCCATCGAAAATCCTTCCGAGTAGGAGGGAAGAACGAAAAAATTGCATTTTCTCAGTAATTCAAGCTTGGCATTTTCATCTGCAATTCCATGATAAACGTAATTTTTTTCACATCGCCCCTTGATGTACCGCTCAAAACAATCCTCGGGATCTTCGAAAAAGATCTGTTCTCCGGTCAATTGATTCTGTTTAACGTTCGTTTCCTTTTTAATCTTTGTTCCGGCAAAGTGAAAGACCACGTCAGGACATGCCCGCACCACATCAGGGATTACCTTTAACAGATCACAATATCCCTTTGATGGTGAAAGATGGCCCATGAACAGAACCATGTTCCGGTCATAATCGGCTGGGTTGTGCATGGCGTATTGGTCGCAGTCCACGGCATTATGAATCACAACGATCCGCTCTTCAGGAATCAGCCCCTCGAATTGATTCCTGAGGCCTTTCGCCTGAACGATTCCGCAGGATACAAAAGAGCAGGCTCCACGGATAATCCCCTTGGCCAATCGTCCGCTCGCATCGTAATTGATCTTGAAATGGCCGCCCCTCATGTGAAGCACCACTTTTCTGCCAAAAAGACGGGATATGGCGATGCACCAGATGTCTCTTCCCAGCCAACCAAGCCGCGTTGCCGTCACGAAAGAATAAACCAGCGACGGCCTCCTGGTTGCAAGCATCCACATCAGCCTGGCAACAAAAGAGAAAAACGCCCCCACCAAGAAAATATCAATATTGCCTTTTTTTGCGTTTGATTTTCTGAAATTTGTATTGAGAAACGAAACGTCGAATCTTTTCGTCAGGGGCGATTCAAGCAGGTATTTCATGGAAATCTCGGGTCCGGCGTATGGAGGTGGGTACGGCCCGACGAACAACACTTTATAATTTTCGCTCATGTGGGTGATCCCTGTTTTTGCCCGATACCCTCTATGCAGGAAAACATTCCAGGCGATTTTATTCTGAATTATTTGTCAAGCCCGGTTACCCCGGAAAGCGCGAGGGTTATGAAACCGTAGATATACCACTGGTATGCCGGATAGAGACCCGGATGGAGCCCAATGGTATCGATGATAAGCATACACAGCACCATCAGTGCGGTAACATTGAGCGGACTCGCCCTGGCGAGAACTCTGCCAACCACCTTCCCCGAGATGATGATGAGCGAAACAATGAACACGAGGAGGCCGACGATACCGTTACAGATTAAAATTCGAAGATATTCATTGTGCACGGGTGGGTTTGCCCCCGATCCGAACAATTTTTTGAAGGTATCGACTTCATTCCATTTATTCCATGCCGACTCCCAGACCACCATCCTTCCCGACAGAATGTACTTTTCGTCCATGGTACCCTCGTAAGCACCGATCTCTTTCATGTAGACGCGTTCCGTATCATTTAGAATCCTGTTGTCCATGGTAAAATTGATGACCATGACGGCGGCTGCAATCACCAATAGCCAATGAATCTTACGTGCGACAAACGCCCAGATAAAGGCCCATACGACAAAAATCAATAAACCCGTCTTAGAGTATCCCTTGAAGATGACAAAAATGGTCGCACAGCCATACAGTGCAAGCATTGCCTTCATGATCAGTTTTCTATCAGCGAAGTAGGACCAGTACAGTAATATCGCCGTCAGAGTCTGATAGCCGTAATACCGGACGGTGAATGCGTCATGGTACATGCCGACGTAACGAAACATGCCCGCTGAGGTTGTTTCAATACGCCACATGGTGCCGGTCAACCCCTGGTAAATACCGACGAGCACCGGGAAAAGCCCGGCAAGCAGCAGGAAAAGGATGAGTTTACGAAAGGCTTCTCGCTCATTGAAATAGTACTGGAAAAGCACAAACCCCATACATCCGCTTACAATTCGGAAAAAATATTCGACTGAGCTGTAAAACTTCCCCGCAGCCAAAAGACCGGAAACACCGATCATGCTCGTAAAGAAGACGGCAAGGGCGATACCCGTCAATTCCATATCGAAAAATCGACGCGTTCGCGAAAACAATATACGGGGCAGAATCAATACGGGTAAGGCTACGCTCAAAGTCTGCAGTGAATTAATGCCCAGAAAAGTTTTATCCCACGACGCATCCACGAAAGACTTGAGCATAACGGTCGTTAACACGCCGTTGAATGGCGAAAATAAGAGCAGAACAATCGATGCGATGGTTGCCAGCAGGGCAGCGATGGCGATCATGATCCCCTTGCCCCTTCTTGGAAAATTGCCGGTAAAGCGGTCATTACGAAGAACATGATGATGACTCGAATCCTTTTAAACCGAATCTCTTCCACAATATCGCAGCGGTGTCATCCGGGTATTGCTTCTCCCTTTTAACGGGTTTGATCTTCTTCAAAGTTCAATGCCGACACGATTTTCTCACACCATTTGTCAACGGAAAGGCTTTGAGCGGTCGAAAACGCCGCAGTGCACATGATTCGGTATTGCTCACGGTCGAGAAGAAGGTCCGCGATACGTGCACAATCGACTTCTCGGTCGCCTTTGAGTAGGAGACCATTTTCTCTGTCAACCAGGTAGTCAATCTCCGGTCCATGGTTCGGACCTGAGGCGAGAGTTACATAGGGCTTCCCATAACAGAAGGCATGAACGACCGATAGACCTGAGGCCCCCGGCATAAACACCAGATGCGCCCGCCTCATCTCCTCGGCAATCCGCCGTTCGTCAACGATACTGCCGCGCCATTGAATGGATGGATCAGCCTCCGTCATGCGCTGCACCCATTCTGACTGCGGGCCGTCGCCGATAATTACAAGACGGATGCGTGGACAAAGCCTTTTTAACTCCTGAAAATAGTCGAATAGAATATCGAGACGCCGGTAGGGCATCAACCGTCCGATAAAAAGGATCGTCAGGTCTTTCGATTCGTTAACTTGAAATGAATAATTTTCCCAGATGTCACGGGTGTCCAGGGTGTTGTTCGCAAAAAACGCCTTGCTTTTCCTTACCAGCCCCCGGGTTATGGCACGCTCCCGTCCTTTTTCAGTATAGAAAATAACCCGGTCGTACAGGGAAAACATGAAACGAACGAGATTCTTTTTGACAGAGCCGGGGGACCGGTCACTCGCACCAGCCATTGGATGGTTATAGGTAACGATCCGGTAACGGCCTTCGAAACGCATGCAACTCAGATATAGGATCAATGGCAGGAATTTGCGCTCCGCCGGCATCAGAATAACCTGAAAACTCCTGCTGAGGATCAACTTTGTGAGCACGATATAGACATCGGGACGAAACGAAAAATTGTTTCGATCCGCCAAGACATTAATTCGCTGGAAAGACTCCTCGCCGTCATGTGAAGCGTGCCCGAGTTCGACGGGAGACCTGCCTGCCAGCACTGTCAGTCGTATTGAACCCTGAGTCGCCAGCTTGTTCAGGAAGCGGGCTTTGTAGTGATTGAGATTGGGGGAGATCCAGAGAATATCGACCATGGCAAAAATTCCTCGGTTCTATGCCTCAGAATTCTGACATCAACTTTGGTTCTGCATTTGACACCGTTATTTTTTGATTTTTCCAGCCATTTCTCAGCGATCATTCAGGAGAAAGGAAGCATTCCCCTTTGTTGCCGGATTTTATGGAGGAAATCCTGAAGGGTGCATCGGGCTTGCTGAAAATTCTCATCAGCGCTTTCGGATGGCGTAGTGGATTGCCGCAGGGCCCAATGCCCCATGACACTTTCCAATACTATCCAGCCAGACTCTGTCGAGCAGCATCAGGAGTCTTACAAAGCTTTTGTTCCTGAGACCGAGTCCGTCATACAGGAATTCGACCATTATGCTGCGAAGCGGGCTATACTCTCGAAGCTCGGCCACCACGTCCGCGTCCATTCCAAGCAGGTCCAGCAGATTCTGCCAGTCGATCCATTCGTTGTGTGGACTGTTTCTTGTTACGCCATCATTGCACACTGCCTTGCAATCGCGCAGTCTGAGCCTCGGGACTTTCTCTTTAAGCAACGGATCGGCACCGACAACATGCCCTCCAGGCCGGAGAAATTTCAGGATATGGAGTATGTTTCCTTCATGATCGGGAAGATGGTGAAAGGCACCGTAAGCGAATATGTTGTCGATACTTTCCCTTTTAAAGGGGGGATTTTCAGCAGAAGCCTGGATGAAAAGCCCGTGAGGGAATGTTCTTTTTGTAAGAAGGCACGCATAAAAGGAGAGGTCAAGCCCGATATAGTTTGGAATACAATCCTGCCATGTATCGTAAAGTGTATGGGAAGCACCACAGCCGATTTCAAGCAACACGCTTTTCTGAATGCCTTCCGGCAGACTTTTGATGATTTCCTGTCTCGGGAGAGTCCTGTTCCAGCCTGGATTCTGGGGTTTTTCCGATTCGCCCAAGCGTCGAAATTTTTCCTCCCAGAACTCCATTTCCCCTGCGTGCCATTGATCGATTTTATTCTCACTCCCGCGAAAAAGCGTGGCCTTTGTCAAATCAGCATCGTATTCCTTCATACTGGGGAGATGGCCGTTGATCCCGTCCAGGAAATCTTTACACAGTTTTTGCACTTGTTGTGCAACAGGGGCCATCACCACAACCCCGTCGATTATCGGGTACAGCCTACCGTCGAGCGCGCTGATGAGTGCCGAAGCCCGGTCAAACTCGTGGTAGACCAGGTCTGCCCCCGTGCATGGACACACCAGGAGGGACAAAAGGGGATGTCTTTGGGTTATGAAGTCATCTTGTGATTGATTCATTTTGACAATCGTTTAACGATCCAGCCGTGTTGTTCGATTTGCATCAGAAAATAATCGGTCATGACTTGAATCGAATGGTGTTGTTTTGCGTATTCTTCCACCCTGCCCGACAGTTTTTCATATACCTCCGGCCTCCAGTCGCGGTTGATCACCTCGTCCATTTCCTCAATTGTGTCGCATACAAATCCGAGACCATTCCGGGTGATCACTCCGTCTGGATCGCAGCCCAGAGTCAAAACCGGAACACCGCGAAGCCACGCTTGAATAAAAGTGTTGGGAAACCCCTCCCCTTCCTCCACCGATGTATTCACAAACCATGCAGCCCTATCGAACCATGAAAGGGCCTCATCAAAGTGAAGCCTGCCTAACCACTCAAGATTGTCGGGTTTGTCATTGAAAAGCACTTGCACATAAGCCTTATCGGCTCTGCTGCCGATCATGACGAATCTCCACTCCCGGTTCCCCCGGTTTTGCCTTGCAAGGTCGACGAACAGCTCCGGACGTTTGCGTGGCCCGAGATTGGCAACCCACAGGATGGTTCGTTCTCTCAGTCTTGCCTCCGCGGCCCGGAGACTGACAGGCAGGTGATGACCCGAGGGCATCCTCGACGATTTGAGCCCGTATGACTGAACCAGGGCGGCTTTTTGAAAATCATTTTGCGTAAAGGCGAGAGATGTATGGGCCATCCCGTAGTGGCGAGAAAAATCCGTGACAACCGCGCTGGCTAGAAACACCAGGCGCTTGATCCAGCGCTGGCCGGCCTTCTTTGAAATCCTCCATTGACTTTTTAGAAAAAGCCACTTGAAAGGAGCGGAATTGTCCGTGCAAATCCAAATGAACGGCACCTTCTTTTTCCGGCAGTAATAGGCAGCCACCCCGGTTTCGAACGAGGTCATTCGCTGCACGACGATCGAAGGGGACAACTCAAGGAGTGCATGATAGTAGTCCGAAGCAGCCAGCCAGGGAAACCGCATCGTATTCTTCACCCAGCGAACCATGACACCATCGAGTGTTGTTGTTTGGCCGGCCTTGCTCGTCACGCTCTTGGCTATGTAGGCAACACGATACCCGCGTTGCACGAGCTCTTTGGCAAGCAGCCACGCCTGCACCTCAGCCCCGCCGCCACGGTTCTCGCTGATGTGGTAGGGCATGATGAAGCAAAACTCGCACGCCCTCATTGTGGCCCCCCTATTATCCTCTGCAGAATTGGATTTCGTGCAAGCATGGATCGCAAAGGCCTCTTCAGTTTTTCATCAAAAATCAAAAATTATTGGCTTTTTTCCAGAGGTGGAAGTTAATGAGCCGAGATGTGTCGATGTCTCTGGTATGCAAGGCCTCCCTGAGGTCGCCAAGTATCTCGGATCGACTCATTTCGTCCTCCAGATTTCGGATCCAGGTCCGACCCACCGGGGTGCTATTGATGAATGAAAAGGAATCTTGCAGGCCGATTTTCGGTAAGAACCAGTAATTGGACCTGTTGCACAAAAAAGCAGCCTTTCTCAGGATGTATTTGGTCTGACCCCGTTTTATCTTGAATTGAACTGGTATCCTGATTGCCAGCTTTACCATTTCATCCGACCAATATGGGGATACCGGCTGAGCCAGGATACAATTCTGCATCTCGAAAGTCGGATAAAAAAACATTTCAGGACAAAGGCTTAAGGACATGTAGGCGAAAAAACCACCCAAGTCATATTGTGCAAATTTCGACAGGTATTGATCGATGTACGGTTTGGCCGACATTTCATAAATTTTTCTTTCTACCTCGATATCGTAAACGGCACGGGGGTCGATCCGTCTTTCGGGATATGGAAACATCTTCCGGTCCCAGTTGCTCAGCAGTAAAAACAGTTTTCTCGGTTCGGCCCTCGTCGCTTTTTTCAGAAAAAACTTAACCGGCGAATTAAGCCTCAAAGACTTGAGAATACGATAAATGCAGAAAACACGCGCATATTGTAACTGCCTGACCATGCCGAAGAAAAGCCTGTCAGCACCGTCGCCATCCAGTATTTCGTTGAAACCGTCGGACACCATCTTCCGAAAGAGATAGTGCATGGCAACATCATTAAAGCCGACAGGTTCTGACGAGGATGCGTTGCATTCCGGAATACGTGAAAGAAATTCTTCAATCTCGAGAATCACCTTCTTCAGTTTGATACCGTTCTCTTTTGCAAACTCATCAAGCCTGCCGTATTCATTGTAATAATTTTCATAGGAAAGATTATAGCCAACCACCTCTCTATTCTGTTGAAGCATTTTTGACGCAATATAGCCGGAGTCGACACCGCCGCTTATTGCGCAGGCAAATGCGTCGGAGTGGATCAATCGTTTTTCAATTGTCCTCGACAAAATATGGTCTATTTCCTGGGCATAGAAACCCTCGTCCTTTTTTTCCGGATTAAACTCGAACCAGTCCAGTATTTCAAAATACCTGTTCAGCCTTACATTGCAGCCGTTAACGCTGAGCGATGTCCCTGCCGTTATTTTGCTCAGTCCGTCTATGAGTGTCATATTTTGAGGAGTGTGCCCGAAGAAATAGTAATAAAACAGGACATCCTGATTAATATGGAACGCTGCATCCTGTCGGAGAAGCGTCTTTATGCCTTCCAGGTGGGTTGAAAAGAGAACCCTGTCGCGCAGCGAAACATACAATATGAGCCTGCTCCCAAATTTGTTGTTCGTTATTTTGAGGGTGGGGATTGGGTTGCGGAGATCTATTTTAATTATAAAGAATGAGCCGTCTGCCCGTCCGGGATTATCCTCAATTTCAACGATCTTATCAATCCGCCTGCGCACATCGGGAATCAAGTATGGCGAATAGATTCTGCCGTGAAAAAAGTAGATTGTTTTATCGTAAGCATACCCTTGAATGAATTTTTCACAATTATTGGCGTAAATGCTTATATAATTGTCTTGATAAAGAATATTTGAATTCCCTCTGTTCCCACCGGGAGAAGCGGTTCCTTTTAGATGATATTCTCCATATATGTATGGTATTTTCCCTGACATCATATTGATTTTGTCTTTTACTGCCGAGGGCTGCGCAAAAAGTCGGAGGACACTTCAAACGTCATCTCTTCTACACTTCCGCATAAATTCGTTGCAGGTTTACTGCCGTATTCCGGATGTCAAACTGGTCTGCCCGTGCTTTGACTTTTTGTGATACCAGTTCCCTCAAGGCCCCGTCCTTCCTGAGGTTTGAAATGACATCCATGAGTTCTTGCGGAGTTTTTACAACATATCCGCTGTCCCCCAAGATATCCACGAGACCGCCTCCGTCATGAAACACGGCGCTGGGAATTCCAAGAGCCATGGCTTCCAGTAATGCGAGCCCGAAGGGCTCTTTTTCAGTGGGTAATACGAAGAGATCCAGGCTGTTTACGAGGTCAATCACATCCTCTCTGAATCCAAGAAAACAGACCCTGTTTTCTAAATTGAGCTCCCCTGTTCTTTGTCTTAAATGTGCTTCATAAGCTTTGTCTCCCGCTCCGATTAAGAGCAGTCTGACATCCTCCGGGTTTGGCAAGCTCTCCAGGGAATCAATGACCCTCTCGATCTTTTTATACGGGGCGATTCTAGCCACGGTACCGATAACAAATTTACCCTCCATTTTCAGTTCCTTGCGGACGGCCGATCTTGATTTCAAAGGGGTGATGTTATTTAATTGCAGCCCGTAAGGAAACATTTCGATCAATTTATCATCCGGTGAGGCCATGATCGTTTGACAATATCGGTCCAGGGACGCCTTCGAAGCAAATGTAATTTTGTCGCAATAGCGATTGACAATGTACCTGTAGTACCACTTTAATATCCGGTACATTTTCCCGTTTTTTAACCCCAAGGCTCCGTGAAACGTGAATACAATTTTCTTCCTGGAAAATATTGCGGCAAGAAAAGCCCAGGGCGAATAACTGTGCAGATTAATGACATCGTAATTTTTGTACACTTTTAATAACTGGAAAAAAAGTACGGGATCTTTCGCGCTTTTCCTGTTCAGCACATGCACAGGCAAACCTATTTCCTGATATTTACTCAGGCTGGGCCCGTTTGTTTGAAAAGCCATCCCCACATGAGTATCCGGGAAACCCTGTTTTTGAACCTGGGCAAGACTTATCAGGAACGTATCGATACCGTACTGATCCGGTCGATGGCTGTAATGAAGAACTTTCATCATAATCATGCCGCCCTGAAACAGTTATGGCGCACGTTCTTCGTTTTCAATCCGCAGCTGCATAGCCATACAGCAAGGAAGTAAACTTATTCACGGGCCTGGAGATAAAATTGCAGAGGAAGAATATGAAAGAAATGTAGACGACACCAAGTACCACAACGATGATCGGGTTCATGGTTACTCTGAGCGGCGGTCCGACCAGGAAAACCATGACAGGAAAATGTATGAGATACATGAGATATGATTTTCCGGAGAGGGCATTCAGCGATTTGCCCACTGCCGGAATTCTCGCACGAATTACCCAGCCCGCGTTCAGAAGGACCAGAAAAACTCCAATGGATGTCAGGGAGTCGTTAAATACCTTCCCCAGTGGCACATATGTCCGTAATGCCCAGGAGCACATCACCAACCCGATACCGAAAGCGAAGGCTCTGGAGCTTACCAGAATGCGCAGCCTTTGCGGATTACGCCATCTTTCGTACGCCAAGACCATTCCCAATACAAATTGAAACAACCAAAACGTGAACAAGTCGTTGTTATGCCCCCCGGTGTAACCAGCCAAGGATGCAATGGCCAGGGTTCCGTAAGTAACAGTTAACGAAACAAATAATAGTGCCCAAGTCCCCGATTTTCGTAGAATCCCGAGTAAAATAGGGAAACATGCGTACAAACCGATGATAACCGGCATAAACCATAGTGGTGGATTCCATATCCAACTTGGCGGGTAAAAGTTTTGAGTGAATGTGAGGAAAGCAAGTAAAGAACTCCACGAAAACCGCACTTGAACCGTTTCGTATAAATAAGAACCCAGCATGCCAAGCAAAAATGACAAAATAACAACCATTTCATAGGGGACAACGATTTTGGTAACACGCCGCCATATCCATTTTTGCCAACTCCAATCGACTTTGTCATGCTGGAGGTATGTTATCGTTAAGCCGAAGCCACTGAGTATGAAAAAAACTTGAACAAACGGCCCTACCGCAAATTGAAAAATCTTTACCACCGAATAAACCGGCTCCGGAGAAGTCGACGGTTTCATATAAGCCAGCCAATGAAGAAAGAAGACCCCGATAATGGCAATCCCTTTCAACATATCCACCCATGTTAAGTCGGTGGATATATCGCCTTTATTCATATCTGATGGGCAAATCACTTTTTTCTTTCAGGCCGGAACGGATTGTTTTCCGGGAGTTTCAACCTTTGTCATGCTGAGGTTTCTTCCATAATGGATACCGGATGATCTGCACTTGCAGAGGCAGGCCCTGAGGAAAAAATCCCGATATAGGAGTCAATGGTTTTATCCGAGGCAAAAGTTGCGATCGCAAAATCCTCACATTTTTTTCCCATGGCATTGCCTGGCTGATAGTGAATCAAATATTCCCTTGCCTGTTCAACCAATCGATTCATATCTCCCCGCGCAAAGAATCCCAGGCCTTTTTCTTCAATCCAGCCATTGGGATCGACATTTAATGAAAGGACCGGCGTTCGTCTCAACCAAGCTTGAATGAATGCGTTGGAAATTCCGTCGTTTTTACACGTTCGGACGTATAAGGCTGCGCGCTCATACAGAGTCTCCGTCTCGGCATAGGGTACCGCCCCCAAAACACGGACATTCGTAATATTCTGTGCGCGCGTCTCAACGTCATGTTCGTAGTCTCTGTCCGGCGTGTCTCCGGCGAGAACGAAAGTCCAGCCGTCGAGGTCCAGGCATCGCTCCGCCAGATTGAGAAACAGTTCGGGTTGGTAGAATGAACTCAGGGTTGAAAGCCATAGTACGATCTTTTCCTTGTCGATACCCGACTTTCCCGAAGGCGGCAATGTGTAAGAGGGGAGCACAACCCCGATCTTCCCGTAATTGTTCAGCAGGCGCTTACGCTGGAATTCGGTCTGGTTCACTACTTTGCTTGCCATACGAACGCCTCGATGGATCATCAGGTCATGGGTGAACATCGCCGGCGTAAGGAATGCCTTCTTCCATGCCGGTCGACGGGACCTGTACAGGTTGCCGGTCATCTTCCAGAATTCGGTTGAATCTTCACCGTTCGTTCCCCAGACAAAGGGTTTTCCAGTCCGTTTGGCCCACTTGGCGGCAACATAGGTCAGAAACGATCTGCCTCTCTGGTAGACGGCATCGGGTGCAATCTGCTGGAGGGCGTTTTGAAAAGATTTACGATATCTGAGCCACGAAAAACCTGCCCCTCGTTTTTCGAATGGTTGAATCCAATGCAGCGTCAAGGCGCCGGAATGATACTGCGTCATTGCTGAGCCGCCGGTTAAACAGACATAGTGGACTTCAACGCCACGCCGGGCAAAAGCATGGGCTAGGTTGTACATCTGCACCTGGGCTCCGTTGATTCCCGTCGAGGGATCCAAAAGATAGCCGTCCGCGAGCATTACAAGCCTCATCAAACCACCCTCCGCAGGGCACCACGTTCCTCCAGAAGATTGTGGTAAATGGATACCATCCTATGCGCCGCCCTATCCCAGCTATGTTCGCTTGCTGAATTCCTGATTTCCGGGCGCCGATCCCTCAGTGTCCCGGCAATCATGGACAGCCGCTGTAAAAGCCCGGCAAGCGCTTCCGTTGTTTCATCCTGCAGCACAAATCCCGTTTGTTCTTCAGAAATAAGATCCCTGATCCCCTGGTTTTGGGTGACCAGGATCGGGGTACCGCAGGCCAGGGCATCGAGAGCGCTCACATTGAATGCTTCCACGCGTGATACCGACACATAGAGGTCTGCCGCGCGGTAGAGGTTCACCATTTTCGGAAACGGAGGCGTTGTCTTGGCATGTCCGTTGTCCGGAATCGGTCCAGTCAGAATAACCAGATCCCCTATGCCAAAACGATCCGCCAGTTCTCTCAGCCCCTTGATCGGGCCGACACTGACGCATCTGATTCCAGGAACATGGTGTCTTACCATGGCCAGGGCCTCGTAGAGCATTTCCATTCTTTTGATCGGGCTGTTACGACCGACTGTCAGAAGAACAAAGGCATGGCCGGGAATCCCATAATCTTTACGGAGATCGACTTCTGGAATTGCTCCGATCTCAGAGAACGGTGTCCCATGGTGAACGATTTCTATACGCTCTGCAGGCGCACCAAGATCCAGAAGCATGTTTCGGTTCTGAAAACTTACAGCGATCACCCTATCGGCCTGAGCCAGAACGTATCGTATCAACTTCTCCAACTTTGTATCCATTAATGCGCCATAACCGATTCCCGGCACGACCTGAACGTCTGCACCATGGGATTGAACGACCACGGGGATACCGAAACGTTGCCCCGCCGACAGGGCAGCGGCACCGCCGCCATGGATCATTGAACCGTGCAGAACGGCGGGCTGATCTAACTTGATCATTGTTTTTATGTTTCTTCGACGAAGATACCCTGAAAGGATCGACAGGGAATGAGATCTGTAGACTGTATAAGGGTAGTGAAAATTCCTGGGGACCTCGGGAAGCGCACTACAGGCAACCACGGCTCTGACTCTCCTGATCCGGTTCAGCGCTGTCGCAAGGTAATGATTGCAGAATTCCATTCCTCCCAATCTGGGGAAATGGTTTTCGGTAATGAGGCCGACACAGACCTGGAAGTCGCTTAATCCGTTCATTGTGCCAATTCTGCAGCCTCTGAGAGACCGATCGGCTTCACATCATAGATGCTGAACAAGCGTCTGCAGTATTGTTCCAATCGGCCCAAGAAGGCTCCAAGTTCTTCGGCCGATCGGTTGTAGGGACTGGTTCCGACCGAAGCCTCGTTGCTGTGGAACATCATGCAGATCACAACCGTTTCTGTTCTCTGTTGCCGAACAAGATGTTCTGTCACCGATATCATCTCCTCAGCCGTTGAAAACGTGGGCCTGACCCAACGGCACCTGATCCGATTTTTCAACAGCACGTTTATCAGAATCGTCTGGATTCTCTGAATAGGATTGATCCTCAACAAGATGGAGCGCGGAAAGCGGTCCCAGAAATGGTTAACCATCGATATCGGCACTTCGGTGATTTTCATGCTGCCCGGCCTGCGGAAATCACCCGGTGCGGGGTGATATGGTTGATTGGAAGCCCCGAGGAAATTGACCCCTTCTCCGCGCCGTCGCCACCACCACATGTAGGGTGTTACACTGCTGTCTACGAGATACCCGAGGTCCTCTAAAAAGGTAAGGGTGTGGCGGCTGATACCATAACGGCCGGCCCGAAATGAGCGGGGGGAATAGCCGAAAGTCTGCCGAAACATGTTCGTGAGATTTCGCAGTTTTGCATATTCGACGTCAGGAGGGTAGTCACTCTGAAAGGCTTCCGTGCGCAATGCATTCGGATTACAGCAGGGTTCAATGAACTCGGCATGAAGATGCGTTCCGAGTTCTACATTTCTCCCGAAGGAGCGGAAAAGGCTCGCGCAATCCGCGTTTCCTATCACCTCCGGGCTCAGGAGAAATGTAGGGCGGATTTCAAAATGATCCCAAAGGGGCGCCAGCTGATTAGGAATCCCTTCCATGATATTGGAGAACGACAAAGGATAGATGGTATTCCAGCCATCACCTTTATCACATTCGGTGTCGAGGGAAACAATCAGATGGATTTTCATTTTCATTCAGGGCCGTTTTAAGAGGGGCAGGTTTCCCTTTGAGAGTTCGAGAATTTTTATCGATAGGCAAAATCGCTATCTAACATGGTGAGATGCCATTCGGCTTGATCCATCCCGTCGGGTAAATCAGGTGGGTGAATTAAAAAGGGACCTTGTCTTTCATGAAAATCAAGTTCCAGGCAGGCCATTTTTAAACTGGGGTGTGAGGCAATGAGTCTGACTTGAACTGCATTTTTCTTTCTGAAGGCCATCACCGCATAAGCAATCATTAATTTCAGATCCTGTTTATTGAGGTCGCGAGAAAATATGTCTAAGATCCTCCCTTCCAGAAAACCTTCCTTCGTTTCATGGGTTCTTAAAATCATGTAACCATCTCCGCATCCTTTATTTTCCATAATAAAATAATCACTTTTCGGAAACGGGGCATTCTCGCACTGCCACATAATCAGGTCTTTTGGCCTGAGCGTAACTGCAAAATCGGAGGGAGAATTTTTCTCGAGAATTTCTGCGGGAGAAAAGCAATCCCCCTCCACCTTCCTGATGCCTTCTGCCTCAACCCTTCTCAATGTTTCTCCAAGCAGAGCGCCTGTGGCCCGAAACATGATTTTAAGATGATCTCTGTTTTTGTTTTTTTTATGTAATAAATAGCGAATTGGCTTCAATACTTTTATGTACGATTTGACATTGTCTCGGATTACCCAGCCAAGTGACCTGCAGTTAGACAACGACATCGCTGTCCCCCCCAATGCGACGAAATTAGGTTCATTTTCGCATAAAGAAAGATTGAGTCTCGTGCCGATTCCTTTACGCCTAAGTTTTTCCTCTACGGTAAAATCCACGGCCCACGTGATCGCCACCTGTCGTCCGTCAATTGATACACCGCCAGGAATGCCGCATAACACCCCCCGTATGTTTGAATCTCTGTCCATGGCGGCATAGACGGCTGTTTTCGTCGACGGGGATTGGGCGGAAAGGATTGTTCTCCAGTAAAAAAGCTTTTTGTCGGTACTCCAAGCGCCCGGCCAGACCTTCTGCAGAAATTCGTACAATTTATCGTAACATGCCGCCGGATCAATCTTTTCGATTCGGATATCGTCCATTCCCGTTTTCCCCGTCTCCTCAAGCATTTAATCCTTCTTGAAACTTTTGATATTTCCCCCAAAAGGATAGGCGGATAAGATGGCTTTTTCCTCTTCTCTGAAGAGGAAAATTCTCAGAATGAAATAAGCGATGGCGCCCGTTGCAACTTGCAGCGTCAAATTCGCAAAGTTGGTACTGAAATGTATTTGCTTCACCAGGAAAACAACGCCGGTCATGAAAAGGGCGATGATCAATGAATGCCCCATTGATCGAAACAAGATGGTGTTGTCTTGGGCCGCCTTCTGCGCAAACCATCCTAATACGGCAAAAGAAATCACCGAGATGCATAAATATGCAAACAATAACCCCGTTACCTCCCATGTCATGATGGCGTAATACATCAGCGGCAAACTCATGGAGATTTCAATGACCGTTATAAAAAATATTCTATTAGCCCATCCTTTCGCTAGAACAACCGTGCGTAGAACGTGTTCGATGCCCTTCAATAAACCGATGATCGCTAAAAAGCTTAAAAACAGACCCGCTTCCTTCCATTTTGAACCATAGATTAAGACGACCAAGTCATCAGCGACAACCGATAGACCGAGCATGGCCGGAATGAAAAAAATACTGAGCGTGAAAAGGCTTTCATAAAAAGCGGTTTTGAATTTCAGGGCGTTTTGATTTACAGCACAAAATGAAGGATATAAAGCGGACGTCAGGATGTCCCTGATTTTTTGCGCCGGAACCAGGGCCAGGTTATAGGCGATGTTAAAACTGCCTAAAGTTTCGACTCCGATCAATTTGCCGGTGATAATCGCCGCAAAGTTTTGGGAAAAATAAGACAGGACATGTGCTCCGTACATATTCAACCCAAAATGAAATATCTTTTCCGCACCGGCAATACTTGGACGACCGGGTATCCATTTGACAAGGGGCCAGATCCCGATTGCAAATATGCTCCGATGAAGCATCAAACGACAAACCAACGACCAGATCCCGAATCCGCCGTACGCCATCGCAATGCCTACGACATTGCTGATCAGCATGGCACTTAATTCGACCAGTGAAAATCCGCGAAATTGTATTCTTTTCTGAAGAAATACCTGGGGAAAACTGAAACTATTGATGAACAGCACCCATGATAACGTTTGAACGACGGGAGTCAGTTTCGGTTGGTGAAAGAAATCAGCGGCAACTGGAGATAGGAAATAACAGATGAGAGAAGTTGAAAATCCAATCCCTACTTGGATGAAGAAAATGGCGGATACCTGTTCTTTTTTGATTTTAGGGCTTTGAATGATTGCCGCATTGAGTCCCAACTGCGTCATGGCATAGACGAAATTGTTGACCAACAAGGCCATTGCGATAAGACCAAAGTCGGCCTTTGTAAGCAGGCGCGCCAACACCGCAGTGAAACCGATAAGCAGGATCTGCTCGCCGACATCAACAATCGTCCGCCATCCGACCGCATGAAGGGTTTTCTTTCTTAACGACGCCATTTTTGATTTCCCGCCATCAATACCGGCCTGCAAAGTTCGAGGAAAGACGGGGAACCAAGGGTTACTTCGCCGTTACGGCCCTGAGAGTGCCGTGAGCTTCTATCTGGATGCATTTGACGAGTAGGGTCCGATATCGGGCTTTGCCGGAAAAGGCAGACCTTCCATATCGTGTGTTATACCGATCGGAATACCGGCCCCCGCAGCAGGGGAACCTGGTTTTAGATGAAAGTCGCCATCAAGAGGGTTTCTGAACAGCGGGTCTGCAACAAAAGAATTTGCATCGGATTTGCTCTTTCTTTGCCAACCTTTCAATTTGAACTTTTCCTGCCCGAGCACAAACATATTGGCGCCATCAGGGAAGTAGAGATTGTAATCGGAATCGAACAAATAATTCTTTGCTCCTGTTGCAAATCTCACATGATTGATTCTCGAAGAGAAGAAAATGTTATTTCTGGCCTTTATGCGGGGTCCTTTATTATTGAAAGTGCGGGACGCTTCCAAGCCAATACCGCAATAGGCGGCGATATTATGATAAAATTCCTGATCGTGCTCGAATTGGAAACGGTATCCGACAGGACAGTTCGTAACAATATTGTCGAAGAATTGATTGCCGCTCTTGTCCGACAGCGAGTTATTGCTGCACTGCGTCGATATTCCATAGGCTGATGTACCGGTTAATGTGTGGCAATTGCGAACCTGATTACGCGTTACAACAACGTTACGGAGAACCTGATTTGTGAAAGCATAGAGCAAAATGGATGACCCGCTGTTTTCGATCACATTATCGGCGATGAGACCATTTGTTCCTCCCTGAATACCGATCGCATGAGAATCGGCGTTGCGATGAATCGGCCTGACACCGATATCGTGAATGTAGTTTCCTGTGAACCGATAATAACTTGGGGCCCCGGTATTCGAAGAACTGATCGTATAGATGCCATTACCCGCCCAGGCGATTTCGCAGTCGACAACCTCCATGTAATCCATGCCGTCTCGGATCGAAAACATTCTGCTTGTACCATAAAACAAGCGGCATTTTTCGAAACGAACATGATGGGGGCATTCATTACCCATCCAGAATGGCCTTGGATTCATGAATCCAAGGTTTCGGAAGGTAATGTAACCATTGGATCGGATGCTGAAGCGATATCCGTACAGGTTGAAAAGGATTCGTCCCTTCGGGTTGCCTTCAGTGGAGGGATGGACATATAGCATGCTCCCTTTTTCATAATTTACGCTGTAATGACTCCCTTTCTTCTGTGCAAGTTCATCGATGCTGGAAGCCTTTTCCAGCGGATGACAACCTGAGTCCCCCTGCTCAAAGAACCAGTCACCATAATGACCTGCATCGAGTGCCGTACTCCAGACCCCATGATGCGAGGGATCTTCGGTCCATTCGAAGCGCCCCGAATAGCCATGTCTTTTCTCCGGATCTCTGATATACCCGCCCCAGACGACGCCGGGATCACCCGGGCAGTCCCCCCTGATCGTGATTCTCTTCTGTTCGCCCGTTCCACCGGGAACGTTCACCACAGCCTGCGTCGCGATATGGGCATTATTGGACATCCGGTAGATGTGGGTGCCGCAGACAGAAAGCGTGTCCCCCGGCTGGACGCCGCCTTCGCCCCAAACGACCGCCAAGAGGCCATCCCATGCGTCTTGGTAAGACGAGCCGTTTTCCATGCCGTATTCACCGCCAGCCGGCCTGACGTACCACTCCCTGGCTGCGGCATTCATGGTCAGGCACGACAGCGAAAAAACCAGGCAAAAGGACAAAATTCCGAAAACGATCACCCGGCAATGATGTGCAGCGGAATTTCTATACATTCGTTGACTTCAAATCAAAGATTCGGCCGGAATGAAATACAACCCAAGGTCACTCGCCGTGCGTTATGATTCCGGCAATTGAATCGATCCATTTCCGTCCTTGTGCAGAAAGACGGGATCCGGAATGAATTTGACCGGATGACGGATCGAGAGGCGGTGTCGCAATGCCATTCTCCTGATGCGTCAGCCGAAGAATCTCTTCTTCTTATTAATATATCGTGATGATTCGATTGCAATAAAAGGACAAAACCGGACTTTTTACGAGATCATTCATAATGCGTTAGAGGCGGCTTTCCGATGGAGAAAACATTAAAGCCGATTTCATGGCATTTGGGGCGGTCGATGATGTTCCTGCCGTCGAAAATAAAGGCGGGTTTGACCATGCCCCGGAAAATTTTTTCATAGTCGAGGTTCCGGTACAGATCCCATTCCGTCATGACGGCGATGGCATGGCTGCCTTCAGCGGCTTTGTAAGGATTTTCCTCGTAGAAAAGGTTTCCTTCCGCGCCGGCGAGGTCAAGGCGGGCGTTCGGCAGCGCCTTGGGATCCGTGATCACCACCTCTGCCCTTTCGGCCAGGAGTTTCCGCGCGATATCCAGTGCCGGGGTCTCCCGGGTGTCTCCCGTATTGGGCTTGAAAGCGAAGCCGAACAGGCAGATTCGTTTTCCCGAGAGGGTGTTGAACATGGTATTCAGCATGTTGCGAATGAAACGCTCCTTCTGGTATTCGTTCATTTTCACGACGCTTTCCCAGTATGAAGCAACTTCTTCCAGTCCATAGTGACGGCAGAGGTACACGAGATTCAGAATATCCTTCTTGAAGCAGGAGCCGCCAAAACCAATGCCGGCGTTCAGGAATCTGGAACCGATGCGGTTGTCCATCCCCACCGCCCGGGCCACCTCGGCCACATCCGCATCCGTTTTTTCGCAGAATGCCGATATGGCATTGATGGACGAGATCCGCTGTGCCAAAAAGGCGTTGGAGACGAGTTTGGAAAGTTCGCTGCTCCAGATATTGCTGGTCAGTATTTTTTCCTTCGGTACCCAGTTCGCGTAAATATCGACCAGCACATCCCTTGCCCGGAAACCCGCTTCCGTTTCCCGCGAACCGATCAGAACACGGTCGGGATTTGCCAGATCGTTGATCGCTGTCCCTTCCGAGAGGAACTCCGGATTCGATAGTACCTCGAAATGGATGTCTTCCGTCTGCCCGGTGAGAATCCGTTCCATGGCCAGGGCTGTCTTGATCGGGAAGGTGCTTTTCTCGATGATGATTTTTGAAGATACGGCATATTGCAGGATCTGGCGTGCTGTCTTTTCCCAGTACTGCAGATCCGCCGCTTCGCCCCTCCCGATACCGAAGTTCTTGGTGGGCGTGTTGACACTGACGAAGATGATGTCATTGTCACGGATGCAACTGGGGATGTCCGTGCTGAAAAAAAGATTGCGTCCCCGGGTTGCTCCGACGATCTCCTCCAAACCCGGTTCGTAAATAGGCAGTTCCCCGGATTCCCAGGCGGCAATACGTTCGGGGTTGATGTCGGCACAGGTCACCCTGTGCTGCGGACATTTGTATGCAATCATCGCCATCGTCGGCCCACCGACATAGCCTGCCCCGATACACAGGATTCGTTTTTCAAACATCATTTGAAATTCAATCTTTCCTTTCACATCACTTCCGAGAGCGCTTTTATCCCGCAGCCTTTTTGAAATAAATGAAACTCAAGACGCCGCCGTTGAAATGAGTTCTCCGGGATCGGATGTGAAATGACTTGAAAGAAAATATCCTGTCCTGGAATTTTAAGGGATCTGTAAAAAGCCCGGTTTTGTCATTCGGAAAAGCACCGGCAAAGAAGAATCTGCTGTAGTATCAGATCGAATAAGGAAGGTGATTGGAAGTGTTCTAGGCTTTTTACGACGTTGTCAATTTCAGCCGGTTGGATGGATTTTAAAATAAAGCTCCGCTTTCTCGTTTACAGGAGTGTCGCTTTTTCAGTCTTTGTCCGCTAAGTCGGATTCCGGGATCTCAAAGACGAATTAAAAAAATCTCTTCAATTGCGCCCCTCCTGCGAACGAGTATCGCATAATAAAAAAACATAAGGCGGTTGCAGTTTAACATACCTCGATATGTGGTGCAACAACTGAATAAATTCTCCTGATTTTACAATGTCGTTGCTCTTTTGCATGACGGTCTGTTAAAAAATCCGTTTGGGTCATTCTGCCGGCATTTTCCAAGGTAAAGGCATATGACAACCCGGTCTCGGTGATATTTACCGTTGATAAATCTTCAAAATAGTGGACAATACCCTCCAAAAATCGTGCCCGGTGTTTCATTCGGCCGGCCATCCTCCAGAGAGACGGAATGAACAGACGAACAAATGGGAATTTGACGTGTACAAGTTGTCTCAAACGATCAATCGCATTGATCATCCTCTTCCTTTTCAGTATTTCAACGGACGTGCCAAGAGCATCCGCTTCAGGATATGCTGTTTTTACCCAGAGTTCCTCATCGCTGGGACAGGCAGCCGCCGTGGTCTCACATACGGACAGCCCCTCAACGATCTTTTTCAATCCGGCGTTAATGAACAAGCTTGAGGGGACGCAGGTGGAAATCGGGACCACCCTCCTGTTTCCTACACGGGAATTCAAAAGCGATGCGACAGGAAAATCCTGCGAAACAAAAGATGACGTGTTTTACCCCAGCACGCTCTACCTGACCCACCGGTTCAATGCCACGGTCAGCGCGGGGATCGGCCTCTTCAATCCCTTCGGCTTGGGAACCGATTGGGGCGGCACCTGGGAGGGGCGTTACATTGCGACCAACTCGGAGATGAAAACCTACAACATCAATCCCGCCCTTTCGTTCAGGTTGGCACCCCGGTTATTTCTGGCCGCCGGCCTGGATATCCTTTTCCTCGATGCGACTTTGAAGAGCAAGATCAATTCGGGAATGGGATTCGATATTGGACAGACATTCAAGGGTGACGGCAGAGGACTCGGCTACAACGCGGGTCTTCTGTACGACGTTACGGATCATATTTCCCTGGGCGTGGCATACCGAAGTGAAATCAAGGTGAATGTCGAGGGGCGCGGAAAATTTGAACCACAGATTCCGACTTTTCTCGAGAATTCCTCGGGGGAAGCCGACATCACCCTGCCGCAGCAGGTTTTCGCCGGGATTTCCTATAAGGGGTTGGATCGTTTGATCCTGGAGATGGGCCTGAGATGGGAAGACTGGTCCTGCTTCAGGCAACTTAAGGTCAAATTCGACAACGGCCTGCAGGCAGTTCCTCAACCCCGCCGATGGAACGACACCTTTGCCTACAATTTGGGTGCCGAGTATCGTTACAGCGACATCGTCACCCTGCGGACAGGCTATTTATATGGTAAAAATCCGGTGCCTGATTCAACCTTCGATCCCTCCATTCCGGACTCCGACACGCATCTTTTTACCATTGGAGGGGGTTTGAATCTCGGAAACTGCACGGTCGATCTGGCGTACGCCTATCAAATGCAGGAGGACAGGAAAAAGAAGAACGCCATCGGCGGCGGCTCTGCCGACGGCAAATATACAACCGATATTCATATTCTTGCGGCAAGCATTCAGTACCGATTCTAAAATCGGCGATTTTCATTCTTTGAAAAATGGCGCCGACGAAAAAGTCCCGGATGTTCGATTGGCCGTCCAGAATCTTTCGCTGCGATCGAGGATAAATTCCTGAAAAGGCGCGGTATAACAAAAAAATTTTCGCCGTCGGGGCTCCGCAACAGGACAAAGGAACTGCAATTTTCATGAGGTCGTCAAATTGCTGATTTATGTCTTGACAAATACCCCCAAAGAAGCTATTAAACGCTGCCATTTTGATAAGCATGAATCATGAACATGCGCCAGTAGCTCAGCTGGATAGAGCAACGGACTTCTAATCCGTAGGTCCCGGGTTCGAATCCCTGCTGGCGTACCAAAATCAAATATGGTGGGTGTAGCTCAAATGGTTAGAGTGCCGGGTTGTGGCCCCGGAGGTTGAGGGTTCAAGTCCCTTCACTCACCCCAATGATCGCCTGTTCTTTGGATGGATTGATTAGAAAGCGCCCGTAGCTCAGTTGGATAGAGTCGCAGACTTCGAATCTGTTGGTCGTACGTTCAAGTCGTACCGGGCGCGCCATATACGTGAAGAATATTTGTGGGCCCTTAGCTCAGCAGGTAGAGCAACTGACTCTTAATCAGTAGGTTGTCGGTTCGATCCCGACAGGGCTCACCAAGAAAATCAAGGGGTTAGGCAATCAGCTTAACCCCTTGTTCTTTTTTGTGCTACCCCCCGTGCTACCCCCCCCCGGTAGAAAAAAAGATCCCCCTCGCAAGTTTTCCAGCTTCGCCCGGGGGGAACAAAAGCTGGTCTCACGAAGGGGATCTCGATTATGCCTTCGGCGTTGATTTTTAGCAAGCGGAAATTGGTTCAATCCGCTCCCACCTACCGGCCCCAAAACACCCGGCGTCTATGATGACAGGCAGACCAACGCAGACCACAGGAACTGCTTCCGCCAGGGGGAACTCCTGTCCGCAGCAATTGCACCGGAAGGTCTTTCCAAAGACACCCGCGACCGCCGCTGCTGCGACAAGGAAACAGGTCTCCGGCCGGACGATCCCTTCGCAAAGCCTTTCCAACCTGGCCGCCTCTGCATCGAGCTCTTCCCGCCAATCCATCATGGTTCAACCTCCTTTTTTTGCATCCCCGTGGCTTCGGCTTCGATTCTGCTAAGCAGAACTAGCGTGTTATGAAAAATTTGACGGACTATAGGTCCCCTGATCCAATCCTCCACCGATTTCTTTTTTCTCACTTTTCCACCTCCACATAAAAAAGGCCATGGAATTGCTCAGGCATCAATAGAGGCCTTCCCGGCGTTACCGCTTAGGGATTCCATGACCAAGTTAAAGCTTTGGTTTAAAATAAACATGACCACTTGTACGGACGGCCTCCCGCTATTGAATTTTAAGCAAATTCTTTATCGCATTTCCCGCCGTGGATTTCAAGCTCTTTTTTCGTCAAAAACGACCTACGCGGGGAAAGTATCGCATCGATCGTCGATCGTCGATTCTAGCCGTTTATTTGCCTCATCACGACGCTGTTCCTGAAACTTCCGTAGTGCCTCTATCCCCGCTTTCGGTGCTTTCCGTTTCCCGAACAAAGCAGGGTTCTTTCCAAAGCGATACGGATGGCAGACGCAATTCTCAGTTTCACAACATGCAACCGCCTCTCGATCGCCGATCATGCAGTCCAAGCAGAATTTTCTGAAGACTTTGACCGAGGGTCTCTTCCCCAGCCGATACGGAAAGAAAGCGCAAGGTCCGTTCGGGTCCAGGTCACCCTGGCAATCACGAACCAGGTCGGTATTGAATTGTTTCAGCCCCAGACAATGTTGGCAGTAGGCTCTGACAGCCCCAGCCGGCGTTAATTTTTCAATCATGATCTACCTTTCTTGAGATTATTTCGGATCGCATCCCTCAGGGCCTCAGGGCTGAACCCCAGGTAGAGTGCGACCGCATCGAAAAATTCGTTGTCCTCATCGAAAATGAACTCCTCCGCCGCCCGGCTCTTGAAGGCCCGAAGGTTCTCGACGGCATCGATCAAGACATGCAACCACAAAACTACGTACCCGGTCGGGTCGCGCTGCTTTAAGTCGGCGTATTCATGAGCAATTTCTGGGAAAATCGATGGCATGATAGGCCTTTCGTTATTGACCCGGTGACCCTGCCACAGGGTGTGTTCCAGTGGGCCCTTCTGAAAAGGCCCGGTGGACCTGTGGCAGGTCCGGGACCGGCTCAGGATCGGAGTTGATCCCACCGGCAGCCGGAGGTTTTTCGGCTGGATTCGGCCCTGGACACTCGTCCGGCTTGTCCAAAAGTGGGGTGCTTTCGCGGGGGAAGCCATAGACCCTCCGCCAGGGGCACCCAAGCCCTGCTCACGGGTAGGTTACGCTGCGATTTTCAAGAACTTCACAGCTTCATAATTGCTGATTCCACCGGCCAAGCGCTTTGTGCAGTAGAACCGCACACTTCCCTTGGCCGTATAGGGGTCGCGGATAAGCCTGATTCCGTTTCGGTGGTCTGCAATCGTATAAGCCTTCTGGAAATCGCAAAAGGCCACCGGATAGGCATTCGCGCCGATGTCCGGCATATTGTCGTCGATCTCGATGGGTTTACCCAGGAGCCTGTCAGGAGCCCCTTCCGCCAAACCGGGGGCGGTCAGGAAACGGCCGTCGCCATCCTTCATTTTACGGATCACGGAGAAGGTCGCATCGTTCATGAGCCAGACGCCGTTTTTCCGGTATGTCGGCTTCAGGGCGTGCTGGAGGTCGATCAGCGCATCTACGCTATTGAGCAGGGTTGCATGACCGCCCGCGATGAATCCGGTTTTGCCGTAGGTCCAGCTGGCATTGGCGACCATCTTGTCGGCATCGAGGATACCGGAAGGCTTTCCGACGCCGTCGCCAGAGATAAAAGCCGCGCCTTCCTTCTCGACGAACACATCGTGGATCTCATCCATCAACCAGCCTTCGACGTCAAAATCGGACATGTCCAAAAGCTTCTGACTGACACTCGGCATGGCATAGATTTCCGCCATCATCGGTTGGAAAAGATCAAGTTCCGGCGACGCTGTTTCGGGTCGATCCGCCAGCTCACTAACCCAGCCGCCGGTGGCGCCACCCTTTGACAAGGGGCGCTTGTATTCACCCTGAACCTTGACAACCTTCGCCAGCCGCCGCATAGCGACAGATTCCGTTGCCAGTCGATCGATTTCCTTCGCCATCTCGTCCGGTACCAGGAAGCCGCCATCGGGATCATTGACGGTGGAAAGACCAGCCGCGACTTCAAGCCGCCGCAGCTCCACGTCATTTCCGCCCTGGCGGGCCCAGGAATTGAAAGCCGCCTTATGTTCTTTGGCGGATTCGGCCCCGGCTGACCACCCCCCGCCGCCAAGACCACGACGACCCAGGATGACTTCCAAGCTGTCAATCTGGGCGTGCAATTCTTCGATGGTCTTGTCGCAACCGTCGATCCGATTTTCCAATTTCCCGCGGCTTTCAGCGGATACCTTCGAGAATTCGTCAATAATTGCCTGTACTTCGCTCTGTGTATAACTCATTTTCATGATTCCTTTTTGGGTGTTTGTACAGCCACCTGCTTGTCCCCTCTCAGGTTGAAGCTTCGCGCCCCTCTCGGGGTCCCGCTGGGTACTGGTTGTTCCGGCCGGGGGTTCCTCTCGGTTGCCCCGATTAAGCGCCGCATCTCTGCCTTACCGCCGTCTTTCGATCCGCCACCGGGTCTCCCCTGGTAACGAACCGCCTTTTTTGATATGCCTAATATATACACTAAAACGCATGTTTGCAATCAAAATGTGAAGTATCGCTTTAACTATTTAGGCATCCAAAGTCACCCGATCCCTTTTGCGCGCATGCTCTCTCGAACATTTTTCGCATAGACATCACGGAGCCACTGCCCCAGCTCCCGCCCCAGATCCTCTTCTTTTGCCGCCTGTCGAATCTCCTGTTCATGCCGGCGGTAAAATGCCGTCGCCGTTTCATCCGACCAGGGAAAGTGGGCCGGCCTTTCAAACCCGCTCAAATAACAAAACGGGTTCAGTTCGTATTTGATAAAATCCGCTACGGAACCTCTGTAAATCCGCGCTTTTCTTGGTCGTCGTGGCATGTCAATACCTCCTTGGTAATCTTGATTCCGGCACTTCAATATCGAGGGCCATCTCCCTCACGATTCTGCAGAAGATAACCTTGTTCTCCCTGACCACCTTTCCGGCAGGATGCTCTTTGACCGCACCATAACGGTCTGCGATAAAGGCCCCGTCCTGTTCGATCTGCCCCTGCGCCGCATTAATGCTGTCCAGACAGGAACAAGCCATCTGGAGCCGCTCCAGGTCGTGAGCATCGGAAAGGGTGAATTCCTCGAGGACGGTCTTCCAGAATTTCTTGCCCGCTTTGCCTAGGGTTTTTGGTGTTTTCAAATTTCCTCCGTAATCTCAACTGTTTGAACCGGGGTTACCCCCGTAAAAATTTAGCATGTCACATCGGTTTCCCCTAAAAAGGCTGTAGAGATTCAACCCACCCCCCCCCTATGCCTATGATTTCATTAAGCTTTGCCATTACCAACCTATCCGCCATGTCATGATGACAGTTCCCAAGGACAGCAAGTAGGCCAGCATCATCATGCCCATTTCAAAGTCCGGTCTTCTCATGGTTCCCCCTTGTCATTGCATCAAATCTGGAATATTCCCCGTGATAGTAAAGCAGGCATTCACCGCCCGCATTAAACCGAGAAGCTTCAATCCGAACCATCGTCACCGGGTCGTAAGACTCCGTCTGTAGCGCCACCTCTTCCTTTCCATCGCTGGTCCGTCGTGCCCTGTGCAGGATAAGCAGGTGGTCGCAATCCGAAAAGATCGAGGAAGAGTCTTTCAGGTCCATCGCTGTCATGACGGCCCCCGCCTGAATTTTCCTTGGTTGTGCTATCAAGATGATTGGTATCTCCATTTCTTCCGCTAGATACTTGAAGGCCTGAACAGCCTGGCCGATCTCCTGGGTCTGGTTGTCGAGTGTCCTAACCAAAAAGTGGAGATGGTCAAAGACGACCAATCTTAGACCGTAGCGCCTGATTGCCGTCCGCAGGGTCTCGATGGTTCCCGCCAGGGTTGGCCTTTGGTAAGCGTACCCCAAGTACAGCGGTTTACCTCGGAAGGCCCGCCGTACTTCGGCAATCTCTCCGGTTCCGATGTTTTCTTTTCTCACGTGACACTTGATGATTTTCTCGATGATCCGCGCCGGCCGCATTTCCAGGCAGTAGAAGAGGCTTGGTACCCCCTCAAGGGCTTTGTTTGCGGCAATCTGCAAGGCGAAGGTGCTTTTTCCGATCTTCGGCGGTGCGGATAGAACAATCAGTTCCCCTGGCAGCATCCCGGTCTTGATGATTCGATCGACGTCGTCAAAACCGGTCCCGATTCCAGCCGCCGGCTTCGGGTTCTCCAGCTCTTTTTGGAGCTGATCCAAACCACCTTCAAAATCCATGATCCCGGCGACGTCGAATCGCCGCGACGCCTTGACCAACTCATAGAACGCCCCCAGGTCATTTCCGGCCCGGAAATATTCGTTTATGTCTAGCCCATCGGGCATGACCAGGCTGTAACACCGATCGTATCCTAACCGCCGTGCCGCTTCCCTGGCTCCCTTCTGACCGGGTTCGTCCGGGTCGTAGCAGAGGACGATCTTCTTGACTTCCTGGAGCAAGTCAATCCATTCCGGCAGAAACGATCCTGCACCGGCTGTAACACCGATGACATTCGTTTCACCTTGGCCCCATAAGGCGATTGCGTCGGTTTCCCCTTCGCACAGGTAGACCAGCACCGGCTCAGTCTTCAAAACGTCCTGGTTGAAGAGGATCGACGGGCAACCCGCCACCCGCCGGAATTCTTTTTTTGCAGGCGGCAGGGACCGGCTTTTAATGTTTACCAGTTTGCCATCGGCGCAGTGGGGGATTGTCAACCACCGGCCTGTGTTGTCCACCTCAAGGCCTAATTTGAAATGATCGACGGCCTTCAGGCTAATTCCCCGGCCCGTCACATAGGCCAAGGCGGAAGGGTCGGCCCTAAGCCTCTCATTCGCCCGTGACGCTCTTTCAGGGCTCAGGGTGACCTTGGTATCATCCTTAGTCGAGAAAGCCTCCCTGACGGCACCCTGCGGCGTTTTCCGTGGCCTGTTCCCGGCCTGACGGTCATGATCTCCGAAATGACGCTTCAAAGTGACAAGGTTTCCTTTCTCGTTGCATTTGTGACAAAAGAAGGCGCCTTTGTCCTGGTCCATGTAGAAATGACTCTTCGCGTCCCCGCAAAAGGGACACTCTCTCAGAACGACCTGCCCGGATTGAAGGCGATAGGCCAGACCTTTTTGCTGAACATACTCAACCACAGTCATATGATTCGCACTCCCTGTTCACGGTAGTAACTGTCGAGTAGGTAACTTCCGGTTGATCTCATCGTCTCGCCTTGGGCTTCTGACGGTGAACCGTCGCTGTTCCGAATGATCCCCTGGAGATACTTTTCATCCTTGCCCTGATCGGCGTACCCCTTCTCAAGGTAGGTTTTAATTCCTGTCATGACCCGATCCGCCGGGTACTTATTCCAGTCCTGGAGGATTCGAAGTTTCACGCTGTCGGCAATACGATTTGACTTTCTGGTCGAAGCTATGGCCTGGAACGCCTGCTCGATTGTTTCCCGGTCTGGGTATCTTTCTTCCAGGACAAAAATTTGAGGAGAAATTTCGCCGAGGGGATTCTTTTCATTCTTTTCATTCTTGTTTGTGGTCGCTTGCTGGTCGCTTGCTGGTCGTTTTGCTGGTCGTTCGCCTTCATCGTCACCCTGGTAAGTACTCCAATTTATTATGGTTATGATCGAAAATTTGTTGGTCGTTTTGATGGTCACAAATTCGGCTTTTTTGGCAAGTGCTGTAATGGTGCGGACTTCCCGCTCTGTCATCCCAAGTTCCTTTGCAGCCATGCGCCTTCCGAAGATGAACTGGCCAGGTTCCAAGCGGACAGACTGATTACCGACTATGATGTCAATCTGCCGGTGACTAGCCTTCGTGAGTGCCCACAGGAAAAAAGCGCAGAACTTGTGATTCTTCAACATGTCGTCATCATGAATTTTGCGCCAGACCTTCACGTATCCCCGCTTCATCGCCGCACTCCTGGGAGGTGATAAGCTGTGGGGTCCTCAAATCGTAACGTCATTAACGAAGCAAGTTCCGCATCCGTCGTTCGGACCTGTCCGTGCTCATCGGCAAGTTCGCAGAGCAGAAGAAGCATGTTCGCCGCTGCCGGATCTTTCCGAAATAGTCGGTTGTAGTCTCGGCGGAATTTACGGTTCGGGGTGAAGGCCATATCTAACCCCCCAGCCTTGACAACCGCGCTTCTAGCGCCCCCTGCCGGAACAAGCCCTCCAGCCACCGAAGATGGAGAAGGATCTCCGATTTCTCGTAGTCGGAATACTGGCCATCGATGGCTTTGGCGACCGCATCGTGACGGTCGGCCTCTTCCCGGAGAAGATCCGCACCCTGACGATGGAGAAGGGCTCTGCGTTCTAACTCGTGGATTTTTGTCATCATCGGTCATCCCTCACGCTATCAATTGTAAGTACCGGATTTTTAAATAAAAAGGCTTCAATGTCTTCGGGTCGATAAACGACCTTACGTCCCAATTTAAAGAATTTGGGTCCCCGCTTCTGACATCGCATATTTGCCAAGGATGCGGTTGATCCGGCCAGTCCCGGATAGATCATCAGGACATCTTCAGGGGAAAGTGCTTTTAAATTTTGTCTCATCCGTTCGAGCTCCTTTCGTTTGCGTTTGAACAGATGATAATTTCTGATCTTGAATTAAGAAAATGGACAAAAAAGGAAGGGGGGAAAAGATTCTCATCTTACCCCTGAAGGCAGGTTGCAAGTGGTCTAAGGAGGTTTTTTTGTTATTTGGCTGAATTTATATTTCTGTCCATAACTCGAAGTTCACGGAAATATCTGGACAGATCGCTAGGTAGACGCAGGATTGGGCCAAGAATCGCGCCTGTTTTTGACATCGGCCCAATTTCAGTGCCTTCGACGGGATCAACTACCCTGGGAGGAATCTTTCCATCGTGCCCGGCCCGGTAGATCGACCACAGATGAAAAGCTAGGGCCCTTTCTGCGATGTTGCGTGTCCCCACAGGCCGCCCTCTTTGCGGGTTTCTCGCCCTTTCACTTGCCGGTGCCGCATAGGCCAGGGCGTCAAGGATTCTCAATCGCTCGACTAGATCATTGACCCAGGACCGGGTATCATGCTTGCCGAGCTCTTCGGACGCATGAAGGCAGGCCCGATCCAGGGCTGTTCGGCTACCCTTTAAGAGTTCCCGCAGCTCTAGGGCCTTTTTGCTAATCTCCATGAGACGATCCCCGTCCTGGCGCACTAAAGGCTTTGTATCGTCGCACCAAACTAAATACCGACGACATGCGGTTTCGATCGCCGGGACGTGGCTTTCCCCGAAAATCTTGGACAGTTCCGCCCTTACGTCATCGGGAAGGTGAAAAGTTTTGCTCATATCTCTAGGCCTCCTGGTTGATTTGAACGACCTTCATCTTTCCGTTGAACATTTCTTCCAGTTTGGCAGCTGCCCGCCGCTTGTGGTCCGGTATCAGATGGCTGTACCGTTCTGTCATGGCCGTTGATTTATGTCCTAGCATCTCCTTCAGGGTGATGATACTTTCACCTTGCAGCGCTAACCAGCTAGCGAATGTGTGTCTCAGTGTGTGGAATGTGGCCATCTGTCGCGGGTCGGTTATTGCCTCATTGAATCCCAACTTGTTGATGATCAATCTGAACCGCTGCGAAATCGCTTCGATCTTCTTTCCGTTCCGATCAGGGAAAACTAACCCTTCAGGCGTTTCGGGCTTCCGGCCCCGAAGCATCACTTTAACGCCCGCCGTCATGTACGCGTGCCGGGTTGTCTTATTTTTAGGATCGGTAATCCTGATTATGTCATTATCAAAATCCAGATCATAACCCTTGAGATTGAATATTTCCCCCGCTCTCATGCCTGTATGAAGGGAAAGAAGCGCCATATCGTGAAGTGTGGGGTAGCGCATCGCCGATAGCGCCTTCAAAAGCTTATCGGCCTCTTCATGGCTCAAGAAACGGGTTTTCTGATTTTGGACAGGCGGTTTCTTAACCGCCTTTACAGGGTTCGGGCCTTCATAAAATACCGGCCTCCACGCCGCCGCCTTGTTATATAGCTGCCGGATTAACACCAAGACATGCTTCACCGTTGCTGGCGCATACCCATCAGCAAGAAGATTTGCCTTCATTCTTTCCAGATCGAATGATGAGATTTCATCTAGTCGCTTATCCGCAAATCGATCTCTGATGTGGTTTTGATACAGGTTTATGTCGTCATACCCTTTCCTTGCCTTGTTCGCCTTCGCCCACTTTTCATATTCAATCCATACGTCCTTAAGGCGTGGCGCTTGCTTTTTCTCCCTGGGTAACTCTTCGCCGTGCTGGACGGCATAAATCCTATTGTTTCTGATCTGTCTTGCCAAGTCGACAGAGTATCCTTGGGATAACCAGCCCACTTTTTCCCAAATCTTTTTCCCATCCTTTTTGTAGGTAATGTCGAAGCAGGTATCAGATTCACCTTTGACGCGTTCCGATTGCCTTTTATAAACGCCCGGGAATTGCGTTACGTGCCGTTTGGTCGCGGTCGAATAATTTTTCGCGGAACCAGTTTTTTTTGCCATGGCAAATCCTCCGTAAAAAGTCCGTGCTACCCTGTATGCTACCCCCTAACGTGATATTGGGTGTGTTCCGATTATTCCCCCGTGCTACCCCATACCGTTATAAGTATACTAAATTAGATGCATAATTATGTCAAATGATATTTAGTGAAATGGGTTGTAATTGAGAAAAAACTGACTCTTAATCAGTAGGTTGTCGGTTCGATCCCGACAGGGCTCACCAAATCATGAGGCGTCTCGCACACTTAGCGGGACGCCTTTTTTATCGACCCCTCCGTTTCGTCTGTTTCGTTGACAACAATTGACCTTCCCTAAAACAACCGGAAAGCCTCTGTCCCGGTCCCTCAACCGTGTTGGATCAGGAAGAGGAATTTTATACCGATTTCCAGGTACACGGTAAAAAAAGCCGGGCCTTGCAACGCCTCTCAAAACCGTTTGCAAGACCCGGCTTAGATTTTTCCCCTGGATGAATTTGATTTACTTTACATACCCGGCTATCCCGTCGAATACATAACCCTTTTTATTCATCCCCTCCCCTTTGGGGTCCAACGTGAAAAAATGCCGCCTGGTTTTCGGATTAAACCAACGGTAAAGTTCGCGTGTATCCTTTAATCTGGATGTGGCGATGTGACCCACCACCCCTTCGTAAACGTAGCCGACCAGGGTATTCCCCTTCTTGAAATCGTGGGAGTAGAATTGGTTGATGATTCTCGGATTGTACCAGCGGTAAAAAGGAACCGTCCCCAGGGAACCGGGTTGAAACAAACTGAAGGCCAAACCCTGCTTGACGAATCCCTTTGATTTCACCCTCCATTCCTCCGAGGGAAGGGCCGATATGTAAAGATAATAGCTGCCCTTATGGTATCGGTAGATATCGATGTTTTTTACGGGCGGATCCTCCACGATTTCATAGGACAGGGGAACGTCGACGTTGCCGTTATTCGAGGTGATATGGAGCAGATTCGAATAAATTCCCGGATTGGTTTGCGTTGGATTCAGGGTAATATTGATGTAATCGGTTTCTTTCAACGTGAAACCGCTGGCGGGGAAAATGGTGATCCAGTTCCGTTTTCCTTCCAGGACATCCTGCCTTTTGACCCGGACGCCTTCAATGGCAATGCCGCTTCCGTTCAGGACGAGTGTCAGAACATGATTCGCCTCGAGAAAATCGTCGGTGGCGGAAATCTCGTAGAATTCATCATCCTCGGGCGATCCGTTGAATTCGTAGGATTTGACCGGGTTGTTGTCCATGTAAACGGAGAATTGCCCGCTGCCGCCGAGTTTCTTCACATAAAGCGCCAGGGCGCTGCCCCAGAAATCCATTTTCAGGATGCACTTGCCGTTGATCAGGGGATAGCCCTGATATTCCCGCCAGGAACCCCACAACTGCAGATTTTTATCCAGATGCGGCGCCGTGGTGTATGCTCCCTTTCCGGCCACATCATCATTCAGGAAACTGATATATCGCTGCCTGCCCGAACCCGTTGCCATGCCGTTCGTTCCGGCAAGCTTCACCTGCCATTTGATATTCTCCTGGCTTTTGTTGGTCAGGCGGATCCTCCGCGTGGCCTGCTCTCCTATCCTGACCGTGCCGAAATCCAGGCGGGGCGGGTCGATCGAAATGGAGATATCCTCCATTTCCGATACAAGATTGAATTTGATGAAGACGGTTCTCTGCATCCCCGCCGCCGTTCGAATTTTTATCGCATTCCGGTGATAGCCCACCGGCAGATCCCGCACACAGGTTAAACGGTTGGATCTGTTCTGCAGAGTCATCTGGACCGGCAGATGGGCCGCCCCGTTTGTTCCGGAAACGTCGCTGTCCCTTTTGATAACGCTGATGCGGAGGCTGACCGCTTCCTCGTTTTTCGTGGAAATGCCGGGCAGTTCGGTTTTGTCCAGGGGAAACCATGCTTCCGGCGTCAGGATGGTCCATGAAAGGGATTCCGATCCGATGTTTTTAATCGAAAAAGTCCCTTCCTTTTCCTGGCCCATGGAGATGTTGCCCAGGTCGATTTCACGGTGGGACAAAACAAGGGACGGCAGAACAACGGGAGGTTTGGCCTGCTGAGCAGAGGCTTTCCTGACGCCATCGGCTGCAGCATGAAAATTTTCAGGCAAATAAAATGCATCGAGGGTTAGAGCAAGCAAGACCAAGGTAAAACACAAAAAAATTTTCGAATATCGGGTGTGCATTTTCTTCCTCAAAAAGTCGCTGGCCGATTTCTATACCAAAGCTTCTTTGAAATCAACGGATTTCAAAGTGAAAAAACTTGACCTCACGGGAAAGACAGGATATTTAGCAGTTCCCGATGAAAGAGGTGTCATACCATACGGAAGGCCGATGAACCAGGAAGAGAAAAAATATTGGCTTGCCTTGACCTCTATTGGTGGTTTGGGAGGCAATGCTCTGCAGGCCCTCATTGATGCCTTCGGAGAACCCCGCAAAGTTTTTTCGGCGACATTTGAAGCCCTGTGTTCCGTGCCGGGCATCGGAAAGACCATTGCCAAGAGGATCCGGGATTACCGTGACTGGACCCGTCCGGAAAGAGATCTCCAATATTATAGGAAAGCCGGCATCGATATCCTGACCCGTCAGGATTCCCTCTACCCTGCCCCTTTATCGCATATTTACGATGCACCGCCCCTGCTGTTTGCGAAGGGTTCCCTCCAGGAAAATGAAAAGTGCATCGCTGTTGTGGGATCAAGAATGGCCAGCACATACGGCCTGTTTGTTACGGAAAGACTCTGCCGGGAATTGGCCTTGCACGGGATGACCGTGGTCAGCGGCATGGCCCGCGGAATCGACTCGGCCGCACACCGGGGGGCCATATCGGGTAAAGGACGGACCATTGCGGTTCTGGGAAACGGTTTGGATACCGTTTATCCGCCGGAAAACCTGTCACTGAGCAGAAGCATCGCCGCCCATGGCGCCCTGGTGACGGAATATCCCGTGGGGACGCCTCCGCGGCGCGATCACTTTCCCGCACGAAACCGGATCATCAGCGGCATGGCCCTGGGTGTCGTTGTTGTCGAGGCAAGTGAAAGAAGCGGCTCTCTGATCACGGCGAGGTTTGCCCTCGAACAGGGGCGCGAGGTTTTTGCCGTTCCGGGAACGATCGATTCACCGGGATCGAAAGGAACCCACAAGTTGTTGAGAGACGGGGCGAAACTCGTCGAAACGGTAAATGATATTTTTGATGAAATTCATCCTCATCTCAATGGGGCGCAGCCGTCGTCGCCCAATTGCGTGGAAGCGGAAAAAGATGTAAACGACGGGCAGGTTCCCCGCAATCGCCGGGTGGAACTGACCCCGGACGAAAAAGCGGTTTTGTCGCGTCTCAAGGATTCTCCCATCGATGTCGATGAGTTGATATTTCTGTCGGGCGTGCCGTGCCAGGCGATACAACCCATTTTAACGATGCTGGAAATGAAGGGTTGCATACGAAAGATGCCCGGATCCAAATACATGTTGAAGGAGTAAAAATGGCCTCTTCCCTGATTGTCGTCGAATCACCGGCCAAGGTTAAAACGATCAAGAAATTCCTGGGACAGAATTTCCAGGTCATGGCTTCCGTGGGGCATGTCAAGGACCTGCCCAAAAGTTCCCTGGGCATCGATATCGAAAAGGATTTTTCGCCCACCTACCAGGTTATGGAGGCGAAAAGAAAAGTCCTTTCCGAGATCAAGCGGGCAGCCAACCAATCGGAGGACATCTATCTTGCACCGGACCCCGACCGGGAAGGCGAGGCCATCGCCTGGCATATCGCCGAGGAAATCGGTCTGGATAAAAAGCCCATCTATCGCGTTTTATTCAACGATCTGACGAAGAGCACCGTCATATCCGCCCTGGAAAATCCGACCCGCCTGGATTTCAACAAGTATGAAGCCCAGCAGACGCGAAGAATCCTGGACCGCCTGGTGGGCTACCAGATCAGCCCCATCCTGTGGGACAAGGTGAAAAGGGGGCTCAGCGCCGGTCGCGTGCAGTCGGTGGCGGTCCGTATCATCTGCGACCGGGAAGAGGAAATCAAAAATTTTGTCAGCGTGGAATACTGGAATCTGACCGCCGTATTGACCGGACAGACCCCTCATCCCTTCGAAGCCCGCCTCACCAGGATAGACGGGAAAAAAGCGAAGCTGTCGAACGAAGAACAGGTTAATGCATTACTTGAGATTCTCAAAGAAACCCCTTACGTCGTAAACAAGATCGACAAAAAAGAAGTCAAACGTCAGCCTCCTGCGCCTTTCACGACCAGCAAGCTTCAGCAGGAAGCATCGCGATGGTTTCGCTTCTCCGCGAAAAAAACGATGTCCGTGGCGCAGAAACTCTACGAGGGGATCGACCTGGGAAAAGAAGGCTCAGTCGGCTTGATCACTTACATGAGAACGGATTCCGTCCGCATTTCCGATGACGCCCTCAAGGCCGTGCGAAATTATATCGGCGAGAATTACGCTCCGGAGTACCTGCCCTCCAAGGGCCGCATTTTCAAAACATCGGACCGGGCTCAGGATGCCCATGAAGCCATCCGGCCGTCATCGATGGCGTACCGCCCCCAGGATATCCGTCCACACCTGACGGACGACCAGTTCAAGCTGTATCAACTCATCTGGAACCGTTTCGTCGCCTCCCAGATGAATCCGGTCGTTTCCGCTCAGACCACGATCGATATCGCCGCCCATAATTGCATGTTCCGCGCCCAGGGTTCGACCATGATCTTCCCGGGCTTTTCGATTCTTTACTCGGAGAAGAAAGAGGAAAGCGCCGAAGATGAAAATGGCTTGAATGAAAAGACGCTGCCCCTGGTTACGGAGGGCGAATGCCTGCATCTCCAGACCCTCAGACCCGAACAGAAATTCACACAGCCGCCGCCGCGGTTTTCCGAGGCGTCCCTGGTCCGGGAACTGGAAGAAAACGGTATCGGCAGGCCCAGTACCTATGCAACGATTCTCTCGACGATCCAGGAAAGAGATTACGTCACGATGCAGGAAGGAAAATTTCACCCCACGGAACTGGGCATGCTCATCACGGAACTGCTGGTGAAAAATTTTCCGCGCATTCTCAACATTGAATTTACGGCATCCCTGGAGACCCAGTTGGACCAGATTGAGGAGGGAACGCAGAATCGTCTTGCGGCGCTCAAAAATTTTTACGATTCGTTCAAAGGGGAATTGGATGAGGCGAAAACGCACATGAGAAACGTCAAAAAAGAGGCCGAACCGACCGACCTGGTATGCGAAAAGTGCGGCAAGCCGATGGTCAAGAAATGGGGGAAAAACGGCATGTTTCTCGCCTGCTCGGGTTACCCGGAATGCAAAAACACAAGCAACCTGGCCGGCAGGGAGAAGGAAAAACCGAAGGAAACCGACATCGCCTGCAACCTCTGCGGCCGGAAAATGGTCGTCAAGAGCGGGAAATTCGGTCCGTTTCTCGGCTGCCCCGCCTATCCCGAATGTAAGAACATCCTCAACTTCACCGTCGATGAAAACGGCCTGATCAAGGTAACGCCCGTCACCGACGACGAAGAAATGGTCTGCGAAAAATGCGGTGCCAAGATGGTCAAGAAACGCGGCCGGTTCGGCTCCTTCTGGGGATGCTCGGGTTATCCCGCCTGCGACCATATCGTCAAGATCAGGGGGAGCGGCGGCGCGGCCAGGAAAAACGAACCCGTGGAAATCGCCCCCGATGTCGTCTGCCCGAATTGCGGCAAACCGATGATCATCCGTTCCGGCCGGTTCGGTAAATTCCTGGGTTGTTCCGGTTATCCGGAATGCAAGACTATCGTCAACATGAAAAAGAGTGCGGCCCTGGCGGCGAAACCGAAAACCGATTGATCCATGCCGATTTCTCAATCGTCCCCTGACGGGGAAGATCCCGTCATCATCATCGGCGGGGGGCTTGCCGGGTGCGAGGCGGCCTGGCAGCTCCTATCGCGGGGACACCGGGTTACCCTTTACGAGATGAAGCCCCGGCGGTTTTCCCCGGCCCATAAAACGCCTTGCCTGGGAGAACTGGTCTGCAGCAATTCGTTGCGGTCCAATCAAGTTGAAAATGCGGTCGGTCTGTTGAAAGAAGAGATGCGGCTCCACAACTCCCTCATCATGAGGGCGGCTGACGCCACGCGGGTTCCCGCCGGGAGCGCCCTTGCTGTGGACAGGTTGAAATTCTCGCAGTTCATCGAAGAAAACCTCGCCTCACGGCCTGAATTCACATTGATCCGCGAGGAGAAGGTGTCCATTCCGGCAGGGGGAACGGTCATCGTGGCCTCGGGTCCCCTGACGTCGGAGGCGCTTTCCCGTGAAATTGCCGAGGTCACGGGAAGCGACCGTCTCTATTTCTACGATGCCATCTCACCCATTGTCGACGGAGAAACGATCGGGGCTGATAAAGTTTTTTACGCATCCCGCTACGGCCACGGTTCAGGAGATTACCTGAACTGTCCGCTGACGGAGGAGTCGTACCGGAAGTTTCGTGAAGATCTCCTGTCGGCGGAAACGGTTCCTCTGAAATCCTTCGAGGACATGGCCTGTTTTGAGGGTTGCCTGCCCATTGAGATCATGGCGGCAAGAGGCGAAAACACGCTTCTGTTCGGGCCCATGAAACCGGTCGGGCTGACCGATCCAAAAACGGGAGAAGCCCCTTACGCGGTGGTCCAGTTACGGCGGGAAAATGCCGAAGGAACCCTGTTCAATCTTGTCGGATTTCAAACCAAGATGACCTATCCCGAACAGCGCCGGATTTTCAGGACGATTCCCGGACTGGAGAACGCGGAATTCGTCCGCTACGGAAGCGTTCATCGCAACACTTATCTTCATTCTCCCCACATCCTGGACAGCCGTTTCCGCCTTCAATCGGACAAGCGCATCTTTTTCGCGGGACAGATCACCGGCGTGGAGGGTTATGTCGAATCGGCGGCTTCGGGTCTCCTGGCCGGAATCTTCGTCTCCGCTTCACTTGGGGGAAAAGAACCCTCCCCTCCTCCCCCGACGACGGCGCTGGGTGCCCTGATCCATTACATCACGCGGTCCGGCCAACCCTCTTTTCAGCCCATGAATGTGAATTTCGGTTTGTTCACACCGCTGGAAAACAGAAAAGTGGCCCGGAGATACCGGGGGATGCGCTATGCGGAGCGGGCCCTTCGGGATATCAAGGCGTGGAAGGAATCTTTGGAATGAAAAGAGCCTTCCGAATGATCCAACGAACGAACGGATCTCCGGAAGGCTCTTTGACTTGACTAGAAATTCTCGGCCAGGACTTCGAAATAGGCCTGCGGGTGCTGGCACGCCGGACATTTTTTCGGCGCGCTCTGCCCCTCGTACACATAGCCGCAGTTGAGGCAGTGCCACTTCACCGGCGTTTTTTTCGTGAACACTTCGTCATTGGTAATGTTTTTGATCAAGGCGCGGTAACGGGACTCGTGAAATTTCTCGACCTTGGCAATCTGGTCGAAGATCCGGGCGATTTCATCAAAGCCCTCTTCCTTCGCGACGCTGGTGAAATCGGAGTAAATGGTCGTCCACTCGTGATATTCCCCGGCGGCGGAGGCCTCCAGGTTCGCTTTCGTATCGCCGATGACCCCGGCAGGATACCCGGCGACAATTTCCACGTCCCCCCCTTCAAGAAATTTAAAGAACAGTTTTGCATGCTCTTTTTCGTTTTCCGCTGTTTCCTCGAAGATCCGGGCTATCTGTTCAAAGCCCTCTTTTTTGGCCTTACTGGCGAAGTAGGTGTAACGATTCCTGGCCTGAGATTCGCCGGCGAAAGCAGCCAATAGATTTTTTTCCGTCCTCGTCCCCTTAAGCGATTTTGACATATCCTTCTCCTTTCCTGATGATTTCCGATTCTCTTTTCGGTTGATTCATAGCGGATTCGCAAAAATCCTCACTTCAAAGAAATTTCTCGTCGCCGGCGCTCATCGAAATAGCCAAACCGGACTTTTTACGCGGCCATCTTAAATGACAAAAAATCCAGGAGTGAAAAAAGTGAAGCCCTTCAATAATTTTTTTCTAATTTAAGAAACGGACGTCTCAAAGTCAACAGGGATGATGAAAAAATGTCGATGCCGCGTGAAAAAATGAAAACGTGGGACGAGGGGAAAAAACTGTTTTATTGTACCAAGGTACAATTGTTTTTATTGAATCACGAGGTAAAGATGGCACCATAAAAAGATTCAAATGAATCGGGGGAAACGGGGGATCTACCCATGCCGGAAACGGCATCTGAGCAGATCCGGAAAATGGAACCGAGGCAGCGACAACTTCCCTTCTGAATGGGACGGAGCGGCAAGTTTTTTATGTGCCTTTTTGGCGGGCTCCGTGTTTTCGTTCGCAAAGGTTCTCAATCAACAGAATTCTCACAAATATTGGGGGATAAAGAAATGGCGAGAGCAGCAAAAACGGGTCATTTGGTGCAGGGTCATCAGGTTGTCGGCAAGGTTGCGATCATTTACGGTCACGTGAAGGCCATTTCCGCGGATGGAACGGTTCGGATACTCAAGGCGAACAGTCTTGTGTACGCGGACGATCGCATCGTTACGGAGAGT
>Ga0228535_1001211_pt1 | contig 45220 bp, 34 predicted proteins | sample SJ1metagenome_FD_168457 | JGI IMG/M metagenome (GOLD analysis project Ga0228535, IMG submission 168457) | Enriched culture of PCE-dechlorinating microbial communities from Ithaca, New York, USA - SJ1 | ecosystem: Engineered > Modeled > Simulated communities (microbial... > Unclassified | place... | reverse complement strand
CCTCTTCGACGATTCTCCGCATCGTCTCGTCTGACCAAGATCTCCTCTTTGCCACACCCTCTGCCCCCTCAACTAGACTCTAGCTTAGAAGCATCAAGTGTCCAAGGTAGTTACGGGGCTTAAGAGAAAGAGCCCAGCTATGGGCCTAACCGGCATTATAGCATCGTGTCTCATTATCGGTCAATTTAGACTTAGCCGATAGCCCTTTACCTCGGGAAGGTCAATAATACTTTGGTGGCATCTTCTGGGGGGTTTCGCCCGCCCTGTCCATTTTCCTTCTGTCCGGCAAAGCACACGAAATTTCGAGCTTACTAGGCCTGCGCCAAGGCTCCGGCGGCCGCGCGGATCCCCCTTACCATTGTCTCGAGGCCCATGCTGCTGTCGGGGCGCGGCTTGACCGCCATCTGCTCCGGCAGGCTCGGTACGTGGATGAAGCCCGCCGGCACGTCTAGGCACTGACCCTGAAGGTAATGCAGCACGCCATACATCACATGATTGCAGAGATAGGTCCCGGCGGTGTTAGAGACCCGAGCCGGAACCCCAGCATCCCGCATCGCGGCGACCATTGCCTTGATCGGCAGCGTGCTCCAATAGGCCACTGGGCCGTCCTGGGCGATTGGCTGGTCCGTCATCACCACGCCGGCGTTGTCGCCAGCTACGGCGTCGCTGACGTTGATCCCCACTCGCTCCGGGGTGATCTCGGGGCGCCCACCCGACTGGCCGAGCGAAATGATGGCGTCCGGGTGGAGCTCTTCGATAAGGCTGTATACGGCATTCAGGGCGCGGCCCCACTCGACGGGCAGGCGGCGGGCGTGCACCAGGAGATCTCCGATGACCTCTCCGTCGAGGCTGCGGGCGATCTCCCAGCTCGGGTTGACCGACTCGCCGCCAAAGGGCTCAAAGGCGGTTAGCAGCAACTTGCGCAAAGCAGCGACCTCCAGTCACGGACTAGATAGTAGACGCCGGTGGGTGCCCTAAGGTTTCCTCTCCGGGCTAATACCACAGCGTGCCCTCCAACATCACGACGGCGCGGCCGCCGACCTTGACCTCTTGCGGGTGGCCCGTCCGCCCGGTGACCTCAACAAAGATAGTGCTTGGCCGATTGAGGATATGCCCCTGTTCGAAGACCATGGATGAGATTCCGGCGTCGTCGGGCGGTGCGGCGAAACCGTGCGCCACGAGATACGCGCCCATCGCGCCGCTGGCGGTGCCCGTGGCGGCCTCCTCGGGGATGCCGACCGCCGGGGAGAAGTCGCGGGCCTGGGCGTAGCCGCGGGGGGTGGCGGTTTCGAGGGTGAATGCATGTACGCTCGTCACGCCCAGGGCAGCCGAGAGCTCGGCTACCGCCGGGAGGTCCGGGCGCAGGGAGTTGAGGGCCGCCAAATCACGCACGGGCACGAGCAGGTCCGCGAGGCCCGTTGACCAGATCTCCGGCGGGGCATCCCCAAAGCGGGGCAGGCGGCCCAGCGACCCGGCGGGCGCGCCCATGATCCGGTGGAGGTCGGCGATGTCGAGCGGCGCCGGCGGGGCGATGCGTTGGGGCGGCGCCTGGGCCATCATCACCCGATCGACCAGGCCGGTAGAGCGGCCGTAGCGGACGGTGACGGAGAGCTTGCCGGCGCCTGTCTCTTGCACCAGATCCAGGTGACGCCACATCCGCGAGGCCCGCGACGAGCGACCAAGGCCGGAGAGCAGGTCGCGGTCGGCTAGCAGGAAGAACGTCGCGATGGTGGCGTGGCCGCACAGCGCGACCTCGGCCTGCGGGGTGAAGAAGCGCACCCTGACGTCGCCGCCGTGCTCAGGCGGCAAGACGAAGGCCGTCTCGGACAGGGCCATCTCGCGGGCGATGAGCTGCATCTCCTGCTCGTCGAGGTAATAGGCCTCGGGAACGACGCCGGCGGGGTTACCGCCAAAGGGCTGGTCGGTGAACGCGTCCACCTGATAGATCTGAACCCGCCGGTGCATCGAAACCATCGGGCCGTCACTCCTTGCCGGGTCCCCTCTAGGGGGGGCCCGTTGGAGGCTGGTTCATCTTAGGTGGCTGCTACACCTGCCTACTCTGCGGGCCACCGGTCGCGAAAAGTGACATCTGCCAGCGGCTTGCGGGTCCGGGGGCGGGGCTGGTAGGCAGGGTCCGGGTAGCCGACCGGTAGGAGGAAAAGGCAGGTCACATCTGGGGGAAGCTGGAGGATTGCGGAGGCGGCCGCGACGTTGAGGTAGCCAATCCAGCACGAGCCGAGACCGAGCGACGCGGCGACAAGGGCGATGTGCTCGCCGGGGATGAGCGGGACGGAGTTCTCGAAGAGCAGCGAGACGGGTTTCTGATCCGGATAAGCCCGCAGGTAGTCGATGAACTGCGCTGTGAAACGCTCCCGGTTGACCTCCAGGCTGAAGTCGTCGTCCGTCTGTTCAGCTAGGTTGGGCCGCCTCAGGCGGGCGCAGAGGGCAAAGACGAGCGGCGCCGTCGCGATCCACTCCTGATTGCCGCCGGCCTCGGCGAGGCGGGCGATCTGCTCGCGGTCGGTAACCACGCCAAAGATCCAGCCCTGGCCGTTGCCGCCGGAGGGCGCGAGCCGGGCTGCCTCGAGCATGAGCTCGATGTGCTCCTCACGAATGGGGCGGTCGGGCAGGAAGCGACGGATCGAGCGGCGGGCGCGAATGGCTTGGGTGACGTCCATCATGGTCATTAGTGGGGGACCTCCTCGTGGTGTCGCATCGACAAACCGGAGAGCTACGGGAGCTCTCCGGCCGGTTTCACCTGAGACGTGCTGGTTGTTGGGGTGCTGTGCCTACACCGGCGCGTACGCCCCGCCCTGCTTCTTGGCCTCGTCTAGCAGGGCATAATCGACGCCCGTGCGCTTGGCCTGCCGCTCCTGCAGAAACTTGATCGCCACCTGCGGGAAGATCGCCATGGACAGGATGTCCTCCGGCTGCTCCATGTACGGCGCGGCCTGCTCCGCGGCTTCCTCTAATCCGGGCGGGATCGTGTCCGCCGGGCGCACGGTGACGACTTCCTCGTCGCCGATGATCTGCTTGCGCAGCTCCTCGTTGACCTGCCCGGGCGGCCGGCCATAGAGGCCGCGGAGGTAGTTCTTGACCTCATTGGTTACCATCTTATAGCGACCGCCCGCGACCACGTTGAGCACCGCCTGGGTGCCGACGATCTGGCTGGTGGGCGTGACGAGCGGTGGGTAGCCAAGGTCCTCGCGGACGCGCGGCACCTCGTCGAGCACTTGCTCGAGCTTGTCGGAGGCGTTTTGTTTGGCGAGTTGATCGACGAAGTTGGACAGCATGCCGCCGGGAATCTGCCAGATCAACACGCCCGCGTCCACCATCGTGCCGACGTCGATGTCCGCGTACTTGCGGCGTACGGTCTTGAAGTAGTCCGCGATCTCCTTGAGCTTCTTGAGGTCCAGCCCGGTCGCGCAGGGCATCTCGGCCAGGGTGGCGACCAGCGTCTCGACGGCGGGGTGCGCCGTACCCATGGCCATGGACGAGATGCAGCAGTCGACGACGTCCGCGCCGGCCTCGATCGCCTTGAGATAGGTCATCGAGGCGTATCCCGAGGTGTAGTGGCAGTGTACCTGCACCGGCAGGTTGACCTGGTGCTTGATGCGGCTGACGATGTCGTACGCCATGACCGGGCTAAGGATCCCGGCCATGTCCTTGAGGCAGATTGAGTCGGAGCCCATCTCGGCCAGCGTCCGGGACATACGCACGTAGTAGTCGACATCGTGCACCGGCGAGATGGTGTAGGAGATGGTGCCCTGAATGTGGGCGCCTTCCTTCTTGGAAACCTCAATCGCCTTAGCCATGTTGCGCACGTCGTTGAGCGCATCAAAGATGCGCATGATGTCGATGCCGTTGCCGACGGCGCGCTTGCAGAACTCCGTCACCACATCATCCGCATAGTTGCGGTAGCCGACGAGGTTTTGCCCGCGCAGGAGCATCATCAGCTTGGTCTTCTTGACGCGCTTGCGCAGCTCGCGCAGCCGCATCCAGGGGTCTTCGTTGAGGAAGCGCATACACGAATCAAACGTGGCCCCGCCCCAGACCTCCATCGAGGCGTAGCCGATCTCGTCCATCTGCTCAACAATGGGAATCATGTCATCCGTCCGCATCCTGGTGGCCAGCAGCGACTGGTGGCCGTCGCGGAGGGTCAGGTCGGTGATGCCGACCTTGGGTGCCATCTTGGGTGTGATCTCGGACATCCCTCTACGTCACATCCTTTGCCCTCGAAAGGATTGGTGGCTTGGTGCATTGGACTATCGGACCATATAGATTACGAAGATTTCTGCTGTATGGCTTCGAGTACCTGCCTGGGACCCGGCACGGCGCGGGGCGGCGGTTGGTTTCCGTGGGGGTAGTATGCGCAGGGGGCGAGGATGGCGGCGGATGCGAGGGCGGCGGCCGGCAGAGATCGGGCTACTGTCGTCTGGGAGCATATAGGGCGCCGATGTTGCGGCATGCGAGGCAACTCTTCGGCCAGATATGCTCTCAGCGAGCACTTAGGGACCCTATTGGCACGTTTGCGGCATACTCAGCGGCTGAGTTGCCTCATAAACAGCACACCTAAGCCCGGAGTCTGCTTGCAGGAGACCAACCCGCCGGCAGCCGCGCCTTCAGCCAGGGCTCCTCGGCTTCAACGGAGGCAGCATGCGGCGAAGGCGGCGGACGGCGGCGAAGGCGGCGGCGATCGGCAACTGCCGTCTGAGAGCATATAGAGCGCCGGTGTTGCGGCGTACAGGGCGACTCTTCGGTCCGATATGCTCTCAGCCGTCACATAGGGGCCCTATTGGCACGTTTGCGGCATACTCAGCGGCTGAGTTGCCTCATAAACAGCACACCCAAGCCCGAAGTCTGCCTTGTGGAGACCATCCCGCCGGCAGCCGCGCCTCGAGCCAGGGCTCCTCGGTTTGAACGGGGGCAGTATGCGCAGTGGCGGGAGCGGCGGTGGATGCGAGGGCGGCGAAGGCAAGGAACGGCAGTTACTCCTTGGGGTGGCAACCCGATTTTCCCCGCGATCTCGTACCCCCAGTGGCGGCCCGAACTAGAGAGTGAGGCCCGATCCCCTAGTCTCCCAAAGGTAAGATCAACCGCGCTTTCCGACAGGTTGTCGACTGCCGACCCACGAAGCAAGGAGCTGCCTCCGACAGAGTCTGACATTTTAGCTAAGATGTGCTTGACTGCCCTGAAGATCGGAGAGTACAATCGTTTGCAGTGACCTCTATTTACTAGTTACACAAAGTATGAAGTGAAAGGAGGTGCGAAGTTGTTGACTTCGGGCAAGCGATATCCTTTGGCCATGGAGGTTGCCGGGCCGCTGGCGATGTTCGCGCGCCCCGATACCGGTGGCACTCCCACTAGCTACGATCTGCCGACCTGGTCTGCCGCCAAGGGCTTGTTTGAGTCGGTGGCGATGTTTGCGGATGGCGCGGCTTGGATCTGCCCGACCAAGGTCGAGATGTGTCGCAGGGTAGGCGAGCCTGGCGGCGAGATCAGGTTCCAGCGGTACACCACAAATTACGGCGGGCCGCTGCGTAAGGCCAGTCTGTTTGGCAAGGGAATGGCATCCGGCGGCAGCTCGATGCAGATTTTTGCTACCGTCCTGTCCGACGTCTGCTACCGCCTATATGGCGAGGTAGTTGGGGGTCGGTGGCAGGTGCGTAATGACCCACGGCACCATCTTCAGGATCTCTTCAATCGACGTCTGCGGCGAGGACAAGTCTTCCGTACGCCCTGCCTCGGGTGGTCTGAGTTCACCTGCTCCTACTGGGGCCCGCTCAGATTGGGGCAGACCGAGGTTGACACATCCGTCAATCTCACGATTCCGTCGATGCTGCTGGCAGTTTGGAGCGATCCGGCGACCGGGGAGTATCGTCCGCGGTTTCAGCAGGATGTGACGGTCCAAGCAGGGGTCCTGGACTACCGGGTTCCCGAGGAGTGGGTGGCCAGGCAGCAGGAAGGTGGTGGTGGAGCATGCTAAATGAGCTAGCTGTAATCGAGAAGGCCCTGCGTCGCGCCGGCTTCGGACTGACGAGGCGGCATCCCAGCATCAAGGATACACGACGTATGTCGACGCTGGTCGTCGAGTTGGGAGAGGACGGCAGCGTAGAGGCTGTCCGGCCGCTGCCGCAAGGGTGTACGGCATGGACGATGCGCGACGGGCAGCACAACTCATTTCCGTTTGTTCAGCCTCGCAATCCGCTCTGGACCATCGCCCCCGAGGAGACCGTGCAGCCGCTCCTCGCAGTGGCTGCCAAACATACAGACCTCGCCGCCCGCCGCGACGCGCTGCTTGGTCTGCGCCTCGCGGCCAGCCTCAACACCGCAGCAGCCACAGACTGCTCGGGTGCGGGACTCTTGCGCCGGCTGAGAGATCGTGTCGAGTCAGTGTCCTCGATTGAGCACTCTCCGGATGCGCAGGTACTGTGGGATGCCACGGAGAGGTTCCTGCTGGCGTGTGACAAGGAGTCCGGCGGCAACCCGGTGGCCTTGGTGGAGCAGATTGTGGACAAGCTGCTCTCCACCTTGGAGCAGGTCGCGTCGCAGGATTGGGTTGACGTTGCTGCACGCGCGCTGCTAGGCAAGCAGCAAGGGGATGCGTGGGTGGGCGACGCGGCACTGCTGTTTGACGCAGCCGGTGGTGCCAAGCCGATATACGACCTGCTAGTGGCCGACGCTGTCAGCGCGCAGTTGAGCGACGCTCTCGATGCCGAGTCGGACGAGGTGGCCGAGTGCGCTCTGACCGGACAGCAGCTACGGCTGGTCACCGGTAACTTCCCGCAGCCCAATCTGCCCGAGTTGGGCCAAACGTGGCTCTTCGCCAAGAACCGCGATATCCCCGCCAACGACCGCTACGGGATGGTTGGCAGCAAGAGCATCCCAGTCGGCGAGCAGACGGTCATGGACCTGCAAGCTGCGCTGTTGACCCTGGCTGATCCCGAGCGTAAGAACGTTACCTGGCGGCCGATCCCAGCTGAGCGCGAGGGACGCGACCTGTTGCTGGCATATGCCGAGGGCCGGCCCGACTACCCTGCGGCCGACCTGATAGCTGGCACCCCTGAGCTGAGCGATGATCTGGCCGATGATGAAGATGATGCAGTAGATGTGGATGAGCCTGTGCAGGATGACCCGCTAGCCCAGCGGCGCGCCCGGGCCCGCTCGATCGATCATTTCCGGCGGCAGGCCGAGAAGCTGGTAGCGGCGGTCGACGGCAAGGCCTTGGGCGATCCAGACCATCACCGGGTCAGGATGGTCATCCTCAGGCGCGTTGACCCTGCCAACCGTAAGGTCGTCTACTCCGGGGCACCCACTGCAGGGGAGCTATATCGGGCTGCTCTGGACTGGGCCGACGGCGAGGGCAACCTCCCGCCGTGGCTCAGACTCCCCGTACCGGTCGCTCGAGGCACGAGAGCCCGGATAATGCCGCCACCGCACATCGCGCCGCTGGGCCTGACCGACTACAGCAGAGTTCTCTTTGTGAGGCACGGCACTGAGCGGCAGAAGGTGTTCGGCCTGCCAGCTGCCGAGGCATTGCGCCTGCTGTTCATCAAGACTGGCGGGGTGAGTACGGCCGACCTGTCCTGCATCCACCGGTGGCTCAGGCTGACCTTGCGCCGCCGTGGCGCGCTGCTATCCGGCGTGGCACACGGTTTACACCGCCCGGCCGACTCTGTGTTGGCCAAGTATGACCGACATGAGGCGCTCCGCGCGCTCAGCGTGCTTGGGGTGCTGCTCCACAAGCTCAATCGTGATTGGAGGGTGTTTATGTCTGGAGCCGCATACCGGATGGGACAACTGCTGGCCGCGGCAGATATTGTCCACGCCGGGTACTGCGCCGACGTCCGCAAGGGATCGCTTCCCCCTTCGCTCCTGGGAAACCAAGTCTTCACCATGGCCCAGTCCGATCCGGCAACGGCCCTGGCTACGCTGTGCCGACGCTGGAAGCCGTACGCGGGCTGGGTTAGCATGACGTCCCACGAAACAGGCCGCATTCAAGCCCTCATCCACAGTAAGCAGCCGGGGGATGAGCCGCGAGGCTGGGCGATCAGGCAGGCGCTCAGGGTTTCGCGGGACATGGCTTCCATTGCCGGCGACCTAGCCGAGCAACTTCTTGGATGCAAGATCGACGACGTGTTCCGGGCGGAGCTGCTTCTCGGGTATATGGCTGGCCTGCCGCGAGCCGCACGAAAGCAGGACGGGTACGTGACCGGCGATCCGGCTGGCGGCATTCGGGGCGACGATGACCCGGAAACATCCAATCCTGAGGAGGTCTAAACGATGACATCTTCTGTGGCTAGCGAGCTTACGCGGCTTAACCGGGGTACAGGGCTTCTGATTCTGGAGGTAAGGCACAGCAATCCCAACGGCGATCCGGACGCCGAGAGCGAGCCCCGCACCATCGACTCGGATGGCCGGGGTCTGATCTCGCCCGTGTCCTTCAAGCGCAAAGTGAGGGATCTGGTCGGCGATCAGGAGGGACCGGTCTTGAGCGAGGCTCTGGCTGCGCTCAAGCTTGGCGACTCGAGTAGGTTTGGCATCCTCGAGCAGCGCGGTCGGGACCGCCGTTCGATCTCCGAGATGGACGCCAAGACGTTCTCCGCAAGGTTCTGGGACGCCCGGGTCTTTGGCAACACGTTTCTTGAAGACATGAAGGACAGTGGGAGCAAGTCGGGCGATAAGGACCACTTTATCAGCACCGGTGTCGTGCAGTTCGGGCCGGGCATCAGCATCGCCCCGGTTGAGATCGAGCGCCTGACGTTGACCAACAAGTCAGGCGTCGAGGAGGGCAAAGACCGCGGCATGGCGCCTTTGGGATGGCGCGTGGTGCGTCACGGCCTGTATGCCATGCCCTGGTTCGTTAACCCGATGAACGCCCGCAAGACCGGCTGCACCCCACAGGACATCGACCTTCTCAAGTTCGTGGTTCCCCACGCATATCGCAGCACAGCGTCAGCGGTCAGACCGCAAGTGGAGATCTTGCATGCCTGGTATGCGGAGCACGGGTCGCCGCTGGGCTCCGTTCCCGACTACCGGATACTCGATGCCCTGATGCCGAGCAAGACTCGCGGCGATGCCAATGAGCCGTCGACATCACGGGATGACTACTGCATACCCGGCGCAGACGCCCTGCCCTCCGAGGTGATGCAGCAGTTGTCGTCGTTTGAGGATCTTTGCGTTAAGAGCTGGTGATAGGAGGTTGTGCGTGATGGGTACCGGGGGACCGGCAATGTTGGCGCATTCGGCTAGGCCAAGGGACGGAGAGCCTGACGGCTACGAACGTCATGTCGCCGCCGTACGCGATGGAGCTGTGGCCCGTGCCGAGGCCATGCTCCGATACCGGCATCCCCCGGTACCCGGAATGCTGGAGTCAATCAGAGCCGCAGCACTATTTCACGACCTGGGTAAGCTCGATCCGGACAATCAGGCGGCCTTGCACGTCGGACGGAGAGGCAAGCTGATGTGGGATCACATAGATGCAGGAGTGGCGCACCTGTCAGCCCAGCACAACTGCATGGCAGCGTGGCTGGTCAGGGCGCATCACCCGCCAGGACTGCCCCGGCGCGCGAATCATTTCCCGCATGACCGGCGCCTGCGTGGCAGGCGGAGGGATGATGAGGCAGAGGCGAGCCATAGTGTGCAGATCGCCCGGACCGATGGGTGTCTCGAGCAGTATCTTGCCCAGCACCACCAGGTGCTGCCGCCGAGCGCAGTTGTCCGCCGCGGTGCCAGCCACGGCCTGACAATGCGCCTCGCCCTTTCCTGCTTGGTTGATGCGGACCACTCCGACACGGCTCTGTTTGAGCGCGGACCCAATGAGGCCGCGCCGGCCGAGCCGCGGTGGGCTGAGCGACTAGAGGCGCTCACGGAGTATGTACGGCACCTACCCTCTGGCGATACCGAGACGGAGCGAGAGCGTAACCGGCGCCGGCAGGAGTTCTTTGAGGCGTGTATTGACGCGCCCGACGAGGGGCCGATCATGGCTTGCGAGGGACCGGTCGGAATCGGTAAGACCACGGCAGTCACCGCATATCTGCTGCGCCGGGCCCGGGACCGCGGGCTGCGGCGTCTGTTTATCGTTGCCCCGTTTACCAACATCTTGACGCAGACCGCTGATAGGCTGCGCAAAGCGCTGGTCTTGCCGGGCGAGGCCGCAGACTCGGTGATCGTGGAGCACCACCACAGGGCGGACTTCGCCGAGCCCGCGGATCGTGCACTAGCAGTTCTTTGGCGGACGCCGATCATCCTCACGACTGCGGTTTCGTTTTTTGAAACCTTGGCGGCATCCGAGCCGGGCCGGCTACGCAAGCTTCATGCCTTGCCCGGAAGCGTAGTGTTCGTGGACGAGGCCCATGCGGCCTTGCCTCCTCATCTCCTGCGCCTGCAATGGATATGGTTGCGTGAGCTGGCGCGGAAGTGGAGTTGCGAGCTGGTTCTGGCCAGTGGCTCGTTAGCCAAGTGGTGGGAGCATGAGGAAGTCGTCGAGCCGGCGGGCAAGTTGCCAGAGCTGATGCCGGAGGCACAGGTTTCGGCAGTACTCGAGGCCGAGCGCGCCCGGGTCAGGTACGCGCAAGTCGACTCGGGGAAGGTAGTCACGGTCAGCAGGCTGGTAGAGCTCGTTAAGGTCAGCCCGGGCCCGCGCCTGGTAATCCTCAATACGGTGCAGAACGCGGCTGTTGTTGCTCAAGCCGTGCGGCTAGCAGGGCTTGAGGTCTTGCACCTGTCAACGGCACTTGCGCCGCGGGACCGAGAGCGGATCCTGAGGTTGGTGACCAAGGTGCTTCGATCACGCCGGGCAGCCGACTGGACTTTGGTAGCGACCAGTTGCGTCGAGGCCGGGGTAGACCTGTCGTTTAGGACGGCTTTTCGCGAGCGCTTTTCGGTCGCCTCTACGCTCCAGGTTGCCGGCCGCGTCAACAGGCATGGCGAGTACTCACAGCGAGGTGGAGGAGTGGTATACGACTTCGCTCTGGCTGATCAGTTGATTACCGAGCACCCAGGCGCGAGGATCAGCGCGGACGTCCTGTGCGAGTGCCTGCTAAGAGATGAGCTTAACACCAAGGCACCGGCGGAGATCGTGACTGCGGCGATGTGCCGGGAGATCAGAATGAGGGCAACCAGAGCTGGGGATGCCGCCTTGGAGGCCGAGTTGGCCTACAACTACCCCGAGGTGCAGGAGAGGTGCCGTGTGATACAGGCGGACACCCGGTTTGTGGTAGTCGATTCTGGCCTCAGAGAACGGCTTGAGAGCGGTGAGTTAGTGGGCTGGCGGGACCTGCTCGAAGGCAGCGTACAGATGTGGGCCAGGCGTATCAACCAGCTGGCGCTCATGCCGGTCGCCGGCTACACCGATGTCTATGCGTGGACGGGGCGATATGACCCGCGGTTTCTCGGTTACATGAGTGAGGTGCTGGCCAATGTGCACCCCGAGAACAAGACAGATGACGGCTACATCTACTGATGAGCACACGCCCGGTGAGCACTCACGAGGCTCGAAGAGTGCTGAGGAGGATTACCTGCAGTTGTCGGGCATTCAGCACTATGCTTACTGCCCAAGGCAATGGGGCCTGATCTACCTCGAGGGACAATGGCAGGACAACCTGTTCACATTCCACGGCACGGCTCTCCACCGCAAAGCCGATCGCGGAGCCGCGGTCGAGTCACGCGGTGAATTGATCACATGCCGCGCTGTTCCGCTGGTATCTCATTGCCTTGGCATCAGCGGGCGTGCCGACGTAATAGAGTTCCTATATTGTGGCGAGCAGCAGGAGCCTCAGACCGTGATGATGTCCGGGCGGTCGGGTTGGTGGAGGCCGTATCCGGTGGAGTACAAGAGAGGCCGCCCCAAGTCGGGAGGCTGGGACCATGTACAGCTTTGCGCTCAAGCGATCTGTCTTGAGGAGATGTTGGGGGTACCTGTCCTGGAAGGCGCGATGTACTACGGTCGGACTCGCCGGCGGCATCCGGTGCGGTTTGATAGCGCGCTGCGCATGCACGTTGCAGAGTTAGCCCGCGAAATGCACGCTCTTACCGAGGCGGGTGAAACACCGAGGGCTCCTGCAAGAGCCTTGCGATGTCGCGGATGCTCGCTGATAGACGTATGTGTGCCAAAGCTCACGCGGCGCACCAAGCGCCTGGGCAACTATATGCGAGACCTGCTGTCTAAGGCGGGTGAAACCGTTACCGATGCGTAAGATGCTAAATGTCCTCTATGTCACAAGCCCGGACGCCTATCTCGCCAGGGATGGCGAGAACGTGGTAATCAGGATCAAAGGAGATGAGCGTGCTCGCTTTCCCGTTCACAACCTGGAGGGAGTAGTGACCTTTGGATACACCGGGTGCAGTCCAGCGCTGATGGAGCTCTGCTGTGAGCGCGGCGCACCTATAACTTTCCTGAATGTTCGCGGGTCGTTCTTGGCCCGTGTCTCCGGAAAGGTCACCGGTAACGTACTGCTCCGCCGCAGGCAGTACCGGGCGGCCGATGACCTGGAGTTTAGCTGCACTATGTCCCGCTGGTTTGTGACGGGCAAGGTGCTCAACAGCCGCGCCGTACTACTGCGCTTCCTTCGCGACCATGGGCCCAATGACGAGATTGCTCAGGCCGCAGCCAGTCTGATGGCTATTGGTGAGGCATTGCAGGAGCAGATAACGGTGGCGGCCATCCGGGGGATGGAGGGTGAGGCGGCGAGAATCTACTTCTCGGTCTTTAGCCACCTGCTGGTGGCCCAAGCCGACGAGTTCGCCATGACAAGCCGCAGCCGCCGCCCACCTCTGGATAGGATCAACGCCCTTCTATCGTTCCTGTACTCGCTGCTGACCAGTGAGTGCGTCAATGCCTTGGAGTCGGTGGGTCTAGATCCCCAGGTCGGGTACCTGCATGCTGACCGCCCTGGCAGATACGGGCTCGCCCTTGATCTGATGGAGGAGTTGCGCCCACACCTGGCAGATCGCCTCGCTCTGTCGCTTGTCAACACCAAGCAGATCTCTGCAGCCGGCTTTGACAAGAGGGAGTCAGGAGCAGTGCTCATGGAGGACAAGACGCGCAAAGCCGTACTTGCGGCTTGGCAGAAGCGCAAACAGGAGGAAGTGATGCATCCCTTTTTGGGCGAGAGGGTGCCGATCGGGCTGGTCCCGTACGCGCAAGCGCTGATACTAGCAAGGTACCTGCGTGGCGACATCGATGGGTACCCGCCGTTCGTCTTCAGGTAGATATGCTGGTCCTTGTCACCTACGACGTCAATACGGCAGACGCTGCGGGAAGACGGAGGCTGCGCCAGGTGGCTAAGCAGTGCCGCAACTTTGGCCAGCGGGTACAGCACTCGGTGTTTGAGTGCCTGGTGGATCCGGTGCAGTTTGCCGACCTCAGAAGCAGGCTGGAGAGCATCGCTGACCCCAGCAAAGACAGCTTGCGGTACTACGTGTTGGGCGCTCAGAACTGGCGGGGACGAGTAATTCACTTCGGTGCCAAACCGGCGTACGATCCCGAGGACACGCTGGTGGTCTGATGCCCATCCGAAGATCGCCTCGCGTCATCCCCGTCCAGAGACACTACCGCCGCTCAAAGCCTGCGCGTACCCTAAGCAAACACAACCAACCGTGGTCCTTCGCGCCGTGCGTGTACCTTGAGTTTTGCCGATCCTCGCCGTGTAATCTTGGATGCAACCATCCTCCAGCCACCTCCGTCGCGGAAAACGCTTGGTTTTGCCTCTCTGAACTGGGATGATCAAAGCAGGGGTCGCGCCCCGCGCGGGCGCGTGGATTGAAACAAGTAGGCACTGCAACATCGATTGACGTGCTGCGTCGCGCCCCGCGCGGGCGCGTGGATTGAAACACCGCTGACTGCCAAACGGGTACTAGGTCCAGCGTCGCGCCCCGCGCGGGCGCGTGGATTGAAACCCCTTCTCAGTGATCTATAGCACCAGGGCTAGCAGTCGCGCCCCGCGCGGGCGCGTGGATTGAAACCTCCCCCGGCGCTAGATACCAGCCGTCAGGTATCGGTCGCGCCCCGCGCGGGCGCGTGGATTGAAACGGCCATGTTCTGCACCTGGGACAGGATCTCGTTAGTCGCGCCCCGCGCGGGCGCGTGGATTGAAACTCATTACCCACAGGATCTCGTCAAACTCATAAGTCGCGCCCCGCGCGGGCGCGTGGATTGAAACAGCCACGCCCTGCGCGGCGGCTCGTAGGACACGGTCGCGCCCCGCGCGGGCGCGTGGATTGAAACCGGCTCTACCGGACAGACAACCGCGACGAGGTGCGTCGCGCCCCGCGCGGGCGCGTGGATTGAAACCCGGCCCGGTCGCGCACGCGGGAGATGGCCCAGAGTCGCGCCCCGCGCGGGCGCGTGGATTGAAACCCCGCGGAGATGGCCAAGAAGACCGTGATCAACCGTCGCGCCCCGCGCGGGCGCGTGGATTGAAACGATAGGCGGCCGCCAGGTGGCTCTGCGCAAGGTCGTCGCGCCCCGCGCGGGCGCGTGGATTGAAACCTCGGCAGGCGCCTCCGACCACTCGGCGTCGATGGCGTCGCGCCCCGCGCGGGCGCGTGGATTGAAACCTACATGTCCGCCGGCACTGCCGGGGCCCTGGGCCGTCGCGCCCCGCGCGGGCGCGTGGATTGAAACTTGTCGCTCCAGTTGCGCCGTGACAGCTCCAGGTCGCGCCCCGCGCGGGCGCGTGGATTGAAACGTCGTGCTGTTGCGCAGGCCGCCGCCGCCACCGCGTCGCGCCCCGCGCGGGCGCGTGGATTGAAACTCAAGGTTCCTGGGGCTGCTGCCCGCCCGCCCCGTCGCGCCCCGCGCGGGCGCGTGGATTGAAACGGAGTAGCGGTCGTACCTTTCATCATGGCTATCAGTCGCGCCCCGCGCGGGCGCGTGGATTGAAACTTATACATCCCGCCGGGTCCATATGCTGCGCGTCGCGCCCCGCGCGGGCGCGTGGATTGAAACGTCTTCATGCTCTTACCTCCGTCGCGCCTTCTGCGTCGCGCCCCGCGCGGGCGCGTGGATTGAAACAGCCAGGCCGCCATGGGATACCCGGCCGGATGTGTCGCGCCCCGCGCGGGCGCGTGGATTGAAACTGGACCATGACCTGGGGCTCCCTAAGTGAAGCTGTCGCGCCCCGCGCGGGCGCGTGGATTGAAACTTAGCTACAGGAGCGGGCTTGGCCTTGGGCTCGGCAGGTCGCGCCCCGCGCGGGCGCGTGGATTGAAACCTTGCCATGCGGCCCTAACCTCCTTGTGGATAACGTCGCGCCCCGCGCGGGCGCGTGGATTGAAACTCCTGCACATAAGTCGATTTCCCTGAGAGCGGAGGGTCGCGCCCCGCGCGGGCGCGTGGATTGAAACCAGAAGGGGGCTAGTCCTAACCCCCCATGATCGCTGTCGCGCCCCGCGCGGGCGCGTGGATTGAAACGTAAACACGGCCGCGAGAGCGCTGTCCACCCCGCGTCGCGCCCCGCGCGGGCGCGTGGATTGAAACCGAATATAGCCGATTACCGCGAGAGTAGAGCCGTCGTCGCGCCCCGCGCGGGCGCGTGGATTGAAACCCTCTGGTGGCGGTGCCCGCAGGCGAGCGCGTTGCGGTCGCGCCCCGCGCGGGCGCGTGGATTGAAACTTGCTGAAGGCGTTGTGGTGGATGCAAACGAACGTCGCGCCCCGCGCGGGCGCGTGGATTGAAACACTTTCAAGAGAAAAAGACTTGTGTGTTCCGCCGCGTCGCGCCCCGCGCGGGCGCGTGGATTGAAACTTGGCCACGAGATCGTTCAGGTGTAGGTTGTAGAGTCGCGCCCCGCGCGGGCGCGTGGATTGAAACTCATGCATACAGTCCCAGCAAGGATGCGCGGGGTCGGGTCGCGCCCCGCGCGGGCGCGTGGATTGAAACACCTTATCGACGCCTGCGGGAACGTTGAATGTGGTCGCGCCCCGCGCGGGCGCGTGGATTGAAACAACGCGCAGCGCGAGGTGGCGCAGGCATCGGGCGGTCGCGCCCCGCGCGGGCGCGTGGATTGAAACACGAACACCAACGAATCCGCGCCCTGCTGCTTCGGTCGCGCCCCGCGCGGGCGCGTGGATTGAAACGATGTCCTCGCTCTCGCCTACCCCCAGGAAGTCGGTCGCGCCCCGCGCGGGCGCGTGGATTGAAACAAGTCCACCGCCAAGCCGCGCTCGGTGATCTGCGGTCGCGCCCCGCGCGGGCGCGTGGATTGAAACTCGATGAGCGTCCCGCTCGTCTGCGGGTCGTAGGTCGCGCCCCGCGCGGGCGCGTGGATTGAAACCTCCACGTCCTTGCCGAGCAGCCGCAACGCCGCGCGTCGCGCCCCGCGCGGGCGCGTGGATTGAAACTGTAGGCTCTGCACGACAGCCTCGCCCAGAACGCGTCGCGCCCCGCGCGGGCGCGTGGATTGAAACTTCACAACGTCGTCCCTGATGGTCAGCCCCAGCGGTCGCGCCCCGCGCGGGCGCGTGGATTGAAACGTATCGGGGCTGTCGGACGGCGGCGAGGTCAGCAGTCGCGCCCCGCGCGGGCGCGTGGATTGAAACGGGAAGACCACCCACCTGGAACTGCTCCTGGGGAGTCGCGCCCCGCGCGGGCGCGTGGATTGAAACGGTAACGGGCACGGCGTCGGGGAGTCCCGGCGCGTCGCGCCCCGCGCGGGCGCGTGGATTGAAACGTCGGTGGGGTGAGTGATAAGGTGCAGGGGGTCCGTCGCGCCCCGCGCGGGCGCGTGGATTGAAACAACATCGCAGTCACACAATTACTCTTGTGCGAGGTCGCGCCCCGCGCGGGCGCGTGGATTGAAACTGTCTCTATCCTGCTTTCTAGGCCTCCTGGTGCTGGTCGCGCCCCGCGCGGGCGCGTGGATTGAAACCATAAAGGCGCGTGCTCTGCTTCTGGTGCAGGAGGTCGCGCCCCGCGCGGGCGCGTGGATTGAAACACGGAACATCTCAACCAGCCGCGCAACGTAGGCGTCGCGCCCCGCGCGGGCGCGTGGATTGAAACCGCTTATCCGCTCGCGTGGTGAGCCGCAGGGACTTGTCGCGCCCCGCGCGGGCGCGTGGATTGAAACCGCACCTCGACCTGCCACTCGGACCAGTCAATCCCGTCGCGCCCCGCGCGGGCGCGTGGATTGAAACCCACTTGTCGCCGTAGATTTCGACGAAGGTGTCGGTCGCGCCCCGCGCGGGCGCGTGGATTGAAACGTCACAACTTATTGCCGGTTATCCGCCGATGGCGTCGCGCCCCGCGCGGGCGCGTGGATTGAAACCTCTGAAGGTGCGTGGCTGCTGGGGCCCTGTAGCGTCGCGCCCCGCGCGGGCGCGTGGATTGAAACTGAGAGCTTGGGATCTGACGCGATGACCTCGGAGTCGCGCCCCGCGCGGGCGCGTGGATTGAAACCTGGCCTGCGCGGACAAACGCATCGCCGCGCGGGTCGCGCCCCGCGCGGGCGCGTGGATTGAAACCTCGTGTGCGGTCGTAAGCCTGGGACTCGCCTGGTCGCGCCCCGCGCGGGCGCGTGGATTGAAACCTAGCGGTCTGCCAGGCAATCCAGATGGTAGATGGTCGCGCCCCGCGCGGGCGCGTGGATTGAAGCACCTCGCGTTCTGTGGTCTGTCAAACGGGGTCTCGAGTCGCGCCCCGCGCGGGCGCGTGGATTGAAACCGTGCATACTAGGCACGCGAGCTCCCGCTGCTCCATGTCGCGCCCCGCGCGGGCGCGTGGATTGAAACAGGTGCAACGAAAGCGTACCAGATGCGGGATCCGGTCGCGCCCCGCGCGGGCGCGTGGATTGAAACTGTCTCTGGGGGTTTGGGGTGCTGCTTGACGTGTGGTCGCGCCCCGCGCGGGCGCGTGGATTGAAACAGACCCCAGAGACCCCACCAGCGGCCGCGGCCGGTCGCGCCCCGCGCGGGCGCGTGGATTGAAACCAGCGTAGGCGGTCACGCTCGGCGGTGGCTGCGTCGTCGCGCCCCGCGCGGGCGCGTGGATTGAAACGTCCACCATTCCTCGGTGCCGACGAGACTCGCACGTCGCGCCCCGCGCGGGCGCGTGGATTGAAACATGTTGAGCGCACCGTTGCGGCCCTCGATCTGGCGTCGCGCCCCGCGCGGGCGCGTGGATTGAAACCGCGCAGCTAACCAGGTGATCAGCTTGGCGCGTTGGTCGCGCCCCGCGCGGGCGCGTGGATTGAAACAAGTGCGGGAGGGGGGTCTGATGTTTTCGGGGGGTCGCGCCCCGCGCGGGCGCGTGGATTGAAACCTCGTTGCCTACGGGACCTTCACGATATCGCCCTGTCGCGCCCCGCGCGGGCGCGTGGATTGAAACCGCTTGATTACGGGTGCCGGGTCTTCCAGCCAATTGGTCGCGCCCCGCGCGGGCGCGTGGATTGAAACAACTTCGAGTACATGGTCTGCGGCTGCCCGATGAACCGTCGCGCCCCGCGCGGGCGCGTGGATTGAAACCATCTTGTCGTTCATGCGCACCAGTAGGCCAGCCGTCGCGCCCCGCGCGGGCGCGTGGATTGAAACACGGCGGCGACGGTCTTTATTGAGGACCCCTCGTGGGTCGCGCCCCGCGCGGGCGCGTGGATTGAAACGACGGCTTCTCGACCAGCACGGGCATGAGCCAGGTCGCGCCCCGCGCGGGCGCGTGGATTGAAACTGCGCCCGGTTGCGATTACCGGACAACCGTCGCGTCGCGCCCCGCGCGGGCGCGTGGATTGAAACGCCATGCTGCGTGACGCCAACGGCCGCAAGATCGTCGCGCCCCGCGCGGGCGCGTGGATTGAAACCTATGCCATGCTCAAGGCCCACCTCACTCTGGCCGTCGCGCCCCGCGCGGGCGCGTGGATTGAAACTGCACAATGACGGCGGCGGCTGGGTGCTGCTGGAGGTCGCGCCCCGCGCGGGCGCGTGGATTGAAACGTATACAACGGGCGGGCAAAGCCGCCCCTGGCGGGTCGCGCCCCGCGCGGGCGCGTGGATTGAAACGAGCCAGACGAGAAGCGGTACGCCAACGCACTGGTCGCGCCCCGCGCGGGCGCGTGGATTGAAACAGCTACGAGCCATATCCTAGGGTCCAACGTGTGGACGTCGCGCCCCGCGCGGGCGCGTGGATTGAAACGCAGTAACAGCAGCGGTCCGGGAGACCTTCCATTGTCGCGCCCCGCGCGGGCGCGTGGATTGAAACGACCTGGTCGCGTAGCTGATCACATGCGATGGCGTCGCGCCCCGCGCGGGCGCGTGGATTGAAACACTCTGGCGGCAGGTCTTGTGCCTCGCCTAGACCGTCGCGCCCCGCGCGGGCGCGTGGATTGAAACTAGGCCCCCATGAGGTAGAGCACCAGGATAGTCGTCGCGCCCCGCGCGGGCGCGTGGATTGAAACGTGTCCGGGGCAGCAGGTGTCATGTACCTAGGCCGTCGCGCCCCGCGCGGGCGCGTGGATTGAAACAGCCGGGCGCCGCGGTTGAGCGCGGTGCTGTAGGGTCGCGCCCCGCGCGGGCGCGTGGATTGAAACAGCGGCCTTTTGCCGGGGTTGCCGCGCAGAATTGGTCGCGCCCCGCGCGGGCGCGTGGATTGAAACCGACAGGCGATGAGCACATTTGCGAGGGGGAGTCGGTCGCGCCCCGCGCGGGCGCGTGGATTGAAACGCTACCGTCAGTGTGTCGTCGGCGTGTGTGTAGGGTCGCGCCCCGCGCGGGCGCGTGGATTGAAACATGAGCAGCCCTAGTTGCAGATTGGACGGGACCGTCGCGCCCCGCGCGGGCGCGTGGATTGAAACCCTTGGCAACGTCCATGTGGAAGTAACGGTCTGTGGTCGCGCCCCGCGCGGGCGCGTGGATTGAAACTGTTGACGGTTACGGTTATGGTGTTGACGGAGCGGTCGCGCCCCGCGCGGGCGCGTGGATTGAAACGGCTATGCCCAGATCAGCAAGTCCAAGGTCACGGGTCGCGCCCCGCGCGGGCGCGTGGATTGAAACTTTGACCAGGCCCTACCCTATGCCCAGGAGGGGCGTCGCGCCCCGCGCGGGCGCGTGGATTGAAACGCGGCCACCTCGTCAGCGAAGGCGGCTTCCTCGGGGTCGCGCCCCGCGCGGGCGCGTGGATTGAAACGTGGCCGGCAACACCGGGAGCGGCAAGACCACCGTCGCGCCCCGCGCGGGCGCGTGGATTGAAACTGCTCGCTCGGTATCACGCCGCGTCCCTCCCAAGTCGCGCCCCGCGCGGGCGCGTGGATTGAAACCGTCAACTTGTAAGCACCCTTGATCGGGAACATCGTCGCGCCCCGCGCGGGCGCGTGGATTGAAACACGACTCCTCATCCTCCCTCGTCCGCCGCCTGCGTCGCGCCCCGCGCGGGCGCGTGGATTGAAACGCCACCCTCTAGCGCGACTTCGGTAGCGAACTCGAGTCGCGCCCCGCGCGGGCGCGTGGATTGAAACCGCTGGTGGTCGGAATGGCGCGGCGGGCGCAAGCGTCGCGCCTCGCGCGGGCGCGTGGATTGAAACGCCGAGGTGTAGCCGCGGGCAACCAGCTTGCGGTGTCGCGCCCCGCGCGGGCGCGTGGATTGAAACCATAAACGGATCGCCCGAGGATGCCCCGGCCTGGGTCGCGCCCCGCGCGGGCGCGTGGATTGAAACGCTTTTGGGCAGTTGGCGGTCGGGGCGCGGTTTGGTCGCGCCCCGCGCGGGCGCGTGGATTGAAACCGGGTCCTTGGCGGGCTTCGCCTTGGCCTTCTTGGTCGCGCCCCGCGCGGGCGCGTGGATTGAAACCAATCACAACCACCAATCTCGGCGCCGGCGTCGGCGTCGCGCCCCGCGCGGGCGCGTGGATTGAAACTATCTTTGCCGGGTCTCGCAAGCTGCCGTACCTTGTCGCGCCCCGCGCGGGCGCGTGGATTGAAACGATCGTGGAGGTTGTATTGCGCGCGGCGGCCTGGGTCGCGCCCCGCGCGGGCGCGTGGATTGAAACACCTCTGAAGTGGCGATTACCTGGCGGTCTGCCGTCGCGCCCCGCGCGGGCGCGTGGATTGAAACGTGCTCAGGATCCTCGCTCGCGCCGACTGCCGGGGTCGCGCCCCGCGCGGGCGCGTGGATTGAAACTTCTTGTCAAACGCCGGCCGGAGGAATGGGCGCGTCGCGCCCCGCGCGGGCGCGTGGATTGAAACATCACCGCCTTGCCCTTCTCGAACAACACTGCCCGTCGCGCCCCGCGCGGGCGCGTGGATTGAAACGCCAGCGTAAGTGCGCCAGACCATGTTCCAGCTGTCGTCGCGCCCCGCGCGGGCGCGTGGATTGAAACGGATATTTCTGCAAAGCCTCCACGGTGACGCCGAGGTCGCGCCCCGCGCGGGCGCGTGGATTGAAACCTCCACAGCTCAGGCTGCTCTGCTGGGTGGGGCGGGTCGCGCCCCGCGCGGGCGCGTGGATTGAAACTCCGACGGCGCCGCGGTGATCCGTGGACGCAAGGGGTCGCGCCCCGCGCGGGCGCGTGGATTGAAACGCGCCGGCAGGGGCGGCAGTGGGTGTATGTCCCGTCGCGCCCCGCGCGGGCGCGTGGATTGAAACCGGCAGCGGGGATCACTGTCTCCCTGCGCCCTGCGTCGCGCCCCGCGCGGGCGCGTGGATTGAAACCCAGCCCCACTGTGGCGGGTGGTGGCGGTGGTGGTCGCGCCCCGCGCGGGCGCGTGGATTGAAACTGATATGCAGGTGAGGGCTAATGAGTCCTGTGGGTGGTCGCGCCCCGCGCGGGCGCGTGGATTGAAACCCGTAGCCCGCTGCCCACCCTTGACCCTGCCGCGTCGGGCCCCGCGCGGGCGCGTGGATTGAAACTGTACTACGTGCGTCGGTCGCGGCCATGAGTTACGGTCGCGCCCCGCGCGGGCGCGTGGATTGAAACATCTCCTTGCGCAGGGCCTCGACGTCGCGCTTGGTCGCGCCCCGCGCGGGCGCGTGGATTGAAACCAGGAGCTCCTGCCGCGATCGCTAACCTGTGGATGCGCGCCCCGCGCGGGCGCGTGGATTGAAACAGTCGAAATCGGACACCAATCCGGCATGTGCCGGTCGCGCCCCGCGCGGGCGCGTGGATTGAAACATCTCCTTGCGCAGGGCCTCGACGTCGCGCTTGGTCGCGCCCCGCGCGGGCGCGTGGATTGAAACCAGGAGCTCCTGCCGCGATCGCTAACCTGTGGATGCGCGCCCCGCGCGGGCGCGTGGATTGAAACGATAGGGCGTTGCGAGGAGTCAGCGAAGCTGCGGCAGTCGCGCCCCGCGCGGGCGCGTGGATTGAAACGCCCCCCCTCTCCCCCCCTGCTAGAGAGCGTCTCGGTCGCGCCCCGCGCGAGCGCGTGGTTTGTGACCGAGCACCGGTATAACCTGCTGTCAGGGTGCGGTATCATTGATGCTAGCTAACTGCTGCCTCGGATGGCGACTCGTTCGTAGGAGCTCTGGCGTGGATTGAAACGTGTAACTAGTCAGGTAAAAAGGCGACCCAGCTAAGCCGACGGCCTCCGTTGCCCAACAGCAGCGGGGGCCGTCGAGCGCCCCCTACCCCCTCCCCCACTCCCTCACAACCCGCTCATCCATCTGCGGCCGCCCCTGCCCGTCGGCGCCAGCCCGCCGTCTCGCCTCTAGCCAGGGCTCCTCGCTCGTAACCAAGTCAGCCAGCTCCAGCTCATCATAGCCCCCGTACGACCGCCACACCTCGTCGACCACGCCGGCGACGATCTCCGGGAGGGCCGGGACGCCCTGCTCGCGCGGCAGCTGCTCCAAGCCAAGCTCGTCGTCCCAGCCAAGCTCGCCCAGCCAGGCCGCAAGCTCCGGATGCACCGGCCCGCTCTCCCACGCCTCAAAGCGCCCGGCAAAGGGGGTGCCGCCGTAGGCAGCGAGATACCACGCATACACGTAGAAACACAGCACCTGCAGCCGCCGAGGGCCCAGCGCCTCGCGCGCCAGGAAGGCGTGTGCAACTTGCCATACTGTAGTGGGATGCTTCTGCGGGCCGCCCGGCCCTAGCACGATGACTCGACCCAAGCTAGACCAACCTTTGTTCGCCCTTCGCTCCGACACGCCGGGTCGCCAGCCAGCACCAGGCCCCGCGCTCCCTAGATCGGCACGAACGGCGTGAATCCACCCGGAAACAGCGGCGCCAGCATCCACCCCAGTCCCGCCAGAACCACGCCCGCGACCAGCAACGCCGCCGGCAAGAGCAGCCCCAGCGCCATGATTCGCGCCGCCCCCGCCCCATCGTGACCGCGCTCCCGCGCCACCAGCCAAAGCAGCGCCAGCATCCAGATCCACAGGGCGGGCCGCACGATTCGAATCGCCCAGCCCGCCCCAACCAACCGCCCTGCCGCCGCGGCCGGCGCCAGGTAAAGGCGCTGCGCCGCAGCAACGGCGACCGGCCCAGCCCATCCCTCGCCCGCGCCGCCCGCCGCCTCGCCCCCAGCCCCCTCCGCCGCCCCCAGCAGAGCCGCCGCCACCAGCCACAGCAGCACATCAAGTAGCAGGCGCCCGGCCAGCGTCGCCGCGGCGACCGCCGCTCCGGGCAGCCCGCGCCCCGCCACGACCCAACCGGCGATAGCGCTGCCGAGGGTGCCGAGGGCGACCGCGCCCAAGGCTGGGTGAGGCAGGAAGGTGCGCCCCACCGGCCGCGCGCCGGCGGCGAGTGGGGCGAGATAGGTTTCGATGATAAAGGGAATTATCTTACGTACTCCAGCACCAGCAACGGCGGCCGCTCGCTCCGCGGCAAGGCCTTGATGTCCGCCGCCCCGCGCTCCACCGACGGCGTCCCGGTGCGCTCCACGCTGGAGCCGATCATCTCGGCGATGAAGTCGTCCACGGGCTTGAGCGGAAACGACAGCGCCGCCGTCTTATAGTGCATCGGCACGACGAGCCGCGGCTTGATCGCCCGCACCTGCTCCGCCGCCCCCGCCGGGTCCAACGTGTAGGTGCCGCCGACCGGGATCATCAGCACGTCAACCTCGCCCAGCGCCGCCACCTGCTCAGCCGTGAGCTGGTGCCCGAGGTCGCCGAGGTGACAGAGGCGCAGCACCTCGCCGCCGTCCGGCACGTCCAGGCAAAACACGGTGTTGTGTCCCCGCTTGCTGCCGCCCACGTCGTCGTGCTCGGTCGCCACGCCGGTGACCTTGACGCCGCCGGCCGCATGAGATCCGGCGCCGCGGATTGCCTCCGGGGTGCCGGGCACGTTACCAATGCTGTTGTGGTCGAAGTGCTCGTGGCTGATCGTCACCCACGCGGCTTCCTCGAGGGGCACGCGATAGCCGACCTCAGCGTTGTAGGGGTCGGTGATGATGCGCGTGCCGTCCTCCGCCGTGACCATGAATGCCGCGTGACCATACCACTTGAGCTTCACTGCCGGCCATCTCCTCTCGCGCCTGTAGTTCTCAGATCTCCCGCTGCTCGCTGCCCGCCCCCCGCCGACCTAACTCACGCCAGCCCTCGCCGCACGACCTCCTGAGCGATGAACGACGCCACCTCGGGCGGCAAGGTGCCCGGACCGAAGCCAGCATCAAATCCGAGCTCAACCGCCAGTTCATGCGAGATGCGCGGCCCGCCGCAGATCAGGACGATCTCGTCCCTGTACCCCTCTGCCTCCAGCATCTCCACCAGCTGCGTCAGGTTGGGGATGTGGATGTCCTTCTCCGTCACGACCTGCGACACGAGCAAGGCATCCGCCTCAAGGTCCATCGCCCGCGCGACCAGCGCCTCGTTGGCCACCTGGCTGCCCAGGTTGTGTGCCTCAATCTCGGGGTAGCTCTCCAAGCCGTGGTGTCCGGCGTAGCCTTTGATGTTCATGATCGCGTCGAGGCCGATGGTGTGGGCATCGGTGCCCGTGCACGCGCCCACGACGACCAGCTTGCGCCCGATGCGGTCCCGGACATACTCGTTGAGCCGGTCAAACTCCAGGACATCGAAGCGGGGCCGCGGCACTTCGATCAGGCTGAGGTCGACGGTCTCCTCCGTCTTGCCGTAGACCACGAACATCGCAAAACCGCCGCCGAGGTCCTGTTGGGCGACGACCTTGACGTCGTCGAAACCCATCTTCGCGACCAGCTGCCGCGCCGCCTCTTGCCCCGCCGGGCCCGCCGCTACCGGCAAAGTAAAGGAGATCTGGACTGCCCCGTCGTCCCAAGTGTCCCCGTACGGGCGCACCCGCACGCGATCGCGGCGCGCCATCAGGTTGCCGGGGTCGGCAATCTCGGCCGGCGCCGCCGGGCGGCCAGGGATGTCCGCTCCGGTGCGGACCGCCAGCGCCTCAGTCTGATGCGCCGGCTTGGGTTGGGCCTTGCTGCTGCCCGTCATTCCGGATCACCTCCATTGACGGCAACCCTGTTCTCGGCGAGCATCCGGTCGAGAATTGGGTTGAAGTAATCCGGCCGCCGCTCGACGACGCCCTCGCCACCCTTGCCGGCATCGCGCCGCCGCCTGATTCCGGCGAACAAGCCCTGCTCTAAGGCCGCAATCAGCCCAGCTTTGTCAACCTGATCGAGCATCGCCACCGCGCCGTCGAGAACCTGCCGCGCTCGGGCCGCGATGCGCCCATCTGGGCGAACGACCAGCTCCGATCCCAAATGGCCTGCCGCTCTCAGCACGTAGCGCGCGTTGGCCACAGCAAGGTAGCGATCCTGCAGGTAGGGCGTATGGATGGCTTCCGTCAACATCCCGAGCAGGGTGATGTTCTGCCCGGTCGTTACGCTGGTCAGATTGTGCAGCACGTCTATCGCGTAGCTCGCGAAGATGTCCCCCGTCTTGTACCGGGTCTGCGGCATGTACTTGAGCGTGCAGTCGGGGAAAACCGCTCGCGTCAGCGCCGCCTGCGCAAGGTCGTACAGCAGCCCGTCAGGCAGCGCCGGATCCATGCAAAAGACGTGCCCGAGGCCGATCTGCCAAGGCTGGAGCCCGGCCCGCCCGGCAAAGGCCTCGTTGATGAACTGCGACGCCAGCACCGTGTGCCCGTGCTGCACGGGGTCGGACGTGGTCATGTAGTTGTCCTCGCCCGTGTTGATGATCACGCCGGCGTAGGCGTTGACCACTCGCGACAGGAACTGGTCCACGAAGGTCCGGCGCATGTTGATGTCGCGGAACAGCACCCCGTACATGGCATCGTTGAGCATCATGTCGAGACGCTCTAGGGCGCCCATGGCGGCGATCTCGGGCATGCAGAGGCCGGAGCAGTAGTTGACGAGCCGGATGTAGCGGCCTGTCTCGGCAGAAACCTCATCCAGCGCCCGCCGCATGATCCGGAAGTGTTCCTGCGTCGCGTAGGTGCCGCCGAAGCCGCCCCCCACGACGCCGTACGGCACGTAGTCCAGCAGACTCTGGCCGGTGGTGCGGATTACGGCCACGATGTCGGCGCCCTGGCGCGCAGCCGACTGAGCCTGGATCACATCCTCGTAGATGTTGCCGGTGGCGACGATCACGTAGAGCAGCGGCGGGGGGCCGCTGGGGCAGCGCTTGAGCCATGCTTCGCGCTCGCGCCGCCGCGCCGTCGCGGTGGCTGTCGCCTCGGCGGCGAGCTTGGCCGCGATCTCGCGGCCCTCGTCCTCAAAGCGGGCGGGCACCTTGCCCAGGTCGACGGCGCCGCGCGACACCGCCTCGGCGACTTCCTGGGCGTCAAGGTCGTGGTAGGCCATCGCGCGGCCGATCAGCAGGGCTGCGCCTCGCCCCAGCTGGCCGGAGCGGTGGATGTTATCCACGACGATGTTGGGCAGGGGCACGCCTTCACCGTCGGTGCCGTCGATGCCAAAGAACCGCGCCACCGTGCGCTCGATGGTGTCGGTGGTGTGGCGGTCGATGTAATCCTGAATTTCCCGGGTAATACGCCCCGCCGCCTGGCGGGCGCGTTGCACCTGCTTCTGGTCAACCTCTATCTGTAGCGACAATGCCCATCCCCCTCTCCTTCCGCGCCATCCCGCCCTATCGGTCAGGGCCGGCGGAGGGGGCCAAGGTTGGTCGTGATCCCTTAGATCACACGCCCGGTTGATTCTCCTTTCCAGGCTTGCCTTGTCCCCGGCTGCTACGGCGACGTGGGGCCGCTGTGGCGGCCTCCTGCGCTGGTCCCTCGCCGGGGGCGGCACCGGGCTCAGGCCCGGGCTCGCTGCCGGCGACGGTACCCGCCGTAGTTGCTCTGGTGCGGCGCGGCTCCGTGTTTGCCGATTTGCCCAACACGACATCGAAAACCGGCAACGGAGCCGCGAGCGCTCCTACCTTAGCCAGAAACTCCTCCGGCTCGTAGGAGCCGCCAAGCGGCGAGAAGGGGTTGGTCGTTGCCGCCAGCAGGCGGATCGGGTTGACGACCCGCAGCCTGCCCCCAAGGCGCACGAACTCGCGCCAGGTGCGCGGGTCCGCGAATACCCTGGTCCCGTCGGCCACAACCAACTGCACTTTGCGGATCACCTCCACTTGCATCATCAGGGCGCGCAGCACAGACGACGGCAGTGAGCCCCCTAGCACCAGATACTTGGTGTCGGGGCGGACCGAGGCCGCGACCTCGCCGCCCCGCTCGAGGGCGGTGCGCATCGGCAGCACAGTAGCCTCGCCTCCGTCGGCGATCAGGCCGACGCGGTGCTCGGCGGCGAGGCGGGCGGCGGCGGCGGCGTGGGGCTCTTCGCGCACCTTGCGTAAGCTAAACAGCTCGATGGCCAGTCGGCTGCGGTCGAGGGTTTCCTCGACGGCGGGGCTCACGGCAGCACCTGTGGCCAGGATGGTGCCCTCGGTGACGGCGGGGGCGGCTGAGGCCACCCGGTCGAACGCCCCGTCGACCAACACCAGCTCTGCACCGTACTGGTGCAACTGCTCAGTGATGTCGCGCACCTGTCTGACGGTATCTGGTCCGACGAGCTGGACGTTGCCGGCCCGCACCACCATGTAGATGATGATCGGGCCGAGCCTGGTTACATAACCTGTGTTGCGCACGGCCTGTAGGCCGGCCGTGCCCTGCCCCGCGACTTCCTCGGCGGTGGCGATCAGCGTGCCCTCCGGGGCGGTTATCGCAGGCTTGGGCAGGCGAGTCAGGATATCGACCCGCTCGCCATCGCGGCCGGTGGAGGTCAGGCCAAGGGAGATCTCCTCGCGGCCGCACAGGGAGATCAGGTGGTTGAGCGTGGTCGTCTTGCCGACGTTCTTGGCGATGCCGACCACCGAAACCGTGCGTAGCTTGTCCCGGGTTACCAGGTCAAGCAGGTTCATCGCTACTTGGCCACCTCTATCCGTCTGGTATCTAACGCAGAAACCACATTCGTCCGTTGCCCCGGTGGCTTACGTGTGCCTCGGCTCCTTGGCCGCAAGGCAGTCTGACGATGCCCCCGAGCCCGGCCCGCGCCTCGTCGCCCGGGCCAACCCCTGCGGCTCCAGGCTGTCGGCCTGCCCCGAGAAGAGCAGGCCCAGGCCGGTGCCGAGGTCCTCATGGTTGGTGCCGCACAGCGGGCAGACGTCGCCGTCTGAGCGGTCGAGCCCGTCGAGGCCGCGCGGCACCCGGCGCGGCTCCCGGTAGCGGGCGATGACGCCCTCATAGTTGCGCAGGATAACTTGCCCATCGCCCATGGAGATCAGGTAGTTGGGCCCGACGGGAATCTTGCCGCCGCCCCCCGGAGCGTCGATGACGTACGTCGGCACGGCAAGCCCCGTGGTGTGACCGCGGAGCAGCTCGATGATTTCGATCCCGGTCGAGACCGGCGTGCGGAAGTGGGCGATCCCGCGCGTCAGGTCGCACTGATAGATGTAGTACGGGCGCACGCGGATGCGCAGCAGCCCGTGCACCAGCTCGCGCATGACGAGCGGGCAGTCGTTGACGCCGCGCAGGAGGACGGTTTGGTTTCCGAGGGGCACTCCGGCGTCGGCGAGGCGCGCGCACGCTGCCGCCGACTCGGCGGTGATCTCCCGCGGGTGGTTGAAATGCGTGTTGATCCACACCGGGTGGTACCGGCTGATCATCCGGCACAGCTCCGGCGTGATGCGCTGCGGCAGCACCACCGGCGCGCGCGTGCCGAGACGGATGATCTCCACGTGCTCGATCGCGCGCAGTTGGCTCAGCAGGTACTCAAGGGTCTCGTCGCTGACGAGCAGCGCGTCGCCGCCCGACAGCAGCACGTCGCGGACGGTCGGGGTGCGCCGGATGTAATCGAGACAGCGGTCGAGCTCCTCGCGCGAGCGGGCGTCGTCCACGTGGCCGGCCATGCGCCGCCGGGTACAGTGGCGGCAGTACATCGAGCACTGATCGGTGATCAAGAAGAGCACACGGTCGGGATAGCGATGGGTGATCCCCGGCACCGGCGAATCGACATCCTCGTGCAACGGGTCGGCGCCTGCGTCTCCGGGATCGCCCTCCAGCTCGCACGCGGTCGGTACCGCCTGGCGGCGGATGGGGCAGCCGGGGTCGGCGGGGTCGATCAGCGACGCGTAGTAAGGCGTGATCGCCATCCTGAAGGTGCCGAGCACGTCACGTACGCCCGCGGCCTCGGCGTCATCAAGGCCGACCGCCTGCTGGAGGACGTCGACCGTGGTGATGCGATGGCGCACCTGCCAGCGCCAGTCATCCCATTCGTGCTGGGGGACGTCCCTGAACGGAGCCATCCGCCGGTAGTCGTGCTGCGCCGGCCGTGCGGACGTAACGTTCGCTTTGTCCACTGTGACCCTCCCTCTCCCAAGACAAACGGCCGGGCGAGGCCGTCAACCCAGGAACTGCTGCTCGAATATGGCGCGGAGCCGCGGGCTCTCCCGGAGGCAATTCAAGGCAACAGCGGCGTGTCCTTTGGCGTATCCGTTGCCGACGATCATGTTGACGTCGCGCCCGATCCCCTCGGCGCCGAGGGCGGCGGCGGTGAAACTCGTCGCCATACTAAAGAAGTACAGCTGCCCGCCGTCGCGCGTCGCCATGATCGACGCCATTTCCGTGCCGGGGATGTTGACGCAATTGATCGTCACGTCGCACAGCTTGCCGGCGGTGGCTTCCTCGACCAGCCGGAGCACCTCGAGCGGCCGGCCGGCGTCGCCCTGCAACACGATATCGGCGAAACCGCTCTCCCGCGCCCTCGCACAGCTGCCCGCGCTATGCCCGAGACCAATCACTCGGCCGGTCACCCCGGCGCGTCGCTTGGCCTCATACATGCAGAGCAGCCCGGACTTGCCGCCGGCGCCGATGACGAACACGGTGTCGCCAGGGCGAACGAGGCGGGCGGTCTGAGCTGGGGCGCCGGCGACGTCGAGGACGGCAAGGGCGAGTTTCTCGGGAATGTCCGGTGGCAGCAAGGAGTAGATGCCGCTCGCGAACAGCACGGCCTTGCCGCGTACGTCGACCTGGTCGGTGTGCAGGTTGACGCGGACAACCTCCTCCAGCAACAGCGGCGTCAGGGAGAGCGAAACCAGAGTGACAAGCCGGTCACCCGGCTTGGTGCTGCCGTGGTCCGGGTGCTCCGGCCCGATGGCAACCACCTCGCCGATGAGCACGCCGCCGGAGCCGGTAACCGGGTTGTGCTGCTTGCCGCGCTGCCCGACGGTCTCCATGATCAGGCGGCCGACGCCGGCCGGATCCCCGCCGGCGGCCTGCTCCATCTGGGTGAAGCTCGCCGCGTCAACATTGAGCGTCTGGACGTCAATCAGGATCTCGTTGTCATACGCCACGGGCCGGTTGTCCAGCCGCCAGGCAGGTTGAGGCAGACTGCCCTCAGGCTCGACGACGCGATGCGTACCAAATGGGCACCCGCCCGGCAGAAATGTGGACATGGACCGAACCTCCCGTGGTGTAGTTTCTGCGTTTATCCGCCTGCCGCAACCGGCCCCGCCGGTGGCAGCTTATCCTAGTGTATTGTAGGTCCTGGGAGCCCGCCAACCCCCTGCGGGTGGTAGAAGCAGGGCGGCATGTTTGGGCGAGGAGGGGCAGGCTGATGGGACATCTCGGTGAACTCGGCCGGGAGATCGCGGCGGCGGTACGCGACACGCCTAGCACGGCGGCGTATCGGCGGGCGGTGGGCGGTTTCCGCAGGGCGATCGGCACGCTCGCGGCCGACGATGTGGTGCGGTTGGCCGATGATCTGCTGGCGGGGAGGGCTGGGAGCGAGGCAAAGTTTGCGGGAGTTTTGGTGCTGGCAGCGAGGGTCGGCGACCTCGGGCCTGAGCAGTTGGCCGGGATCGAAGCCGTCGGCGAGCACCTGGACCGCTGGGGATTGGTGGATGCGATGTGCGTCGAGGTGCTCGGGCCGCTGCTGTGCCGCCATCCGGGGCGGATGCTGGAGATGCTGGGGCGGTATAATCGCTCGCCCAATCCCAACCTGCGGCGAACCAGCGTTGTGGCGTTCACGCGAAAGGTTGGGATGACCGGGCGGTTTACAGCCGAGATGCTGGAGCTGTGCGAGAATCTCCTGTGGGACTCGGACGACCTCGTTCGCAAGGGGGTCGGCTGGGCGCTCAAGGACAACCTGCGCTCGGCGCCTGACGTCGTGCTGCCGTATGTGGTGGAGCTGCGGCGGCGCGGGGTATCGAGCACCATCACGCTCTACGCCATCCGCGACCTGCGTGGCGCCGAGCGGGAGGCGGTGTTGGCGATCGAGGGGAGGCGGAGCTGATTGGTGGGCCGGGTGCGATCGTGCGACTTGCGGACTGTTTCGGGCCGGTTGGGGCCCATATCCGGCGTGTTTTGGGCAGCCTAGCCGACCTGACCGGCCTATTTCAGGCAGCTGGCGCCCGCCCCCCAGACTGCCGGTCTGTTTCAGACCGGTTGAGGCCCCTATCCGGCGTGTTTCGGGCAGCCCGGCCGACCTGACCGGCCCATTTCAGGCAGCCTCCCCTCGCCTCCTGGACTTCTGGTCCATATCAGACCGGTTGGGGTCCCTATCCGGCGCGATTCGGGCAGCCTAGCCGACCTGACCGGCCCATTTCAGGCAGCCCCCCCTCGCCTCCTGGACTTCCGGTCCATATCAGACCGGTTGGGGCTCCTATCCGGCGTGGTCCGGGCAGCCTAGCCGACCTGACCGGCCCATTTCAGGCAGCCGGCGCCCGCTCCCCAGACTGCCGGTCTGTTTCAGACCGGTTGGGGCCCCTATCCGGCGTGTTTTAGGCAGGCCGGGAGCGCTCACGACCAGTCCGGACTATCACTTCCGCAGGCCCCAGACTATCACTTGTGCTAGTTCGATCCCGCCCACTGATGGCCTATGCTGGGCATAATGAGCCGCAACATGTGTGGGGGGATTCTAGATGGTTCAACGGAGACTGCTGGGAATAGTGCTGCTTCTGGCCATGGTGGTTGTCGGTTTGCCGGGGCTCGCCGGCGCGCAGGCGTTGGCCATGAGCTATTCGGGCGAATTGGTGGTGTCGTCCCAGAACGTCGTGCTGGCGGCTACACTATCGGGCAAGGGCGTTCGCGGGACAGCGGTTGAGTTTTATCTGGATGATGTACACGTCGGGACGGCTACTGCCAACCCCAAGGGCGTTGCCGTGCTCAGCATCGGGGAGTACGAGCCCGGCGAGTACGAGGTGAGAGCGGAGGCTGGTGACCTGTCCGCGTGCGCCACATTGAGGGTCTATGAGTACCGCGTCACAGCGGACGGCGAGATCCGCTCGGGCAGCTTGCGGATAGCGTTCGCTGTCGCCGGCCACACGGCAGGCTGGAATGGCTGGATCCGCCAGGAGCGCTGCGAGGTCACGTTTCACAAGGTGAGTGATCCCAACATCTCAGGTGGCACGTTCTACGGTACGGAGCTCTGGGGGATCGGGTGGTCGCAGATGGATGGCGCCAGCTGGAAAGGCGGCTTGCTTGAGTTTGTGGGTACGTTCAACGGCCATACTGCCTCCCTCTATGTCAGGGTAAGCGACTCAGCAGAGAAGGGACGGAAAGACGCCATCCACCTCTACCTGCATGTACAGGGCGAGGATCTGGGATACACGTCCGACGACTACTTCTATAGCTCGGGCGCCGACTTCGCCGCGAATCACGATTTCTGTGAGTGGGATTGGCTCACAGACTCCCCTCTCATGGGCACCTTCCTGCAGCGCGGTAGTGTTACGGTGGACTATCGTCCTCTGGAGTCAGAATAGCTGATGCCCTAACCAACCAAATATCGAGGCCGCGCCCTGTGGCGCGGCCTTTTGGTTTGAGTCGTATGGGTCAACCCTGTGTCCGATCCGGCTCGGAAGGGTTGGTTGCTCATTTACAGACAATCGGAGGTGCTTAACTGCCTGATCTAAGCATACACACCGCTTCAGTTGTCGGTTTTGAGCACCCAACCCGGCTTAGTGCTCAATCCGGACAGCCAAACGCCACTTGACTGCCTGATTTGCGCACTTCACCCCGCATCATTTGCCGGTTTCGAGCAGACTCCCCGCCTCCGTCACTCCCCGCCCTCCGTCACTCCCGGCACCCCCCACTCTCAGCAGCCCCGCGCCCCTACCCCCGCCGCCCAATCCCCCACGGGCTGAGCCTGGCCAGGGCAGCCTCCCGGACCAGCTTGGCTGCCAGGGTAGCCGTCGCCCCACCCGCGTCGTGCTCCGGCGAAACCTCGACCACATCCATCGCCCGCAGGCGGCCCATCGCCCCGTAGGCGACGTTGCGCACTGCCCGGATCAGCTCCAGGGCGCTGACGCCGCCCGGCTCCGGCGCGCCGACGCCCGGCGCCGCGCCAGGATCGCAAACATCGATGTCGACGCTGAGGTACAGCGGGCCATCGGCGGGCAGCCTGGCGAGCGCCTCGTCGGTTTCGCGCACGATGTCAACCGGCTCGGGTACGCCGCGCCAGCTCCAGGCTAGACCCAGCTCGCGGGCCACATCGGTTTCCTCTGCCGTAGCCGACCGCACCCCCACAGCCTGGACGCGGGCGGGGCCGAGCATCTCGATGAGCCGCGCCGTCACGCAGGCATGGGACCAGGTCTGCCCTTCGTACTGGTGCCGCAAGTCCGCATGCGCATCGAGAATCAGCACGCACGGCGGCGGTCCGCCCACAGCCAGGTCGCGCCAGGCCCGCACCAGCGGCACCGTCGCGAGGTGATCGCCGCCCAAAGCAGCCATCAGTCCGTCCGGCGCGAGATGTGCCGAAACCAACCCCCGCGCCCACTCCGCGATCGATTGAGCGGTCGCCTCGGGATCGGGATCCCCCGCCCGCACGGGACAGTCCCCCGCATCGAGCACCACCAGCTCCTCCAGGGAGCGCCGCGCTGCCAGGCTGTATTCCTCGAGCACCCAGGACGCTTCCCGGATGGCCGCAGGACCGGCCGCCGGCCCGCGCCGGAAAGACGACCCGGTGTCCCACGGAACGCCGCAGATCAGCAGGTCGGCGCGCGCTACAGGCCGCGGCCGCCCCGCCGCCACCGCGCGGCCGGGGATTCCCGGCCCGCCCGTCCCCGGCGTGCGCCGGGCCGCCAGGAACACCGGCGCGGCAGGCGACTCGCTCAACGCCTACTTCTCTCCGTTGACCAGGCTGGCGACGAACGGCGGCAAGCAGAAAGCCCCACGGTGCACCGCCGCCGAGTAGTAACGGCCGGTGACCTTGTCCGCCCGGGCCTCATTGGGGACGAGACCTAACTCGCCCTTCATCCCCAGCAGGTAGCACCACAGCCCACCCGGGTAGGTCGGGACCACGCCGGTGTAGACACGGACTACCGGAAAAGCCTCGCGCGCAGCCGCCACCGTCTGTTGGATGAACTCGCCATTATAGAACGGCGAGCCGATCTGCTGCGTGAACAAGCCCGGCTCCCGGAGGCAATCGTACACGGAACGATAGAAGTCGGCCCGGAAGAGCCCGACGGCCGGTCCGATTGGGTCGGTGGAGTCAATCATCACCACGTCGTACTCGCCCGGGTGGTCGCGGACATGGACGATCCCGTCGGCGATGTACACGTGGGAGCGCGGGTCGGCGTAACCGGCCGACACGCTCGGGAAGAACTGCTTACCGATGCGCACCACGGCCTCATCGATATCGACGAGGTCCGCGCGCTCCAGGGAGTCGTGCCGCAGGGCCTCGCGCACCACGCCGCCGTCCCCACCGCCGATCACAAGTGCCGTCCTGGGATCCGGGTGGATCGTCAGCGGCACATGGGCGACCATCTCATGGTAGGTGAACTCATCCGATGTGGTGAGCTGAATAATCTCATCGAGCACGAGCATGCGCCCGAGTTCGGTGGTCTCGTAGACCTTGAGGGACTGGTACTGGGTCTGCTCGGCATGCAGCTCGCGCACGACGCGCACTCCCAACCTCAGGTACGGGGTCTGCTGCTCGGTAAAGTACTGGTCAGACAACGTGAGCCCTCCTTGCGCTGTGGCGGGTTTGATGTTTGTTGGCGCGGTGCCGCTCGTGGCGCCGCTACCAGAGCGGGCATCCGGCGAAGACGGCGCCGTTGGTCTCGACGACGTGCTCCACGGTGCGCACCTGGATCGACGCGACCTCCCAGCCGCGGCGGCCGAAGGACTCACGGACCATGCGCTCGACCTGGTGGCCGGCGTCCTCGGCGGTACCCGGACCTGCGTATTCCATGATCATCCCGTGGCCCTCGGCCGTGCGCCCGACACCAATAGCAGCGCAGATGCGCTCACCGGCGACCGAGCTGCGGTAAGTGCCGTAGGCGATGTACAACACGGTACCGATCGGCAACTCAAATCCGTCTTGGTATACCGCGCCCGCAGGCATGACGCTGGAGACGCGGACCAGATTGTAGTTGCCTACGGTAGCCTCCAGCAGCGCGGCGTCGAATGCGGTCAAGGGGGCATCGCCCTCGCCCCGGCCCGAGACCAGGGAGTAGCGGGTGGCAAGTTGGTTCATCTCTTTCCTCCAAGAAGAGCAGTTTATCTAGACAAGGATAACTGCACCCGAGCCCGTTGACCAGCGGCAGCGGGAACACTAACGGTAGTATTGCGCCGAATATGTAGGGCTAGCGGCTCTTTGTCAGAAACCTTGCAAGCATCATAATAGGTTTTTCTTTATTGCAGACTCATCCTTATTGACCTCGTGCGGCAAGCATCCTATACTTGGTGCCATGAGGGGGTGACTGCCGGTGAAGCTGCACGGTCCCGACGAGCCGGTGTACACGATCGGCGTTGTGGCGCGGCTCCTTGAGATCAGTCCCCAGACCCTGCGCCAGTTTGAGCGGGAGGGTCTGGTCGCCCCGTCACGGACCGAGAACAACATGCGCCTCTACTCCCAAAACGAGTTGATCACCCTGCGCCGCATCTGCGAGCTGGTTAAGGTCGAGGGGGTCAACATTGCCGGCGTCCGCGCCGTCATGAGGGTGGAGCGCCGATTCGAGATGGTGACGCACTACAAGGTAGTACAGGAGCGCCGCGAGGAGGCGCCGCAGCGCGATCGGGGCGCAGGCGGGCAATCCGATCTGGACCAGCCCAACCAGCCTGAGCAGTCCGGGAGGCGCAGGACCACGACTAACGAGCTAAGCTGAGTGGGGCCGCACCCCACCTGGAAAGGAGCACACACATGCCCAAGGTTGTAGGGATCGATCTTGGCACCACCAACTCGGTGATTGCGGTCATGGAGGCAGGCAAGCCCAATGTGATCGTCAACGCTGAGGGCAGCCGGATTACGCCGTCGGTTGTCGGTTTCAGCAAGACCGGGGAGCGCCTTGTGGGGCAACTCGCCCGGCGTCAATCCGTCCTCAATCCTGAGAACACGGTGTTCTCGGTTAAGCGATTCGTCGGCCGGCGTTACAGCGAGGTCGAGACCGAGCGCAAGCGCGTGCCGTACGAGGTCCGGCAGGGCTCGGGCGGTGAGGCGCGCATCAACGTGCCGGTCGTCGGCAAAGACTTCTCGCCCGAGGAGATCTCGGCCATGATTCTGCAAAAGATGAAGGCCGACGCGGAGAAGTACCTCGGCGAGCCGATAACCAAGGCGGTCATCACGGTGCCCGCGTACTTCAACGACTCGCAGCGGCAGGCCACACGCGATGCCGGGCGCATCGCCGGCCTCGAGGTGCTGCGGATCATCAACGAGCCCACTGCCGCCGCGCTGGCGTACGGGCTCGACAAGAAGACCAACGAGACCATTCTGGTCTGGGACCTCGGCGGCGGCACGTTCGATGTCTCCGTGCTCGAGGTCGGCGACGGCGTGTTCGAGGTCAAGTCGACCTCTGGCGACACGCACCTCGGCGGCGACGACTACGACGAGCGCATCGTCAACTACATTGCGGAGCAGTTCCAGCGGGACAACGGTATCGACCTGCGCCGCGACCGCCAGGCGCTGCAGCGGCTGATCGAGGCCTCCGAGAAGGCCAAGACCGAGCTGTCGCAGGTGACCGAGACCACGATTTCGCTGCCGTTCATCACAGCGGACCAGACGGGTCCCAAACACCTGGAGACCAAGATCACCCGCGCCAAGTTCGAGGAGCTGACCGCGGACCTCACCGAGCGCACCGTCGGCCCGTTCCGGCAGGCGCTCAAGGACGCTAAGCTCGAGGCGGCCGACATTGATGAGATCATCCTGGTTGGCGGTGCCACGCGCATGCCAGCGATTCAGGAGTTGGTCCGCCGGCTGACCGGCAAGGACCCGCACCGTGGCGTCAATCCGGACGAGGTCGTGGCCGTCGGGGCTGCCATCCAGGCGGGCGTGCTGGCCGGCGAGGTCAAGGACGTCGTTCTGCTCGATGTGACGCCGCTGTCGCTCGGTATCGAGACCCTGGGCGGCGTGATGACCAAGCTGATCGAGCGCAACACGACCATTCCGACGCGCAAGAGCCAGATCTTCACCACGGCGGCCGACGGGCAGACGTCCGTAGAGGTGCACGTGCTGCAGGGCGAGCGCGAGATGGCGGCGGGCAACCGGACGTTGGGGCGGTTTCATCTGCAGGGGATCCCGGCGGCGCCGCGAGGCGTGCCGCAGATCGAGGTAGCGTTTGATATCGACGCCAACGGCATCGTCAATGTGTCGGCCAAGGACCTCGGCACCAACAAGGAGCAGCGGATCACGATCACGGCATCGACCCAGCTAGGCAAGGATGAGGTCGAGCGGCTGGTCAACGAGGCGGCGCGGCACGCCGATGAGGACAAGCGGCAGCGGGAGATGGTTGAGGCGCGCAACAACGGCGACTCGATGGTCTACCGCACCGAGAAGATGCTCAAGGATGTCGGCGACAAAGTCTCGGCCGGCGCGCGCGAGAAGGTCGAGGCAGCTCTCGGCAAGCTCAAGGAGGCTCTGGGGGGCGACGACGCGGCGGCGATCCAGTCGGCGATGGAGGAGGTCAACCAGGCCTCGTACCCCCTGTCCGAGGAGCTGTATAAGCAGACCACGGGCGGTGAGGCGGCTGCTGGGCAGCACGCGGGACCAGGCGGCGGACCGGGTGGAGCCGGCCCTGGACCTGATGCCGGCGGGCAGCGCGGCCGGGACGAGGGCGATGTGATCGATGCTGAGTTCCGGGCGGCGGACGACAAGGAGCCCCCGCGCGGCGGCGGTGCGTGGTAATGGGCCGGGACGAGAAAGGCGACAGGGATAAGCGTCAGGTAGGGCAGGACCTGGGGGGCGAGCCAGCCCCCCAGGGCGGCGTACCCGAGACCGACTGGAAGGCCAAGGCGGAGGAGCATTACGGCCTGTTCCTGCGGGCGCGGGCCGACTATGAGAACCTCACGCGCCGGACGCAACGCGAGGTTTCGTTGCTGGTCAGGCTGGGCAAAAAGGATGTGTTCCTGCGGCTGCTCGACCTGGCCGACAACCTTGAGCGGGCCGAGACATCATGGCGCAAAACCCTGGCCGGCTGCACGTGCGGCGACCTCGATGGCGAGGCACTGGTGGCCGGCGTCGAGATGATCGCCCGCCAGCTGCAGTCGATCCTGGCCGCCGAGGGTGTGCGGCCGATTGAGGCCGTGGGATGCGCGTTCGACCCGAGCTTGCACGAGTGCGTTGCCACATGGCAGAGCCCGGACGTTACCGACGAAACCATCTCGGACGAGGTCCGGCGCGGCTACACGCTCGACGGCGAGGTGCTGCGGGCGGCGCAGGTGCGCGTAGCGAGGCCGGGCGGCCAGGCATAAAGGCTGCCCCGCCCCGTCCGGCGAAACACCCTGGTAGCCCCCGGCCCCCTGCCCCGGCGCGCGAACGCGTTGCTGGGCACACCCCGCCGGCGGCAATGGAGGGTCGGGGATCAACGATTGGTACGCGGTGCTCGGGGTCGCTCCGACCGCCGGCCCTGACGAGATCCGCAGGCGATACCGCCAGCTGGTCAAAGCCACCCACCCTGATGCGGTGGGGGCGGTGACGGCGGACGGCGCCTCCCCCGCCCAGCAGCCGCGCCAGCCCGAGGGTACGGTTGAGCTCTTCCTGGAGATCCACCGGGCCTACGAGGTCCTGCGTGATCCGCTCACCCGCGAGGCTTATGACCGGGCCCGCGCGTTGGCACGAGGGACCGCGGCGGCCGAGGTGAGCGGCGGCCAAGGGCGTTGGGGCCGCGGGACGCTGGAGAGCTTCGCGCGGGCGTTTCTGGGCGAGTTGTGGCAGGATGGCGACCCGCCGTATCCCGCCGGAGATCCGCTCTGGAACCGCTCAGCTACTGCAGGGACTCGCCGGCCCGGTGCGCAGCGGCAGGCGCCATCGCCAGGCGGCGGTCGGCAGGCCCCAGGACCGGTGCACCGGGTCGCGTTGACCCTGGCCGAGTGCTTCGCGGGAGCCGAGGCCCAGGTGAGCGGCGTCAGGGTTCGGATTCCGCCAGGTGCGCGCGAGGCGACGAGGTATCGCGTGCCGGCGCCGCTGTGGGAGATTGAGGTCTCGGTCAGGCCCGACCCGCGGTACAGCGTGGACGGTGACGACCTGGCAACGGAGCTCGATGTGAGTCCGGTAACCGCGGCGGCCGGCGGGGAGGCAAGCATCACCCACCCCGCGGGACCGATCGTGGTCAAGTTGCCGCAGGGGCTACGCAACGGCCAGGTACTCAGGTTGCGCGGCCAGGGACTGCCTGCCACGGCGACGCGGCGCGCGGGAGATCTGCTGATTCGGATCAGGCTGGCTAGTGTCTGATTTGCCCTGCTTATGGGTTCGGGAGGTACGAGACAATGCGGCTCGACCGCTTCACCACTAAATCACAGGAGGCCATCGCGTCGGCACAGTCGTTGGCGGCGGATGCAAGCCACCAGGCGGTTTCGCCTGAGCACCTGCTGCGTGCGATGCTCGACGACCGGGAGAGCGTTGTCCAGACGCTCCGGCAGCGCCTGGTGGCGCAGCCCCGGCACCTCGACGACCAGCTGGCCAAGCGCCTCGAGTCCCTGCCCAAGGTCTACGGGGCGGGTGGCGGCGGGCAGTATCTGTCCCCCGAGTTGGGCCGGGTTCTGCAGGCCGCTCAGGACGAGGCCGGCCGCATGCAAGACGAATACGTCAGCACCGAGCACCTGCTGCTCGGCATGGCCGACCCGGCGACCGACCTCGGTCGCTGGCTAGGCGGCATCGGCCTCGAGCGGAGCGCGATCTATCAGGCACTGTCGCAGGTCAGGGGCAACCAGCGCGTTACGGACCCCAACCCCGAGACGACCTATCAGGCCCTGGAGCGGTACGGCCGCGACCTGACGGTGCTGGCGAGGCAGGGCAAGCTCGACCCGGTCATCGGCCGCGACGAGGAGATCCGCCGGGTGATGCAAGTGCTCTCGCGGCGCACCAAGAACAACCCAGTGCTGATCGGCGAGCCGGGCGTGGGCAAGACGGCGGTGGTCGAGGGACTGGCGCAACGCATCATGGCCGGCGACGTGCCGGAGAGCCTTCGTGGCAAGCGCCTCGTCGCGCTGGATCTGGGCGCGCTTATCGCGGGGGCCAAGTACCGGGGCGAGTTCGAGCAGCGGCTCAAGGCGGTGCTCAAGGACGTTGAGACGGCAGCGGGCCAGGTGGTGCTGTTCATCGACGAGTTGCACACCTTGGTGGGCGCGGGGGCGGCGGAGGGCGCAATGGACGCGTCCAACATGCTCAAGCCTGCCTTGGCGCGCGGCGAGCTGCGGGCGATCGGCGCGACCACGCTGGACGAGTACCGCAAGCACATCGAGAAGGATGCGGCGCTGGAGAGGCGTTTCCAGCCGGTACAGGTCGACGAGCCAACGGCAGAGGAAACCATCGCCATCCTCCGCGGCCTCAAGGAGCGCTACGAGGTACACCACGGCGTGCGCATCAAGGATGCGGCGCTCGTGGCGGCGGCGACACTGTCGCAGCGGTACATCAGCGACCGGTTTCTGCCGGACAAGGCCGTCGACCTGATGGACGAGGCGGCGTCGCGGTTGCGCATGGAGATCGACAGCCGGCCGGCGGCCGTCGACGAGCTGACGCGGCGGATCACGCAGCTGGAGATTGAGCGGCAGGCCCTGGCCAAGGAGGACGACGCGGGCGCGCGCGAGCGGCTCGCCAGGCTAGAGCGGGAGCTCGAGGGGCTGCGGCGGCAATCCGACGAGCTCAACGCCCACTGGGAGCAAGAGAAGGCCGCCATCAGCCAGATCAGGGAGATCAAGGAGCAGATCGAGTCGACCAGGCAGGAGGAGGCCGCCGCCGAGCGGCGCGGCGACCTGGCGCGGGCGGCGGAGCTGCGTTATGGGCGTGTTCCCGAGCTGCAGCGGGAGCTGCAGGAGCGTAACGGTCAACTGGAGCAGCTGCAGGGCAAGCGCCGCCTGCTGCGCGAGGAGGTCGACGAGGAGGACATCGCGGAGATCGTGTCGCGGTGGACCGGCGTGCCCGTGACGCGGCTGCTGGAGGGCGAGATTGCCAAGCTGGTGCGGATGGAAGAGCTGATCCGCAACCGGGTGGTTGGGCAGGATGCGGCGGTCGCGGCGGTCGCCAATGCGGTGCGCCGGGCGCGCTCGGGTCTGGGTGATCCCAACCGGCCGATTGGGTCGTTCCTGTTCCTTGGGCCGACGGGCGTCGGCAAGACCGAGCTGGCGAGGGCGTTAGCCGAATTCTTGTTTGACGACGAGCGGGCGATGATCCGTCTCGACATGTCGGAGTACCAAGAGCGGCACACGGTTGCGCGGATGCTGGGTGCGCCACCGGGGTACGTCGGGTACGACGAGGGCGGCCAGCTGACCGAGGCGGTGCGGCGGCGGCCGTACGCGGTGGTGTTGTTTGACGAGGTGGAGAAGGCCCACCCGGAGGTGTTTAACACCCTGCTCCAGTTGCTCGATGACGGGCGGCTGACCGACGGCCACGGGCGGACGGTGGATTTCCGCAACACAGTAGTGATCATGACCTCCAACCTCGGCAGCCAGCTGCTGACCGAGGTAGCGGCGCAGCAGCGGCAAGGCGGGGAGCATGGCGCCGAGCGGGCGCGCGAGGCCGTCATGGCGGCGGTGCGGGCGCACTTCCGGCCGGAGTTCCTCAACCGCATCGACGAGATGGTGGTCTTCTCGTCGCTCGGACCGGAGCAGTTGGCGGAGATAGTTCAGATCCAGCTGCGCCTGCTGAGGCGGCGCTTGGCCGAGCGGCAGATCGAGCTGGAGGTAACACCGGCGGCGGCGGCGCTGCTGGCGCGGGAGGGGTACGACCCGGCGTACGGGGCACGGCCGCTCAAGCGCCTGATCCAGCGCAGCATCGAGAACCCGCTCGCGCTCAAGCTTCTCGAGGGTGAGTTCGCCGATGGGCAGACCATCGTGGTTGACGTCGGCGGCGGGAGCGATGCGCAGGGCGATTCGGCGGGCAAGCTGGTTTTCAGGTCGGCCTAAGACATCCGGGCGTCAGGTACGCCCGAGAGGGGTAAGTCTCGCACCAAACATGCTCCGCAGACACAAGTCAGCCGCCCGGCTGTGCTCTGCGGAGCATCTTCGGTCCCACACCTCGCACACCAGCCAACTACCACCATCTGGCGCGCCGTCAATCCCAGCTCTGGGCATTAAACCGCCGTCATCACGCCACAACTATCAGGGAGCCGGACGACGGCGGCGATGTCGCGCACGCAAGTGACGTCAACGCGGCCTCTGTCCGGCGCAAGCTGCAACGCCTTGGGAGGCATAGCCGTGACCGTACCACAGATCGTTTGTCTTTGCGCGGTCGCAGTGTACGCCGTGTTTTTCGTACTGTTCGCGCGTTTCTTCTGGTGGAAACACCTCTCCTGGCGGGATCACTTCGGTCCCCGCCCCAGCCTGACCGTCAGCGCCCTGCGCGCGATGGCGGCGGAGCGCGGCCGCGAGCTGACCCGCTTCACGATTCTCGTGCCCGCCCGCAACGAAGCCGCTGTCATCGGCAAGACCCTGGAACACATGTCTCACCTCGACTACCCGGCGTCGCACTACGACGTCCTCGTCGTGACCGACGCCAAGGAGCAGGCCGAGGCTGCCACTTCGCGGCGCGCGGCGGTCGACGCCGTGATGGCCGCCCTCGGGCGCCGGAGCGACTACCCGGAGACCGGTGACGCCATCGACGCTGAAACCACCTCCACCCGCCTCACCGCAGCCCTGGCCCCGGCCGCATGCCCACCTCCGGCCGCCCCTCCTGCGGTCAACTCCGCCGGAATCAGCCCGGAGGCCGGCCAGTTGCTGCTTCATTTGCTGGCTACGCAAGCGGCGCGCGAGTATGCCACGGCCCGCAGCCGCCAGAACGGCCTCATCGTCCCACCAGGGCTGATCTGGCTGCAGCGGGAACGGCGTATTGAGCTGCTGCGCGACATCGCCGCGCTACTCATCGCCGGCCGTGGCCGCGTCTCCCGCATCAAACTTGAGTGCTGTATCGAGCGCCTGGCCCCCGGCAAACCCGGCGAGCACCTCAAACGCCAGTCCGGCGCGCTGCTTGGGCTTGCCATCCCAGTGGTCGCCGCGTATGTCGACCTGGCCGGGGCCGGCAATCGGCGGCTGATGGCCACCATGCTGCGCCAGGTGGCGCGGGCTGAGCACCGGGTGACCGAGGAGATCATTGCCTCCCTGGCCCGAATGATCGGCGGCAGGCTTATCCGGCTGCTCGACCAACAGGCTGCCGATGACACCGCGCTCAGGAAGCAGCTGGAGCGGGCAGCGATCGCCGCCCTACCGACAACGCAGGACATCGTCGAGCAGCATGTGGCGCTGCATGCGCGCGGCAGCGGCGCGGTCCGCATCCAGCACGCGATCGTGCCGGTCGACTTTGACGGGGAGTTCCGGGGCCGGTGCACGGGAGCGCCGGTGCCTTCGACCAAGGGGCGCGCGCTCAACTATGCGTTGCCCCTCGTGGGTCCAGGCACGGACATGTGTGGTTTCTACGATGCCGAGAGCCGGCCGGACCGCCACACGCTAAGCTACGTTGCCTGGCGGAGGCTACTGGCCCCAGAGAAGTGCCGGCTGCTGCAGGGGCCGGTGTTCCAGGTGCGCAACCTGTTCCACATGAGCCCGCTGTGCAAGATCGCGGCGTTGTACCAGGCGGTTTCGCATGAATGGTACCTGCCGCAGCTCTTCCGGCGGCTGCCGTTTGTCGGCGGGACCAATCTGTTCGTCGAGCGCACGCTGATCTACGATCTCGGCGGTTACGACCATCACATCCTGACCGAGGACCTCGAGCTCGGCGTGCGGGCGTACGTCGAAGGCGGGGTCTGGCCGGAGTACTTGCCCTACGCTTCGAGTGAACAGACGCCGCCGACGTTGCGGGCGTTCTTTCGGCAGCGCCTGCGGTGGGGCACGGGGCACCTGCAGGTAATGGACAAGCTGCGGCGGGACTTCGACTGCGATGCGGCGCGGCGCCGGCAGATGCTGCACCATCTGCTGCTCAAGGGGCAGGTCGAATGGGCCCTGTACCAAACGGCAACGCTGGTGCCGCCGACGGTCCTGATCCTGCACGCGGTCGGGTTGCTCGACCCCAACATCCTGCCGGTGCCGGTGCGCATCCTGCTCAACGTCTTCACGCTGCTGTACTTCGCGTTCACGATCTACATCTACACCCGGTACCGCGGCTACGTGGACATGAGCGCCAGCCCCCGCAACCGCCTGGGCCACTGGAGCGTCGTCCCGCAGTTGGTGATGCTGCCGTTTGCGGCATTCATGTTTCCGGTGCCGTACTCGACGGCAATGGTCCTCAAGGGATTGGGCCGCGAGCCGAGGGCGTGGGTGAAGACGCCAAGGACGGCGGAGTAAGAACGCGAGGCAGCGCGCCGCTCTTGCCTCATTGGCGCGGCTGGGGTCACGCGCCGGGTTAGGCCGCGAGCGGTGCGCTGCCTCGCTTCGAAGGGTCGGGGCTGATCTGCTTGCCAGGGAGGGTCACAGACTCACCAGGATCAGGTGGTAACCGGGGCCGGTGGCCCCGCTCCGCACGGTGACCCGGTGAAGATCTGACACCCTGGGCAGGTTTGGGCCTCACCGCTTGCCA
>Ga0228535_1001210_pt1 | contig 45280 bp, 40 predicted proteins | sample SJ1metagenome_FD_168457 | JGI IMG/M metagenome (GOLD analysis project Ga0228535, IMG submission 168457) | Enriched culture of PCE-dechlorinating microbial communities from Ithaca, New York, USA - SJ1 | ecosystem: Engineered > Modeled > Simulated communities (microbial... > Unclassified | place... | reverse complement strand
CATCAACGAGGACCTTGAGCAGGCCTCGTCCGACATACTCCGGGTCTGGGATAAGGAGGCCCACAAGGCCCGGAAAGCTGGCTATTGCGGATTCTAGGGGGAGGAAAAAATCATTTACGGGCTACAGTCGGAATTTCAGGTGATTACATCATGCAGGACTCTCACAGTTCACCCTTCTTGAACTCGAGCGGGGTGACATTGAAACAGCTTTTAAAAATCTTGCAAAAATACCGATAGTCTTTATAGCCCACCAGAAGGGCGACTTCACCCACCTGTCGTTCCTTTTGCTGCAAAAGAGAAGTGGCTATTCGCATCCTGTATAACGTCAGGTACTCAAGAAAAGTATATCCTGTGCGATCCTTGAATAAATTCGAGAGTGTTCTCTCACTTAATCCCATATGCTCGGCGATATCGGCGACGTTCAGATGCTCCGCATAATGTTGTTCGATGACGGAAATGGCTTTTTGGATATATTGGTCACGATAATCCTTCGTGGTACTGACTTTGGTGGGCAGGAATCGCTCGGAAAGCTCTCTTAGCTGTTCCAGTTCGAGATCCTTCTCCCGTTCTTGCTTCCTGTTGTAAATCTCCTTAGCGGCCTTGGAAAGCACTACCATCAGCTCCTTAGGATCGATAGGCTTGAGAATATAGCCCTTGACTCCGTAACCGAGTGCCTTCTGGGCATAGGAGAACTGGGCATGCCCGCTGATAATAATGCACTCACAATCCGGCAATTGATCAGAAAGAATCCCGATAAGCTCAAGCCCATCCATACCGGGCATCGCTATATCGGTAACCAGGATGTCGGGTTCCAATTTGAGTGCAAGTTCTTGAGCATCAATACCATTATCAGCCTCGGCTATAACCACCATTCCCAAAGCCTTCCAATCGGTGGTGAGAATCAAGCCCTTTCTGAGAATGGTCTCATCTTCGGCAACCAACACCTTCAGCCTTTCTTCCATTGCAGCGCTCCTTGCTGTATACGAATCGTAATGGTAGTCCCCTTGCCTACTTCAGAGCTGATGGAGAATTCACAAGCACTGCCATAGTTGAGCGAAAGTCGTCTCTGGACATTTTGCAAGCCTGTCCCCTCCTGCATGGCGTTGGTGATTTCCCGATAAGAGGCCATGGACTTCGCCCTCTGGCTCTCCATACCGACGCCGTCATCGGCAATACTGAAGAGTATGGAAGCATCCTCCCGCTTTGCGCTGATGGTCAAGCTCCCCTTTCCCCGTTTCTTCTCAAGTCCATGCATAAGGGCATTCTCCACGAGCGGCTGAAGCAGAAAGCGGGGGATCATGAGTGTATAAAGTTCCGGATCAATATCCCACTCAACTATCAAACGTTCTCCCATCCTACGTTGCTGTAAAGCCAGATAGTGAGAGATAATTGCCAGTTCCTCCTCGAGGGTAATCACTCCCTCGGCCAAATCCAGCGTGCTGCGAAGAAGCAATCCAAGTTCAACAATTGTGGCGGAAGCTTCCTCGCTCTGGTTGAGCATGATGTACCATTTAACCAACTCAAGACAGTTGAATATGAAGTGAGGCTTGGTTTGCGCCTGCAAAGCCTTGATTTGTGCCGTCCTGAGGCTCTGCTCCTTTTGTTGGTTGGTCAGCAGCAATCGCTCCATGTCCATTACCATCTGGTTCACCGATTCACCAAGCACACTAAACTCATCATTGCCAGTGATGTGCGTGCGAGCAGAAAAATCACCCTCGCTGACACGCTTCAATAATGCAACAACTTCATCCAGCGGCTTGGAAGCTTTGCGACTGTATCGATAGGCAAGATAAAAGCACAAGAGGGTCATCAGTGTGCCCAGTGAAATACTGATGGTAGCCATAATGGAAGTAATCTCATCGATTTGGGCCAGTGGATAGAGAGAAGCTAGCGAGACCGCAAGCTCACGGTCGGTCTGAACAGAGAAAAGAAAGCGTTGGCCGTTGATGGTGGATACCGGGTTATGCATGCTTTGACTGTTCTGTCGGATAAAATCAAGCTCTTGCTCGCTGAATATGCCATTGAGCATTCGACTGCTTGTCATATGCTCATCGAGTATTGCCACATACGGAAAGTGTGCAGATACGTACGTTTCCAACACCGCAGTAAGCTGATCAAATTGAACATCGAGAATAATGAAGCCTTCAAAGGAGGCTTGCTTGACATAGCGGGCGAGTGTAAGTATTCGCCCAAGTCCGTCCTGAGCGGCATGGAGGTACAACACGTCCACTCCATTCGCCAGGAATGCTTTTCGAAGAACACCCCAGCTACGATAGGGTTGTTGCGTGTACTCCAGAGGAGTCTCAACGGAGTTCAATCGAACCTGGCCATCAAGTGATACTACATGCACCGAGGGTTTGAGATGGCGGGCGGTGAGCAGAAGAAACAGTGCATTATAGAGATTGGTTTGTTGTTCCTGAGAAATCTGTGGTGCATACAGAGGAAGAAAGGCTTGGTCGGTGGCAATCGCATCCAACACAGTCAGGGTGTCACCAACCAAGCTCTGAAGCTGAAGAAAGAGGCGTTCATTGACTTCTATTGTTGTTGTGCGTACTCGATCCAACAGAACATTACGCACCAGAGAATAAGCCAGGGGACCGATAATCACCAACGGCAACACGCCGATAAGGAGATACGAGATCAGTAGCTGTGAGAAGAACTTTCTGAATCGTCGTTGCACGCCGGCTCTCCCAATAGAGTTCGAATGGAATGAGTATACCATGGGAAAAGAGCTTTGTTTGTGGCAAGAATATCCTGATAGGGCATGTGGTCAACACTGTGCAAGGAAGAGAAACAACCTCCTGCCTCTTCAACCAATACCTTCCCGGCAGCATAGTCATGGTACTTGAGCCGGAACTCTGCAAAAGCCTCTACACGCCCCATGGCCACATAGCATAAATGAAGCGCCGCCGACCCAAAGTCACGTATATCACCACCCTCTCTGCAAAGAAGCTCATAGATTTTCAAATGTGCAGGGATGAGCAAGGGTACTCGTAAGGGAGGAGGCGCAATACTTACTGCATCATCAATGGACTCAACAGAAGAAATCCGAATTTCCTTGCCATTCAAGAAAGCGCCTGAACCCTGTGCAGCATGAAAGAGTTCATTGGTTTGAGGAGAGAACACAACTCCTAGAACTGGATTTGCGGCAGTCACCTCGTAGGCAATGCTGATGGTATAACCGGGGAGGCCATGGACCAGATTGTTTGTGCCGTCTATGGGATCGACTATCCAGGTTCCTCCATCACCATACTCAACCAGACCCTCCTCCTCACCAAGGAAGTTGTCCGATGGAAACGACTGATGAATCAAATCACGAATCAGGCGCTCGCTGGCGGTGTCCAAATGGGTGACAACATCACTTTTTCCTTTTGCTTGGAACGCAATATTCGTCATATTAGCGGACAGGATCATTTCACCGGCCTTTCTGGCCGCACTGCAAGCGACTTTCAAACGGTCGGTGAAAAGGGTCCTTGTCATACAACACTCCCTTTACCCTTGGTCAGGGTATTGAAAACAAGCAGGCTGATAATGGTTGCAAACGTTAAAATTGAGGCAAGTGCGGCGGCAGTTCCGTACCCGTCTTTCATAATCTCGGTGTAGATGGCCACAGAGATGGTTCCGGTCCTTCCCGAATAGAGAATGAGGGTGGAACTCAATTCATTTATGGTGGAAATCCAGCTGAGAATGGCTCCCGAAAGAACTCCTGGAAGCATAAGAATTGCTGTAATTTTGAAGAACGTCTTCATCGGGGAAACTCCGAGATTTATCGAAGCCTCTTCACTGCTGAGATCCAGCTGATAGAGAATGCCGGTGCTTGATCGGATGATGTAGGGAATCTTTCGGATCGTGTAGCTGATGATCATGATCGCCGCTGTCCCGGTCAGTACAACGGGAGGCTTGTTGAAGGCCATAACCAAAATGATACCTAATACCGATCCTGGAATAACGTAGGGAGACATGAGAACGAAGTCCAGAATATTGGTGATGCTCGATTTCCGCCTGACAATTACATAAGAAGTGAACATGCCGATGAGAATCATGAACATCATGGCGATGGTAGAGTACAGAAAGGTTCTAGCGATGTTCGCCGAGAGCTTGAACCACACCGAGCGATAACTTTCCAAGCTGAATCCCGGGACAAACAAGGGGCCTCGCGTTTTAATAAAGGATGTGACCATCGTTGTTATCTGAGGAGCCAAGGCGCATAATGCGATGAAGTAACAAAGAATGGTCAACACCACAAACGGCAGCTTCCCAAGTTTCTTCACAGCTGGTGGACGCAGGCCGGACATGGAGTATGAACGCTTTCCGATGGAGATTTTCTGCAACAACAGAACAGACAGGGAACACAGGATGATGATGACGCTCAACGTGCTTGCCATCGTGGCGTTACCCCCGATTTCGCTCATGTACTCCTCATAGACAAGAACAGGAAGAACCTTGTATCCCTCTCCGATGAGCATCGGAGTTCCCAAATCGGCCAAACTCGTCATGAAGACGACTACCGCCCCGGCGGTGATTGTGGGCATGATCAAGGGGAATGTAACAGTGAGCAGCTTCTTTAGTCCATGAACACCCAGATTCTCAGCAGCTTCCTCGAGAGAGCTGTCGAATGTCTGAAGCGCCCCTTGGACATACATATAGATAAAGGGAAATAGCTTGAGGGTAAAAACAAGGATCAAGCCACGAAATCCATAGATGGTAGGAATTTCAATACCGATGTGCCTTACCAGGTTGGTGATGAATCCATTGCGGCCTAAAAGCATGATCCAAGAGTAGGCTCCGATGAAAGGAGGTGAGAGCAAGCTTATAACCACCATGGCATTGAGCAGTTTCTTGCCCGGAATATTGAAACGTGCTACCACATAACCCATCGGAACTCCCAAAAGGATTGCAAAGACGGTAGTCGTGATCGAGACTGCAAAACTATGTTTAAGGGTGTTGAAATAGTATGGCAATCGGAAGAAGTCAACATAATTTTTTAATGAGAATGCACCACCCTCGTTGGGAAGGAAGCTGCGCGAAAGCATGCCGATCAGAGGATAGACCAAGAAAAATAGAGCTAAGGCAAACGCGGCGAGAACAACAAAGCCCCAGAATCCGAATCTGTTCAAGCCTTTCTGCAACCAGGTGGGCTCTTTCATACGAGGCTCTCCTTTCCATCGGCGGTAAAAAGATTGACGCTCTTCCGATCAAAGGTCACCCAGACTTTGTCTCCGGTCTTCTTGATGGGCAAACCCTCCTTCAGGTATTCATTGACTTGCAATACACAATCGCCACCCAGTTCGATTTCATAGTTTATGAAGTCCCCAAGGAAGGTGGCAAATTGCACTCTACCTGCAACACCTCCATTTTCGATGGTTTTCAGTGTTGCCTCTTCAGGACGAACCGCCAGCACTGCGTTGCCGGTATATGCTCTTGCGAGCTTCATATCGAAGGCATGGCCAAGCAACGACACTGTATTGCCAGCAACAGAGCAGGACAAAAAACTTGAAATGCCGATAAAGTTCGATACGAATGAGTTCTGCGGACGGGTATAGATTTGCAAGGGAGTTCCTATTTGTTGCACGGTTCCCAGATTCATTACGGCAATCCGGTCGCTCATCGCCAAAGCTTCCTCCTGGTCGTGGGTGACATAGACGGTGGTGATATTTAAGTTCTGTTGAATTTTCTTGATGACCGATCGCATCTCGATGCGGAGTTTTGCATCGAGGTTGGAGAGCGGCTCATCCATCAACAGCACATCAGGCTTGATGACGATGGCACGGGCGAGGGCGATGCGTTGCTGCTGCCCGCCGGATAGTTGCGACGGCTGCCGATCCTTGTACTCGCTCATCTTCACCAGGCCCAGAACTTCTTCTACATCCTTTTCAATTTCCGCTTTTGAATAGCCCCGAGCTTTCAGGCCGTAAGCTACGTTGTCGTATACGGAGAGGTGGGGGAAAATCGCATAATTCTGAAAAACCATGCCTGCATTTCGTTTATAGGCAGGTATCGAATTGATTACCGTTTGTCCGAAGCGGATGGTGCCAGCCTCTATGCTGTTGAAGCCCGCGATCATTCTCAGCAGGGTTGTCTTGCCGCACCCCGAGGGTCCCAGCAATGTGAAGAACTCCCCTTTATCGATTGAAATGGAAACTCTGTCTATGGCAGTAAAGTCCCCATAACGCTTGGTGACTTCCTCAATGAATAATGGCTGACTCATGCTCTCAGGCTCCTTTGGAAGAGATGCCAGGCTTCACGTGGAAGCCTGGACTACAACACGTTTTAGCGACCTACGATAAGATTCTTCCACTGGTTCATGATACGGTCCTTGTTCTGACCAACCCAGACCGTGTCGTACGGAATATCGCCGAGCTTGTCGTTGGGAATCATGATGGAGGGCAGCTGTATGTCGGTGCGCACCGTACGTCGATTGAGGTCACCCATCAGTGCCTGTACATCCTTGCTGAGAATGAAATCGACGAACTTTTTGGCGTTCTCCATGTTCTTGGCACCCTTCACGATGGCGATGGGGCTGGGAACTTTGGACGAGCCTTCGATGGGATAGACAACTTTCAGATTGGCACCGGCTCTCTCATACTTCAGAGCCGCTTCCTCGTACGTGATACCCACGGCATACTCACCGTCGGCCACTCCCTTGAAAGTACCCGAAGACGACCCAAGAAGCTTGCTGTCCAGATTGACAACAAAGTTCTTCATGTATGCCCAACCGGTTTCATTGTCACCTCCCATGGAGAGCAACTGAATGATGAGGGCCATGAAGGCAGAACCCGAACGGGCCGGGTCGGCATGAGCGATTCTTCCCTTGAATTTTGGATTTACAAGGTCTGCCCAACCCTTGGGAGCGTCTGCTGCCGCTACCAACTTGGGATTATAGATGATGACCATCGGGTCGATGGTGGTTCCATGCCAGCGATTGCCCGGGTCGCGGGTTACCGGCAGGACAGAGGACATGTGTGCATGTTCATAGGGCTCCAGCAGGTCGACAATTACCTGGTAGGAGTCGGAACCGCCTCCCCAGAGTACATCCGAGAGAGGATTGTCTTTTTCAGCCCGAATTCTGGACACCAGTTCTCCGGTTCCTGCACCTACAAGATTGACTTTAATGCCGGTACGGTCCTGAAACTCCTTGATGATCGGATCAGTCCAGTCAGCAGCATGAGAGTAATACAGCGTCAGTTCATTGGAGACGGGTTTAGCCTCAGGCTGTGCAGCAGAGAAGAGACTGATTGATGCAACCAGCAGCATTGCAGTGAGTAACACCATTGCTTTCTTCATATTTGTTCTCCTTTTTTGGATCATACGCGATGACCTAATGGTAGTGTAAAACCGGTCTTTTCCACCCACAAGGCGAGAAAACAGCAATGATGTCGACAGATTCGTAAAATCAACCTATCAAGACAGCCGTAATTGGAGTCATCAGGCAATCTTTGGATTATCATTCCTGATTACGTTTCAGATTCCGGGAATCTCAGTCCCTCGAAAGTGCATGTGTAAGGAGAAGCGGACTCAGAATGCAATCTGCCGATTGTTGGCGATGATCTCCTCAACCTTCAAAGGCTTGGAGAAATAGAAACCCTGTACCTTGTCACAGCCGTGTTGGGAGAGGAATTGCAACTGTTCTTCTGTCTCGACACCTTCTGCCAAGACTTCCATTCCCAGGTTCTTCGCTGTCTGGATAATACTCTTGATCAAGGCCTTGTCCTTATCCGAACCTGTGGTGATTCCTTGCACGAATTCAATGTCGATCTTCAGTTGGTCGATCGGATAGGTTTTCAATCTACTGAAGGAGGAGTGGCCGGTTCCAAAGTCATCGACGGCCAGGCTGAGGCCGAGCTGCTTCAACTCAAATATTCGCTCTAGGAGAATCGGCTCGTCCAAGAAAGTCGCACTCTCGGTTATTTCAATTTGAAGTGCATGAACATCAACCCCGGTTTTCTTCAGAATCTTCTTCATATTCTCGACAATGCGTGCGTCCTTGAGCTGCACCACCGAGAGGTTGACCGACATGGTCAACCTCTCTTGGCATGTCTGCTGGAAGGCAATCAATTGCTTGCAGGCTTGCTCGAATACAAACATACCTATAGGACGAATGAGACCCGTCTGCTCAGCCAAAGGAATGAAAGACAGAGGCTGGACCAATCCATATTCAGGATTATTCCACCGCACAAGCGCTTCAAAGCCACAAACCTTTCGAGTTTCAGTACACATCTGCGGTTGATACATGACAAACAGTTCATTCCGATCAAGAGCACGATAAAGACCGTTGGTTAGGCGCAATCTTTTGGTGGTCTGCGCTTTCATCTCTTCATCGCAGTACACCACCTGGTTCTTGCCCTTTGCTTTCGCGCTGTACATGGCGATGTCTGCATTCATAATCAAGGTATGGGCATCTCGTCCATCAGCGGGATGGATGGAGACACCTATGCTTGCAGGCAGGAAGTACTCTTCTTGCTCGAGTACGATGGGGTTCTTGAGCGCCTGCATGATGGTGTTGGTCACCAATAGTAAGTCTTCCTCTTTCGGCCTTCTCACCTCGACAAGGAACTCATCGCCTCCGAAACGTGAAATTACATCCTCCTTATCCAAGACAGAAACAAGCACCTGGGCGATTTTACTCAATACCAGATCGCCTGTTGCATGTCCGGCTGTGTCGTTGATCGACTTGAAGGAATCGAAATCGAGAAACAGGATGGCAAGCTTCTGCTTGCTGTCAGCCAACTCAGCAATGGTTTGATTGACATGAGTGATGAAATAGTCACGGTTGGGCAGCTTGGTCAACGAGTCATAGAATGCCAGGCTATAGAGTCTGTCCTGTGACTTCTCTAGCTCACTACGCTGTGAATCGATGTGAGATATGTACCATTCAGAGCGTTGTTCAAACACCCTTATGAGATAAATCAACAGCATCACTGCAATATACGAGATGATGCCCGGGATAGGGTCCGGCGAGTTGGTCCTGATCAAGTACAGCACCGAGGAAACAAGGTTCGCACCATTGATCAGCAAAGCGGCGATGACTCCGGTCTTCTTCTGCCGCATGACAAGGTAGATGGATATGAACATCTGAAGCTGTGTTATGATGCCTCGAAAGGTCGATTCATTCAGATTCAAGGCCATTAAAATACTTGAGGAAGCCGTCAAGCGAACCTGCAGGACTGAAATGAGCACATAGAGGGCGACACCGACAAATATGTACGTATACCGCGGGGCAGCATCAATACCTGTTACAACGGGATTCCTGCTTCGCAAGGCTTGTGCTATGAGCACAATGGGTACGACCAGGATGATCGGGGCCAGCTGAGGAAGCTGTACACCAAATGAAGGTAGGTAAATATCGGATGCGCTGCCGACAAGAAAGGCAACAGAGAGGGAGAGCAATATCTGCTTCTTCTGGTGCTTCTCCGTTTCGGTCTTCCAAGCGATCAAAAGGAATAGGCTCAGCAGTGTGTATCCGGTAAAATAGACATAGAACACATAATCCCAAAAGGTATTGGTAGAGGTGAAAAGCCAGCCGAAAGGGGAAAATTCCAAGTTGTATGCATAGAGATTCAGAGGAAGGCCATAGACGACCATCAACAATATCGGGGGAATGAAGAGAGCATAGTGATTGCCTCGCTCTTTACGACCTGTCAGGCGTAGAACGAATACAAGCAGAATCGCATAGAGGTTCGCCCAACCATAGCTGGATACCATTTGTCCCCAAACAGCAATTGTGATGCTGGAAGTGACAGTAGATACGGTCAAACCAAGTGTCCAGATGATCAAGGAGACGACAAGGGCAAAATAGGCGTGATTGGTTTTCGAACTTCGGTCGTTCTGCAGAACCAGAATTCCGGTAACCAACGATACAGTGCATACCGTGATGTAGAGCATGGCGAACAGCGATGTACTGAGCAATGGTTTCTCCCCCTTGGGCGAAGCGCAGCTTCTTAATAGTATGCTACCTTTGGAACTGTTGCAATGGGAGATTATTTGTATCTTTTTTGATAATAAACATATAACTAAATATTCAAGCCTATATTTTCTTTCTCAGAAGCACATTCAACCACCGCTCATCGGCTCTGCCTTCCCGAACATCCTGTGAGTGAGAGACCTGTACCAGCTCAAAGAAAGAAAGCTCAGAGAGGAATGCCTGAAACCCTTGTTCGGTGAAGCAGGTGAATGAGCGTCCATCAGTACTAAAGTCCTCCTCCCTGTCCTTGAAGGAGCAGTAGAGCAGCCCCTGAGGTTTAAGGGCCCGATGAAGAAGGCCGAACACTGCAGGTAATTCTGTTCTTGGTACATGCAAGAGCGATGCACAGGCCCAGATTCCGTCGAAGGCTGAGTCATAGTCCAATTCCATAAAGGAGAGCTTTCGGACTACAAGGCCTGTGAGAGCTCTTGCATGCTCGACCATTGCAACACTGATGTCAAAAGCCTCCACCTTGTAGCCCTGAGAAAGAAACCAAAGACTATCTCTTCCGCTTCCACAGCCTGCATCCAGGATGGAGCCACCTTGTGGAAGAAAGGGAAGAAACAACGAGTACTGGACACTCATATCGAGCGAGACGGTAGTGGAGATGTAGCTGTCTGCATGCTTGTCATAGTAGTTCATCAGGGAGTCCTCCGAGGTTTTGATAGTACTGTACGTGTTACCATGCAAGCAAGTTTGCTAGGCTTTACACGCAATATTCATTCTCAATGAGATCATAATTATAGAAATGTACGCAAATTTTGTTATTTTTGAAATATATTTGACAGATTAGGAAAGTGGTCCTATAGTTGAATCAGAAATGAGAACGTTCTCATTTCAAGGGATGCATGGATGAGTACGACTATCTTTGATGTTGCAAGAGTATGCGGCTATTCCAAAACCACAATCTCACGAGCCTTTGCTTCACCAGAAATGGTGTCGGTGGAGACAAGAAACATCATCTATGCGGCTGCAAAACAAGTAAATTATACTCCTGATGCGATTGCCAGAGCCATGGTGCGCAAGAAGACAAACAACCTTGGATTCATCGTCAGCGACCAGCAATACCCTGTAGTGCTAAACCCCTTCTACTCTCCTGTTTTTGAAGGAGTACTCCAAGTAGGAAGAGAGCGAGGCTACTCCGTTTTCATCGCTTCTGAGAAGGACATCCAACTGCCCACCGGTCAAGTCTATGTCAAAAAGCAAATGGATGGTGTCATTATTTGCGGCCAAACCGAGCAGAGCATTATTGAAAGCTTCAGATCACAAAATATACCGGTTGTGTTATTGAATAATGTATTCGACATGGAAGATTTGATTTGCATCACCCTCGATCACTACGGGGGAACCGTCAAAGCTATAGAACACTTGCTTGAACAGGGTAAGCGAGATATCGCAATTATTTCGGGTCATTTCTCGCCGTATGTATATAACGAACGGTTCAGAGGATATACCGACACCCTGAAGAACCATGGGATTCCCATCAATGAAGCGTTTATCAAGACGGTTGAACCGACTATGGCGGAAGCCATGCACACCGCTCAGCAACTCCTCTCGCTCAAACATCGACCGGATGCCATCTTTGCAACGAATGATATCATCGCAATTGGTGCTGTAAAAATTGCCTTACGCGCACATATTGCCATTCCCAAGGATATCGCTATTGTCGGATTTGATGATAGCAACTTCAGTGAAATCATTGAACCGGAACTTACAACCGTACGCATCGACAAGGAAGAGATGGGGAAACTGGCGGCAGGCAAGCTGATAGATATTCTTGAGAAAAACTCTACCGGGAAGCAAGTACATGTATGTGGTACGCAACTGATTATTCGAGGAACAGCTTAAACTTATGATGGAAGTAATATTTATCAACGTGGGATATGGCGATGCAATCCTCGTAAAACTTGGCTTACAATACGGCCTCATAGATGGAGGCAGCAGCCTTCCTCAGGAGTTTGTGGGGAATAGGGTGTCCCTGCAGGAATTCCTAAGAAAAGAACAGGTTTCTACGCTTGAGTTTGTACTCATCACGCACATTCATGAGGACCATGTATGCGGTATAGTTGAAATACTTCACCAGGTGCATATCAAGCGTTTCTTCCTCCCCTATCTCCCGCATATTTCTGACAGCAAAGATGTTGTTATCGGGTCAGACGTCCCATTTAATCTGTTTGCATATGTTAAGGCATTCAATGCATACAAAACCATACTGTCTTATGCAAAAGACAATACCATTCCCTGTATCGATGTTATGCAATTCCAAAGCTTCCATCCTGTGGGTTCTGCCTTGGAAGTCAGAGTTTTGGAGCCAACTGTCAACAAAACACAAGCATACACAAAGGCTCTTGAGGTATTGGTTGATGAGAAGGATCAACTGAAAAAACTACAACAGGTAAAGAGGTTGGATGCTATTTCCAATGACCACAGTTTGGTCCTCGCTTTACGATACGAAGGATTTACATTTATTTTACCAGCCGATAATTGTCCGAAGAATTGGCGGGAAAAAACTTTTTCTTTGCTTAAAAATGGGAACGTTCTCAAATTGCCGCATCACGGTCAAAAAGACTCAATAGAAAGCAAACTACTAGAAAACTTGAGAATCCAATATGTGATTACCAGTTCATCAAGCGACAGAAGAAACAACAGTTCCAATGCAGATGTCTACAATCAATTGCAGCAGGTAAACCCAGCGATACAGTTTCTTTTTACCGATGAAACCGAGTATTCACCCTATTTTTCAAGGCCTCACAAAGCCTCAGATGCCATTAGATTCATCGTTGCCGAATATAAATTGGATGTAAAAATGTGACAGTTTGTCACATGAAAATACAAAAGGAGAAAGAAAATGAGAAAATGGTTACTGGTTCTACTCTCGTTGGTGCTGATTGTCGGTACTCTCTTTGCCCAAGGAGCAAAAGAAGAGGTGAAATTCCCGAACAAAAAAGTGACTATTATCATGCCATGGGGACTTGGAGGAGGTCCTGACACCATTGCACGTAAAGTCGCTTCCTACGGGGAGAAGTATCTCGGGGTTCCCGTCATTGTCGAGAACAAAATCGGCGGAGCCGGAACAATTGCCATGGATGCACTGATGCAGGCAAGTGATGACGGCTATACAATGGTTGTATCCAATGGACCGCTGTTTTCGCTGACACCGGCCTTCGTCCAAGTTAATTACACGATTGAAGACATTACCCCTCTGATCGGCATGCGCGTTGTTGAGTTCGTCATTCTATCGAATCCGAAGTACAGCAACATCAAAACGCTTGACCAGCTGATCGCTCTGGGAAAATCAGGGAAAAGCATCAAATATGCCACCACCGGTGGCCCCGGCAATGATAGTTACACGATGATCAGCGTGCTGTTCAAGAAACTTGGCTTGGATGCACAAGCGGTCCCCTATAGTGGCGGCCAAGATGCAATTAATGCACTACTTGGCGGACATGTCGATATAGCAATCGGATCCCCTCCCGTGTATCGTGAATACGTAAAGAGCGGTGAATTTGCCTGCCTCGGTACCTTCATTCCCGATGGCATCGAAGTAGAAGGTATTGGAAGAATCGCATCCTTCAAGGAACAGGGAATTGGAGCCGAGTTTGTTGGAATGGATTATTTCGCAGTAAAGAGCAGCGTGGATGATGCAAAGAAAGCTGTGCTGACGAAGTTTATCCAGTATGTGTATGCAGATCCTGAGTTTACGGCATTCATGAGCAGCCTCGGTATGGAGGCTTGGGCCGCTACTGAAGATGAGATTATCAAGGAAATCGATCTTCAGACAATCGCAATGAAGGAATATATCGATCTGCTTAAATAAGGAAAAATCGAAGGGCAACAGTACGGTTATTCTGTTGCCCTTTGTAAATCGGGAAAGTGTATGAAAGTAAAAATTAACGCAGAAATTGTGGCCGGCCTGTTGTTTACAATAGCCGCAGGGATTCTGTTTCTGATGATTCCTACTGAGATCAATACATTGGAAACCACAGAAATCAATGCACAGACGGTTCCAAAAATAGCCTTAGGCGGACTCGCTATCTTTTCGTTTCTTTTGTTTCTCCAAGGTCTCTTCCTTCTGCCAAAGAAAGAAATAGTATTCTCTCAAGAGTTCTATGCCAGCAGGGTATTCAAGGATAGTATTCGTTCACTCATCTATATCGCCATAGTTATCGTGTATGTTGTGTTGTTCAAGCTGTTCGGGTTCATTGCCTCAAATATCTATCTCATATTCGCAGTGCTGATGTATTACGGAGCAAGGAAAAAGTCATACTACGCAATCGCCTTATGCATCAGTGCGTTGGTATACTTCGTGTTCTCCGTTGTCCTGAACATCTCATTGCCCTAGCGAAAGAAGCACCATTCTAAAAGAGGTGAAACACATGGATTTATTCTTATCTGGTTTAGAAATCTTATTCAATTGGCAAATATTGCTCGCAATTCCTCTGGGGTTGATCCTTGGAATCGTTGTCGGGGCGATTCCTGGATTAACCTCGGATTTGGGTATCATTCTCTGTATACCTCTAACCTATACATTGGAGCCTACCGTCGCCATCCTGGTTCTGCTGGCCATCTATGTTGGAGGAACGTATGGTGGATCCATTACGGCTATTCTTATAAATACTCCTGGAACATCCGCCAACGCGGCCACGCTGTTTGACGGATATCCCATGACGCAGAACGGTGAGGCATACAAAGCACTTTCCATGGCGCTCTACGCCTCAACAGTTGGTGGCTTGATCAGCGCGTTCGTTCTGCTTTTTGCTGCTCCTCCAATCGCCAAAGTCACACTCATGTTCGGACCTGCAGAATACCTCGCATTGGCGGTATTCGGTCTATCCGTCATTGCAGGAGTCTCGAACAGCAACATTCTCAAGGGCTTGATGGGAGCCTGCATCGGAATATTTGTATCGACCATAGGTCTGGACGTCATAAGTGGTACGATGAGATTCACCTTTGGGAATCTTCAGCTTAGGAGAGGCATTGACCTGATCATCGCCCTGATCGGCCTTTTTGCAATATCCGAAATTCTGATGAAAGCAAAGTATAATCCTAAAACTGATAGGAAAATCGTTGATCCAGCTTCCATTACCCGGTGCAGGATTTCCCAAAAAGAGTACCGTCGTTGCCGGAAGCCCCTGACGATCGGAACCATCATCGGCATCATTATTGGCGCTACACCCGGCACTGGTGGAGGTTTGGCTGCCTTCATCGCTTACAACCAAGTCAAGCAATCGTCAAAGCATCCTGAGACGTTCGGAAAGGGAGAAATAGAAGGGGTGGCGGTTTCTGAATCAGCAAATAATGCCGCTTGTGGCGGTACTATGATTCCCATGTTGACGCTTGGGGTACCTGGAGATGGAGCGACAGCCATACTCATGGGTGCTTTCATGGTTCATGGTTTGGTCCCGGGACCGATGCTTTTCAAAGAGCAAGGAAATATCTTGTTTGCAATCATGCTGGGTTTGATTGTAGTAAACATCAGCCTTTGGCTCGTAGGCAATGTGTTTACAAAATTCTATGCCCATATTACGAGAATTCCCTTTGAGCTCCTTGCCTGTATTGTGTTGACGTTCTGTGCAGCTGGTGCGTATTCAACCAACAACAGCATGTACGACGTCTACTATATCTTCGTATTTGGGATTCTGGCGTACTACTTGCGCTTGATGGATTTCCAGCTGGTTCCCATTCTTCTGGGAATCGTGCTCGGCCCCTTGGCAGAGCTGAACTTTAGAAGGGCGTTGATACTCTCTGATGGAAGCTATTCAATCTTCATTAAGAGACCGATCAGCCTCGCCTTCCTGCTTATAGCTTTTGGTTCAATTCTCGTTTTCACGATCAAGAATTTCCTGCATCAGAGATCTTTAGGAAAGGAAGCTTCGCAGATGGAGTAGATATCGCATTAATCGATAACCACGGTAGAAACAGCCCGCCTCCCTTTAGGAAAAGCGGGCTGATTTTTTGTCTTTGTTTTCTGCTTATTTCACCAAGGAAGCAGCTGCCTCATATACCTTGTCTGCGGTGATGCCGAAGTACTCATAGAGCTTCTCGGCAGGACCTGACTCCCCAAAGCTGTGCATGCCGACCACCTTGCCGTCAAGGCCGACATACTTGTACCAGTAATCAGTCCAAGCGGCTTCTACCGCTACGCGGGCTTTTACTGATGCAGGAAGTACGGCTTCCTTGTAGGCGGCATCCTGTTGCTCGAAGACCTCGGGAGAGGGCATGGAGACAACACGAACGGCCTTCCCTTCAGAAGCAAGCTTCTTGCCTGCTTCAAGGGCGAGGGAGACTTCACTGCCGGTTCCGATGAGTATTACTTCTGGTTTATCTGCAGATTGGTAGAGAACATACGCACCCTTGGAGATCTGAGAGAGCTGCTCGTCTGTTCTCTCCTGAGGCGCGAGGTTCTGACGGCTGAGCAGGAGAGCAGTCGGGCCATTGGTCCGCTTTACCGCACTCTTCCAGGCACAGGCGGTCTCAACAGCGTCACAGGGTCTCCAAGTGGTCATGTTCGGAGTCATGCGCAGGCTTGCAATCTGCTCAACCGGCTGGTGGGTGGGTCCATCCTCTCCCAAGCCGATGGAATCATGGGTGAATACCATAACGTTGCGAAGTCCCATGAGAGAGGACATGCGCAGTGCATTACGGGCATACTCCATGAACATCAAAAAGGTTGCCCCATAGGTGAGGAAGCCACCATGCAAGGCCATGCCATTCAGGATGGCTGTCATGCCGAACTCCCGAACACCAAAACGCAGGTAGGTACCCTTTCCGGTAGCAGGATCAAAGTCCTGTACACCCTTCCACTGGGTGAGGTTGGAGGGAGAGAGGTCTGCCGATCCGCCGACGAGCTCGGGAAGGAGCTTGCCGAGTACATCCAGGCTCATCTGGCTTGCCTTGCGGCTTGCGACCTTCACCTTCTCTGTCTGCCACTGCTTTACCACGTCGTTGAACGCCTTCTCCCAGTCAGTGGGAAGGTCTCCATTGAGCCTTCTCTTCAACTCGGCTGCTTCTGCAGGATATGCCTTCTCATAGGAAACGAAGAGCTCGTTCCATTTATGCTCAAGCTTGCCGCCGCGCTCTGTCTGATCCCAAGCCTTATAGATTTCCTCGGGAACAAAGAACGGTTCGTCATACTCCCAACCAAGCTGCTTGCGGGCAAGAGCGACTTCATCGCTTCCAAGCGGAGCTCCGTGACAGGACTCCTTTCCACCCTTGTTGGGCGAGCCATACCCGATGGTGGTCTTGCACATGATTAGGGTGGGTTTGGAAGTTTCATACCGTGCTGCAGAAATTACTTTCTGGATTGCATCGGAGTCATGGCCATTCACATCCCTGAACACCTGCCAACCGTATGCCTCGAAGCGCTTGGCGGTGTCGTCGGTAAGCCAGCCTTTTACCTCTCCATCAATGGAGATACCGTTGTTGTCATAGATTGCGATGAGCTTTCCAAGCTTCCAGGTTCCGGCAAGCGAGGCTGCCTCATGGCTGATGCCTTCCATCAGGCATCCGTCACCAAGGAAGGTGTATGTGTAGTGATTTACTACAGGAAAGCCTTCCTTGTTAAACTGGGCGGCAAGCATTTTTTCAGCCAACGCCATACCAACGGCATTGGCAAGTCCCTGGCCAAGAGGTCCGGTTGTGGTCTCTACGCCCGGAGTAAGTTTATATTCAGGGTGGCCGGCGGTTCTGCTGTGCAGCTGTCTGAACTGCTTGAGGTCTTCGATTCCCAAGTCATAACCGCTCAAATGCAGCAGTGAATAGAGCAACATCGAGGCATGGCCGTTGGAAAGTACGAAACGGTCACGGTTCGCCCAACTTGGATTCTTGGGGTTGTGTGCCATGATTTTTCGCCAGAGAACCTCGGCGATATCGGCCATTCCCATGGGTGCCCCGGGGTGTCCGGAATTCGCTTTCTGTACACCATCCATACTTAATATGCGGATTGCATCCGCCAATTGATTCGTTTTCATCCTTCCCTCCAATCATGGTATAAGAAACACCCCGGGATCTGAAAGAAACCGGGGTGTGATCCTTACTGACAAGATACCGTAGTATCGCTATAAAGTCAAAACAGGAACGTTTTGCATCTCAAGAATAGAGAAAGGTTTTCTGATGGAAAATTTAGGTGAAAAATCCTGTAATCCACATCGCCCAAGGTTCAATCAAGAGAAAACGTCTTGATAATATTCACTACCGTATTGAACAAATCTCTTGTGTGCTTCTCCATAAGAGTAAAGGCCTTAATCCCATCACCCTCGATAATAGCTTCACAAAATTGAATATGCTCTCGGATGTTCCTTTCCAGCCGCCACTCCATTGCAGTAATTCCTACACGCCATCGGTGCCATTGAACATTAAGATTTCCGATAATGGCATCAGCCCGTGCATTATTAGCTATCTTATAGGTAAGAGAGTGAAATGAAGAGTTTACTTCTCCCCATTTATTAAACAATTCTTTTGAGAACCCATGTTTTGCTTCAATCTCAAGATCTGTCATCGTCTTGATAATTTTTCTCAGTTTGGCGATATCTTTCTCGGTACGCATTTCAGCGCATTTTTTCATCACCATCCCTTCAATAGCAATTTTCAATTCAAAAATCTGCTCCAAATCACTAATCGTGATAATTGCAACTCGTTTCCTTCCATTTTTATTCTCGAGAAGACCTTCTTGCTCCAACCGCCGAAGAGCTTCTCGAATGGGTGTTCTACTTATTCCAAGATTTTCCGATAAAGTGGTCTCAATAATGCTTTCGCCTGGTTTATATTCAAAATCAAGTATCTTTTTCCGTATCCGAGTATATGCGATATCACAAATCTTGAGCGATGAATCATCCATGTTTAAATATTTCCACCTTACCAAATTATAAAAAATTATAAAGATTTATCGACTGGATTTCAATACGTTTTATGATATTCTCATCACTTGCCGAGGCAATGAGTAATAACCCCACCTCAAATAGCATGAATAAGCGCTGAATGATAAGCTACAAGAGGAAGCGAGAGTTCAATCACATCGTATCTGTTTCAAGCATTCATGATTTACAAAAAAGTTAAGTGTATCGCTCCAGACGGTAGTACTATACTCCATTTTCCACAAAACATTATTCTATTGGCAGTACCTCCACACACAAGCCGAAAGGAAAGACAATCCAATTATTACCTTTGGCAAGCGATTTTGCTCCGAAACGTTCTGCTCGTGCAAGACAGGTCTTCACATCACTCACTCGAATTCCAATGTGATTTACAAATCCATGTTCCATTACCGCTGGGAAATCGCTTCTGATGAGTTGTATGCCTTGATCAAACCAAATCTGAAAAATCCTCTCTTCTTTCATTTCAGTTTTTCTCACAGTCATGCCGAATACTGTCTCACAAAGTTCGATTCCCAATTCAAGGTCCTGCAACATCACCGCACAATGGTCGAGAATGCTTTTAATCATAGTCACATCCTAGGATGATCAGCCGACCCTCTTTCGAAGGTCGGCTATACGCTTATTTCATGAGGTGCTTCACTACTGTATCGCCAAACATTGACGTTGAAGCACTGCCAGCCACATCTGATGTCCTTACTCCTTCGAGGAAGGTTTGGTAAACAGCATCATCGATTAACTGCGCAGCTTGTGTAAGTGCGGCATCGTCATACCTCCGACCAAGCCAAGCAAGCATCATTTTTGCGGACAAGATCGTACCTGTAGGATTGGCTAGTCCCTTACCTGCAATAGTAGGAGCACTTCCATGTGAAGGTTGGAACAATCCATGTTCATACCCGATGTCTCCGCTCGGAGCCATCCCCATCCCACCAACATAGGCTGCAGCCATGTCAGAGATGATATCCCCATGCATGTTTTCTGCAAGAATTATGTCGTAGTTTTCAGGGCGCTGCGTCATCAACAACGTCAGGGCATCAATCATGCAAAGTTCCGAATCAACGCTTTCTTTATACTCTTCTGCTACTTCATTAAATATTTTTGTCATGTACGCAAAAGATCTGAAGACATTCCCCTTATGGGTACAGGTTACCAGCTTCTTTCCATCAGCCGGCCTTCCATTTCGTCCCAAAGCAAGTTCAAAACAATATCGAGCCGCCCTTTCGGTACCTTTTCTGGTGATGATTTGAGTATCATATGCACACGCATCGTTGACTACGCCTCCTCCACCATATGAGGAAAACAAGCCTTCAGTACTTTCTCTCAAAATAATCAAATCAATCTTTCTATCCTTTCCTGCGAGGGCGGAAGGAACGCCAGGGAACGACTTTATTGGTCGGACTCCCGCGAAAAGGTCCAAATCGAACCTGAGCTTGAACATGAGATGACCGGTGACTTCTGTCCCATGCTTATCAGTTACCGGTTTCATACCAGCTCTCGGAAGTCCGATAGCTCCCATGAGAATTGCGTCAGCAGCCTTACAATCTTGAAATGTTTGTTCCGGTAGAACTTCTCCAAGCTCAAGATACCTTTGGTTGCCTACGTAATATTCCTGAAAATCAAGTTCTAGCCCTACTACCTTTGAGACCGCTCGAAGGACTTTTTCTCCTTCTTTCACTACTTCAGGGCCAACGCCATCTCCGGGGAGTAAAGCGATATTATACTTTCTCATATACCATCTCCTTGTACTTAGCGAGCACTTACAATCTTATTAATCAATTCATCGCCATACTTAGCCCTATACTCATCCCAAACCGGCTGAACGGACTTGATGAAAGCATCTGTATCAATATCCTTCTTCCGTGTTACATTCATTCCATTCTCCTGCAATGTCTGGATTGACTTCTCGAACCTGGAAGCTACTTCTTTTCTCTGTACATCTCTTGCATACTTGGCAGCTTGGACAAACAACTTCTGGTCCTCTGGTGAAAGGGATTTCCAGAAACTCGGGCTATAAGCAAGAACCTTGCTTCCATAGAAATGCCCGCTTTCAGAAAAATAGTCCTGATATTCCCACATACTGTTTGCAACTACGGTGTCAGAGTTATTGTCATGCCCTTGGATTACTCCCTGCTGCATAGCGGTGATCATTTCTGAAATATTCATCGGAGTTGCGTCAGCACCCCACAATCTATAGGAAGCAAGATGGGTGGCACTTTGCATGCTGCGCATTTTAATGCCTCTAAGATCGTCTGGTTTTGTGATAGGTCTTACATCATTTGTGAAATACCTAAAACCATTTTCCCAATATGCTACGGGGACAATTCCTGCTTTTGCCTGGACAAGAGCCAGCATCTGGGTACCAATCTCACCATCAAGAACTTTGTATGCATGTTCACTGCTGGCAAACAAGTAAGGGAGATCCAAAACCGACAGCTCGGGTACTATGCTTGTTATTACAGAGGTATTGATTTCAGCGAAATCAACAGTCCCAATCTGAAGGCCTTCCATGAGAACCTTATCTCCTCCGAGAGTAGCGGGATAAATCTCGCAGACAAATCTGCCATTCGTGAGTTTCTCCAGCTCCGATTTGAACGCTAACATACCTGTTTGATACGTTGTTCTTTCATTGCCGGTATGGGCAACAACAACTTTCTTAGGCGCTGCAGCTTTCTCACTTTCAGAAGAACCGCTTGCGAACACACTGACCGTGGCTACTAGTGCTACTAGTACCATAATTTGAAGCTTTTTCATGTATTTCTCCTTTGTATGCTTAATGCATTAGACTTGGTAAAAAGAGACTCAATTGTGGTACAAATGCAATCACAATCAGGTCTATCAGCAACATTATCCAGAAGGGAACCAGCTCTTTGAACATTTTCTCCATCTGGATGTCCCCTAATTTGCAAGCAACGAATAGATTTACTCCGACAGGGGGTGTTACACATCCTATTGCCATATTGACAATCATGATCACTCCAAAGTGAATCGGGTTAATCCCGAAAGCGATTGCAACAGGGGTGAGTATTCCTGCAAGCACTGTCACTGCAGACGTAGAGTCGAAGAACATTCCCGTAAGGGTAAGAAGCAGAATCGTCAGCATAAGGAATACACCAGAGTTCGGTGCAATTGTGCTGAATGCTATCGCGACATTCTGAGGTATCTGCTCTCTCGTCAAAAGGAAAGAGAATGCAGTTGCACAGGCAATCACCATCATGATCATCCCTGAAGTTGTAAGAGTATCGATTGCTGATTTCTTGAACTTCTCCCAACTAATTTCCTTGTAGACGAATGTACCAACAATAATTGCATACACTACAGCTACTACCGAGGATTCTGTTGCGGTAAAAATTCCTGTATAAATACCACCAAGGACAACTATGGGCATAAGAAGTGCGAGCCAAGAGTCTTTGAGGGCTTTGTGCTTTTCCTCTTTCGTTGCCTTCTCTGAACCTGAATAGCCTTTTTTCCTACAAAGCACATAGGAAACAGCCATCAGGGTAAGACCAATGAAGATACCTGGAAGAAAACCTGCCATGAACAATTTTGCTATCGAGGTTTCTGTAATGACTCCATAAATAATCATGGAAATACTGGGAGGAATAATCATGCCAAGTTCTGCAGCAACTGCAGTGACTGAACCTGCAAAAGCCCTATCATATTTCCTTTCGAGCATGGCAGGAATCAGAATTGACCCAATTGCTGCCGTTGTTGCAGAACTTGATCCAGACACCGCAGCGAAAATCATACAGGAGATAATGGTAACCATTGCTACACCGCCTGTTCTGTGTCCGGTATAGGCTTGTACCACTTTAATAAGTCTTCTTGAAATTCCTCCCTGACCCATGAGGTATCCAGAAAAGATAAAAAAGGGCAAGGGTAGTAGGGAATACTTTGCAATGCCCATGGTAAGTTGTTGACCAAGTGCCATAAGGCTAGTTCCTGAGATGAGGAATCCTACAATAGAGGCCCCTGCCAGTGAGAATGCTATAGGAACACCGAGGAACATGGTAACAACAAGAACTAATACAACAACAATCATTTTACAGTTCCTCCTTTGATAACTTCAATGGTTCGAATCAGTGTATTCACAAACATAATCACAACTCCAAAAGGCATCGCGATATATACCCAAAACATTGTGAGCATAGGGATTGTCGTAGCATGCTGGGAATTAACGACGATGGCCATCTTGGTTCCGTAGTAAATAATCACGGTAAAAATAACGAAGCTGATGAGTGCAGCAATAACTGCAACCACACGTTTGATGTGTTCCGGCAACCACATGACACCAATTTCGATAGTGGTAAGACCACCTTTTCGTGCTGTCAGTCCAGCTCCGATGGCGCAAATCCAGGCCATGGCAAAAGTAGCACTTTCTTCAACCCAGCTTAATGAGATACCAATAAAGAATCTTGATAACACAGCAACAAAAACCGTAATTGTCATGATGCAAAGGATGACAATCCCAATATATTGCAGCCAGGCATTAACGATATCAACCAGAGCGATACACGTATTAGCATTACGCTCTCGTTTGCTCCTTTTCATAGAATCCTCCTTTTGTATACACGAGAATCGTAACATCAGCATTTGTAGATGTCAACTAAAATGATTAGCTTGAAAGTATTTTTTATATCTATATATTATTTAGTTTTATATTAACATTGTTTTTGTATTTGTATTTTAATGTATACATTGTTTGATTTATCGTATACATATAACTTTGATATTGAATACTTTTACTCTCATGAAAATAAAGTTGTATACCATTTTTGACAGCCATCTTTGCTTATATCACTTTGCTAGTTCAATATGGTTTCTCTTTGAATTTTCTACCGGATTCCCAATTGAATATTCTCGCTATCAGTAAAGACAGAAAAAATCCCCGGCTCTAGTGGAACCGGAGACTTTATTACAGGGAACTTCAAGCGAAAAGGTTATTTAATAGCCATAACTAAGAATCATTGCGACGCGTTTGAAGGCAGGCTCCGCCTTCTTCACGATTTCTCTTTTGTCGGTTTTCTCGTAATTTGTAAATTGCACGGCCGTAAGCAGAGAAAGGTTCTCGTTGATCTGCGTATTGGCAAGGATGCTCAAATCGCTGAACAGACCGGTCCTGGCACTGTTGAATACGTTATATCCGTAGGTTTCAAGCTGGACGCCGACAAGGTTGACGATAAGCGGCATTTGGTAGCCGAGTATATACTCACCCTTGTAGTTGAAGCCGTTGACCATTGCTCCGCCATTCTCAAACTCCCAGGCAGTGGTATTGTCTGTTGCTCCAGTGTAGCCTTTGTAGTTCAATTCCTGGTAGGCACGAATAACAACGCTGGTCCAATCGCCCTTGAGTATGGCACCGGTGTCAAACTGGAAGGCTGCCCCTGCTCTTCCCATGTAGTAGGTTCCTGCAAGCTGGTCGGAACTCAGTGTGGAGCCTATACCACCGGAAGCAATCTTCAAGCCGGCGAGATCCATAAGGGAGAAATCCCAACCTGTTCCGGCTCCACCGCCAAGACTGATTTCCAGAACGGCAATCGGGGTCAAGACTGCGTCCAATGTTGCGCTTGCTGCAATCGGGGAGACGCCGATCTGCGTTTTGAGTTTCAGGTTGTTGCCGCTCATCAGCGGACCTTCACCAACAAGCATGGGTATCTTCACCTGATAGGCAGCTTCTGCCTTGGCTTCAATGCCCTTCTTTCCATCCCAAGCACCGGTAAATTTCAGCGCACCGGAAGTAGTCGTCTGGGCGAACAAGCCAACAGAGACCAACAAGACAATCACCAAAGAAAGAATAATCCTAGATGTATTCCGTTTCACAGCTCTTCCTCCAAAGATTAGGTAGGTACAGCATAGCATAGGTATGGGGTTTGTCATGCATACAGATACTTTTTTCATAGAAAATCTAAACTTTTTAGTCAGTGATCCCTACACAAACCTGCACACATGGTCTATACAGACATCACTGAAACCAAAGGCTTCCGCCTTGGTGATCTTCCCGTTGGCAACAGCAAGCATCTCATCAAAGATGGTGTCTGCACCCTGCTGGAGAGATTGAGTGCCATCGATGATTGAGCTGACATCGATATCCATGTTGTCTTCCATATTCCTGTAGGTCTGCTTGTTGGCTGTGATCTTTATCACCGGAGCCAGAGCAATACCGGTGGGGGTGCCCCTCCCAGTGGTGAAGGCAACCAGCTGACAGCCGCCTGCAACCATGGAGGTGATGGAGGCGATATCATAACCCGGAGTATCCATGATGATCGCCCCATGCTTGGTAGGACGCATTGCTTCTTGAAGCACCTCGACGATGGGGCGGGAGCCGCCTTTCTTGATGCAACCCAGGCTCTTCTCCTCCAAGGTGGAAAGACCACCCTCCTTGTTACCCGGAGTAGGCTGGCCCGCCCTGCAGCTCTGACCAGCAGAAGCGAGATGCTCCTCATACTCCTTGCAAATCTGGATGATCTGGTTGTGTACAGTCTTGTCAATCGCACGCTTGGCAAGTATATGCTCAGCCCCTATGAACTCGATGGTCTCACTGAGCATCGATGAGCCGCCCTCATCGATGAGACGGTCGCAGACCAGACCCAGAGCAGGATTGGCAGCCACCCCGCTGGTGGCATCGGAGCCACCGCACTCAAGACCTAGAAGAATATCGCCCAGGTCGCAAGGGACACGCTGCTGCATGCTCGCCTGCTGGACGAAAAGCCTTGCCTGGGCGGCAGCCTTGGCGGCAGTCTTGAGCGTCCCGCCCTCCTCCTGAATGCCAAAGGAGCAGACAGGTTTGGATGTCTCGCTCTGAATCTTTTGTTGTAGTTCTCTGTGGCCCACCGTCTCACAGCCAAGGCCGATGATGACTACGGCAAACACATTGGGGTTGAGGGCGAAACCGGTGAGCACCCGCTGGGTCAAATCGGTATTGGCTTGGACATCGGCGCAGCCGGTGTTGATGATGACATTGATCGAACCCTGCACCTGGGAAGCCACCATGCGCGCCGTCTCACTCGCACACCCACAGGTAGGAAGAATTAAGACGTGGTTGCGGATTCCGCTTCTCCCCTCAGCTCTCTTATACCCCATATAGTTCATTTGTTTATCCTTGTCAAAGCAGTTCGGTCTCGTAATCGCGCTCGAAGCCTACCAAGTTTTCGTGCCACACCAAAGCACCTTCTCTTATGACTTGGGTCGTGCGCCCGATTACTTGGCCGTACTTATAGACATCCTCATTCTCTTGCATGTCTTTGAGGGCAATCTTGTGGCACGGAGGGATGGCTTGGACGCAGAGCACCTGTCTAGAAGCTGTCCCGATGCAGGTCACCACATCGCCTTCGCCGGCACCATCCATGCAGGTCGCCACGGTATCTTTTTCATCGAGCAACAACGCCTTCACACCCATACTTGCACCTCTAGGTGGCTATCCTAGAAGAAAAAACGAGTTGAGAAAAGAAGGTTGATCACTAAAGTTTTGCTTGTATCAGAGAAAGGGAACCTGGGAATACAAGTCCCTCAGTTGTGCAAGCGTGAGATTGGCCACCACATTGGCTCCCCACTCATTGAGATGGGTGTCATCAGCCGCTCCGTCCGGGTAGTTGGGATGCTCCTGTTTCTCCAGATGCAGAAACAGCTTCTTGGATTCTTTCGGCCCCAGGTATGCGAGCAATTGATAGGTTTTCTCCGTCATATCCAAAACCGGGTAGTTCCTGCTCTTAGCAAGAGAAATCATTGCCTTCGGATAGTCTCCATGGGTTTGAACAAGGTTGCCCTGCTCGTCAAACCGCCGCCTGCAGATCGGAGTAAGCAGCACCGGGTGTGCTTCTCTTTCCAGTACCGTATCGGTCATCAGGATCAAATTGCCTTGGTAGGTGGTCCAAGGATCGGTATGGCGCTGTTCATCGTCCTTGCTGTCATTGTGCCCGAACTGGATGAAAACCCAATCGCCTTCAGACAGCTGCCCAAGACACCGATTGAACAACCCTTCCTCCAAGAACGACTTGGTCGAACGCCCGTTCTCTGCCAGGTTGACCACCTGCCACTGTTTTTTAACCAACTGTTGGAGGACCATTCCCCACCCCGTCTCAGGATGCTTGTCCTCGCTCTTATCGGCACAGGTTGAATCGCCGAGCAGAAAGATTCGGTTCATTGTTTCGCTTCCTCTTCTTCCTTGCCCCAGCCCGGAAGCATGTCTTCAGTGGCGACCACCGTATGCGTTTCCTGTTGTATCGGGCTCTTGTTCCGAGTCTGCTTGTACAAGAAATACACTCCTGTTCCCCCAAGCAGAGCTGCCACAAGGTACACGACAATGAGAATAATACTATCGGACATGCTACCTCTCCCTGCTCTTGCGCTGCCAATAGGCGATGGCCAACTGGGTGCGGTCACGCAAATCGAGCTTGTCCAACATAACCGAGATCATATTGCGCACCGTTCCCTCGCTCATGCACAGCCTAATAGCGATTTCCTTGTTGCTCAACCCCTGAGCCAACTGCATCAGCACCTCCTGCTCACGCTGGGTCAAATCACTGAACACCTGATCCTCTGAAAAACTCTTCAATGCCTGTTCGCTGATCACCGGAAGCCCTTGATGGACTGCTTTGATCGTCAATATCTGCTTCTCTGTTGAATCGCTCTTAAGCAGAAACCCCGACGCCCCCGACTCAAGGCAGCGGTGCAGCGTCCGGTAGTCGGCAAAGGTGGTGAGCATCAGAATCTTGATATGCGGAAACTCGGCCCGTATGCGCTGAGCCGCCTCGATGCCGTCCATAACCGGCATCTGTATATCCATAAGGACCATATCGACCGGATGATGCTGTAAAAAAGACAGTGCTTCTGCACCATGGAGGGCCTTGCCTGCAACATGAAGGGCGGGATCTTCAGAGAGAAGAATCTCAAGGCTCTCGAGTACCAAGGCGTCATCGTCAACCAGCAGAAGCCTCATCCTACATCTCCTTCTTCGAAGGCAGGGTCACCAACAGGCGGAAGGTCTGATCACGTTGGATGGCCACACTGCCTCCCAACGCTTCCACACGACGGCGCATATACCGCAGGCCATTCCCTGTTTCCGGATTCTTTTGGTCATACAGACCATCATTCTCCACCATCAAGCGGGTAGTTGCACCGGTTACGGCGATATGGGCTTTCACCATCGTCGGCCTGGCATGCTTGGCCACGTTGGTCAGAGCCTCCTTGACTGCGGCATACAGCACCTGCCGCACTGCAGGGTCGAGCAGTTCCAGGTCACCGCTAAGGTGCAAGTCAACGGGATAGCTGAATTGCTCAAAAAGCTGCCTGAGTCTTTGATTCGCCGCCTCCTCGTCGCTTTGCAGCTGCCTGACGGCAAGCTTGAGCTGATCGAGACTGTTCTCCAGCCTATCAAGTGCCTTGGCCTGACTGTCCTGTGCCTTCTCAACCTCGCCGCGCACGAGCAACGAGCCCATGGCTTTGAGCGTCAGATGTGCAGCAGTCAGTTCATGGCCAAGGCTGTCATGCAAAATCTGGGCGATATGATTGCGCTCCTCAAGGCGCGAAAGCTGCTGGGCATCCTGATAGTCCAGCAACAGATGCTCCTCTTCCTCCTGAAGTCGATGCACCTTCAGGCGAAGCTCATCCGCCTCCTGCCTCATAGTATCGCGCTCTTTTTTCCATAAAGCCATCGTCAGACCCAAAAGCAGGCTGACAGCGGGAAACAAAAGCAAGGGAAACGGCAGTATTGCCAAACAGTAGAGAAAGAACGGGCTGAGGGCGAACACCTGAATGCGGGATGCGAAGGTATAGATGTACAAGGCAAGAAGCAGTGTTGCATCGACTTGGAAGAACGAAACCACCACCAAGAGCGTGGCATCGATGAGAAAAAAGAGTGGATTGAATGTAAAGCGCCAACGCAGCAACAAGGAGAAGAGAACCAGCAAAAAAACCAACATCAACGGAACATCGAGCTTCTCGTACAGCAAAAACAGCGACAAGACCAACAACAGGATGGTCATCAGTCTCGTCACTTGATCACAACCGAGAGCATATGTGCTTCGAGGCAATGGTTAGAATCTCCTTTTACTGCCGATCAACAGGAATATCCCTGCGAATATCCAGAGTACCACAGCAGAAAGCAGGATGCCAGAGCCGGATTGCTTTCCGAGCATGAGCAGGCCGTGGGCCAGATAGTAGGTGGGCAGAACTCTCACCATCGTTTGTATCGACTGGGGAAGGAGTGAAAGCGGGAAAGACAGCCCGCTGATCAGGCACATGATCGAACCGATGCCGCTGAACAGAGCAAAGCTGGTGGCATAGGAGCGGAACATGCTGTTCCAAGCCAACGAAAGAGAGAGCACCATGGCACTGTAGGAGAAGTAAAGCAGGAACAAGACCAGGTAGTTGGTTTGCTCAGGTCCGAAGTATAGAAACGAGGCGACGACAAATATCAAGCACTGTACGGATAACAACAACAATGAGGCAAGCAGATGACTGGCCAGGTAGTAGCCGTGGCTTACCGGGGAGGCTGCAATGCGTACCACAATCTTTTGCATTCTATCCTCCACAACCGGTCTGGTGAGGAGAAACGCCGAATAGAGATTCAACAACCCGAAGAGGCTGAACCCCATGGGCAATGAACCGGACATCGAAGGGATGAACAGCAGAACGAGCGGTAGAACCAACAGCAAGAGAAGCGAGATTTTCTGCTTCAGGTTTTGTTGCAGGGCAAACATGAATATCGTCATACCGCTACCCTCCGAACCAAAGGTTTCAAAGCGACAAACAGGACGAGTATGGCCAGACAGACGGGCAGCATTGCAAGAAGCATGGAACCATAGTCGCCCTCCATCGCCCTGATGCTTGCAGTATTGGCCAGACTCATCGGCGTGCCGTAGAGACGGATGAATCGGAACAAGGCAGAACCTGGAAGTGGAAAGTACAGCCCCACCAGCATGGGAACCACCGAACCGTAGATGGTGGTCACCACATTGGCCACTTTCGGGGTACCTACGACCAAGAGCAATACCGTACCCAGTAGCTGGTTGAAGAGCACCGAGATGAGCAGTATTGCAAGCAGCAGAGCAAGCATTGAGAATTGAGCCCCCAATACGAACATGGAAAACAGGACTATGACCAACGACTGCAGGAAACTGACCACCGTACCGCTGAGCAAGACCGAAAGAACCAACGACCTGCCTTCCACCGGGGAGGCAAACAGGCGGTCGTGCATGGGGGTATAGAGGTCGGCGGCCAGGGTCTCAAAGCTCAAGGCAGCTCCATAAATCTGAAACGTGAGCGCGAAACCGATGACCAACAGCGTCAGCCGCTGCTGGCCCGCCACCTCCATGCCGGTCTGGATGTCGATGGTCTTGTACAGGTAGTCGAAGAAGAAAATCAAAACCAGGGGAAAGAGAATGAGGATGGCATGACCCAATATATCCTTCAGCGAGCGCTTGATGTGAAATGCAATCATGAGGCCACCTCGTCCCGCAGCTGCTTGCCGGTCAGGGTGAGAAACACATCCTCAAGGTTCGGCTGTTTGGTGTTTATGGTTACCAGTCCCTGCTCGGAGAGACAGAGGACCACCTTGTCCAGAATCGGGATGCCTCCGGGGACTACGATGGTGTATCGGTTCCCCTCCAAAGCCACTTCCTTCACATCTCCAAGGCCGAGAAGCTCCTTGCGCTTCTGCTCGCTGGCAAGCCGTACCTCCACCTCGATGAAGTGGTCGCCCTGGATGCGGGCGATCAAGTCGCGAAGAGTTCCATCGGCGATGATGTGCCCGTTGTCCATAATATAGATCCGGCTGGCGACAGCCTCCACCTCCTCGATGTAATGGGAGGTGTAGATGATCGTCGCCCCGCCCTTGGCGAGTTCTTTCACCGATTGGAGGATGAAGGAACGTGACTGCGGGTCGATGCCCACCGTCGGCTCATCCATGATGATCAAGGCCGGCTTGTGCATCAGGGCGCAACCGATGTTGAGCCTGCGCTTCATGCCTCCGCTATAGTGTTTGACCTTGTCGCCAAGCCTGCCTTCAAGACCTATGAGCTTGCCGACTTCGGCGATGCGAATCTGAATATCGGTCTTGCTCATCCCATACAAGGAGGCAAAGAAGGCCAGGTTGTCCTTCCCGCTCATATCCTCATACAGGGTGATCTCCTGCGTCACATACCCGATTTTGCTGCGGATGGTCTTGTTCTTTCCATCCTGGGGCATGCCGAACACCGTAATGGAACCCTCATCGATGCCGATCAGGCCGATGATCGATCGGATGCAGGTGGTCTTGCCAGCCCCGTTGGGACCAAGCAGCCCGATCACCTCGCCCTGCTCCACACGCAGTGAACAGCAATCGAGGGCGAGATTTGTGTTGAATCGTTTAATGACATCGTCTACTTGCAATACCATGACTGTATACCTCTGCATCCCAGTATAGGAACAGAGGCTGCTTGTGTGCAGTGACAATTGTCACTACGTTACTTTACCAGGACAATCGGTTCGATGGTGACTTCGGTTTTCATGGAGTTTGCGATCAAGCAGTACTTCTCGGCCTTTTCCAAGAGCTGTACTGTTTTCTCCATTTGGCTCTCATCATCGATGACAACCGTCGGCTTGATGTGGATTTTGGTCATCAGCATTCCCTTCTCCATCTTCTCAAGCGTACCCACCGCCTCGCTCTTGTAACTCTTGAAGGCAAGCTTCGCCTTTTCGGCGATGGAGAGGAAGGTGGTCATCAAGCACACTTCGGCGGCTGCCGTATAAAGGTGCTCGGGCGACCAGATACCCTCGTGGCCGCCTGGAAACTGAGGAGGGGTTGCCACCTCGATGGTTGGAAGGAAAGCAGAAGAGAGGGCCGCCCTCTTCTGCCTCGTCCACTCCACTGATGTACTATAGGTGTGCGTATCGCTCATTATCGGTATCTCCTTACTGCATAAGAAAGCCTCGACCACTCTACAGCGTTGCCGGCACCTCGGGCCAAATCTTTACGCCCTTGTCCAGCAACCACGTATGCTCCTTTCGATAATAGCGGGTGGTGGGAAGCCACTTGTCCCCGGGAAGGTGGGGGATCAACCAAATGTAGTACATCGCATAGCCGGCCGCCGCCACCTGTGAGTGGGTGGTGTCGGGGAAAATCAAGGAGGAATCGCCGTCATGGACGACGAAGGCCTCTTCGTTGAGGACCGAAATTCCGAAACCCTGTGAGGGGAAGAATCGGTAGTGGTAGATTTCCGGGTGGGGGTGGTCGTGCGGCGGGTAGCTCGACCAACGGCCGGGATGATTGATCACCTCTCCCATCACCATATTCGAGTAGGGAGCACTCTCCCCGTCGAAGACGGTACGCACGGTGCGGTTGCTCGCCTCGTTCAGTACTCCGGCCCCGAAAATCTCGGTCTTCACCTCGCCCTTGGCATAGAAGCGGACCGGGAATTCTTGTTCATTGATGCACCGCTCGACGGCCAGCTCACTATCCTCAAGCGCCTCAACCATAACAGGTATCTGCCTCGGGGCGTGCAGGACCACCGGAGGCTCATCGATGCAGCTTGCTCGCTCGCCTACCGCTTCCGCATCAAGCCAGGAGAAACGGACCTTCCCCTTGATCAGCATCCAAGCCCGCTCCAAATCCAAGGAGCAGGTTGTGCAATCCCCCTTGTTGAGCTTGAGGATGCCGAAATCCAAAAGCATAGGGCCATCGAGTGTCGTAATCGTTGTATATCCAGCCTCCAGCGGCTTTTCTTTGCGAATAATCATGAAAATTCCTCCCTTTCACCCTGTAGCATACGAAACATATACGGCTTTCGCAACCGCGGGATGTAGATTCACGTGGAAAACCAGAGAAGGCAAGCGTATACTAGGTGTAATGAAGCGTAAAAAACATCCCAAGCCCGGGCGCATGAAACCGTGGGTCCTGGTAGTGCTCTTGCTGCTCCTCAGTATTCTCCTGAGCCTGCCCTTTGTGCTGTGGCTGCTTACACCGACCAAGAACCTGGCGGTCACCGTCTACGATAAAAGTGTACCAACAACCAACGCTGAACAGCACCAAAACCTGGGATGGTTTCTCAGCCACTTCAAGTATCCCACCAAGGAGGGAGCACGTTTTCGCACCCGGTCGACGTATCTGGGTTACCATCCAGGAGAGGAAAACCCGATTCGAGACCTCTCGTCCTTGGATGAGAGAACCGACCTGCTCTATATTGCCGACACCTACGGGGTATATAAAAGCGGCGAGGGTTTCTCCCGAACGCTTATGGATGGGGAAAGCAACCTTATCTGGGGGGGAAGCAGCGCATCCGATGTCCAGGCGATCAGGGCTTTCCTTAATCGGGAATCAGCCAGTACCGTCGTCGCCGAATACAACACCTTTGCAACCCCTACACCTTCCTACGTACAGGCACAGCTGTACGAGGTGCTGGGAACCCGGTGGACCGGGTGGACCGGCATGTATGTCAACAACCTGTCCAAGACCGGTGAGACACCGCCTTGGATCCTCGACATCTACGGGGAGAACTGGGATTACACGGGAAGCGGTGTACTGCTGTACAACACCGACGATGAGATCGTGGTGCTGAGAGAGGGTATTGAACTTGGTCCCGGCCGGATGACCTTTTCATTCACCGAAAAGGGGGCTGCGGTCCTCGGACTATCAGGATCCATCGAGTACCGCCTGCTCTTTGACATCACCGAACCGCTTGGCGGCACCGAGGTGCTTGCAACCTACTCCCTCGATATCAGTGAGAAGGGGAAGCAGCTGCTCGAGCGCTTCGGACTTCCCTCCTCCTTCCCTGCAATCCAGCTCAAGCAAACGGCTAACCATCGATCATATTACCTCGGAGGCAATTGGGCGTACAGCAAACGGTCCTTGAAGCTGTTCAGACTCAAGGGTCTGGCTTCCCTGCTGCAAGCCACAGCCACCGGGGAACGCACCTTTTACTGGAAGTATTACATGCCCATGCTCGCCTCCATATTCGAGGAGGCACAAGAACGGAACGCTCAGGTCCTCCCTCCCCTGCAACGAGAAGTTGCAACCATCAAATCAAGCAGGATGATCAGCAGGACGAACGGGAGACAGCTTGAACTCTTCAGCAAAGGATCGTGGAAGCCTTATTTCGTCTACGGTATAAATCTCGGCATCGCGATGCCGGGCCGCTGGTTCACCGAATTCCCCCAGGACAAGAGCCTGTACTACCACTGGCTTGAGCAGATGGGAGAGCTGGGAGTGAACACCGTACGCATCTACACCCTGCTCGATCCCCAGTTTTACCAAGCCTTCAGCCTCTACAACCGCATCCATCCTGACCGGCCGATCTATCTCTTGCAGGAGGTCTGGCCTGAGGAGGAACCGCCGGGACACGACTACCTCGAGCCGGCCTATCAGAAGACCTTCGAAGAAGAGATCATCAACGTCGTCGACGCCATCCATGGCAAGGCCCGCATCCCCGAGCGAAGGGGAAGAGCCTATGGCGTCTATGACACCGACGTCTCTTCCTATGTCCTGGGATACCTGGTAGGACGCGAGCTGGAACCTCATGAAGTGGAACAGACGGACATCAACCACAGCGGCTACCGCTTTATCGGCCGATACATCAGAGCGACCGAACAAGCCACCCCCACCGAGAGCTGGCTCGCCCAAAGCTGCGACTACCTGCTCTCCTATGAGCAGCAGACCTATGGTTGGCAGCACCCCGTCTCAATCGTCAACTGGCCGACGCTGGACTACCTCACCCACGAGTCTGAACGGAATGAGGACGGAGAGAAGATCAGGGAGTACAACGACCGCACCACCGTGAACATCAACCACCTGGTGGTCGGAGAACTCAACCATGTCGGTCTGTTCGGTTCCTATCACATCTATCCCAACTACCCGGACTTCATGAACAATGAACCGGCCTTCAACGCCTACGAAGACGAGCAGGGTCGATTTCGCTACGGAGGCTATCTGCAGGCATTCATGGAGGGTCATACGAACTACCCGGCGGTGGTTGCAGAGTTCGGCATCGCCACCGGCATGGGCAATGCCCACTCCAGCCCCGACGGCTACCACCACGGAGGTCTTACCGAAGAGCAGCAGGCCCAAGGCATCATCCGCATGTTCGAGGCGATGAAGGACCAAGGATACAGCGGGGGCATCATTTTTGAATGGATGGACGAGTGGGCCAAGAAAACCTGGACCACCGAACCGTACATGGTCCCCTATGACCGGCAGATACTATGGCACAACGCCATCGACCCCGAGCAGAACTACGGCATCCTTGCCTATGAGGCGGTCAAGCCCAAGCGAAGCGGGGCTGCCGTTGTCGGGGACGGTTTGGTCCGGCAAATGGAAGTGCGTGCCGACGCCTCCTTCCTTCATGTAGACATCAGTCTCGCACGCCCGATCGACTTGGGAGCCGAACAGCTTTTGATCGGCATCGACACCCTCTACCGTGATCGTGGAGAACTCAAGCATGCCCCCCTTCTCGACCACCTTGCCCCTTCGGGCATGGAGTATGTTGTAGTGCTCGATTCCTTTGCAGGCTCCCGCCTGCTTGCCCTCAAGGAGGCGAACTACACCACCTACCACTTCAGCACCTCCGCCGACTTGAGAACTGACGGCCTCTTTGAGCCGATGAGCAAATTGATCAACAAGGAACGCAAACTCCTTGACGGGACGGTGATCCAGCCCAAGTACGAGGATGCCAGTCTTTTACGGTACGGCAGCCTGAAGGGAAACACCAACCATTGGAACATGGAGGGAACAGAGCTCTCGGTGCGCATCCCTTGGACGCGCATCAACGTCAGCGATGTTTCATCGGCACGAGTGCTCGACGATGAGAGGACCTACTGCAGCGACCCGCTTCGTGATCAACTGGCTACGACGGCAACCGAGGGGCTTGTGCTCAGCGTGGTTGTTGCCGATAGCGTCAAGCAAACCGTCCTGGATGCGCCTGAGGCGGCAACGCTTGTTCTACCTGGATGGAACCAACCGGTTTACCAACAGAGAATGAAGGCAAGCTATGACTTGCTCAAGGCGTATTTTGCCAAGGAGAGAGCAGATGATTGACCTTACCAAACCCGTAGAGGTTGCCCAAGGACTGTGGTGGGTGGGCTCACAAAGACCCCACAACAGACTGCAATGCAACCCCTATCTTTTCATTAAGGACGGACTGGGAATTCTCTTCGACCCCGGATCGGTCCTCGACGGCCAGGTCGTATTGGAGAAAACCACGAGCCTGCTCCCCCTCTCCAACCTGAAGGCCATCGTCTGCAGTCACCAAGACCCTGATTTGTGTGCCGCCATCCCGCTCTTTGAGAAAGCCGGATTCAAAGGAGACATCTGCTGTCATGCTCGTGCAGCGCTGTTGATTCAGTACTATGGCATCAAGAATCCATTCTACATGGTGAATCATCACTCCTTTTCCTACAGGCTGAGTGAAAACACCTCCATCGGCTTCATCTTCGCCCCCTATCTGCACTTCCCCGGAGCCATCATGAGCTACCTGCCCGAGCAGCAGGTCCTGATCAGCGGCGACTTGTTCGGCTCCATCACCGCCGATTGGAAGCTGTATGCCGACGAGAACTACCTCGACGGGATGAAGGCGTTCCACGAGGTATACATGCCCGGCCACGAGATTCTCGCTGCAGCTATGGAAAACCTGGAAAGCTACCCCATCCGCCTGATCTGTCCGCAGCATGGATCGATCATCGACAAGAATATTGAAGAGCATATCAACACGCTGAAGACCATGCCATGCGGACTGTTCATCCAATCCAAGCAGCCCAGGCTTCCCTTGGATGGAGGTGTTCGCGCCCTGCTCGACCAAGTGGTGTTGCGTCTGATAACCACATATGGGGAGCAGGAAGTCCGAAAAACCTTCGAAAAGTCTCCATTTACCTTGAATATCAGGAAGAGACAAATCGCTAAAACTACCATTCCCGGCGATAAAATGTGGGAGAGTTTCTTCTCCACTCTTGAGGAAAGACGGGGCGTCGCCTATCTCTCATCGATCTCTTCCTTCGTGGAACTGCTGGGAAAACAATACGGCTTGGGCATCCCGTCGGTGTTCTCCACCCTCATCGCCAGCTCCGAACGTCAGATCAAGGAGAAAACCGCCGAACTTAAGGAGCTGGAGGAGAAACTGCAGAATCTACAGGAAAGCATGTACCGCGATCCGGTGACCGGACTGTACAACAAGGAGTTCCATCAAGCCTTCATGCTCAAGGAGCTTGCCGGAGGCAGCCCGCTTGTTTCCGTGGTACTGGCCATTGACAACCTTGAACGCATCAATCTCGACCATGGCAGCACCGAAGGCGACCGGACCATGCGCATTCTCTCACAGGTAATATTGCAGAGTGTTGATCCGCATGTGCAGGTCTGTCGCATCACCGGTGGCATGTTCGCCCTTCTCTGTACCTTCCTGACAAAGGAGCAAGCCATCGAGCGCGCTGCAACCTTGGGCAATCGCATTGCCGGGGAGGACCGTTTCATCGTCCCCATCACGGTTTCGATGGGAATCGCCCACTCCGACGAAGTCGGCGAATCCAGTCGCAAAGATGTCTTGCAGATGGCCTCCGATATCAATGCCTTGGCGGCCTTCCGCTTGCGCCTTGCACGAAAGAAAGGAGCAGGAAGCATTGTCGCAGTCTCTACAAGCGAGGCCGGCAGTCGCTCGGCATTTGCCATCCTGCTTGTGGATGTGCCTTCCTTCTCCCGTGACCTTCTCAAGCAAACATTAGAGAAGGAGCGGTATCGGGTTCTGACGGCCGACAACGGGCTCGAAGCGAAAAAAATGCTGCTTGCGGGAGGGATTGATTTGGTCTTGTGCGAGCTGCTCGTCCCCAAGCTCGGCGCCCTGACCCTGCGCAAGGAGCTCTTGGGTAATCCAAGTACGGCAGGAATTCCCTTCCTGCTCATGTCGGCCAACAAGCAGGAGCAGACGGTCCGGAGGGCCTTTGACTTGGGCATCCAGCACTTCCTGGCCCGGCCTTTGGCCTTGTATGAGTTGACAGGCTTGGTCAACCTCATCGCTTCAAAGGAGGCCTGAGGTGTCCAGCAACTTTGCAATACTGTTGACAGACGCGGTGATGCTTCTCAATGTTCTCGTCTTTGCAGGCATCATCATCCTGCGCCTGGTGCGTGCAGACAGAAAACGAAGGCTCGACAAGGCCCAGGCTCTCTTTCTCTCCCAACTGGAGACTGAACAGCCGGATTTCTCGCATTTCAAAGCAAAAACCCTTCTCATGCTCTACGGCAGACTCAGCGACAGCCTCCTGCTGAAGAAGGCGTTCCATGAGCAGATTCTCGGTTTTCTCTCAACTTCGAAGGTTGTCAAAACGCTGACCAAACGGCTCTATTCACCCTTTTTCGTCAGGCGGATAGAGTCGGCTGTTCACCTTAAGCCGATGCTCACGCTTCCCTCCTACCGGACGTTGTTCCTTCAGGCACTGTCTGAAGAGAAAAGTCAGGTTGTTGTGCTCTACCTGTTCCAGGCTCTTGCCTGGGTGAAGGAGAAGCGCGCCATCACTCCCATGATCAGGCGCCTTGGCAGGGCGACTCCCTGGATGGCGGGCCGCTATCGCACCCTCTTGATCGGCTATGAATTCATGCTGCTCCCCTACTTGAAAAAACGCCTCTCCATCGACCGAACGTATCTCGGGCTTCTTATCTGCGAGTACGCCATAGCGTATCCTTCGGATGCGCTCAAACCCTACCTGCTCCGCCGGGCGCAGGAGAAGAACATCCAAGTGCGCAAGTGTGCACTGGAGGCATTGCGTCTGCACTTTCCCCATGCGTTGCTGGAGCCCGAATTCTTGGAAAGTCCCTTCCCAAGCACGATGCTGTATGTTATCCGCGCCTATGCGCGCATTGCCGATAAGCGCAATATTGCCGCCCTGCTGTCGTACAGCAAATACTCAAGAGCGCGTGATCAATTGGTGCAAAGCCTCTCGGAGATGGCCTACAAGGACCCATCCCTGCTCAAGGAGTATCTGTCGCGTTTTGAGAAAACACGCAGTAAAAGTGAGACAGAGGTGCTGGCCAAGGTGCTGGACAACCGTCTGACCTACATCCTGACCGCCTATCAAGGGGATTTGGATGAGCAATTGACGAACTTGATCACCAGCTTGATCGAGCAGCAGCACATCAGCGGCTTGGTGCAATTCCTCAATACCAATGCAGAAATCCACAAGCAGCAACAACTTATCTCCTTGGTCAGAAAGCTTGCAAAACGAAGCAAACACCTGAGGCTCCTGTTCTTTGCCTATCTTCACCCTGCCGTCTACAAGACACTGAAGATAGCCAAACCGGAAACAGGAAAACCCTCCATGCAGGTCCATCAGGAGAAACCTCAGCGGCTGACCCTGATTCTCCTGCTCATCCTCACCCTTGCCGTCTTCCCTTTGATCATTTTCCTCTCCGAACTGCCCAACCTCATCGACCTGAGTCTTGGTGAAGTCCTGTCCTTGTATGTGGTGCGCTTCAATTACCTGTTGGTCTACTATTCGGTCACAATCAACCTCATATACCTGACCATGCTGCTGATCTCCTATCGTGGGGCCGGAGTACAGAACAGGCTTTGGCGTGCGAAGGACAAGCGCATGCTCTTCACCAAGGGCCTGCTTCCGTCGGTGTCCATCATCGCCCCTGCCTACAATGAGGCGGCAAACATCATCGAAAGCACCAACAGCCTGCTTAACCAACAGTATCCCGATTTTGAGCTCATTGTCGTAAACGATGGGTCCAAGGATGAGACCCTGCAGACGCTGATCACCTACTTCAATCTGGAAAAACGGGACCAATTGGTTCCCAGGCGGCTGAGAACACGACCGATGCGAGGCATCTACAAGAACAAGAACATCCCCAACCTGGTGGTGGTGGACAAGGTCAACGGAGGCAAGGCCGACTCCTTGAACTTGGGACTGAACGTAGCGACCAAGCAGTTCTTCTGCGGCATCGACGCCGATTCGCTCTTGGAGCCCGACGCCCTGCTCAGGGCGGTCTCGGTCATGCTCGACAACAGTACCGAAACCATTGCCAGCGGCGGCAACATATGTCCGGTCAACGGCTGTGATGTCGAGCTGGGAAGCCTCGACTCGATCGGCCTGCCTTCCAAGTTCCTACCCAGGCTGCAAAGCCTCGAGTACATCCGCTCCTTCATGACCGGCAGGGTCGGTTGGGCGAGGTTGAATGTACTGTTGATCATCAGCGGTGCATTCGGCATTTTCCATCGCGACCGGACCATCGCCACCGGCGGATACCTTACCAAGAGCGGCAGGTTCCATAAGGATACAGTGGGAGAGGACATGGAACTCGTTGTACGGCTTTCACGGTACATGCGCGAACGCAAGCTGCCCTATCGGGTCCAATACGCCAGCAATGCCAACTGCTGGACCGAAGTTCCTGAGAAGTGGAAGGTGTTGCACCGCCAGCGCGACCGCTGGCACCGCGGCCTGATCGACATCCTGCTCTTTCACAGCACCATGATCGCCAATCCCCGCTATGGAAGACTGGGAATGGTTGGCATGCTCTACTATTTCCTCTTTGAGTTGCTCGGACCGTTTGTGGAAGCGCAAGGCCTGGTCTTTGTGTTTATCGGCGCCCTGATGGGCTTGCTCAATATCCCCATCGCCTTGGCGCTTTTCACCTCGACCATTCTTTTGGGGATTCTCGTCTCTTTGTCCGCCCTGCTTATCAGCGAGTTCGACCGCCCGCTCTATACCAAGAAGGATATGCTGCGTTTGGTGTGGATGGCGATCGTAGAGAATTTCGGGGTGCGTCAGGTCATCAGCCTGTGGCGGGTGAGCGCCTACTTCAGTGCGATGAGAAAGAATCGAGGGTGGGGAGCCCAGGTGAGAACCGGCTTTAAAGGGGCACAAACGAAAACGAAGTAAGAACCATGTGGGCGGGCCTCGCCGGTACGGCTCCTTGAAAGAGCCAGAGGTTGATGCGGAACCGCACCCGCCCCGGTGTCGGACTGCTTGGATGAGTCCAGCGCTCGATGAGCATGGCTTCACTCTCCTTGAGGTCGGGGTCGACCTTTCCATGGTAGGAGGAGAAGGAGACATCGTCCTTTGTCCAAACAATACGGTGAGTCGTAAGGTTGCCGTTCAGCTCTGGTTTGAAGACAAAAATGCGTGCTGGGTCGGTATAGGGCTGGACAACGTACTGGACTTTGGTGCCGTCACGCTCACCCCAAGCGGCAAACTCTATATCGATCTCCCGATTATACTCCTCAGGTGCTGTATCCCAGGTGAAAAAGCCTGCAACCACATGAGGATCGTATTGCGTAATATCAGTCTCAACGGTGAAGGTATAGGTACCGTAGCCCACCCGCTCACGGGTGAAAATCTCAGTTGCCCACCACTTTCCCTGATGTTCATTTATAGTCAGGTGCAGGCCCCAGTCATCCACCCACACCGCATCCTCGGTCCCCCGAAAATAGTTCGGGCCGGGGGCTGTCGGGGTGAGGCTGGTCTTCATCCTCCAATTCAGATTGCCGAACTCCAGCTCCCTCGGACCGGTCTTCAATACGGGAACCGCCTCTGCATACAGGGTGCAGGATAGCAAGCTTACCAATGCCAATAAAACCACTGAAGTTTTCATATCTACCTCCCGGTCAACGCAAGGACCTTTAGCACAAAAACATCGGTGCTGTAGTTCTCCACGTTCATCGCCCCGATGGCCCAGGCATTGATGCTCTTTGTCGGCACCACTTGGGCAACACTGGTTCTGATGGCTTGGTAGCCAAGGTCGTAGGCCTCGTTGATGAGTGTACCATCCCCCGCACCGCTGCCGAACGGCAGGGCCAGGACTGTCACCTTCTCTCCAATCTGCTCTTCGATGATCTGCTTGGATGTCTCAAGCTCATGTCGGACTTCCTGGGCATCCATCTCTCCCATCATCCGATGGGTGAGCGAGTGGGATTCAAAGAAGAAGAGCTTCTTGCCCGATGCCGTCCGGTACTCACTCATCTCACTGATCTGGTCCCAGCTCATGTAGCCGACCTCGCCGATGAAGTTGGGAACCAGGAAAATGGTCGCCTCCAGCTCATACTGGCGAAAGAGCGGGTAGACAATCGCATACAGGGAGAGGTCACCATCGTCGAAGGTGATGATCACTTGGTCGGTTTTCGCCTGCCAACCTTGTGTCAGGACGTTCTTGAAGTTGGTGATGGTGAAATTGCGTTTGAGAAACGCCAAATCGTGCTCAAAGTTGTAGAGGTCGCGGTTATAGACATTGCCCGTCCTGCCGAAAACGATGTTGTGATAGAGAACCACCAGAAGCTTGGGATCCTTCCTGAGGGGAACCTGGCTCTGGGTATCCAAGCCGGGAAGGGTTTGCACGGGAAGCAATCCCTGTTGGTGCGTGCTCCAGTACCGCACCGGGGGGGCCTCGGTCCTTTCAAGCGGAGCACTCTGCTGTTCGGGGAGCACTTCGGCAGACAAGTTGAACATGAGAAGGAAGAGTAGTGAAATCAGGATGAAGTGTTTCATACGGCAAAGGTCCTTAAACCGACAAAGAAGACGAACTGGACGATGACGATCAGGGTGGGGACCTTGTTGACGGCAGCCAGCTTCTGCCTGGCAAACACAAAGGCGAAGACAAAGGCGATGCAGAACCATGCGATATAGTTCTGTAGCGGGATATCCACGGCAGCCCACGTCCAATAGTCTAAGGCAATGGCCACCGGCTCCATCACATAGTCGAAGAGGACGGTCAAAGAAGCTGTGACCAAGGCTGCAGCCAGGGGGTTCGCAATCCTTGTACGTGCCACCTGCACAATGCCCAAAATGATGATGGTCCAGTTGATGCCGATCAGAAGCGGTACGCCGAGCAGCTTCAGTCCCAGCGTCGGTCCATAGGTGTAGGCACCGAAGACCAATGATGTCGCCACCCCGACAATTTCCAAGAACAGCGTTACGCCGAAGGTGACGGCCGCCCAAACAAGCAGGCCCTTATTACGCTCTTTCACCTCAAAGAAGAATCCCAAGACCGAAGTTGCGAAAATGGTATAGGGGGTGAAGGCCAGCATCATCGGCAGTGTTGCGCCTATGCTGTGCAGCACGATGCCGATGAGATAGAACGGGAGGAGCAGGAAAAGAATCAGCTTTTCTGTTTTGCTGAGAATCTGCATGGCAGGGCGACTCCTAGGGTGTGGGCTATGCCCTTTCTCAGGATCCTCGCCTTCGGCGGCTTGATCCGCTTCTTATAGACGATGAAAGGATCCTTGGCTATCTGCTGTGCGGTCCAGCAGTACATGTCCGCTGCGGTCATAATCGGGATGCGATACCGCCTGGGAATAAAACGATACCCTTTCTGTGCCTCTTTCTGCCAACGTTGATACCGTTTGAGCTCTTCCCTGATGAAAGCTGCAAACTGCTTCTCATGCGTTTGGGCGTAGGATTGTTCCAAGGAGGCAAGACCGCTTGATCCAAGAGGCAGGTAGCGCCTTCCGATTGCAAGATCCTCCTTGATGTCCCTGATGAAATTAATGTACTGCATTGCCCGTCCCAGCATTGCTGCATAGCCGAAGGCCTCTTCACTCAGGTCCATGATCCTGGCCATGTAGAGGCCGATGACCTCGGCTGAGCCGTAAATATAGGTGAGCACCTCGTCCAAGGTTTCACAGGTGGAGCTTGAAAGATCGTGTTCCATGGAGTCCAAAAACGCCTCGGTCCAGGCTGGGTCGAACTGCTTGCGTCTCTGAAGTTCCAAAAAGGCATCGATAATTACGTCACCGCTCGCTTTGCCTGACCTAAGAGCCTCTGTGTATGTCCTCCGAAAGGCGTGAAAAGCCGTCGGGTCGACCGGCTGGTCGTCCACCAGGTTGTCAGCCACTCTGACAAACCCGTACAATGCATAGACATCCCTGCGCACCGCAGGGGGAAAGAAACGGGAACTGAAGTAATAGGTCTTGCTCCCGCTTCTGAAAATTTGTTCATGTTTCTCAGCGACCATAGGTTTCTTGGATTTCCTTAGCAATCAATTCACTTGCAATGAGCACCATCGGGACTCCTACGCCCGGATGGGTATATTGGCCTGTATAGTACAGATTCGGTATCTGCTTGGCTTGGTGTCTGGGGCGGAACACCGCCGTTTGGAACAGCGTGTGACTCAGGCCCAAGGCCGTGCCCTTGTAGGCATGGTAGTCTTGGATGAAATCACGATGGGTGTACAGCCGCTTCACCAAAACATCCTTTCCCAAATCCTCACCGGTGACCTTCTTCACATGTTCAACCATTTTTGCAAAGTATGCCTCGCGCTGCTCGTCGGTATCAGCGAGTCCGGGAGCGACGGGAACAAGGAGAAAGACGTTCTCGCACCCCTGGGGTGCAGAGCTTGGGTCGGTTTTAGTTATGCAGCTGAGGTAGAAGCAGGGATCTTGGTCCGGCCATGCAGGCCGCTTGAAAATATCATCGAAATGACCGTTCCAATCCTTGGCGAAGTAAAGGTTGTGATGCTCAAGACCCTTGAGTTCACGACCGATGCCAAGGTAGGCGATGAACATGGATGGTGCCACCACCCGCTTCTCCCAATACGTGTCGGAGTAGGTTCTTTCCTCTTTCTTGATCAATGAAGTTTCTGTGTGGTGGTAGTCAGCCGAACTGACAATGACATCGGCTGCAAAGTAGCCTTTGTTCGTTTGTACCCCGACGGCTTTCCCATCCTTGGTGACAATATTGGTCACCTCGGTATCGGTGAGCAGCTTTACTCCGAGTTCCTTGCAAAGGTTGGCAAACCCCTCGGCCGCCCCGGCCATGCCTTTCTCGGGGAAGAACACACCGAGCTTGAGGTCGACATGGCTCATGATCGAGTAGATGGCGGGAGCCTGGGAGGGATTGGTACCCAAGAACACCATGGCATACTCGAGGATCTGCTTGGCCCTGCGGTCCTGCACATAGCCTGAGACGAAGGAGTCGAGCTTGCCGAGGACACCAAGTTTCAGGCCTTCGGTCATCAGGCGTCGGTTGAAGAACTGACCTATATGCTTGTAGTCGCGATAGAGGAAATCCTCCATCGCAACCTCATACTTGTAGGTCGACTGCTCCATGTAGGCTTTCAAGGCCTCACCGCCACCCTTTTCAAAGGATTCGAAAAGTTCGATGTTCTTGTCGAAATCCGGGGTAAGCTCAACATCTCCCTGTTCACCGAAAAACACCTTGTAGTAGGGGTCCAGCGGCTTGAGTTTGAAGTACGATTCCCGCTTTTTCCCAAAGAGCGAGAAGTAGCGTTCGAACACCTCGGGCATGAGATACCATGACGGGCCCATGTCGAAGGTGAACCCGTCCTTATGCCAATAACGGGCACGGCCACCGAGCAACTCGTTCTTCTCAATCACCGTAACGGTGCATCCATCCCGTGCAAGCAAGGCTGCAGCGCTCAGGCCGCCGAAGCCTCCGCCAATGACTATCGCTTGTTTTCCCATAGGCAAATCCTATGGTGTTTACCAAGGAAAATCAAGGAAATAGCGCACCGCTATACTTAAAAAGAATCATTCCGAATAAGAAGCATCGA
>Ga0228535_1001209_pt1 | contig 45285 bp, 37 predicted proteins | sample SJ1metagenome_FD_168457 | JGI IMG/M metagenome (GOLD analysis project Ga0228535, IMG submission 168457) | Enriched culture of PCE-dechlorinating microbial communities from Ithaca, New York, USA - SJ1 | ecosystem: Engineered > Modeled > Simulated communities (microbial... > Unclassified | place... | reverse complement strand
CATACTTCATCGCTGCCTGTCAATGCCTTTTTTTCGCAGCCCCAACTTTTTTCTACCACCCCAGAAAAAACCCCAACACGCCTCCCGAGGAGCAGTGGTTATAACAAAGCCCTCTGGGAATTGTCAATAGTTTTTGAAGCTTTTTTATCAAGTCACCTAACTATACGATATTACGTAAGATTTTTTATCAATTGATCGTTATCCTGGCGAATCTCCGCTTTCCAACCTGAATGACGTAGCTGGAGCCGGATGCAAGCTCATGGTTTTCATCCGCGATTTTCACCGAATCCACCTTGACGCCGCCCTGGAGGATGGAACGTCGCCCCTCGCTGTTTGACTTTACCAGCCCGGCTTCGGAAAGGACCTTACACAGAAGCATTTTCCCACTTTCGGCGGAAAGTACAAGGTCTTCCATTTCCTCGGGGATCTGGTTGTCACGAAACCTTTTGATGAAGTTCTCTTCAGCCGCTGTTGCGGCCACGGCACCGTGATAGCGCACAACCAGTTCGCGCCCCAGCGCCTTTTTTGCCTCCATGGGATGGACCGATCCGCTCTTCATGCCTTCCTTGAGATTCTGAAGCTCCTGGAGCGTGGTATCGCTCAGCAGTTCGTAATAGCGCAGCATCAGATCATCGGAGATAGACATGATCTTTCCGAAGATCTCGTCGGGCGGCTCGTTGATGCCGATGTAGTTCCCGAGAGACTTGGACATCTTGTTGACGCCGTCAAGACCTTCGAGCAGGGGCATGGTTATGACGATCTGCGGGGTCTGCCCCCATTCCCGCTGCAGTTCACGACCGACCAGGAGATTGAACTTCTGGTCGGTGCCGCCAAGCTCCACATCGGCCTTCAGGGCAACGGAATCATATCCCTGAATCAGAGGATACAGGAATTCATGTATGCTTATCGGCATCTGGTTGGAAAACCGGTTATGAAAGTCCTCCCGCTCCAGCATTCTGGCAACGGTATATTTCGCCGCAAGACCGATCAGGTCGGTGGCCTTCAGGGGTGAAAGCCATTCGGAGTTGAACACCACTCTGGTTTTCTCCGGATCCAACACCTTGAAAACCTGCTCCTTGTAGGTTTCGGCGTTTCTCAGCACATCCTCGCGGGTCAGCACCTTCCGGGTCTCGCTCTTGCCGGTCGGGTCGCCAATCATTCCGGTGAAATCCCCGATGAGGAAGAACACCTCATGACCGAGCTGTTGAAACTGCCGCAGCTTATGCAACAGAACGGTGTGTCCCAGGTGAAGGTCCGGAGCCGTAGGGTCGAAGCCGGCCTTTACCCTCAGCGGAACCCCGGTCTTTTCAGATTTTTCCAGTTTTTCCAGCAGCTCTTTTTCCAGCAGGATCTCAACCGCTCCCCGCTTCAGAACCTCCATCTGCTCAGCAACCGACATGGTACGCACACTCCCTCAGCGACAAGCTACCGCAATACGCTCGATCCCCAGGGCCTTTCCCGTAATTTCATCTATCTCAAGCACAACGGCATTCAATCGGATATCCTTTTTTGCCACTTCGAACCTGACTGGAAGCTGCGTCAGGAATTTTTCAACCGCGAGCTCTTTCCTGATACCGATTACGGAGTCGAAGCTCCCGGTCATACCCACATCGGTAATGAACGCGGTACCTCCCGGCAGCACCCTCTCATCGGCGGTCTGAACATGGGTATGGGTACCAAGCACGGCGCTCACCCTGCCGTCCAGGTACCATCCGAGCGCCTGCTTTTCCGAGGTTGCCTCCGCATGGAAATCGACAACCACGATGGGCGTCGTCTCCCTCAGCACGGCAATCTCCCGATCCGCGACCCGGAACGGACAATCCAGCGCATTCATGAACACCCGACCCTCAAGGTTGAGCACTCCGACCCGCGCACCCAGAGGAGTCCGGACGATGGCGCTCCCTCTCCCGACGGTTTCCTCGGGATAATTGGCCGGCCGGATCAGCCTCTCCTCACGCCGGATGAAATCCATCGATTCCTTCTTGTCCCAGATATGGTTCCCGCTGGTCAACAGGTGAACCCCGCACTCGTAGAGTTCGCGGGCGGTCTCCTCGGTCAGACCGAAACCGCCGGCGGCATTCTCGCCGTTGGCAATCACGAGATCGACACCATGGCGGTCAACAATACGGTGAAGCTCCTGCGAAAGCGCCTGCCTTCCCGGCTTCCCGACGATATCGGCTATGAACAGAACCTTAACGGGCATACTCGACCGCTCTGGTTTCCCTGATGACATTGACCTTGATCTGTCCGGGGTAGGTCATCTCCGCTTCGATCTTCTTGGCGATGTCCTTGGCAAGGACCACGGCCCGCTCATCGTTGACCTCTTCGCTGGCCACCATGACCCTGATCTCCCTGCCAGCCTGGATGGCAAAAGAAGTGGTCACTCCCTTGAACGCGGTGGCGATTTTCTCCAGGTCTTCCAGCCGTTTTACATAGGTTTCCATCATTTCGCGACGGGCGCCCGGACGCGCCCCCGAGAGGGCGTCGGCGGCCTGTACCAGGACCGCCAGAACCGTGGCCGGCTTTTCGTCCTCATGGTGGGCCATGATGGCATGCACTATCTTGGGAGATTCCCCGTATTTCCTGGCCAGGTCGGCTCCGATGACCGCATGGGAACCCTCGACCTCGTGGTCGACCGCCTTGCCGAGGTCGTGCAGGAGCCCCGCGCGCTTGGCCTGCTTGACGTTGACGCCGAGCTCTTCCGCCATGATACCGCACAGGAACGCGACCTCAAGGGAATGCTGGTAGATGTTCTGGCTGTATGAGGTCCGGTAGCGGAGCCGGCCAATGAGTTTCAGGATTTCCGGATGTATCCCGTAGACTCCCAGGTCGAAGGCAGCCTGCTCTCCTGCTTCCTTGATGGCCAAATCGACCTCTTCGGTCGACTTTGCCACCACCTCTTCGATACGACCGGGATGAATACGGCCGTCGGTGATGAGCTTTTCCAGGGACAGCTTGGCTATCTCCCGGCGGATCGGGTTGAAGCCGGAGAGAATGACCGCTTCAGGCGTATCGTCGATAATGAGGTCTATGCCCGTGGCCGCCTCAAGTGCCCGGATATTGCGCCCCTCGCGGCCGATGATGCGACCCTTCATCTCATCGGATGGCAAGGCAACCACGGACACGGTCTTCTCCGCCACATACTCGCCGGCATACCGTTGGATGGCGAGGGACAGGATCTCCTTGGACTTTTTGTCGGCGGTCTCCCTCGCCTCTTCCTCGATGGCCTTGATCCGCTTTGCCGCATCAAGCTTGGCTTCATTTTCCAGGGCCTCCATGAGGATCCTTTTCGCCTCTTCGGAGGTCATGCCCGAGATACGCTCCAGGTTGGCGCGCGCTTCTTCAATGAGCTGGCCTAGTTTCTCCTCCTTCTGGCCAAGGGACTGTTCCTTGGAATTCAGGTTCTGTTCCTTTTTGAAGAGTTCCGCGTCGCGCTGGTCGAAAAGGAGCACCTTCTTGTCCAGGTTCTCCTCTTTCTGCTGGATTCTTCTTTCAAGGGCCTGCAGGTCCCGGCGCTTGTCCTTCGACTCCCGCTCGAACTCGGCCTTGGCCTGGTAGACCGCATCCTTGGCCTGCAGTGAAGCCTCTTTCAGGATAGTGTCCGCCTGGCGTCGCGCGTCCTCCAGCACCCTTGCGGCAGCATCCTCGGCCTTTGTCACCATCGATTCGGAGAGCCTTTTACGAAGGAGGTTCCCGACAACAAAACCTATGCCCGCGACAAGCAACAACAATATGACATATTTCAATTCCACGTTGAATTACCTCCCTTTTTATGAATAATCTTACCCGCCGGGTTCGTCGGCACCACACGAAAAGGAGAGTCAGGTGCCGGAGCCGGGAACTTCCCGTCAGGTATCGCATTCAGTTCGTTCGAGGGCGAACCACCCTTTTTTCCGTGATGATCAGGTCCATCTTCACATCGTGAGGTTCGCCGACAATCTCGTCAACCAGTTGGAAATCGTAGCACATCCCCACGAGTCTCCCTTCCCCTTCCATGCGATGCAGGGTCTTGTCATAGAAACCCTTCCCATAACCTATCCGCTCACCCTTGAGATCAAAGGCGATCCCGGGAAGGACAAAGACATCGACTTCGTCAGGCGGAAAAACCCGGCAGTCGGTGCAGGGTTCCAGTATCCCGAAGACGCCGCTTTTCATGGAGGAGTCGGCCTTTACCTGGCGAAAAACGAGCCGGTGCTCCACCACGGCCGGAAAGGCGACTTTTTTCCCGGACTCAAGCGCCGTTTGGACAATGAGGCCGGTATCGACTTCATGGTGAATCGATGCATAGACCGCGACACTCCACGCCTGCCGGTACTCCTCGGTCTCCAGAAAAGCCTGCTGGATGATACGGCTTGCCGAACGGAACTCCTCTTCGGAAAGAGACCTGCGGCGTGCAAGCATGGTCCGCCTGAGACTTCGTTTCGGCATCTGCCCGACTCCCTGATGATAAAAATATGCACGAGTGTGGAAAGGACCTTGGGTCCTCAGTCGAAAGGATCTCTGGGAGAGAAAGGGATGGATGAAGCGTGGAAAGCCAATGAAGTTACGGCCGCTCCGCAGCAGGATCTTGTGGGGGAAGAGCTATGTACGGCTACTCTGAACCTTTCAAGAGGACATGGTGAGAGGGTAACTTATCAGCAAAGCGGAGCATAATCTCGCCGTGGAGCGAGCCCGGCTCCGGAGTAGGTGACAATCTTCCAACCCGCATCCGGATCATTCAATCTATCTCAATATATTTGAATAAATCTCCCTGAAGAGACCTTTACCTATACCGTCTTCACGGTTTCGTCTATCTTCCGCACCAGGCGAGAGACCCTTTCGCTGACGGCGCTGTTCAAACTGTTGTACTCCCGGGCGTGCTGCAGACAGGTTTCCGCAATATTCAGCAGCGCCATGATGGCGATGACCTGCGGATCCGCAGTCTTCATGGATGCCTGCAGGTCGCTGACAGCGCTGTTGACAAATGCTTCAATCTCGCGAACCTGCTCGGGCGCAGCCGTTGTCCTGACCTGAACTTCCCTTCCCAACACCTTGACACGGTGCAAAGAATTCACGGGCGTCAGATCCCTTCCATCTTTTTCAGGATGGCGTCAATGCGTGACTTGAAACCTTCCCGCTCCCTGGTGAGCCGCTGGTTCTCCTCCCTGAGGAGCGCGTTCTCCTCTCTCAGGGAAGCGTATTCCAGCAAAAGACTCTCGACCCGATGCTCCAGCGTATCAAAAAGTTCCATATCCATAAAACATCCTTAATGTAGGTCGAATAGTAGTGGATAACAGCGCAAAAGTCAAGGTAATTATTAGAAAAGTGCCTGTACGAACTCTTCCGGATCAAATGTTCTCAGGTCTTCCACGCCCTCGCCGACTCCGATATACCGGACCGGTATCCCGAACTCGCTGCTGATGGCCACCACGATTCCACCCTTGGCGGTTCCGTCCAGCTTGGTGAGGGCGATGCCGGTAACGTCTGCGGCCTCCTTAAAGAGCTTTGTCTGCGATACGGCGTTCTGGCCGGTGGCCGCATCGAGCACCAGCAGGGTCTCATGGGGAGCGCCAGGAACTTCGCGCCCCATGACGCGCCGTACCTTCTTGAGCTCCTCCATCAGATTCACCTTGGTGTGCAACCGGCCCGCGGTATCCACGATCAGGACATCGGCCCCGCGGGCTACGGCAGCCTTACAGCCGTCGAACACCACCGCGGCCGGATCCGCTCCCTGCTTGTGACGAACCACCTCTACGCCGGTCCGTTGCCCCCAGATCTCCAGTTGTTCCACCGCCGCGGCCCTGAAGGTGTCTCCGGCCACCAGAAGCACCTTTCTCCCTTCCGCGCTGAACTTGCTGGCGAGCTTGCCGATGGTGGTGGTCTTGCCCGCGCCGTTCACCCCAATCACCATGATGACGAATGGTTTGGCCGCACCCGTATCCAGCGGGGCGGCGCTCCGTACCAGCCTGACCAGCATCTCCTCCCTGAGGGCCGCCTTCAGGGCATCGCCGTCCTGCAGCTCGTTCCTGCTCAGGCGCTGCTCCAGGGACCTGACCAGCTCCACGGTGGTGGCGACCCCGATATCGGCCGCGATCAGGATCTCCTCCAGCTCTTCCAGTGTCTCGGCGTCGATCTTCTTTTTACCGAGCAGCAGGGTGTCGATGCGTCCGACCAAGCCTTCATGGGTCTTGCGCAGCCCCTGCTTGAGCCGTTCGAAAAAACCGGGCCGTGTTTCCGCCTGCTCCTGAACCGCCCCGGTGTCCGTGGGGGAACCGATGTCGCCGCCGGTGATCCTGTCGACGAAACTCCTGAAAAACCCTTTCTTTTCTTCCGACATCTAATAGATCTCCTTTTCCAGCAGCCCGACCGAACAGCGCGTCCGGACCACGGCCCTTCCGACCAGCGCGTTTCTCTCCAGAACCATGACAAGGGTGTAATCGTTTCCGACCGCCCCGAGAACCAAGTGCTGAAGGTCTGTGCTGATGACCGTTTCCCGGACGGTCTGGGACGGTATCCTGTCCCGCACCTCCCGCACCCGGTTGAGAATGATGTTCTGGTGGGCGCCCAGGATCTTGAGATCGTAGTCATTGTCAGACACGGAATAATATTCTACCGCCTCTCCCTCCCAGTCGGTCAGGATCGCGCCGGTAGCGCCCGGGACGGATTGGACCAGATCCTTCAGTATTGTCTTGAAAGGCACGCGCTCTCCTTACTGCAGCTTTACTGATACCAGCTTGGACACCCCCGGCTCCTCCATGGTAACGCCGTACAGGCAGTCGGCATGGGACATGGTTGCCTTGTTGTGGGTGATGATGATGAATTGGGAAAAGGAGCTCATCTCCCTGACCATCTCGTTGAACCTGCCGATGTTGGCCTCGTCCAGCGGCGCGTCCACCTCGTCCAGCAGACAGAAGGGCGCCGGTTTGATGAGGAAGATGGCGAACATGAGGGCAACCGCCGTCAAGGCCTTTTCTCCACCGGACAGGAGGTTCACGTTCTGCAGCTTCTTGCCGGGCGGCTGGATGACGATGTCGATGCCCGTCTCCAGCAGGTCCTCCTCGTTGGTCAGCTTCAGCTCGGCCCGTCCCCCGCAGAACAGGCGGGGAAAGACCTCCCGGAACTTCTCGTTCACCTGGTTGAAGGTGTCGAGAAACCTCTTGCGCGTGGTCCGGTTGATCCTCTGGATGGCCTGCTGCAGGCCGTGGAGCGACTCCTCCAGGTCCGCCTTCTGTCCCGACAGGAACTCGAAACGCCCCTCGAGTTCCCGGAACTCCTCGATGGCCGTGAGGTTGACCTCGCCTATCCCCTCGATGAGGCCGATCAATTCCTTCTGGCGGGCGCGGGCCTCCTGTTCATTGCAGCCGTTGTCGGCATAGCGGGGTACCAGGTCGGAAACGGTCACGCGGTACTTGTCCGCAACCGTCTCTTCGACGTTCCGCAGCCGCAGTTCCAGCTCGGTCAGCTTCAGGTTGCGTTCGCCGAGCCCCTGCGCCAGCGCCTCGGCCTCACTCCTCAGCTCCTTAAGGGCGGCTTCCCGCTCCCGCACCAGTCCGGCCTCTGCTTCATACCGGGCACGGATGGCGGAGGCAGACGCCTCCATCCGCTCCTGTCTCTCCAGCAGCGCCTTCAGTTCCAGCTCGCCGGCGGCAATGGTTTGGGTTATCCCTTCCCGCTCCAGGGAACCGCTCTCCAGTTCCTTCTCCAACTGCGCATGCCTGCCCCGCAGGTCCAGGACGCTCTCCTCGACCCGTTTCACGGCCCTGATGCCCGACTCCCGTTTCTCGCGCAGGGCCGCGGAGCCGACCTTGAGGGCGGTGACCTTTTCCCGGGCCGCCGCGATCTCCCGCCGCATCTCTTCCATGGAGCCCTGCAGCTCCTTCAGCTCGCGTTCCGCCAGTTCCTTGCCGCTCTCGCGGCTGCTCCGCTCCCGGGCCACGTGCTCCAGTTCCCGTTCGAGGGACTCGCGCTCCTCCGCCAGCTGCTCGTCCTCCAGCGCCTTCACGGCCAACCGTTCCCCGATCCGCTGCGACTCTTCCCGGGCGCGCAGCAGGTCCTTGTCCGAATTGACCAGCTGGAGCTCGGTACGATGGAACTCCTGGCGCAGGTTTTTCAGGGAATCCCCGGCGGCTCGGGCCTCGCCCCGCAGCCGTTCCCGCTCTGCCTCCAGCTCCGCCACCCGGGCGGTAACGGCCGCCACCTCAGCGGTCAACTCCTTTATCTGGCGCTTCTTGTGTATCAGCCCCTGCTGCGCGGCCTCCATGGAACCGCCGTGGAGGATCCCACCGTCCGTCACCAGCTCCCCATCCCTGGTGACGAAGGTCAGTCCGGGAAACCTTGCGGCCAGGCCAAGAGCGGCATCGAGGGTCTCCGCCAGGAAGGTCCGGGCAAGGAGCGCCTCTGCCAGTGCGCGCTTCTCCTCGTTGACCGCTATCAGATCCGTGAGCCGCCGTGCCCCCTGGGGTGTTTCCCGGTTCACCGACAATCTCAGGGTTCCCGGGATCAGTCCGCACCTGCCGCCGGTGGTCTCGCGCAGAAAGGCAACCGCCTCCCTCGCATCCGTCTCTCCGCCGCAGATCACGTACTGCAGCCTCTCGGCCAGTGCCGCCTCCAGCGCCACCTCGTATTCCTCTGCCACCTCGATGATGTCGGCGACGACCCCTCCCAGGCGGCCCTTGAACGGCTCGGCCAGACAGAGCGAACGTACCCCCCTGCCGTAGCCGGCGAACTGGGCCTCAAGTTCCTGCAGCGAATGGAGCCGGGAAGACTGCTTGTTCAGTCGGTCACGCTCCGCATGGAAGACGTGTTCCACCCCGTCCAGGTCCGCCCTGAAATCCGCCTCACGCCGCCTGAGCTCCGCCAACTCTCTCTCCAGTTCCTCCTTGCGTTCCGTCAACGACCGGTGGGCAGCCTCAAGCTCGGCCACCCTCCCGGTGGCGGACGACAGCTTCTCATGGAGCCCGATGCCTTCCCTGCGGCTCCGGTCAAGCTGCTCCCGCACCGCTTCCAGCCTCTTGGCCGCGGCAGCGTGCTGGTTGTTGAACTGGGATATCTCGGAAAGTATCCCGAACAGCTCACGCCGGCGCTCCTCCAGACTGCGGGACACGACCTTCTCCTCTTCTGACAGCCTGGCCAGGGTGTCCTCGGCCAGCGACAGCCCCTCCTCTTCCTCGGCAAGGGAGACAGCCATGGCCGCGCCCTGCTCCTGAAGCTTGAGCCGTTCGGCCTCGGCCTCCCGCATCCGACCGCCCACGTCCGCCAGCTCCCGGGAGAACCGCGCCAGCCGCTCTTCCAGGCCGGCGAGCTCCTTCCGTTGAAAACCGAGCCGGTTGTCGCACGCCGCCACCTCGCTCCGGAGCCGGTAGGTTTCCTCCTGCGCCTGGTTCAGTTTCTGCTCTTCCTCCAGCAGGACAATCCTTTTTTCATCAAGGGCAAGGGAACAGCTCTCGACTTCACGGCCATTGTCGGCCGAGCGTTCCCGGAACCGCGACACCTCCTGCTCCGCGGCCTGTTTCTCCCGGGTCAGGTCGAGAAACGCCCTGGTGGCGAACAGCAGCTCGATCTCCTTCAGCTCCTCACGGTACTCCCCGAATTTCTCGGCCTTTTTGGCCTGACGCTGGAGCGAGTTCATCTGTCTGCGCAGCTCGGCCACGATATCGCCGATGCGGAGCAGGTTCTGCCGGGTGGCGTCTATCTTCTTCAGGGCCACCTGCTTGCGGGCCTTGAACTTGGTGACCCCGGCGGCCTCCTCGATGATGAAGCGCCGCTCCTCCGGCTTGGCACTGAGGATCATGCCGATCTTTCCCTGCTCGATGATGGAGTAGGCCTTGGCGCCGGCGCCCGTGTCCATGAACAGCTCGGCGATGTCCATGAGGCGGCAGTGGGCGCCGTTCAGCAGGTACTCGCTCTCGCCGTCCCGGTAGAGGCGACGGGTGACCTGGATCTCGCTGAAATTGAGGTACTTGGCAGGGATGCGGCCGTCCTCGGTGGAGAAAAAGAGCGACACCTCGGTCATCCCCAGCGGCTTGCGCCCCTCGCTGCCGCCGAAGATGGTGTCCTCCATGCTCTTGCCCCGCAGGGTCTTGGCGGACTGCTCGCCCATGACCCAGCGGATGGCGTCGACGATGTTCGACTTGCCGCAGCCGTTGGGCCCCACCACCGCGGTTATCCCCTTCTGGAAATCGAGGCAGACCTTGTCGGCGAAGGATTTGAATCCGTGTATTTGCAGACGGCTGATTATCATGGGCGAGGTAATAGTAGCAAGGGGGGCTTTTCTTGTAAAGGCAATAGATAGGGGAAGAAAATCGGTCGGATTGGGTTGAAATTGTTCAACAAATTCTATCAATTACTGCATAGACGGATGGCGTCTCGACCGCTTCTCAGGCAACGGGGCAAGGGCTCGGTTCATTCTCCCCCGGTGCCCAGCGCCTTCCCATATTCCGCGACCAGCCGCTCCCGGTCGCCGCTGTCGATGATGTCCCACGGCAGGGGCTCATGGAGCGGGATGGTCCGGTGGACCAGCCACTCTGTATCGATGGACAGCTCCCTGGCGGCCCGCTTCCAGCCTCCGGTCTCGCGGGCCTTGACCAGCAACGGCGCCAGCCCGCGACCACCGCGGGAGAGAAGCGCCTGCAGGTATGCCTCCCGCAGGCTTTCCAGGCGGATCTCCACGTTGGACAGACCGCCCGCAAACCGGCGCAGAAAGGCGTATTTCCGTTCCAGGGACGACAGATCCTCCATACCGCACCACTGGAGCGGGGTAAAGGGCTTGGGGACAAAGGGATTCACCGACAGGAGCACCGAGCCGAGCCGGCGGTTCTTTCTGGCCGCCGCGATGACCCGCTCGCGGATCTTTTCTATCAGGCCCGTCATCTCCGCGAGGTCATCGTCGGTCTCGGTGGGGAGACCGAGAATGAAATAGAGCTTCAGGTTCAGGATATCCCGGCCGATGAGGGTGTCGCAGGCGGCCAGGATCTGCTCCTCGGTTATCCCCTTCCTGATGAGGTCCCGGAGCCTTTGGGAGCCCCCTTCCGGAGCCAGGGCGATGGTCTTGTGTCCGCTTGCGCAGAGGAGGTCCAGGAGGTCTCGGTCCAGGGCATCGATGCGGAGAGAGGAGACCGACGCCTTCCCCCCCATGCCGGAAATGAAACGGCTCAGCTCGCCTATCTCACGGAAATCGGAGACTGCCGCCCCCACCAGCCCCAGCCTCCCCTTCTCCTCCAGACCCCGTGCCGCCTGCTCCTTCAGCAGTTCCAGGGGCCGCTGCCGATAGGGATGGTAGATGAATCCGGCCGCGCAGAACCGGCACCCCCGGGGGCACCCCCGCGACAGCTCGATCAGGAACATGTCGGAGAACTCGGCACCCGGGGCGGAGATGACGGTAGTGACCGGCGAGCGGGCCAGCTCCGGTTCGAAGACCCGCTTCACTTTCGGCGGCGCCCCATGGAGCGGGGTGAATGAGGCGGTGCCGGGCATGACCTCATAAAGGGAGGGGACGTAAATGCCGGGAAGGTGGGCCGCCTTCTCCAGCAGCGCCTCCCGGCCGGCGTCCTGTTCCGCCAGAAGCAGCTCAAGAAGAGGAGGAAGCACGACCTCTCCCTCACCGAGGCACACCAGGTCCAGGAGGTCGGCGACCGGCTCGGGGTTGAGGAACAGCGCCGCGCCCCCGGCGATTACCAGGGGGAACCGCCCCCCCCGTTCGGACGAAAACGGCGGGACAGCGGCCAGGTGCAATATTTTCGGGATGTTCAGGTAGTCGTTCTCGAAGGAGACCGAGAAGGCGATGACGTCGAATTCATACAGGGGACACTGGGATTCGAGGGAGAGGAGACGGCCGCCCGACTTCTCATACTCCCTCAACTCCGCGGCATCGGGGAGAAAGGCGCGCTCGCAGACCACATCCGGAAGGCCGTTGCACAGGGAGTAGACCGTCTGGAACCCCAGGTTTCCCATGGCCGTGGGGTAGTGGTTGGGATAGGCCAGACAGACGGTCAGCTTGCCGCCCCAGTCCTTGATGACGTGCCCCTCCTCAGCGGCCAGGAGTTTGCGGTATTTTTCCTTTATTTTCCAGGACATGGAATCAAAGTAGCATGAACGGGAAGGGTTGGAAAGGGAAAAGCTTCCGTCAATCTTACACCCTGTTCAACTGGACACCATGCCGCTGGAGAACAAACTTTATCTCCTATCTTTCAGGGACTGGACCTTCTTGTTTTGGTAGTGGTAACGCTGGAGGAATAACGGTTATCGGTTTTTCCGGGACGGTATACTTATTCCTTTTCTACTCTTCTCAAATCCCTTCGTATACTTTCAAGGCACTGCCAGCGAAGAGCGTCGAGTTCCTTATCCTGCGTCGGATCATGCATGTAGACAAGAGCCTTTTCAGCATCCCTGAGAAATTTCTCCTCCGTTGCAAGGTCTACGGTGTCTTCGTAGTATGGGTCTCTGCAAATCCAGTCAATATTAAAATCAGTCGGCTGGGCTCTGAATTCTTGTGTTTTCAATAGTGAAAGCACGCTGATGGGATTTTTGGGCAAAGCCAGAGAAAGCGCGAAAAACAATTCCTCCGTCACCCCTGCGTCACTCTCGGCCATCAACAGCTTCGCGACTTCCAGCCATTCCTTTTTTCCGCTGGAGATGGAATTCACCAGCCGCTCCGACTTTTGGTAGTCTTCGGTCACCCAGTATTCGGCAATGACGCTCTTTGCACCCTTATGCTTAATCTCCCGAAGAATCTGACCGGAATCAAGTTCCTCGGATTGAACATTACTGGCAAGCATCAGGAATGAGGCGATCATGCTAGTAAATACAATTTTGAGCATAGCTATCTCCTTAGATCACTTGCAAATCGATATCACCGCTTTCAGCAATTTTCTTCCGAATTTCAAAGGGTAAAATTATACACCCGGTTGAAGCTCCACCGGGAATTGTCCTGCTGTCCCCGTGAATGCGAAATAACGTCCGTCCATGCGCGTCATGACCGACAGGAGCCAAATTCATGGTATAAGGTCCCGTGCTGGCACTTTTGCGTGCATGGCCGATCCTGTACCAACCCCTGGGAATCGGCCCCTGGTTCCGAACATGCTCAAAGTCGGCCTTGTTGCAATAGCCGCCGTACCCGGAATACCCTTTCCCCATATATTCTACGTTATGAACGATGTCACCGGTTCTTTGAAAATACACCCATGCCATGCGCATTCTCTCCCCATGTTTTCTCTTTGCCGTCCCGGATGCACTACCTCGGCACGGCCCATGAATCTTCGGCCTCAATGCCGTTCGGTTCCCATGTCCACCTGATCTTCTTGTAAGCGAAGGACACGATTTCCATATGCCGGTACGGTTCGTTTTCCGCAACCAAAGTATTCGGCATGTAAGGTTTGAGGCTAACGACAATGGCGTCTTCCAGTTTATGAGTGAAATAATGATCTTCGGTCCCCAGCTTGGTGATCCTGTACCATTTGATCGTAACCTCCTTCATATGCTCCACGGTACAGAGAGCCTGGTAGAGCTTTGGCGAGCTCTTGTCGTACTCCTTGATGACGTCGAGCGGTCCATGGACGCGCTTGCCCGTGGACAGCCCGTCGGTCGGACTGCTCGGAATGCTGACGTCATGATGCATGCCGTAAACCAGGATTGTCCCTTCCCGCCCCTGCATTTCACAGGAACCATCAATCTTGCCCTGTTTTTCACCCGTAAGTGTGAGATGAGCAGGTATAGCCATAATTCGCATCCTCCTTACATCAAAATTATTTGGTAAATAGCATATTATTTTCATAATATCAAGAAAATTTATATATTTTTAATTATTAAATTATCAATATTTTGTGGCACAAACAGAATAAAGTGTCTGGCAGGAGGACTGCCGCACAGGGCCGGACTGGGGCTCCATATGGAAAGATTTAGCTGGAAGGCGTTGCGAATGCGAGCGCCAAGATTTTTATGGCCACACAATCGGGAAGACTATTCCCCAAATTACTACTATATACGCCGAACCGGGATTGGGCATTTTGCGGGCAAGCAAAGAAATGATAGCGCCTCCCCGCAGCGGATACCCGCGCGGGCAGGAAAGAGGATGCTTGAGTAGTGTTGCTGTGTTGGAATAATAACGGGCGGGACACTCAAAATGCGGATACCAGGAATATGCAGTTAAATTGAGAAATTACTCCACAGACTTACTTTCATGAGGTATTATCAGGGCCGTTCATACCACACCGAGCACGGGCCACCCCTCTTACGGACTATAAGGGGACCACCGTCGCGATATCAATCAGCAGCCTCCAGCTCCGGCCTCCCTACCCCCCTAGCACCTCGCTCAGCACCTTTTTCAGTTCCGTCAGCTTGTACGGCTTGGTAATGATGCCCCGGAAGCCGAAGGTCCGGTAATCGGACATGATCGGGTCATTGGAATAACCGCTGGAAACGATGGCCTTCAGTCCGGGGTCCAGCTCCCTCAGCTTTTCAACCGCCTCTTTCCCCCCCATGCCCCCGGGAATGGTCAGGTCGAGGATCACGGCGGCAATCGGATCAGCAGACCCCAGGCATTTTGCGTAGAGGTCCACCGCCTCGGCACCGTCCCGTGCGAATTCCGCACCGTAGCCGATAAAGTCAAGCATCTCTCCGAGCACTTCCCTGATGTTTTCCTCGTCGTCCATTACCAGGATCCTTCCCCTGGGGGCCGCAGCCGCCCCCTCCTGGAGAATCCCTTCGTCATGCCCTGAACAAGTCGCATCGTCGCCGCCGCAGGGTAGATAGACGGTGAACGTGGTTCCCTTGTCAGGTTGGGTGGTGACGGTAATATGTCCCTCGTGGTTCCTGATGATGGAATATACCGTGGACAGGCCCAGCCCCTTGCCCCCCTGCTTGGTGGTGAAATAGGGGTCGAAGATCCGGGGCAGCACATCGGGAAGGATACCGGCACCGTGATCCCTGATCGATACGACCACGTAGCGCCCTTCCCGAAGCGGTGGAAGCTCCCGCCCGGCGAGACAGGCATTTTCACAGGTCACCTCGATTAACCCCCCGGAAGGCATGGCCTGATCGGCGTTCAGGATGAGATTGTTGATCACCTGGCTCAGCTGTCCCTGATCCACCTCCGCCTGCCACAGGTCGTCGGGAATGCAGAAAAAACAGCTGCTGCGCGACCCGCTCAGGGCAAACGAAGCCGATTCCCTGGCGATTTCGGCCACGGAGGACTTCTTCTTGACCGGTGCACCCCCCCGTGAAAAGGTCAGCAGCTGCTGGGTCAGATCACGGGCGCGCAACGCCGCCTTCTCAGCCTCGACAAGCTTGGCAAACACCCTGTCTCCCTCGGATACATACATCTTCGACAGGGATATATTGCCGAGGATAGCCGTCAGCAGGTTGTTGAAATCGTGAGCGATTCCCCCGGCGAGGATGCCGATGGATTCGAGCTTCTGGGCCTTTAAAAGCTCCTCCTCCATCCGCAGTTTCTCGGTGATGTCACGGACCTGCTCCGTCACCATCTCGACATTTCCCTGCCCGTCGAATATGGGATAGGCAAAGATTTCCACGTGTCCTATCCTTGGATTGAATTTCCGCCTGAAAACCGGTTTGCCCGTAACGTAGACCTCTCGTACGTGACAGCCTTCGCACGGCTTGTCCCGCCCGTAGTAGACCTTGTAGCAATAGGGGGGCGCATTCCTTCTCTCCTGATGGACGTAATCGTACCCCCCGTGCCAGTTGGACAGGACAATCCTGAAATCCCGGTCGATTATGGAAAACAGGTCGGGTACCGTATCGAATACCTTGCGAAGTATCTCCTCGGCACGTTTCCGTTCCCGCTCCTCCCGGTCCCTCAACAGGCGAGCGTGCAGGATAGGAGCCGTCCTTACGGCTATGGACTCGAGAAATTCCCCGTCGTCCTTGTCGAACCCCCCTTCCTTGTCGGCCACCGCCAGGAGCCCGATACAATCCCCCCTGTACAACAGCGGCACCACAAGAAATGAGGAAAAAAAGACGTGCCCTTCCGGGAGATGAAACGGTCCGGTGGAACAAAACGGCTTACCCTCCCTCAGCGCCCGGCCCCACAGTCCGGTCCAGCGCTCCTGCGAAAACGTCAGGGTCTTCTCTGAAACCCCGCATTTCTTCCACACATCCCCCCCCAGGGAGGGTACGACCAGGTCACCGCTCTCCGCAACATAACCGAAGAACCCGTAGGCGCACTTCATGAAATCCAGAATCACCTCCAGGACCCCACCGTACATCTCCTCGTCCGGCACAGTGAGAAATATATTGGCGATCCGGTTTTTCAGGGACAGGAGCCGTTCGCTACGGCGCAGCCTGCTCTCCATTCCGTGTTTGTAGATGGCCATCTCGATGGCCGAATTGAGGGTAAAGTCCTGGAAGGGCTTGACAATATAGCCGAACGGCTCGGTAACCTTCGCCCTCCCCAGGGTATCGGAGTCCGCATAGGCCGTAAGATAAACCACGGGGATGTCCACCCTGGCACGGATATGCTCGGCCGCCGCCACCCCGTCCATCTCCCCCTGGAGGCATATGTCCATGAGCACCAGGTCCGGCATGGTTTCCAGCGCCCTTGCAACCGCCTCTTCCCCCGAGGCTACCGTATCGACCACGGAATATCCCAGGGCCTTCAGCCGTTTCTCGATCCCCCTGGCTATGATGAGCTCATCCTCCACCACGAGGATGCTCGTCCTGGTTTCAGTCGCCGATTCATTTTTCATGGTGATTATCCCTCGGCCAGCTTGCCTGCATGCCACGGCCGACGCGTATACCGGCGGGATGCCACATCAGCGTACGATAACCATAGCGGATCTTGCAGTTTGAGTCCGTACACATACGGATACTATATCATCTTTCGAGGAGAGCGAAACAACGGGGCCGGAGCATCACGTCACCCCAGGGTCCCGGTAGTCCTGAAGTCCCACCCCTGCGGCAGACCCACACCATTGTCGCGGATCCCCAGCGTTATCATACCGTGGCCGTCGGTACGGCATTCAACCACGATCTCCCTCGTTCCGCCCCCGGAAACGTATGCTTAAGCGAGCTGGAGACCGGTCCGTTGATGATGGGGCCGCAAGTGAATAGCCATGCTCCCGGAGCAGCCTTTCGAGCTGCCCAAAGTCCGCCCGTTATCGTCAATAACCAGCGTTCTTTTCACGTGTTCATTGCTCCCGGCCGCGACGGGCATTGAAGGTAAGCATAAACGACGCCCCGTTCTCGCTCTTCATCTCGATGGTCCCGCGCAACTGCCTGACAAGCATGGCAACGATCTGGAGGCCGAGCGTTTCGGTGTCCAGCAGATCCAGCTCGCTCGGCAACCCGACGCCGGTATCGCGCACCTCTATGGTGACCATGCAGTCACCGTCCACGTGGCAGGAGACGGTGATCTCTCCACTGCAGCCTCCCGGAAAGGCATGCTTCAGCGCATTGGAGACAAGCTCGTTGATGATCAGGCCGCACGGGATGGCCTCTTCGATATCCAGCGAAAAACTGTCTGCGTCTGCCTTCACGACGATTCTGTCCGGGTTCTCAACGTAGGAGAGGGCCAGGTGCCTGGTGAGGTTCTCAACGTACTCTCCGAAGTCGATGGAGGCCAGGTCCTTGGACTTGTAAAGTTTTTCATGGACCAGGGCCATGGCCTTGATCCGTTCCTGGCTCACCCTGAACAGGGAGAGCGATTCTTCGTCCCGAACGGAATCGGACTGGAGGTGGAGCAGGGCGGATATGATCTGCAGGTTGTTCTTGACCCGGTGATGGATCTCCCTGAGCAGGATCTCCTTTTCACGGAGCGAAGCCGTCACCCGTTCCTCGGCGCGTCTGCGCTCGGCGATCTCGGTTTCCAGGTGACGGTTGGCCTCTGCCAGCTCTACCGTCCGCTCCCGCACCAGGTCCTCGAGCTGCTCCCTGTAGAGCTTCAGTTCAGCCTCCGCCTGGGTGCGCTCGGCGATTTCACGGCTCAGGGCCTTGTTGACGTTTGCCAGGTCGTGATTTGCTTTCAAAAGCTCGACATTGCGCGCCTTGAGCTTCTTCTGCACGGCACGCAGCGCAAGCAGGGTCTCGACCCTTGCCATGACCTCTTCCGACTGAAACGGCTTGGTGATATAGTCCGCGGCCCCCACCCTGAATCCCTTGACCTTGTCGCTCGTTTCCGCAAGGGAGGTCATGAAGATTACCGGTATCTCGCGGGTTTCCTCATGTTCCTTCAGAAAACGGCAGACCTTGTAGCCGTCTATCCGCGGCATGACGATATCAAGCAGGATGAGGTCGGGGTGTTCCGTCCGGGCGTATTGGAGCGCCGAGACTCCGTCTGAGGCAGGATGGACGGTATGACCACGCAACGCGAGCATGTCGGTCAGGAGTTTGAGATTGGCGGCGCTGTCGTCCACAATCAGTATCCTGCCACTGTGTTCAACGGGTATCTCGGCATTCATCCTGTCTCCTCCAGTCAGGGACCACACTTCCGTCATATAATTTCCTTGAACGGCGTTCTGTGATATTCCACAATTTCTCATTCCGGGTCAAACGGACGAAATACAAAAAACAATCTATTTTCAATTGTCAGCACTTTATGTTCGCTCCCCGGAAATGTCCGGCGGTTCGGTTTCACGACAAGGCTGGCGATCGGAAGGGCATGGTGCACAAAATAACGTAGGAGGGCAGGAAGCGGCAGAAACGGAGAACGTGACCGCCTGCTGCGTTGCGGTAAAAAAAGCCTGCGAGGTTTCAGCAACCTCGCAGGCTTTCAGTGGGAAAGGAATCAGGCTTCATCCTGTTACTGCTGCTGGGTCTGGCCTACTATACGGATCTCCACCCGCCTGTTCTGCTGGCGTCCCGCTTCGGTGGCGTTGCTGGCAACGGGTTTGCTCTTGCCGTATCCTATGGTCGTCATCCTGGAAGGGCTGACCCCCATGCCGACCAAAGCGTTCTTCACCGACTCGGCCCGGCGCTCGGAAAGTCTCAGGTTGTACTCCTCGGACCCGGTGCTGTCGGTATGGCCCGCGATTGTTATGGTGGTCTGCGGATACTGGTTGAGGACCTTGGCCACCCGGTTCAGTTCATCATAGGCCCCTGGCAGAATGGTCGAGGAATTGACGTCGAACATGAAATCGGACTTGAAGGTAACCGTAAGGACATCAAGGTCCCCCTGGACCCGACCCCGCTCGGCCTCTTCCAGCACCTGGCGTTCCCGCTGGATGCTTGCCGCCTCCACGTTAGCCAGCGCCTGCCGCATCTCCTGCTCCTGTTTGTCCATGTAATTGCCGATGGCGGCGCCGGTCAGCCCACCCGCAACCGCGCCGGCCGCGGCTCCGATGAGGGTAGCGGAGGTGCTGCGTCCGATGGCCTGACCGAGTCCCGCGCCCACTGCGGCGCCGACACCGGTCCCCACCGCGGCGCCGGTCTGGCCCTTGGTCGCACACCCCGACACCGCCAGGGCAAAAAAGGCTGTCCAGATGATCAGCTTTCTCATGGTGCATTCTCCTTTACGTGTCTCCCGTTATCGAGGGTTTGCACAATGTCGCGGCGGAACGGACGCCGCAACCGTTTTATAAAACGTATAACATAAATGAATAACGCCCGCAAGCTCCACCGGAGCTTCAGCTGCCCGGCTGATTATCGGTTCCGGCCGCCTCGGCGGCCCTCGTTTTCAGCAGTCCGTGCACCCTTCGCAGCAGTTCGCTGGGTTTTACCGGCTTATGGAGGATAGCCTCCCTGTCCCGGGCCACCCCGGCCTCGTTCAGTATCTCTCCAGCGTAACCGCTCAGGAACAGGACCTTCAATTCGGGCCTTTTCCCCCTGATGAGTTCATACGCTTCCTTGCCGTTCATCTGCGGCATGATGACGTCGAAGACCAGGAGGTCGATGTCCTCTTCCTGCGCCTTGAATTTCTCAAACGCCTCCATTCCGTGCGACGCGGTAATGACCTCATAGCCCACCGATGTGAACAGCATCCGGTGAAATTCCCTCACGGACGGATCGTCCTCTGCAAGCAGGATCGTTCCGGAGCCGTGCGGGGGGGCAGGCTCGTCTTCCCCGTCCGGGTGGTCGTCAGGCGGCTCCACCAGCGGCAGAAAGATATTGAAAGCCGTGCCCGTTCCCTCATCGGAATGAACCTCGATGAACCCGTTATGCTGTTTAACGATGCCGTACACTATGGAAAGACCGAGCCCCGTCCCCTTGCCTACCTCCTTTGTGGTAAAAAACGGCTCGAATATTTTCCGCTTCGTGGCTTCGTCCATGCCGCAGCCGGTATCGCTGACCGTCAGACGGGCATATTCGCCGGGCCTTATGTAATCATGTTCCCGCATGAACCCGATGTTCGAGTGCCCCCGCGAGGTGCGAATGACGATTACCCCTCCCTTCGGCATTGCATCCTTGGCGTTGGTTGCCAGGTTCATCAGCACCTGTTCGATCTTGCCGCCGTCGGCCAGGACATGGAGGTCCTCCTGAACCATGTCGAAACGTAACTCTATGTTTTCGCTTATGAGCCTCCGGAGAATATTTCGGACGCCCAGGACGGTTTCATTCAGATTGACGACCTTCGGCACCATGACCTGCTTCCTGCTGAAGGTGAGCAGTCCCTTGGTCAGTTCGGCCGCCCGCTCCGCTGAAACCCGTACCTGTTCCACGTAATAACGCATCCTGTCGTCTTCGCCCATCTGCATGAGGAGAAGGTGAGCGTAACCCAGGATTGCCGTGAGTATGTTGTTGAAATCGTGCGCCACCCCGCCGGCAAGCTGCCCCACGGCCTCCATCTTCTGGGCCTGGTAAAGCTGCGCTTCAAGGCTCTTTCGCTCCGTCATGTCCGATTGGGTTCCGACGAAACGGATCGGCTCTCCGTCTTCGGTGCGGGAGATTACCTTGCCCCTGGCAAGAATGTATTTATAGGACCCGTCCTTGCACTGCATCCGGAATTCCACGGAGTATTTGCCTGTCTCCCCCTGCATATGCTTTTCAAGCTCTTCCCTCACCCTCGCCTGATCGCCCGGATGGATCCTGCCGAACCATTCATCAACAGAGGAGCCGATCTCGTCCTCGCCAAACCCAAGCATCTCCTTCCACTGCCTGGAGAAAAAGACCTCGCCGGTCCGGACATTCCGGTCCCAGACCCCGTCATTGCTCCCCTCGATGGCGAACTGCCATCGTTCCTCGCTTTCACGCAAGGACTCCTCGGCCAGCTTCTGTTCGGTCAGGTCTATGGCCGTCACATAGAAACCGCCTATCACTCCGCGCGCATCACAGTCGGGCACATAGGTCACATTCACGTACCGTTTCGCCCCGGTCGGGAGGTTCATCTGGTAATCGAAACTGACCGTTCGGCCGGCCAGCGCCTCGTCGACGTGCGGCTTGATGGTGCCGTAATTCTCCGGCCCGACCAGTTCCTCTATCTTGAGTCCCAGGATAGAGGCGGGGTCGAGCCCGAACCAGGAACGGTAGGTCTCATTGGCAAAACGGTATCGCTCTTCTCTGTCCACGTAACAGACATAGCAGGGCAGATGGTCGGTCAGCCGGCGCAGCCGCTCCTCGCTCCGCCGCAAAGCCTCCTCGGAGAGCTTCCGCTCGGTGATGTCCAACAGGGTCACCACAATCCCGTCCACCCTACCGTCACCGCTCCGGTAGGGAAGAACCCTCATGATATAGCAGCGTCCCTCCTTCTGGACCGAAATCTCCCGTTCCACCAGCGTCTCCTGCCGCAGCACCTCTGCCGTGTCCTGGGAGAATTCGGGCCACTCGATCTTTCCCGCCATATGACGGAAAGGGCGCCCGATATCGGAGGGGATCAGGTCGAGGATATCGGCCATGGCCGGGGTGAACCGCTTGATGTTGAGCCGGCGGTCCAGGAAGACGGTCGCAATCTCGGAGCTGTTGAGCAGGTTCTCCATGTCGCTGGTGGCATGGTTCAGCTCCTCCACCTTCCCCTGGAGCTCGGCATTGACCGTGACCAGTTCCTCGTTCAGCGCCTGCAGCTCCTCCCTGGAGGTCTCCAGCTCCTCGTTGGTGGACTGCAGCTCCTCGTTGGTGGCCTGGAACTCCTCGTTGGTGGACATGAGCTCTTCATTGGCGGACATGAGCCCCTCGTTGGAGGTCTCCAACTGCTCGATGGTGGCCTGCAGCTGCTCGTGGGAGACGCGCAGCTGCTCCTCCAACTGGCGGATCAGTACATCCCGGCAGGATACCTCGCCGGAAGAAGCGCACCCGGCCGTGGGCGACTCAGGGGATGCCGAAGCCGGCGGATTGCACGGCTCGAACACGACCATGGCAAGCCTGCCGCGGGACGATGGCAGGGTGACGGGTTCGGCCAGCACGTTTACCGCCACGCTATCGCCGTTGACGCAGAGCCGCACACCGCGGAAAACCGCCTGTTTCTGCTCGCTGAAGGCTTTGTGGATCGCGGCCCGCAGGGTCGGCCGCAACTCTTCCCTGGCCATCTTGAGGATATCCTGGTTCGGCTCGCCCGGCGCCAGCTCCAGGAAGAGCCCTGTCCGCCGCGTCGATACGTGCACCACCTCGTATCTCTCGTTCACCACCACGCAGGGGGGGGAGTAACGCTCCATGAGGAGCTTTTCCACGACCATTCCGGGGGTCTGCTCGCCGCCTCCGCAGGGACGTGCGTCCCGCGCGGCGCCGTTGGGGATCCAGACCCTGGGAACCAGGGGAAGGCCGATGTCCATCCGTCGCTCCGCATCGCTCCGTTCAAAGATCTTCCATTTCTTGTCAACGGGAATGAACAGGTCCGAATGACGTTCTATGGTCTCGGCACCCCCCAGGAAAAGGACACCCCCGGGCTTCAGAACCTGGTGAAAGAGCGGGATGAGCCGCATCTGCATTTCCGGGTTGAGATAGATGAGAAAGTTGCGGCAGACCAGCAGATCGAGCCGGGAAAAAGGGGGGTCCCGGATGATGTTGTGATGGGCGAAGATGACCATCTCCCTGAGTGGTTTTATCACCTGGTAGCGGCCCGCGCCGGCCGTGAAGAAACTCCTCAGCCGCTGCTCGGACAGGTCCGCCTCGATCCCCTCGTGATAGCTCCCGGCTCGGGCACGGGCTATTGCCCGTTCGTCGATGTCCGTGGCGAAAATCTGCACCCTGGCGTCGAGCTGCCGTTCCTCCAGGTATTCCCGGATCAGGATAGCGGTCGAATAGGCCTCTTCACCGGTGGCGCAGCCGGCGTGCCAGATGCGGACCGGATCCTCGGGGTCGCGGCCTGCGAAAAGCCCGGGGATCACCGACTCCCGGAGTTTCTCGAATGCCTCCGGGTCCCGGAAGAAGCTGGTCACGCCGATAAGGAATTCCCGGCAGAGTTCATCGGCCTCCCGCGGATTTTCCTTCAACAGGGCCAGGTAGTCCCCGACAACTCCCACGCCGTTCAGGATCATGCGCCGTTCGATGCGCCTCATGACGGTGTTCGTCTTGTAGGAGCTGAAATCGTTGCCGGTCCTGGATTTCACGATGCGGAATATGGCGCGCAGCTGGTCGTCAAGTTCCACCGGGATCTTTATGGCGGATTCGATACGGCCGGCGCCCGGGACAACCTCCAGGAGTTTCCCGGGAATCAGATGGGCAGGAAGCAGCATGTCCACCGCACCCGCTTCGACGACTCCCAGGGGCAAGTGGTCGCAGGCGGCCGAAGCCGGTTCCTGGGCGCACACTATCCCGCCCGCCCTCTTGACCGCCATTGCCCCCTCGACACCGTCGTCCCCGACGCCGGAAAGGATCACGGCGCATGCCCTTTCCCCCAGCTCAGCCGCAAGCGACCGGAGCAGGAGATCCGTCGGGTAACGGGCTTCGTGGCGGCGGCCGGGGGCCCTCAGGCGGACGCTATCCCCGCTGATGTAAGCAATCCCTCCGGCCGGGCTCACGTACACCGTATCCGGCAAGAGCTTAATCCCATCCTCCACGGTCAGAACCCGCAGCATGGTGCAACCGGCCAGGATCCCGGGAAGCACCGCACCCATATCGGATGCCGAATGCACGACCACGAAACCCAGTCCGCTGTCCGGCGGCACGGACGCGAAAAAACGCCGCAGGGCATCCGCCCCGCAGGCGGATGCGCCGACCCCCACGACCGTCAAGGGCCTGACGATCCGACCCGGCCCGCCAACAGAGACGCTGCCGGCCCCTCCCGGCATAGTTGCGCAGATGGTATGGGGGCCGAATGGTGCATTGATTCCGTTTCCTTCACCCATTTCCAAACCTCTCCCCGGCTCAATTGTATGAATGTCGCTGCAAAGATAACACAATTTTCCATATACTGGTAAACAATGCTTCACTAAACCGGTTTCCATTAACGCCCGGCCGGAAAACCCATGAAACGCCGGTCAGGGCCGGCACTGCCCATGGATATATGAAGGTGAATTGCACGAAACTTTCCACGAGCTACACTGGAGATAGAAAAGGCAATACGCTCGAAGGGGGGAGGAACCGGTAACCCATATAAAAGAGCGAACGACAGGAACGTCTGCGCGGGATACTCCGTCAGGAAAAGAGAACGCTCTGGAATGAACTCCGTTCGGAATCTTGAAGCGAACTCCGATCCTGCCGGATGAAATGAGCAATGGCAAAGGTTACGAAGGAGGGTCTCCCATGAACGAAAACAAACGCGTTTTGAGGACTGCCGAAAAGACGGCGGGTGAAAAGATCCGCAAAGAAGACGGGATCGCCGTCACCCTCCCCTATTACTGGAGCTGGTATCAGCTGGTTTTTCCGGACCACGCCCCCAGGACCGGCAAAACCGGAATACTGACGCAGCCTGAAAGAAAATAGGCGGTTACCCTCACTCCTTTTTCCCGGCTGCCCCGGAGCCCCGGACATGCGGATTGTGAAGCCGTTCGTGACCGATGGTGGTCCAGGTCCCGTGACCGGGACAGACCCGCGTGTCGTCGGGGAGGGCGTAGAGCCGCTCCCGGATGGAGCGTGCCAGCAGGGAAGGATTGCCGCCCGGGAGATCGAACCTCCCTATGGATCCGTTGAACAGGGTATCACCGGTAAACACGACCCTTTCGGCCTCACACCAGAGGCAGCACCCGCCAGGGGAATGGCCCGGCGTATGGATGACCTCCAGGCAGTGACTGCCGAACTCCAGTTGCATCCCGTCCTCCAGGAAACGGTCCGGTTCCGGGGAATTTTCCGTCTCCACGCCGAAGTCCCTCCCCGACTCCGCGGCCCTCGACAGAAAATAGGAGTCCCGTTCGTGAATCAGGAACTCCGCGCCGGTTGCCGCGAGCACGGCCCGGTTGCCACCCACGTGGTCGAAGTGGCCGTGGGTGCTCAGCAGATACCTGATGGAAAGGCCCAGCTTACCGACCCTGGCGAGGATCTCCTCCGCATCCCCTCCGGCGTCGATCACCACCCCTTCACGGCTCTCTTCACAGCCGACAATGTAACAATTGACCTGCAAAGGACCCACCTGCAACGCTTCCAGAATCATCTTTATCCCCCCAGTGAATGCCGCAACCCGGCCCCGCCGATGTTTCCCGCCTGAAGACAGGCCAGGCAGGCAGTATACCCATCCCGAGCGGAAATGAAAAGGACTGTCTCTCGGCTGGAGTATGACGTATACTCTCCGGATGACTACTATGAAGAGAAGGACGACTTGATGGCATACGCATGGAACGGAATAGGAAAAAGCCCGATAACACTTTTCAGGGAGGAGTTGACCAGAAGGTTCATCAAGTCCCGGGAAGTGGACCATACCCTACTCAACTACACCATTCTGCTGGACATCGACGATGAGCGGCAGGAACTGTCAGCCGGCGTCCTGTACCGGGAGAACAACCTGTTCTTCATGGTGGACCTGGTGATCGACTGCCCGGACGACGTGGAGATACTGGCAAACGTGGCCGGCATCGCCTATGATATGTACACCCGCGAGGAGCCCTATTACGGCAGGCTGCTCATAAAAGACGGCAAGACCTATTACCAGCTGTGCCATATCCTCGGTCCTTCCGGGATGCTGGACCCGGCAATGGCGGGCATCCTGCTGGACCTGGTCCTGAAAGAGGTGCTGGAGGTCATCGGCGAAAGATATTCCATGGAGTGAAACAGGCGCGACAAGTTTCATGACATGGCCTTAATTGTACTGTGAGGTTCGGGCTTTCACGTTCATCGACTCATAAGGAGCCGCCCTCCTCGAAAAATGAATCAATACGTAGTCAGCGTTATTTCCCGGGAATTACTTGAAATGCATTTAGATTTGTATTAAAAAAGCCCCGGGGCCGCATTGGATACGATCGAGCGCCAGGCGAAGAAAAGAGGGGGTGCGTGCAATGGCGGTGATTCAGGAGGACACGAGACGGGACAGTGAGCATATCGCAACGTGGTTTGCCTCTCCCGGGAGGGTCGGCAGGAGGGAGCTGCTCCGCCAGGTTGAGCTTGTGGTAGGGAATCCTATAGTCAACGTCCTCCTCACTTCCGTGAGCGGCCTGATTGCCGTGCTGAATGAAGACCGGCAGATACTGGCGGTCAACAACAATTTTCTAGCCGCGCTCGGCATAACCGACCCGGGCACGGCGCTTGGCCTGCGTCCCGGTGAGGCATTGAACTGCGTCCACTCCCGGGACCATCGAAACGGCTGCGGCACCGGGAAGTACTGCGCGACCTGCGGAGCCGTGCTGGCTATTGTGGCGAGCCTTTCAACCCACGCCGGCGTCGAGCGGAAATGCATCCTAACGGCGAACAGGGGAAACGGTCCCGAGGACTTGTGTCTCAGGGTGAAGGCGTCACCCCTGGACATTGAAGGGTCACGGTTTGTACTGCTATTCGTCCAGGACATCTCCGACGAAGAGCGGCGTATCGCCCTGGAGCGGACCTTTCTCCACGACGTCAACAACACCGTCATGGGACTCAGCTGTACCGTGGATCTGATGGCCAGACTCGACGGCACGGCCGACTCCCGTAAGGTGCGCGAAAGGCTTCGCCGCATTTCCGACAGCCTGGTCAGAGAAGTCATGATGCAGCGGGCAATCCATGAGAACTCCCGGGATGGTTTTCAGCTGAACCCGGTCCGGATCTCGACGCGGCAGGTCGTTGAGGAGATCAACGCCGTAATCTCCAGCCACCCGGCGGCGGCGGGCAAGCACGTGACCGTCAACGCCCCTCGGCAGTCGTTCGCCTTCCACTCCGACCTACCGATTCTGCTCAGGATACTGACAAATATGCTCGTCAATGCCCTGGAGGCAACAGACGAGGGGGGCGAGGTCAGGTTTTCGGTGAAGAATGCCGGGGAGCACGTGGTGTTCCGTACCTGGAACGGGGCGGTCATCCCGGAACAGGTGTCCATGCGCATCTTCCAGCTGTTTTTCACTACCAAGCAGGAGGCCGGGAGAGGGCTCGGCACCTTTTCCATGAAGCTGTTCGGCGAGCGAGTCCTGGGCGGTGTGGTCGATTTTGAAAGCTCCGAGGCGGACGGTACGGTGTTTACCTTCACTCTGCCGAAGAAAATGCGGCCCTGACGCAAGGGGCGGGGAATGCCCCACTAAGTTGATTCGCGCTTTGCGCACCGGACATACGAGGTTACGCGGCAGATGCATTCCGGATACGTATATGATTGAAGACGGCAGGGTAATCATAGTCGAGGACGACATCGACCTCCGTGACAGCCTGGTGGAATTCCTTACTCTCGATGGCCATAGGGTCGTAGGTGTCGGCAGTTGCCTGGAGTTCTATCGCGCCATCAGTGAATCCCATTATTCAATAGCGGTGATCGATGTGGGGCTCCCCGACCAGTCCGGTTTCGTCCTTGCCGAGTACATACGGAAAAACACGTCGATGGGGGTTATCATTCTTACTGCGCGCAACTCTGTGGATGACCGTCTGAGGGGATACGACACCGGCGCTGATCAGTACCTGGTCAAGCCGGTCGAATGCCGGGAACTGGCAGCCGTACTTACCAACCTCAAGAGCCGTCTCATGGGGGTACACCCCGCGACTCCTTCCCATCCTTGCATCTGGCAGCTGGATCGCCGCATGTGGCGACTGCTGACTCCCAAGGGTGACCCGGTGCCCCTGACACCCAAGGAGATGCACTTCATTACCTGCCTTGCCGAGGCCGCCTGCAACCCGGTCAGTCGGGGTGCGCTCCTCACGGCGCTCAACTACCGGGACGACGAGTATGCCCGCCGGGCCATGGATTCCCTCATACGCCGGCTCCGGCGCAAGATCGAAACCGTCTCCGGCAAACCCCAACCGGTCAAGACGATTCACAACATTGGTTATTGTTTCTCCGCGCCCATAACCATCCTGTAACCAACTGCCCATAACCCCTTCAAGTCATATCCCGCCAGATCTTATCAGATGATGTGTGTTTATTTTCCATTGTGATTGATTTATTTAAAGAAGTACTTTGTGCTGCCGGCACCTGCCTGTTCTGAACCGGACAGATGCGTCAATATGCCCGTAGTCCAGGGAACGGGATTCGAAGTCGCCCACACCGTGAAGACATGATCCCGTCGTCTCGCGATGGAAGGAGGAAGAATGAGAAAAATAGTTGTTATTGATCCTTCGGAAACATTCGTCAAATTCCTGAACAGGGTAATATCCGGGATGGGATTTGAAGTTTTCTGTGCAGGTGACGGTGAATCCGGACTCGCCATGGTCCGGAACGAAAAACCCGACATGGTGGTTTCGGAACTGAACGTCCCGCCGCGTGGCGGGCTCTGTATCTGCGGCGAGATAACCGGCTCTCCTGAAACCGGGGGCATTCCAGTGGTCTTCGTAACAACGGACGGCTCGGCGGAGAGTGAGAAAAGGGCCAGGGAGGCAGGGTGTTCCGATTTTCTCACCAAGCCGGTCAACATCAGGGTGATCCACGACATGCTCCAGCGGAATCTGCCGTTTGTCGATAAACGGCGGGCATTACGCATAAGAGCGTCGTTGGACGTAGTGATTCGCGTCGGGGACCGGATGGTCGTGGCAGAGACCGAGACGCTGGGTGAAGGGGGGATGCTGGTTAGAACCAGCAGTGATTTACTTCAGGTTAGTTCGCAGGTGGTTATTTACCTGAGTCTCAACACTGCCGATCCGCCGGTGAGGCTTACCGGTGAGGTCATCTATGTCATGGACTCGCCAGCGCCGTGCGCGTCAGGCGGCATCGGCATCAAATACGTCGATATTGAACCTGATGCGGCCGCCCGTATTAACCGTTTCATCAACGGAGCCATCACGTGAATCCTAACGCTGCTCCTGCCGGATGCTGATTACCAAACCTCATGAAACAAGCCGATGATTCCTTAATTCTCGTTGTCGATGACGACAGTTTCATGCGCACATACCTTCGGGATCTGCTGGGCAAAGCCGGGTTCGGCACGGTAGTCGCGGGCGACGGTGCCACAGCCATTGACATCTTCGTCTCCGAGCAGCCCGATTTGGTGCTCCTTGACCTGAACATGGCCGGTATGGATGGAATTCAAACCTGCCGGGGGATGCGTGTGTGTCCCAATGGAACCTATACGCCGATCCTCATGGTCACCTCGTCGGACGACGATACATCGATCCGGCGGGCATATGCCACAGGAGCCACCGACTTCATCACGAAACCTGTCAAGCCCGGAATTCTCATACACAGGATCCGACACATACTGCGAGCCGCCAATAGCACTAAAATGCTCGCGAAAGACAAGGCAAGGCTGGAGATGATGCGGCGGATAGCCAGGCTTGCCGACTGGGAATGGGATCCTTTGACCGACGAGTTCCGTATTTCAGACAAGAGTCTGAAACTGCTGGGATTTGCACCAGAGGGTCATATTGACTCATCGAAAAGCTTCGTATCCATTTTTCCATACCACTATCGGGGCAAGGTCGCCGCAACTCTGAGGGACGCCGTTACGGGGGAGTCTTGCTGCTTTTTCGAAATCCCCATCGCCGGAAGTGAGCCGTCGCCCTCGGTCTTCCGTCTCCATGGGCGGGCGATCTCCGAAACGTCGGAAGCCGGAAGAATCGTGATCGGAACAATTCAGGATGTAACCCAAATCTGGCATACGGAAAACCGCAACCTGATGCTCAGGCAGGCCATCGAATGTCTGCCAATCGGAATTACATTGGTTGACAGGAATGGAAAGATTATCTACGTGAACCCCGCTGAGGCGGAGATGCACGGTTATTCCGTAGAAAATCTCATCGGCACGGAAGCCAGAAATTTTGCCGACAGCAGATTAAGGAAGCCCTTTCTTCCCAAACAGCTGGACGGCTTCGAACTATGGAGCCGGGAAAGCGTGAACCTCAGGAAAAACGGTCAGGAGTTTCCCGTACAGCTTACATCTGTAGTGGTGAGGAACGCAGACGGCGAGATTTTGGGAATGGTAACCGCCTGTGAGGACATAACGCAGAGAAAAAACGCGGAGAACAAGATCCATCGCCTCGCATATTTCGATTCATTGACCGGACTCCCCAATCGCTGCATGTTTCATGACCGGTTGTGTCATGTTCTGTCGCTGGCGTGCCGTGAGAGTCAGAAAGTCGGTCTACTCTTCCTTGATCTCGACAACTTCAAGGACGTGAACGACACCCTGGGGCACAATTGCGGTGACAAACTGCTCCAAGCGGTTGCCAAACGTCTTTCCGTCAACATGCGCGAGTCCGACATACTGGCCAGGGTTGGAGGCGACGAATTTGTGATAGTTCTCTCTCTGAACTGCGACCAGAAGAGCGCTTCGACAGCAGCGGAGCGGATCATATCGTTGTTCGCGGAGCCGTTCACGATAGAAGGGAGGGTCATCTACAGCAACGCAAGCATCGGTATTGCAATGTATCCCGATGACGGCCATGACGCCGAGACCCTTCTCAGGTGCGCCGACAACGCAATGTACCACGCAAAAAACGAAGGAAGGGCCCGTTACCGGTTTTACTCCCTGGAGATGCACCAGAACATGCTGAGACGCGTTGCCATCGAAAACAGCCTACGAAAGGGGGTGGAACGAGAGGAGTTCTTTTTGCTCTTCCAGCCGCAATGGGACCTGAATACTGCCCGGATGACCGGGGTGGAAGTGCTGTTACGCTGGGACAGCATTGAGTTCGGCGTCATACCGCCGGCGGAATTCATCCTGCGAATGGAGGATTCCGGATTGATTCACGAGATAGGAGAATGGATCATCCGCACCGCATGCAGCCAGGCAAAAGTCTGGGGCCTTTCGGGATGTCAACCTTTCAGGGTGGCAATAAACATTTCCGCGAATCAGTTAAAGCATCGGGACTTTCTGTCGATGATTAAAAGAATAGTAGGTGAAATTGACGTGAACCCGTCCATCCTGGAATTCGAATTCACTGAAGGTGTGTTGATGGACAACGGCGACGGCAATATTCAGATACTTCGCGGTCTCAAGGAAATGGGGATCCTGATGAGCATGGACGATTTCGGCACAGGCTATTCCTCGTTAAGTTACCTGAAGAATTTTCCGATAGACAAGATCAAGATCGACCGCTCGTTCGTCAAAGACCTCACCAACAACGTGGAAGGCATGAAAATCGTTAAAGCGATCATCTCTCTGGCCCACAGTCTGGGTTTGAGGATTGTGGCTGAGGGAGTCGAAAACGGCGAGCAGATGGTCCTTCTGAGGAGCCTGGGGTGCCACGAGGCCCAGGGGTTCTACCTTGCCGAGCCCTTGGAGCCTGAGCGCGTCCAGGAGATGTTGGGTTACAGACACTCGAAGATCCTGGAAGATTCAACAACAGGCAATGACGCCTTCGCGCAATGAACCGACTTTGTTCGTTGTGTCTGCGCAGTATGATGAGATCCGGCAACCGCTCTGCACTTCCTAAGAACTGATGAGAGGGTGTCTCTCCATGGCTTACCTCTATGGCAACATATATATAAAAGTGTCACCTTGATTTGTAACTTGGTTACCAGTGAACTACCAAGGAGGGATTATGCCCGGAAAAAGCATTGAGGCCAAAGCGTTGACCATCATCGGAATCACCCTGACGCTCGGGATCGGGTTGCTCTGCATCATCTCCCTGTACCTGCAGACCGTGTCGACAGTGAAGCTCCAGCAGAACAACGCCCATAACATCGCATCCATGATTGCCATGGATATCGGTGAGATCATGATGAAGGGTGACTCCGGTGAAGAGGCGGGCTACTTGGAGGTTGCCAAAAAGAACAGCTTCATCAAGGACCTGAGACTATGCGACAGCGAGGGGAAGGAATACCTGGGGGGAACCGGCGGCGCGGTGAACCCACTGGTGCTGAGCTCCTTCAAACGCGGCGGGACGGCCGAGAACAAGGCTGTTCTGAAGGGCGAACGAACCCTGAACATTGCCGTGCCACTGGTAAACGAGGCACGTTGCCAGGGATGCCACGGGGGGGACAAGAAGTATCTGGGCGGGATTTATCTGACCACGTCGATTCAGGGCGGTTACGACAGCGCCAAGAAGCTCGGCATCATGATCGGCTCCACGGGCCTTGTTTTTCTGGTGCTGATGCTCGCCGGCATGCACCTGTTTTTCAAGCGGGCGATCATAAGGAATATCGTTAAACTCGTGCGGACCGTCGAGCAGTTCGTCGATGAACTCAAGTGCGGCAGGGGGGACCTCACCAGGACCATCGAGGTGACCTCGTACGACGAAATCGGCAACCTGGCCGAATCCTACAACCATCTGACCGCCGTGATCCGGGACCTGATCACCCGGATAGCCGGGGATGCGGAACAACTTGCCGATGCGGCCGAACACCTGACCCTGACCGCAGAGACTATGGCAGCCGGAGGAAAGCAGGCGGTCGAGCAGACCGTGGCAATCGCCACGGCGAGCCAGGAAATGGCGGCGACCTCGTGCGTGATCGCCGAAAACTGCGTCTCGACGGCAACCCAGTCACAGACGGCCAGCGCCTCGGCCTCGGCCGGCACCCGGACCGTGGACGGCACCGTGGCGCTCATGACCGTCATCTCCGACAAGGTGAAGGAGACCGCGGCGACCATCGGCAACCTGGACTCCAAATCGGAGCAGATCGGTGAAATCGTCGGCACCATCGAGGACATTGCCGACCAGACCAACCTGCTGGCGCTCAATGCCGCCATCGAAGCCGCCCGGGCCGGAGAGCAGGGTCGTGGCTTCGCGGTCGTGGCGGACGAGGTGCGGGCCCTTGCGGAACGGACCACCAGGGCGACCCAGCAGATAGGCGGCATGATCAAGGCAATCCAGTCCGACATCAGGGCTGCAGTGAAAACCATGGAGGCTGGAGTAAGCGAGGTGGCCGAAGGCTCCGCCGAAGCGGCCAAGTCGGGAGCCGCCCTCCGGACGATTCTGGAACAGATTGACTCGGTGGCCATGAACGTCAACCAGATAGCAACCGCGGCGGAGCAGCAGCATGCCACCACCGACGAAATCAGCCGCAACATCTTCAGGTTGACGGAAGTGGTTGAGGAAACCTCCAGGGGGGCGAACGACACGGCAGCCACCGCATCCCGGTTCGCCGGGGTCGCCGATGAAATGCGCAGGCTGGTGGGCCAGTTCACGGTCTGACCATGGACGCATCATTCAGGCGCATGGATATCCGGAGAGAGACCGCCCCCCCTTCCCGGCTTCCCGTGGAGCCGGTCGAGCCGGCAGGAGAAGCCGCGTCACGGCGACCACGCATCCTGGTTGCGGAGGACAACCGGCTTAACCAGGAGGTCTGTGCGGCCATGCTCAAGGCCCTGGGGTACCGCTGCACGATCGCGTCGAACGGTCGCGAGGCTGTCGATGCGATCGAAAGGGAACCCTATGACCTGGTATTAATGGACTTCCAGATGCCGGAGATGGGCGGGCTCGAAGCGGCCCGGATCATCCGTGCACGGGAGGCGGGTACAGGGCGGCGGATAACGATTGTGGCGCTCACCGCTCACGCCATGGGGGGATACCGGGAGCAGTGCATTGAGAACGGCATGGATGATTACCTTCCCAAGCCGTTCACCCTGGAAGAGATGCGGGAGATGCTGCAGCGCTGGGTTCCCGGACCGGAGTAATCGTCCCATGGCGCCGGAAGACACTGACGGGATGGACGACTCCGAATCCGGCAACGGTGATGGGAGCGGCAGGAAACGTCGCGGCGGACCGTATCTTTTACCGTAGAACGGAACGGCATGCACTGGTGGGACGGCGCGGCGTGTTCCGCAGAACGGTTGACAGGCGTGCGCAGGGGGCTGGATGCGTTCAGGAAGCCGGCCTCTGCTGCCGGTCGAGGAGGGTACTGAATTCATGAACGACAGAATGACGGTTCTGGCGGTAGACGATGTGGAACTGAACCTGCTGATGATGCGGGATATGCTGTCGCCCCTGGGGGACTCCGAGTACCTGGAGGCCCGCAACGGCCGGGAGGCGCTGCAGGTCCTGCATCGGAACCCGGATATCGATATCGTGCTGCTGGACCTGGAGATGCCGGAGATGGACGGCATCAAGGTGCTGGACATCATGAAGCAGAGCGAGGGATTGCGCGATATTCCCGTTATCGTCATCACCGCCGACCAGGGCGAGGTCCACAAAACCCTTGCCATGGGCGCCAATGACTTCATGGCAAAGCCGTACGACCCCGAGGAATTCAGGCTGCGGGTCATGAACCACGTGCGCGGCAAGAAGCTGGCAGAGCTGGCCCGCGACATGAACGACATCCTGGAGCAGGAGGTGGTAAGGAAGACCTCCGCCCTGCGCAAGGCACTGGAACTCTCCCGGAAGGCCGAATTCGAGATATCCATCCGGCTCGGCCGGGCGGCCGAATTCCGTGATCTGGAAACCGGCATGCATATCCGCCGCATAAGCGAATTCTCGCACGCACTCGCGCGGCTGGCCGGCCTGGACGACCATGAGTGCGAGATCCTGCGCCACGCCGCTCCGCTCCACGACGTGGGGAAAATAGGCATTCCGGACAGCATCCTGCTCAAGGCCGGCAAACTGGAGCCGCCCGAATTCGAGCTCATGAAAACCCATACGATCATCGGAGGCAAGATCCTGTCCGACGGCGACGAGTTTCCCGTTATCAGGGCAGGCAGGATCGTCGCGCTGCAGCACCATGAGAAATGGAACGGCAGCGGGTACCCCCATGGACTGTCGGGCGAACGGATCCATGTATACGGCAGGGTGGTGATGATTGCCGACGTCTTCGACGCCTTGACCTCGACCCGGCCGTACAAGGAGCCGTTTACCGTCGAACAGTCCGTCGAGATCATGCGCCAGGGGCGAGGCGTCTCGTTCGATCCCGAGCTGCTGGATTTGTTCATAGTCAATCTGCCCGAGTTCACCGGCATCTTGGAGCAGTATCGGGACAGCAGCGGCCTTCACGTCGGTCCCTAGCAGGGCGCACGGCAACAGCGCGGCTCCGCCCCGCCTGCCCCGGACACCACGATGTGCGACAGGGGCATCGCTCCATCGGAGATACCGTCGGTGAGGTGCTGCACAAATGCGGCGAACCGACCATGTCCATCGACGACTGGACCTGCAATGTCGGCCCGAACCAGTTCCAGTATCGGCTTATTCTTGAAAACGGCAGGGTCGCGAGGATCGAAAGCCTCGCCGAAGGGTATTAAGACCCGGTCCGCAAGGAACGCCCGGTCCGGCAACGTTTGCTCCCTCCCATGACCTGTAAATAATGACAGGTGACAAAATCCTTGATTATGGTTATTCCTGTAACCTCAACACGTTCGAGGGAGACTGGAAAGCTCTCGCGACAGCCATGAGTAACGGAGAGAGGAGGGAGCCATGAAGGTTGCAGTCATTAACGGCAGTCCGAAGGGGAGAGAGGGGAACACCGCGGTAATGGTCGATTCCTTTCTGAAAGGCGCGGCTGACGCAGGGGCGGAGACCGCCCACATCTTTCTGGCGGAAAAGGAGATCAGGCACTGCAGGGGATGCTTTTCCTGCTGGCTGGTTACCCCGGGCCAATGCGTCATCAAGGACGACGACATGGCCGATGTACTGGCCCGGGCGGAAGGGGCCGACATCCTGGCCCTGGCGACCCCGCTGAAATATGCCAATATCTCCAGCATGCTGAAGGTCTTTATCGAACGTCTGCTGGTCTTTGCCAACCCATACATCCTGAAGGACCGGGCCGGAGAGACCCGCCATCCGAAAAAAACCGCGGAAGCCGAGTCGTCCATGTATCGCGCCAAGCTTGTGCTCATCGCCAACGGCGGGCTCGGCCAGATGGGACACTTCCAGGTGGTCTCCCACTGGATCAGGAGACTGGCCCTCAACAACCTGACCGAAGTGATCGCGGAGATCCGCTGTCCCCAGGGAGTCCTCCTCACCAATCCGGCAGAGGAGCTGCAACCGGTGATCGACAACTATCGCCGGCTACTGGAACGGGCCGGAAGGGAGATCGTCACCGGCAACAGGATGGGGAAGGAGACGGAAACCCGGCTTGAGGAGAACCTGATCCCGGAGGACGTCTATCTGCAGCAGATTAACGGTTTTTTCGACAGTTTCCTGGACAACCTGAGCCACCCCTATGTCAAGGCGTGGACTTAGGGTTTATCCATAGATGAGTTTGAGGGAAGGAGATATATTGATCGGCATTAATGGGATTAATTGAGTTTTACCGTTTCATGTGATAAGGTTCCATGGTTCTACGGCTTCCAGAATGCCGCGACCCCGGTCTGAATCACAAACGCGGCATCCTCCGAAACGACTGCAAGGGCCTCCTGCGGGAGGTCTCCGATGGAGGGAGCTCGCCATGTCATCACGTGAACCTTCGGATCCCACCCGCTTCCTTTCCGGCGCCGACGCACTGACCCTCCTCGAAATCATCCAGGGGTGCCTTTCATGCATGAGCGAAGACGATTTCAGGGACCTGTTCCCGAAGATCCGGACCCTGCTTCCCTTTGATTTCGCCCTGGCCCTGCTGGGATACCATGACGCAACACATGGTTTCATAGAAAGGGGTCGGGCTAACATAAATTTTCCCGACGAATGGGTGCACGAGTACAATGTCAGGAATTACCTTCAGGTGGACAGCATCGTGCGGGAAAACTTCACCACCTATGAGGTCCAGCACTGGCCGGTTGTCAGAAAGGCATTGTACCGGAAAAAGGAGATCACCTCCCTCGGCATGGATTTCGGCCTGAGGGAATGCCTGACCCACGGCTCAAGCCCCACATACTCCTGCAAGACAGGCAGCATGTTCTGTTTCGCCGGTCCGTCCATGGAGCACGACACCCGGATCTCGGCCATACTGGACTACCTGGTACCCCACCTGCACCTGGCCCTGTCGCGCACCAGGGACCTGAGCCCGAGACAAACCGGAAACATCCGCCTTTCCGCCAGGGAAAGGGAGGTCATGGACTGGCTGAAGCACGGAAAAAGCTCCTGGGAGATCTCGGTCATCCTGGGAATCAGCGAGAGAACGGTCAATTATCACGTCTACAACATCATGGGGAAGCTGGAGGCACGAAACAGGCCCCAGGCACTGGCGTTAGCAGCCGGACTGGGCCTCATCGAACCGGGCTGAGCGGTTGAAAACAAAAGCGCCAGGCCCCTTGGACGTCTCTAACCACCAGCCCAGACCATACGTCCGAACCCATCGAGGAAAAATTCATGCCGGACACCGAATCAGCCTGCCTGCCGTTCAACGCCTGCGCCCTGCCTGACGGCTTCGTTTCCCTGAAACCGGGCCAGCCCGACCCGGGCGGGCCGGGCACCTGGATCGTCTTCCGGGGCAACGACCTGATACTTACCGCGGAAGGAGGCGCCCCGTTCATGGAGGGGGACACTCCGATCTGGATCGACAGCCACGCCGACGGACTCGTTATCGGGAGATTGAAAGACAAGCCCGTGCGGATACTCGAGATGGATCGCGACACCGCCATCCCTCCCGGGTATCTCGCTGAGCCGCTGCTGTATACCTTCTTCCGCGGAAGGCTTCCCGATGACCTCCTCACCCTGGCCGGGCTCGCCCAGCAGATCCTGGAGTGGGAAAGGAAGAGCGCCGTCTGCTCCCTGTGCGGCGGCCAAACCGGGAGGATCACCGGGACCTGGGGCAAGAGGTGCGACAACTGCGGTCACGAGCATTTCCCCCATATCCACCCCTGCACCCTGGTCCTGGTCCGAAGGGGAAACGAACTCCTCCTGATCAGGAAGCCGGAGTGGCCCCCGGGATACTACAGCATCCCGTCCGGATTCTGCGATTTCGGTGAGTCCCTGGAAGAGTGCGCCCAACGCGAGGTGGAGGAGGAGACCGGGATCCGGATAAAGAACCTCCGCTACGTCGGAAGCCAGAACTGGCCGTTTCCGGGGCAGATGATGATCGGCTTTGTCGCCGAGTACGCTGGGGGAGAGATCGTCGTTGACCGGACGGAGCTGGAGGACGCGGCATGGTTCGGTCTCGACGCCCTGCCTCCCACCTTCTCCGCCGGAAGCATTGCCGGCTGGATGATGGAGCGGTTCGGCCGAGGCGCCTGAAGGTATGGCTGGCCGGGCTCCGGTACGCGACATCAGTCCCGGAGCCTTTTTTTGCGGAGAAAAATATACCGATCGGTTTATTTTGTGCTTGACAAAAATATACCAACCGGTATATCTCCATCATCGACAGTATCCTCGGAGAAGCACGTGGGCAAGGCAGAAGAAACCAGGCAATCCATTGTTGAAAAAGCCGCCGTCATATTCAACAGGAACGGCTACCAGCGGACCTCCATGTCCATGCTGACCAAGGCGATGGGGCTCACCAAGGGAGCCATTTACGGACACTTCCCGGACAAGGACGCCCTAGCCGTGGAGGCATTCCGCCACAGTGTGCGGCAGACCTCCGAGAGGGTCCGCGACCGGCTCCTTCCCCTCGAGAGTCCGGTGGAAAGGCTGCGGGCCTTTGCAAGGACCTTCCTCGATTTCTACGAGGACACCGTCAAGAGCGGCGGATGCCCGGTCCTCAACACGGCGGCGGACGCCGACGATGCCCACCCGCTGTTGCACGAGGAGGTCAGCAGGGTCCTGACCGCCTGGGAGGAACGCCTGGTTGCGATGGTGGCCGCCGGAAAGGAGAACGGCGAGCTCCGTCCCGACGCCGATGGGAGGCTGTTCGCCACCACCTTTATCGCCCTCGTCGAGGGAGGGATTCTCATGGCAAAGACCGTGGGCGACAAACGATACCTGGAACGCTCCGTTGAGGGGATCAGCCTGCTCATCGACCGGATGGTGAGAAACACGGGGTAAGCGGAGTGTAACCCCTCCTGTCCTCCGTTTAGGCCAGTTTCCATCCGGAAAGTGTCGACAGGGGACGGGTAGGAACTTCCCCGAAGCCCCTCGTAATCGGTCACCATCCTTTGCCCGGATCAAATAACTCTGCCGGATTCAGGCGCTTTCCCGTGAGTCGCCCGATTGCACTGAAGCCGTACGAGAGGCTCCGTGAAAGCCCCGACCCGTTCCTCATAACATTTATTCCAGGGCTTCCGGATGGAAACTAGGCTGAGGGACGCAATAATTCAATTATGGTGACGAACAGGATACGTCGCATCTCCGGAATCCAGCGTGCTATTGTTCTCCCCCTCTCAGGATAAGAGGGGGCCGGAGGGAGTTACGAACTATAAGGGAGAATATTATGGGACTGGTCACTATCAATGAAGGCACCTGTACGAAATGCGGCATCTGCGCCAAGGCCTGCCCGGCGGGGATCATATCCCTGGCGGAAGGCTTTCCGTCCACCATCGAGAAGATTGAAAAGGGGTGCATCACCTGCGGCCACTGCGTGGCCGCCTGTCCCACGGCGGCCCTGAGCCACTGCCGCATGTCGCCGGAAGAGTGCGAGCCCCTGGATGCGGGCTGGCGACTCACGCCGGAACAGGTCGGCAGCCTCATCAAGGGCCGCCGCTCGGTCAGGAACTTCCGCCCCGAACCGCTTGCCCCCGGCCTCATTGCCGACCTGCTCGGCATGGTCCGGCATGCGCCCACCGGCATGAATTCCCAGTCGGTTTCCTGGAAGGTCGTCCTCGACGAGCAGGAGGTCCAGTTCCTCTCCCTGGCGGTTGTTGAATGGATGCGCGCCAAGGAAGAGGACCAGGGATACAACTTCAGGGGGATGCTGAAGGCATGGGAAATGGGTCGCGACCCGATCCTGCGCAAGGCCCCGGCCCTGATCATCGCCCACGGCGCCGTTGACGACCGGATGGCTCCGGCATCCGCCACCATCGCCCTCGCCACCCTGGACCTGGCCGCCCTCCCCTTCGGGCTCGGCACCTGCTGGGCCGGCTTCCTCACCATGGCGGCCGCAGGCTCCCCCGGGGTCGCGACGGCCCTGGGGCTCCCGCCGGATCACCGCATGTACGGCGGACTCATGATCGGCTATCCGGAATTCGACTACGCCCGCATCCCGACCCGTAACCCGGCGCGGGTGATCTGGGGGTAAATCCGGACGCCTGCATTTCAAATGTGAGGGAAACCGGTCCCCGTGCCTGCCCTCCGCCGCACGAACGGGCAGATGGGCACCCACAGGGGGCGCCACTGCAAAACATAAATTACACCGACATGATTTGTAAGGAGCAGGACCACCATGACCGAAGAAAATTTTCACCGCTTCGGCGGCGCTGCCCGCTACGTGTTGGACGACGAGCTTGCCAAGATCGTCAACGTTTCCATTGCCCTGGAGATGCCCCTGCTCCTCAAGGGGGAGCCTGGGACCGGCAAGACCATGCTGGCCCACGCCATCGCCGAGAGCCTGGAGATGCCGCTCATCATCCTCAACGTCAAGTCCAGCATGAAGCTGGTTGAGGCCCTCTACCAGTACGACACCCTGACCCGCCTCAACGACAGCCGCTTCGGGGACTCGACCCGGGAGGTGAGCAACATCGAGGAGTACATCCGCATGGGCAAGATCGGTCAGGCCTTCGTGGCCGACCGGCGGACCGTGCTCCTGATCGACGAGATCGACAAGGCCGACACCGATTTCCAGGACGACATGCTTGACGTGCTCGACCAGATGCAGTTCGACATCATGGAGATCGACCGGACCGTCAAGGCCCGGTTCCGGCCGGTGGTCGTCATCACCTCCAATGCCAAGAAGGACCTTTCCGACCCGTTTCTGGGGCGCTGCAACTTCCACCACATCGCCTTTCCGAAGCCGGAGATGATGCGCAACATCGTGGCGGTGCATTTCCCCGACCTGTCCGACGACCTGGCCGGCGCCTGCATCGGCGCGTTCTACCGGCTGCGCGACATCGAGGGGATCGAGAAAAAGCCGGCCACCCGGGAACTGCTGAACTGGATCCGCGCCCTGCAGGCCGACCCCGACTTCCGTGGCGAGGCCCTGGCGGAGCGGGCGCTTCCCTACCTGGGTGTCCTGTTCAAGAAGAGCAGCGACCTGGAAAAGGCCCTGACGCAGACGGAGTCCTGAGAGTACGGAGCCCGAACATGTTCGTTTCCTTCTTTTACGACCTGCGGGAAAGCGGCATACCGGTGACCCCGACCGCCTTTCTCCGGCTGCAGAAGGCCCTTTCCCTGGGGCTCATCATCACCTGGGACGACTTCTATACCGTATCCCGGGCAATCCTGGTGAAGAGCGAGCGGGATTTCGACGCCTACGACCAGGTCTTCGTGCGCTTTTTTACCGGCGTGGAGAAGCGCTCTCCGGAGGAGCTCCCACTTGACGACGCGGTCCGGGCCCTGCTCGACGAGTGGCTGCGGGAACCGGACGAGCTGGCCAAGGCACTCGGCCTGAGCAGGGAAGAGCTGCGGCGCATGACCGGTGAAGAGCTGGTCAATTATTTCCTCGAACGGCTGAAAGACCAGAAGGGTTCCCATCACGGCGGGACCAAGTGGATCGGCACCGGCGGCAGGTCGCCGGTGGGCCATTCGGGACATCGTCCGGGAGGGATGCGGGTCGGGGGCGCCTCCCGCAACCGCTCCGCCATCAAGACGGCCCTGGAGCGCCGCTACCAGGACTACTCGCGGACCGCCCCCCTGAGCCGCGCCCAGATAGGCGAGGCACTGAAGCGCCTGCGGCGCCTGGTTCCGGAGGGACCGCGGGACGTGGTGAGCGTGGACGGGACCATCTACCAGACCATGCGCAACGCCGGCGAGATCGAGATCGTATTCGACCGGCGCCTGACGGACCGGCTCAAGATCCTGCTGCTCATCGACAACGGCGGCTGGTCCATGGACCCCTACGTGGAGACGGTCCGGACCCTCTTCCACTATGCCCGCTCGCAGTTCAAAGACCTCTCCATCCGCTACTTCCACAACACGGTCGGCGACCGGGTCTGGGCCGACCCGGCGCGCCGCAGCCGGCCGGAGGCGGTGGAGGACCTGGCCCGGCGCGACCCGGAAACCCGCCTGATCTTCGTGGGGGACGCCAGCATGGCCCCCGAGGAGCTCCTGGCCATCGACGGCTCCATCATGGCCGAGTACCGGCAGAAGCAGCCGAGCATCGAGCGGCTCAAAACGCTGGCAGCCGCTTTCCGCCACGCGGCCTGGCTCAACCCCATGTCCGCCGCTCTCTGGGATCACGGCGAGACCATCGGCATGATCCGCAAGGTTTTCCCCATGTTCGAGCTCAACCTGGAGGGACTGGAAAAGGCGGTCCGCCACCTCACCGCCCGCTGATTTTCACCGCCGAGGTCCGGCAACTGCCTGCATCATGCCGCCGGCACGGGGAGGTTACTTTGGGACATCTGGTCGGAAAGGACATATTCCGGGAGCTGGGAAGAAAAATCGACGGAATGGAAACCCGCGTGCCCTGGAGCGACAAGCTGCACGCCCTGCTGAAGGAGCTTTACTCGGAGCGGGAAGCGGATCTCGTCATCAGGATGCCCTACGGTCTGTCGACCCTGCGGGACCTGCGATCGGCCACCGGTCTCGATGAAAACATCCTGCGCGGACTGCTGGACGGCTTGACCGCAAAGGGCCTGGTCATGGACCTGTGGCTGCAAGGGGAATATCACTACGCACCCTCCCCCATGGTGGTCGGCATCTTCGAGTTCACCATGATGAGAATGGGACCCGAGGCAGACAGCAAGGGGTGGGCAAAGCTGCTCCATGAGTACATGGAGCTCGATCCCTCGTTCCGGAAGGCAAACCTCGACAGGGGAGAGAGGATCTTCAACCTGAGGACAATGCCCCATGAAAAGGCACTGGACTCTTCGGAGTATTTCGAGGTGCTCGACTACGAGAAGGCCTCGGCTCTGATCGCCGACCACGACCGGTTCGCCGTCGGGCTTTGCAGCTGCCGCCACAAGAAGCTGCACCTGGGAGAAAAGACCTGCGGCGTGCCCCTGGAGAAGTGCTCGCAGTTCGGATACGCGGCGGATTTCATGATCCGGCACAACCTCTCCCGGGAGGTGAGCAGGAGCGAAATGATGGAAAATTTCGCCCAGTCTCGGGAGATGGGCCTGGTTCTCGGCGCGGACAACGTGCAAAAAAACATCAAGTTTGTCTGCCACTGCTGCAAGTGCTGCTGCGGTCCCCTGCTGGGCATCAGCAAATACGGCTATCCCAACGCCATCGTGACCTCGAGCTACATCGCCGGGATTGCCGACGAAACCTGCGTGGGCTGCGGAAAATGTGCAAAGGCCTGCCCGATAAACGCGATTTCCACGGCTCCGGCCGCAGGACCGGGGCGAAAGAGAAAACAGGATGCGCGGGTGGATGACTCCATTTGCATCGGCTGCGGTGTATGCGCCCTGAAATGTCCAACCAAGGCGTGCCGGTTGGCAAAACGGCGACAGCGGGTCATCCACCCCGAGACCACCTTCGAGCGGCTCATGCTCCAGTGCCTGGAAAAGGGGACCCTGCAGAACCAGATCTTCGCCAATCCCACGGGCATCGGCGAAAAATTCATCCGCTCCTTTGTCGGCGGTTTCCTGCGCCTCTCTCCGGTAAAGAAGGCCCTCATGAGCGACACCCTCCGCTCGCGCTTCCTCGACGCCATGAAGCAAGGGGTGGCCCGACAGGGAAAGGGGTGGATGACGGAGCTTTGACCAGCGGTTCGCGGTAACGGACGATAGCCGTTGACGGCAAAAACGGAGAAACGGAGAGAGCGCATGGCACGGGATTTTCCGCACGCGAGCTTCATCGACACCAACGGTATCCGGATGGCGGTCTACGAGGAGGGGGACGGCTTTCCCGTAATTCTCTGTCATGGCTTTCCGGAGCTGGCCTATTCCTGGCGCAGGCAGCTTCCGGCCCTGGCGGAGGCCGGTTTCCGCGCCATCGCTCCCGACCAGCGCGGCTATGGATTGACGGACAAGCCTGTTGCGGTGGAAGAGTACGACATCAGTAAGCTCACCGACGACCTGGCAGGACTCCTGGATGCCCTGGGCATTGACCGGGCGGTATTCTGCGGTCACGACTGGGGAGGTCACGTGGTGTGGGAGATGCCTGCCTTCCATCCTGACCGGGTCGCAGGGGTGATAGGGATAAATACTCCGCACCGCTACTTCCAGCGCATGGGGCCGGACCCGATTGCCTGGATGCTCGAAAACTACAGCGCCCGCTACTACCGGATGGCCTTCCTTGAGGAGGGGATCGAAGACGGGCTGACTCCCGATCTGCTGCCGCGATTTCTCTCCGGTCTCTACCGGGGATGGCCCATCACCATGGAGCAGTACCTGGCTGCCCCGCCGGCGGTGCGCAACCTCGAATTCGAATTCATCATGGAAGCCGCTCTCAGCCCGGAACCTGCCGGTAGAGCTCTCATGACAACAGAAGAACTGAAGGTCTACGTCGATGCCTTCACCGGCGGGGGATTGACCGGCCCCCTCAACTGGTACCGCAACATCGTCCGCAACGCAGCCGTCCTGGGGCGGGTCGATTCCCGCACCAGCGTCCCGTGCCTGATGATCTCATCGGAAGACGACATCTTTCTGCCGCCGTCTCTGACCGAAGGGATGGAAGAGTACCTGCCCGACCTGGAGAAGCACATCATCCGGGAGTGCGGCCACTGGACCCAGGCGGAGAAACCGGAGGAGCTCAATCGGCTGCTGCTGGACTGGCTGGCGAGAAAGGTCCCCCAAGAGCGGCGGGTCGGATAGCGCAGCCTTGAACCTTTGCGCAAAAAACCCCGGCGGGATCGACCCGCCGGGGCTGAAAGTTACCTGTTGGACAGGCACATCCGGTGACTGGAGCTGAAGGAACTAACTAATAGATGACCAGGCCCGTGGCAAACTCCGCATTGGTGAGCGGGTAGACGGCGATGCTGGTCAGGGCTCCGGCCGAATTGATTCTGAAGGCCTCAATCTGGTTAACTCCCTCAACGATAGCTTCCGTTACGTAGAGGTACCTGCCGCTCGGATTGGCGAGCGCGTAACCGCTGGTGGGAGCCGCTGTGACAAAAGGCGCCCCATCGACAAGCGTCAGGGTGCCGTCGGAGGCCACCTGAACCGTCGAGAGGAAGCTGCTGCTACCGCCGGAAACAACGGCCAACCTGCCCCTGCGGGTGACCGTTACGGCCTG
>Ga0228535_1001208_pt1 | contig 45292 bp, 43 predicted proteins | sample SJ1metagenome_FD_168457 | JGI IMG/M metagenome (GOLD analysis project Ga0228535, IMG submission 168457) | Enriched culture of PCE-dechlorinating microbial communities from Ithaca, New York, USA - SJ1 | ecosystem: Engineered > Modeled > Simulated communities (microbial... > Unclassified | place... | reverse complement strand
AGGCCCGTCGCGCTGTGGCGCGGCGGGCCTTCGTCGTTCCCTGGGCGGAGACGCGAAGGGGCCGACCACCGGCCCCCCCACGCCCCCGGAGGGCATGTTGACGTCTAGCGTTGCAGAACCTTGATCTCCTGTCCCGCATGGATGGTCGAGCCGTTGTTCAGGGAGTTCCAGCGCAGCAGTTCGGAGAGGCTCACGTTGAAGCGCCGGGCGATGGAGTAGAGCGTGTCGCCCTCGCGCACCTTGTAGCTGGTCGACTTGGCCTGGGCCACGACCTTGGTCTTGCCGGACTTGGGCTCGGCCGTCTTGGCCTGGGCCTTGGACTTTTCCTGGCCCTTGTCGGCCAGCTTGGCGTGCACGGCCTCGGCCTCCTGGCGGGACTGGCGCGCGGCCTTGCCGGTCTGGTCCGGGATGAACAGGCGCTGGCCCACGGAGAGCTTGGAGGACGCGCTCAGGCCGTTGGCCTGCTGGAGCGTGGCCACCGAAAGGCCGTACTGGCGCGAGATGCTCCAGAGGGTGTCGTCTTTCTGGACGATGTAGTTGGAGCGGGCCTGGGCCAGCTTGCGGGTCTTGCGCGAGGAAGCGCGATCCTCGTCGGCCAGTTCGCGGGCCGAGCCGCCGCCCGGCACGAGGAGTTGCTGCCCCTTGACGAGCTTGCCCGAAGAAAGGTTGTTCATGCGCTTGATGACGGCCACGGGCACGCCGTAGCGCCGGGAAATCTTCCACAGGGAGTCCGAACCGCGCACGGTATGCACGGTGTAGCCCGCGTAGGGCCGGGACTTGGGGTTCTGAAGATAGGCCTTGGCTTCGGCCAGCCTGGACTCGGGCACATGGACCACGACGCTCATGCCCGGGGGGCTCACCTGGCGCAGGAAGGCCGGGTTGTACTCCCGGAACTGGTTCCAGGAGAGACCCACGGCCTGGGCCAGGGCCATGAGATCCGAGCCGCCGGGCACGTTCACGTCGGCCAGGCGGGGAGCGCGCTTCCAGTCCACGCACTGGAAACCGAGCATGTCCAGATTCTGGAAGATCTTGGAGATGGCGATGAACTTGGGCACGTAGTGCCGGGTCTCCTCCCGGAGCTTGGCCCGGCCGCGAAGGCGGTCGTTCTTGTCCACCAGGTCGAAGAAGTCGTTGGCGTTGGTCTTCTCCAGGGCGTTGCTGATCTTGCCCTCGCCGGCGTTGTAGGCCGCCAGGGCCAGGTACCAGTCCCCGAACATGCCATACAGGTCGGAGAGATAGCGGGCCGCCGCCTGGGTGGACAGGGCCGGGTCGCGGCGCTCGTCGATCCACCAGTCCACGGTCAGGCCGTACTTGCGGGCCGTGCCGCGCATGAACTGCCACATGCCCACTGCCCCGGCGCGCGAAACGGCGTTGGGGTTGTAGCCGCTCTCTGCGTAGGGCAGCAGGGCCAGATCCTGGGGCAGGCCGTGTTCGATGAGCGCGGCCCGGACGGCGGGCAGATAGGCTTCGGAGCGGCCCAACCAGGCCTGGAAGGTGCCCCGGGCCCGGTGGGTGAAGAAGGCGAAGTACTGCTGGACTTCCTCGGTGTCCATGGTGTCCAGGTCGAAGTCGATGCCGGTCCTGACGCCCAGGGCCTCGCGCTCGGCCGGGGTGAGCACGGAGAGATCCTCGCGGGGTCGCTCATCCAGTTCCTTGTCCAGGGGGTCGCGCGGGTAGACGCAGGCAGGGCCGACGGCGGTGGGTGCTGGTTTATCGGTGGCCGGATTTCTGGCCGCGCAGGACGCAAGAACGAGGATGGTAACCAGTATCAGGAGCGCCTGCGCCGTTCTCGGGAACATTCGGTGTTGCAAGAAAACCTCCGGGATGTTCGGAAAGGGCGCCAAGGCCGTGAATGGCCGGATAATTTCGCACTGCCTACCCGATGCGGCAACGGATTGCAAGCGAAAGCGAAAGGGCTTAACACGGATAATCAAGGCGCGACGCCCCTTCCCGAGCCTGGGAGGCGGCGCAACCGACCGGAAAGACGGATGATGCGATGACCGACGAACAGACCTTGGTGGCCGGGAGAAAACCGGTGCGGGAGCTGCTGGAACGCGAACCCGGAAGAGTGGACGCGCTCTATTTCCGCAAGGGCCGCGACCAGGCCCTGCAGCCCCTGATCGACGAATGCAAACGTCTGAACCTGCGCCACCGCTTCGTGGACGCGGCCGAACTGGACCGGATCTTTCCCGGCAACCACCAGGGCGTGGCCGCCCGGGTGGCCGGATTGACCTTCACGGACCTTCCGGACCTCATGGCCCTGGCCCGGGAGGCTCCTCTGCCGCTCATCGTGGTCCTGGACCAAGTCCAGGATCCGGGCAACGTGGGCGTGCTGGCGCGCACCCTCTACGCCCTGGGCGCGGCCGGACTCGTGGTGGCCAAGCACGAGGGGGCCTATCTGGGCGCGGCGGCCGTGCGGGCCAGCTCCGGGGCCCTGCTCAAGCTGCCCGTGGCCAAGGTGACGAACGTCTCCCAGGCCCTGGGGCGGCTGGCGGAGGAGGGCTTCGCCCTCTACTGCGCCAAACGCTCGGAGGGGGCGCGGGACGCCTTCCTGCCGGGACTGCGGCTGCCCGCCGTGCTGGTTCTGGGCAACGAGGACAAGGGTGTGCGCCCCGGCGTGGCCGGACGCTGCGACGAGGATATCTTCATCCCCTTCGCCCGGGAGTTCGACTCCCTGAACGTGGCCCAGGCGGGAGCCGTGTTGGCCGGGCTTTGGGCCAGGGACGCGGCCGAGCGGCGAATGGGACGCTGAGGGCCGGGCCGGTTTGCTGAAAAAAACCGGCCGGATCGGTAAACCAATTTCCTAAAGGGTCGATAAGACGATGGAACTCGAAGAACGCGCGCGACAGCTGGCGGAAAACCTGGCCCGCGTGCGGGAGGATATGGCCGAGGCGGCGCGGCTGGCCGGACGCGCCCCCGCGGAGGTCGCCTTGGTGGCCATCTCCAAGATGCATCCGGCCTCGGACGTGGCCGCGTTGTTCGCGGCGGGACAGCGGGTCTTCGGCGAGTCCTACGCCCAGGAGGCCAAGGACAAGCGCGAGGAGCTGGCGCATCTGCCCATCGAATGGCATTTCGTGGGCGGATTGCAGCGCAACAAGGCCAAGCTGGTGGCCGGGGAGTGCGCCCTGATCCACGCCGTGGACTCGCTCCGCCTGGCCGAGGCGGTGGACCGCAAGGCCGCCGAGCGCGGGGTGGTCCAGGACGTGCTCCTGCAGGTGAACAGCGCTGGCGAGGAGCAGAAGCACGGGGTCTCGGAGGCCGAGCTTCCGGCCCTGGCCGAGGCCGTGGCGGCGATGCCCGCCCTGCGGCTCAAGGGCCTGATGGTCCTGCCGCCGTTCTTCGACGACCCGGAACGGGCCCGGCCGTTCTTCGCCAGGGCCCGGGAGCTGAAGGAGGATCTGGAGCGGCGGCTGTCCATGGGCCTGCCGCACCTGTCCATGGGCATGACCGGAGACTTCGCGGCGGCCATCGCCGAGGGCGCCACCCTGGTGCGCATCGGCACCCGCATCTTCGGCCAGAGGGACTACTCGAACCGGTAAACGCGAGCGACTATGGACCTGGCAACCGTCATCGGCATCGTCCTGGCCTTCGGGCTGGTGATCTCGGGCATCATGTCCGGCAGCTCGCTCATGACCTTCGTGGACGTGCCGTCCATGCTCATCGTGATCGGCGGCACCATCGGAGCCACCTTGGTCAACTACCCCCTGCCGCACATGCTCGGCGTCATCCGGGTCATCAAGCAGACCTTCCAGACCAAGAGCCAACCGCCCACGCAGATCATCACCATGTTCATGGAGTTCGCCAACCGCGCCCGCCGCGAGGGCATCCTGGCCCTGGAGCCGCTGCTCAAGGACATCAAGGACGAATTCCTGCGCAAGGGCCTCCAGCTCACCGTGGACGGCCTGGAGCCCCAGACCATCCAGGAGATCCTCCAGACCGAGGTGAGCCACCTGGAGGACCGCCACGAAACCGGGGCCAACATGCTGGCCACCATGGGCTCCCTGGCTCCGGCCCTGGGCATGATCGGCACGGTCATCGGCCTGGTGCAGATGCTCCAGACCATGTCCGACCCGTCGAGCATCGGCCCGGCCATGGCCGTGGCCCTGATCACAACCTTCTACGGCGCGGTCCTGGCCAACCTCCTGCTCAACCCCATGTCCGGCAAGCTCAAGCTGCGCAGCAAGGAGGAAATCCTGGTGCGCGAGATGATCATGGAGGGCGTGCTCTCCATCTCCAAGGGCGAGAACCCGAGGATCATCGAGGAAAAGCTCAACAGCTACCTGGCTCCCAGGGAGCGCAGGAAGTCGGATTAGGAGGCCCATGGCCGGCCCCAGGAAGAAAAAGCCCCCCGAGAGCGAGGACGTCCCCCTGTGGGTGCTGACCTACGGGGACTGCGTCACGCTCATGCTGACCTTCTTCGTGCTCCTGGTGAGCATGGCCAAGATCGACGAGTCGCGCAAACTCGTGGTGTTGGGCTCGGTCTTCGGCAGCATGGGCTTCCTGGACCGCAGCACCGAGGTTCTGGCCCGCTCCGACAACCGCCGCACCGTGGAGCCCGGCCCCATGGAGGGCATCAAGGACTTCGAACCGCTCAAGAACATGCTCTGGGAAGAAGCCGGGGCCGACCTGCGCTTCGAGTCCAACAAGGTGGTCCAGGTGCTCTCCATCGAGGGCGACGCCCTCTTCGCCCCCGGCTCCGCCGAACTCACCCCCGACGGCCGCACCCTGCTCGAGCGCACCCTGCCGGTGATCAAGGAGGTGCCCCATCCGGTGCTCGTGGCCGGACACACCTCCACCCTGCGCGACGAACTGGGCGCGGAATACCGCCCCGAGCGGGAGTCCCAGGTTCCGGACCTCTCCTGGCGGCTCTCCCTGAACCGCTCCCTGGCCGTGTACCGCTTCCTCCTGGAAGGCGGGGCCGACCCGGACAAGCTGCGCATGGAGGCCTTCGGACGCTATCGCCCGCGCTTCAACAACAACGACCCCAAGGAGCGGGACAAGAACCGCCGCGTGGACCTGGTCCTGGACCTGCGCAACCCCATCGAAAAAGATCTCCTGCCGGGCCAACCCCTGCGCGAGTCGGAGATCAGGAAGCCGGTGGAGGCCATCGAGTTCCAGGGCTTCCGCTTCCAGGTCAACGCCACGGCCCCGGAGCCGGGGAGGTAGGCCGTGCCGCCGCGCGAGAAAAAGCCCGCCGACAAGCCCAAGCAGGAGTGGATGCTGACCTACGGCGACGTGGTCACCTTGCTGCTGACCTTCTTCGTGCTCCTGCTGGCCATGTCCTCCATGGACCAGAGCTTCATCTCCCGCGTCTCCATCTACTCCGCCCAGCACGCCGCCCTGGCCCGCAGGACGGCCGGAAAGGCCCCGCGCAACATCCAGATGGTCCTGGACCTGGTGGAACGGCCCTGGGAGGTGTTCTCCAAGGAGCAGAAGATCAAGGATCTGCTCTTCCCGGACAACGTCCTGCCCCCGGAGATCGACCGCAACACCCTGAACGAGAACCTGCGCGTGCTGGCGCGCAACGAAGGAGTGGCCCTGATCTTCTCGGACAAGCTGCTCTTCGCCCCCGGCGGCGCGGAGCTGACCCCCGGCGCCCGGGCCATCCTGGCCCAGGTTGCCCCGCTCATCCTGCACACCAGCTCGCCGGTGAACGTGGCCGGGTTCACCGACGCCGAGGAAGGCCGGGCCCCCGAGGGCTACGCCCTGTCCGGGGAGCGGGCCTCGTCCGTGCTGGACTACTTCCTGACCCTGGGCATGGAGCCCCTGCGCTTCTCGCTCTCGGCCTATGGTCCCAACCGGCCCCTGAGCCCGGACGACGACGCGGCGGGCCGGGCCAAAAACCGCCGGGTGGAGGTCTTCCTCAAGACCAACCAGGCCCTTGGCGGCTACCTGACGCAATAGGCCGTGTGCTTTCCTGCCGGGACGAATCCGTGTACAGTCCCGCGCAGACGAACAACGAAACGAAACCGGACGAGGTGGCGCCGTGGCCGAGGATCTCGACAACAAGCAGGACAAGCCCAAGAAGAAAAAGGGCCTCATCAAGTGGATCATCCTGGCCGTGCTGCTGCTGGCTCTGGGCGGCGGCGGCTTCTTCGCCTACAAGAAGTTCCTGGCCAAGCCCCCGGCCGACCCGGCCCAGGCCGAGCAGACGCAGGCCGAGGGGCAGGGCAAGGACGGCAAGGAGGCCAAGCCCGCCGAGGGCCAGGTGGTCTCCCTGCCCGTGTTCCTGGTGAACCTGGCCGACCCCCTGGGCCGCCGCTACCTCAAGCTGGCCATGGACGTGGAGGTCAAGGACGAGGCGGCCAAGGCCGAAATCGCCAAGAACGAGGCCAAGATCAAGGACGCCCTGCTCCTGCTCCTGTCCAGCAAGACCTATCAGGAGCTGTCCACCCTGGACGCCAAGATCCAGCTCAAGCAGGACATCGTGCAGCGGCTCAACCTGATCCTCGGCAACGGCAAGGTCGTCCAGGTGTATTTCACCGACATGGTCATCCAGTAGCACGCTTCTTGCATCTGGACCGCCCAACGGCGGGACTCCGGCGCCCGCGCCCAACGGCAGACCGAGGATACAACGATGGCTGAAGAGATGGATCAGGATCAGCTGGCCCAGCAGTGGGCCGACGCCCTCACCGAGAGCGCCGACGCGGGCAAGGACGCGGGCAAGGCCCAGGACGACGACGCCCTGGCCGCCGAGTGGGCCGCGGCCTTGGCCACCCAGGAAGAGGACGACATCAAGAAGGAAAAGGAACAGGCGTTCCTCAAGACCAAGACCAAGGACCACGAGCTCAAGGATCTCACCAAGGAGGCCAAGAGCGGCCGCGAGGGCACCAAAAGGGACCTGGACTTCATCCTGGACATCCCCCTGGAGGTCTCCGCCGAGCTGGGCCGCACCAAGCTCCTGATCAACGAACTCCTGCAATTGGGCCAGGGCTCGGTGGTGGAGCTGAACAAGCTGGCCGGCGAACCCCTGGAGATCTACGTCAACGGCAAGCTGGTGGCCCGCGGCGAGGCCGTGGTCATCAACGAGAAGTTCGGCGTGCGCCTGACCGACATCATCAGCCCCATCGAACGGGTGAAGCAGCTTGGCTGACGCCGCCAACGCCACGGCCGCCCTGCCGCCCATCCCGGACGCGAGCCTGCTGGGCTCGGTCCTGAGCATGGCGGCGGCGCTTTCCCTGGTCCTGGCCTTGATCTTTCTGGGATTCTATCTCGTGCGCCGCTTCGGTCCCGCGTCCCTGACCCGGGCCAGGGGCGGCGCGGCCCCCGCCCTCCTGGGACGGCTCTTTCTCGGCAACCGGCAAAGCGTGGCCGTGGTCCGGGTTCTCGGCAAGACCCTGGTCCTCGGCGTCACCGAACAGCAGATCAGCCTCCTGGCGGAGGCGGAGACCACGGATGCTCCGGCACAAGGCGCAGGCTTCTCCCGTATCCTGGACGAACAGGGCCGGAAAAGCTCTCCCGACGATCCTGCTTAGCCTGGGACTGGTCGCCCTCTGGGCCGCCCCGGCCCTGGCCCAGCAGGCCCCGTCCCTGACCATGCAGCTCTCCGCCGGTCAGGCCGAGCCCGGCAAGATCTCGGTCCTGCTGGAAATCCTCTTTCTGCTGACGATTCTCTCGGTGGCCCCGGCCATCGTCCTGACCATGACCTCCTTCACGCGCATCATCGTGGTCTTCCACTTCCTGCGCCAGGCCATGGGCACCCAGCAGATGCCGCCGAACCAGATCCTGGCCAGCCTGGCCATCTTCATGACCTGCGTGATCATGATGCCCGTGGGCAAGGCGGTCTACAACGACGCCATCAAGCCCTACACCGAGGAGAAGATCGGCTTCCAGCAGGCCCTGGACTCGGCCCAGAAGCCCGTCCGGGCCTTCCTCTTCAAGCACACCCGCGAGAAGGATCTCTCGATCTTCTACTCCATCACCGGCGAACCCCGGCCGGAGAACAAGGAGCAGGTGCCGACCATCCTGCTCGTGGCGGCCTACACCATCTCCGAACTGAAGACCGGCTTCACCATCGGCTTCCTCATCTACATCCCGTTCCTCATCCTGGACATGGTGGTGGCCAGCATCCTCCTGTCCATGGGCATGATGATGCTCCCGCCGGTGATGATCTCGCTGCCGTTCAAGATTCTGCTCTTCATCCTGGTGGACGGCTGGTCGCTGCTGGTGGGATCGCTGGTGAACACATTCCAATGACGGAGCAGGCATGACCCCGGAATTCGTCATCGGCTTCGCCCGACAGGCCATCGAGCTGACCCTGCTCATCTCCCTGCCCATGCTCGGCGTGGGCATGGCCGTGGGCGTCATCGTCAGCGTGATCCAGGCCGCCACCCAGATTCAGGAAATGACCCTGACCATGGTGCCCAAGATCGTCGCCATTTTTTTGGCGCTCCTGATCGCCTTCCCCTGGATCATGGACAAGATGGTCACCTACACCCGCGAACTCTTCCTCAACCTGCCCAACTACATCCGCTGAGGGCCTTCGGCCCGGCCCCGCGCGGCTAGCGTTTCTTCGTCTCGGCCTTGGCGGGCTCGGCGGGGGAGGGCGAAGGCTTCATCTCCGGCACCAGGGGCTCGCCCAGGGCCTTCTTCCGCTCGATCTCGGCCCGGGCGGCCTCCAAGGCCACATAGCGCTCGGGAGTGGTGGGGTGCGTATAGCTCTCGGTGATGGCCTCCGGACTGTCCACGGCCATGCGCCTCCAGAATTCTCCGGCCACGCTGATGTCGAACCCCGCCCGGGCCGCATAGTATTGCCCCACATAGTCGGCCTCGTGCTCGAACTCCTGGGAGAAGGCCCCGTCCCCCAGACGGGTGAAGGCCCGGTTCGTCCGCACCCCCAACACGGCGAAGACCGCGTCCACCGCGGTCCCGGCCATCCGGTTGGCGGCCTGGGCGTCGATGTGTCCCATGGTGTTGTGGGCCAGTTCGTGGGCCATGGCCACGGCCAGTTCGTCGTCCTTCCCGCAGAAGCGGACCATGCCCTTGGTGATGAGGATATGCGTGCCGGTGGCGTAGGCGTTGACTTCCTCCTTGCCCTCGAAGACCACCGGATAGTCGCAGGCCGGAACCGGCGTCACCCGGACCTCCAGGCGCGCGCCGTCACGCTCCAGGGTGAGCGAAAAGGCTCCCTTGTCCGCCTGGTCCTCCATATCTTCCTGAAACCGGTACAATCCCTTCCGGTTCTGGGTCAGCTCCGTTCCGTCGAGGGCCAGCACCACGTCGCCCACGCGCACCCCGGCGCGCTCCGCGGGCGTGTCCGGCAACACCTCAACCACATGGATTCTGCCGTCCAGGCCGTAGATCTTGGACACCGACGAGCGCCATTCATCCTCGAAGGCGTCTCGTTGCGCCACGTACAGACCGGTGAAACCCTTCACCTTGTCGCCGCACAGATCGGCGTTGCGCATCAGCAGGGGAGCCGCGACCCGGTGCAACCGGCGCTCACGCTCGGCGTAATCGCGAGCCACCAGCTCCTTCTGGATGAGAACCTCGTCGGCGGTCTGCTTCGGGTCGATCGTGGGGCGGCTGGTCCTGGGCGCACAGGCCGCCAGGGCGCAGGAGAGGATCAGAAGAGGCAGGAAAAAGAAAAAACGGCGCGCGAACATGACGGTCCTCCCAGCATGCCGTGAACGACACGCTGGGTTCCGCATAAAACACACCCGCCGCCGCTGTCCACGAAAAAGCCAGCGACGGCGGCGTGTTATCGCTCACTCGCCGGAAAAATCACTCCCCCAGGCCCAGAGCCCGCAGAAAGCCGGGGTCCTCGGTCCAGTCCTCGCGCACCTTGACCCACAGCTCCAGGTGCGCCCGCTGGCCCAGCAATTCCTCGATCTCGGCCCGGGCCTCGGTGCCCACCTTCTTGAGCATGGCCCCGCCCTTGCCGATGACCATGGACTTGTGCGTGTCCCGGGCCACGTAGATCACGGCGTTGATCCGCACCCGGTCGCCGTCCTCCTCCCAGTGCTCGATCTCCACGGCCGTGGAGTAGGGCAGCTCCTGGCGCAGCTCCAGGAAGAGCTTTTCGCGCACGATCTCGGCCACCAGGAAGCGCACCGGCGCGGTGGAAATCTGGTCCTCGGGATACATGGCCGGTCCCTCGGGCAGATGCGCAAGCGCCCGCTCCAGCAACACCTCCCGGCCGTCACCGGAAAGCGCGGACATGGGCACGATCTCGGCCCCGGGGAAGAACCGCCCGGCGGCCTCCATCACCGGCAGGAGCCGGGACTTGTCCTTGACCGCGTCCACCTTGTTCACGCCCACGATCACCGGCCCGCCGTAGCCCTTCAAGGGCTCCACCAGCGGCTTGACGTCGGATTCCATGGCTCCGGGCTTGGCCGCGTAGTGCGCGCCGTCCAGCAGGACCACGGCCGCGTCCGCGCCGCTCAGCGCCTGCCAGGCCGACTCCAGCAGATAGCGGTTCATCCGGCCCCTCAACCGGTGTACGCCCGGCGTGTCCAGAAACACGATCTGCGCGTCGTCCCGCGTGAGGATGCCGCTGATGCGGTTGCGCGTGGTCTGCGGCTTGGGCGAGACGATGGCCACCTTCTGGCCCAGATAGGCGTTCATCAACGTGCTCTTGCCCGCATTGGGCGGCCCCATCAGGGCCACGACTCCGAATTTGTGCATGGTGAAAGACTCCTTCGCCGCCCATCATGCCTTGCCGGGCCGGGGTCCGGCAAGACGAAACAGAAGCAAGGCGAAAAGCGCGCCGAGGGTGTCGGCCAGCATGTCCTTCTGGGCATCCCAGGGGTCGCCCTGGGCGCCGAGGAAGGCCGGTCCGGCGTCGCCTCCGGCCAGGGCCGCGAACCACCACTCCACGATCTCGTAACCCGCGGCCACGGCCATGACGGCGGTGAGGGCCAGGACGTAGCCCGCCCAGCGCCGGGCCAGCCCCCGCCGGGTCACGTACTCCAGGATGGGATAGGCGAAGAGGCCCACCGCGAAATGGGCCACGCGGTCGAAGTGGTTGCGCTGAAAGCCGAACAGGTCCGTGATCCAGCCGAAGGGGACCAGGGCGAAGGTGTAGTGCGCGCCGAGCGTATGCCAGAATATCCAGAAGGCCATGAGCCCGTAAGCCGGATTCGAGAACCGGAAACGCCGCCAAGTCAGCGTCAGAAACAACACGATCCCCGCAGCCGGAAGCGCCTCGGCGGCCCAGACCTCCCGCGACACCGGCTCCACGGCCAGGACCGCGAACCAGACCACGTACAGCCCGAGCAGGATATGGGGAAAACGCGCCATATCCCCACCCTACCGAAGGCCCGAACATCCTGACAAGCCCCGGCCCGTGTCGCGGCCGCGACGCCATCGGGGGTCCAGGGGCCTGAGGCCCCTGGCGGGCCCGGGCGGAGCCCGGCCGCCGGAGGCTTCCTACTCGTCGACAGGCCGCGAGTAGGAGCAGCCCTTTTTGGGGCAGGCGATGATGTCGCCCTTGGCCTTGGTGTGCTTGCGGACGAGGACGGGGTGCCCGCAGTCCGGACAGGTCTCGGCGATGGGCCAGTCCCAGGTGGCGTAGTCGCACTTGGGGTAGCGGGAGCAGGAGTAGAACACCTTGCCCCGGCGGGAGCTTTTCTCCACGAGTTCGCCGTCGCAGCCCGGGTTGGGGCATTTGACGCCGGTGCGGAAGGGCTCGGTGTAGTCGCAGTCCGGGTAGCCGGAGCAGGCGATGAAGCGCGAGCCGGTGCGGGCGGTCTTGAGCAGGAGATCCTTGCCGCACTTGGGGCACTTGCCCACGACTTCCTGGGCGGCGGCCTCGCGGACCACGATGGCGCCGTTCTCGTCGCGGGTGAAGTTCTTGATGCCCTTGCAGTCGGGATAGCCGGTGCAGCCCAGGAACTCGCCCCGGGAGCCGGACTTGACGAGCATGGGCTTGCCGCAGAGGTCGCAGGTGATGTCCGTGACCTGGTTCTGACCGCGCTCCTGGACCACGATGGCGCCGTTCTCGTCGCGGGTGAAGTTCTTGATGCTCTTGCAGTCCGGATAGCCGGTGCAGCCCAGGAACTCGCCGGTCTTGCCGAACTTCACGGCCATGGGCTTGCCGCAGATCTCGCAGACCACGCCGGTGTCCTGGCTGATGCGGGTCATCTCCTTCTGGGCCTTTTCCAGGAGGGGATAGAAGCCCTCGGCGAAGTGGCGGATGAGCGCGGTCCAGTCCTGCTTGCCCTCGGACACGGCGTCGAGCTTGTTCTCCATGTCGGCGGTGAAGCCCACGTCCATGAGCTCGGGGAAGTGCTCGGAGAGCTGGTCGCTGACCGTGACGCCCAGTTCGCTGGGGGCGAAGCGCTTCTCCTCCAGGCGCACGTACTCGCGGTCCTGGATGGTGGAGATGATGGCCGCGTAGGTCGAGGGCCGCCCGATGCCCAGCTCCTCCAGCTCCTTGACCAGCGAGGCCTCGGAGTAGCGGGCGGGCGGGGTTGTGAATTTCTGTTCCTTGCGGATCTCGCGGACGTCCAGGCGGTCGCCGGGGGCCAGCTTGGGCAGATCGGCGGTGGCGGCCTCCTCGGCCTCGGGCTCGGCGGACTCGGCGTCCTTCTTGGCCACCTTGGCCTGGGCGGCCAGGAAGCCGGGGAAGAGCAGGCGTTCGCCCTTGGTCCGCCAGAGGGTCTTGGCGGCGCGGACGGTGACGGTGGTGTCCCAGAACTCGGCGTCGGCCATCTGGGAGGCCACGAAGCGCTGCCAGATGAGGGAGTAGATGCGGAACTGGTCCGCTGGCAGGAGCGGCTTGAGCTGGTCGGGGCTCAGGGTCACGTCCACCGGACGGATGGCTTCGTGGGCGTCCTGGGCGCTGCCCTTGGTCTTGTAGGCTCGGGGCTTGGCGGGCAGAAAATCCTTGCCGAAGCGCGACAGGATCAGGTCGCGGGCGGCGTCGCGGGCCTCGTCCGCGATGCGCACGGAGTCGGTACGCATGTAGGTGATGAGCGCGAGCGTGCCGCGGTCGCCCAGGTCCACGCCTTCGTAGAGACGCTGGGCGATGGTCATGGTCTTCTTGGCCGGGTAGCCCAGGCGGTTGTTGGCGTCCTGCTGGAGGGTGGAGGTGATGTAGGGTGGCAGGGGGGAACGCTTGCGCTTCTTCTCCTCCACGGAGTCCACGAGGAAGTCGGCGCGGGACAGCTCCTCGTGCAGGGCCTCGGCCTCGGCGGCGGAGCCGATGGGATTCGAGCCGGGCTTCACGGCCTTGCCGTCGTTCTTCCAGAGTTCGGTCCAGAAGGGCGGGGGCGTCCCGGCGGCGAGCAGGGCCTTGAACGGCCAGTACTCCTCGGGGCGGAAGGCCCGGCGGAGCTTCTCGCGTTCGACGATGAGCTTGAGGGCCACGGACTGCACGCGCCCGGCGGAGATGCCGCGCTTGACCTTCTTCCAGAGGATGGGGCTGATCTTGTAGCCCACGAGTCGGTCGAGGACGCGGCGGGCCTGCTGGGAGTCGAAGAGCCGCTCGTTCAGTTCGCGGGGGTGCTCCAGGGCCTCGCGCACGGCCCGGGGCGTGATCTCGTTGAACTGGATGCGCGAAAGGTTCTGGTTCTCATCCTTGATGAGCTCGGCCACGTGCCAGGCGATGGCCTCTCCCTCGCGGTCGGGGTCCGGGGCCAGGAAGACCTGCCCAGCCTTCTTGGCGGCGGCCTTGAGGCGCTTGACCACCTCTTCCTTGCCCTTGATGACCTGGTAGCGGGGGGCGAAGCCCTGGGCCTCGTCCACGCCCAGGTCGCGCACGGGCAGGTCGCGCACGTGTCCCACGGAGGCTTCGACCATGTAGTCCTTGCCCAGGAACTTGCCGATGGTCTTCACCTTGGCCGGCGACTCGACGATGATCAGGTTCTTGCTCATGTCGGCTGGGCTATAGCCACCCCGGGGCCGCTTGGCAAGGGCGCGGGGATCAGAGGAACAGGAGCAGGGAGACGGACATGACGGCCATGCCCGCCACCAGTCCGTAAACGCAGAGATGGTGCTCCCCGAACTCCTCGGCCGCCGGGAGCAGTTCGTCCAGGGAGATGAAGACCATGATTCCGGCCACGCCGCCGAAGAGCAGGCCGAAGACCGCCTGGGAGAAGAAGGGCAGGAGCAGGAGCCAGCCGACCAGGGCCCCCACGGGCTCGGCGAGGCCGGAGAGGAAGGAGAGCAGGAAGGCTCTGCGGCGGTCGCCGGTGGCGTAGAACAAGGGCACGGAAACGGCGATGCCCTCGGGGATGTTGTGGATGGCGATGGCGGCGGCGATGGCCAGGCCCAGGGTGGGATCGGTGAGGGCGGCGGAGAAGGTGGCCAGGCCTTCGGGGAAGTTGTGGATGGCGATGGCCAGGGCCGCGAAGGTTCCGGTGTGATGGAGCTTGCCGAAGTCGTGGGCCTCGTTGCGCGGCAGGTTCTCCAGCCCCTGGTCCATCTCCTCGATGGAGTGCGGCTGGTGGGGGTTCTCATATTCCGGCACGAGCTTGTCGATGAGGGCGATGAGGCCCATGCCCGCGAAGAAGGCCGCGGCCGAGGCCCAGGCCCCGGCCGTATCGCCCCACTGGGAGGCGAGGGCCGCGCGGGACTTGGACAGGATTTCCACGAAGGAGACGTAGAGCATGACCCCGGCGGAGAAGCCCAGGGCCAGGGAGAGGAAGCGGGTATTCGTGCGGCGGGTGAAGAAGGCCAGGGCCGAGCCGATGCCCGTGGACAGCCCGGCGAGGAGCGTGAGCCCGAAGGCGAAGAGGATGGTTCCCGTTTCCACGGAGGGCATGTTAGCATGAATGCGCGGCGGCTGTCAGCGCGGTCTGGCGCGCCCTCCGCCGCCGCCTTGGGGAGGAATCCGTGCAACCGTCCTACGCCCGCCTCGGAGCGGATGAGCTGAGGCGAAGAGCCGAATCGGCCCTGGCCCGGCTCTCGGCCTGCGATCTTTGCCCCAGGAAGTGCGGCGTCGACCGCTCGGCCGGGGAAGCCGGGTTCTGCCATGCCGGGCGGCGAGCGGTGGTGGCTTCGTATCAGCTCCACTACGGCGAGGAGTCCGTGCTGGTGGGCCGGGGCGGCTCCGGGACCGTCTTCTTCTCCGGCTGCAACCTGGGCTGCGTGTTCTGCCAGAACTGGGACATCAGCCACGCGGACGCGGATGGATGCCTGGAAGGCATCGAGGCCTCGCCGGAGGAGTTGGCCGGGGTCATGCTGGAACTCCAGTCCCAAGGCGCGGAGAACATCAACCTCGTGAGCCCCACGCACGTGGCGGGGCAAATCCTGGAGGCCCTGCCCACGGCCCTGGAGCACGGCCTGCGCCTGCCACTGGTCTGGAACTCCGGAGGCTACGAGTCGCTGGAGACGCTGGCCCTGCTGGACGGGGTGGTGGACATCTTCATGCCCGACGCCAAGGTCTGGGACCAGGACGTCGCGGCCCGCATCCTCCTGGCCCGGGACTACCCGGAGACGGCGCGGGCGGCCATCGCCGAGATGCACCGCCAAGTGGGCGACCTGGAACTGGACGAACGGGGTCTGGCGCGGAAGGGGCTGCTGGTCCGGCACCTGGTCCTGCCCGAGGGACTGGCAGGAAGCGGAGAATGGATGCATTTCCTGGCCGGGCTGTCGCCGTTGACCTTCGTGAACGTCATGGGCCAGTATCGGCCGTGCGGCCGTGCCGGAGAATTTCCCCCTCTGGACCGTCCCGTGCGACCCGGGGAATTGGCGACGGCCCAGGATGCGGCCCGCCGGGCCGGGCTCACGCGCCTGGACGACGCCCCGGACGCCCTGCCGGCGCGGATTCTCCGCCACATCCAGTCGGACTGAACAAAATTGTCACACCTCAAAAGCATGCCCCTGTAAGCGCCAATTGTCATTTAACGTTTTTGTCATGCTCTTTGGCTTTTCTGAAGTTTTTTTTCACAAAAACGCCATTTCCTGCCCATGAAATTCAAGGCCTCCCCCCATCGAAAAATCACAACCAACTGAAAAAAAAGCGCAACCGACCTTTGGCACGAGGATTGTTAGTCACTGCGAACCGGACTTCCCGGTCGAGACGGCAACAACAAACGTGGAGGAAGGATATGGAGATTCCCGTTTTCAAGTGCAAGAACGCCGACGACGTCATGAAGGCGGTGAAGGACTACAACGTCAGCTTCATCCAGTACTGGTTCATGGACATCCTCGGCACACTGAAAAGCTTCCAGGTCACGCCCAAGGAGCTTGAGGCGTCCTTCGAGGAGGGCATGGGCTTCGACGGCTCCTCGATCCTCGGCTTCTGCCGCATCGACGAGTCCGACATGGTGGCCATGCCCGACCCGACCACCTTCCAGATCTGCTCCTGGCGGCCCACCGAGCGTCCGGTGGCCCGGATGTTCTGCGACATCGTCAACCCCGACGGCACCCCCTACGTGGGCGACTCCCGCTACTGCCTGAAGCGCGTCCTGGCCAAGGCCGCCCAGAAGGGCTACACCTTCTACGCCGGTCCCGAGCTGGAGTTCTTCCTCTTCGCCGACGAAAAAAGCACCCAGATCCTGGACCACGGCGGCTACTTCGACGCCCCGCCCCTGGACCTCGGCAACAACGTCCGCCGCGACATCATCTTCGCTCTCGAGGCCATGGGCATCGCCATCGAGTACAGCCATCACGAAGTGGCCCCCAGTCAGCATGAGATCGACATGCGCTACGCCGAGGGCCTCAAGATGGCCGACACGGTCATGACCTACCGCGTGGTGGTCAAGGAGATCGCCCGCAAGCACGGCTGCTACGCCACCTTCATGCCCAAGCCCATCTTCGGCCAGAACGGCTCCGGCATGCACGTCCACCAGTCCCTGTTCAAGAAGGGCAAGAACGTCTTCTACGACGCCAACGACAAGTACCACCTGTCCGCCGACGGCAAGAGCTACATCGCGGGCATCCTCAAGCACGCCCCCGAGTTCGCCTGCGTGACCAACCAGTGGGTCAACTCCTACAAGCGCCTGGTGCCCGGCTACGAGGCCCCGGTGTACGTGGCCTGGGCCCGCCGCAACCGCTCGTCCCTGGTGCGCGTGCCCATGTACAAGCCCGGCAAGGAAGCCGCCACCCGCATGGAGCTGCGCTGCCCCGATCCGGCCGCCAACCCCTACCTGGCCTTCGCGGTCATGCTGGCCGCCGGCCTCAAGGGCATGGAAGAGGGCTACAAGCTCTGCGAGCCGGTGGAGGCCGACATCTTCCACATGGACGAAAAGACCCTCAAGAAGAACAAGATCACGTCCCTGCCCGGCAGCCTGTACGAGGCCGCCCAGATCATGAAGAAGTCCGCCCTGGTCAAGGAGACGCTGGGCGACCACATCTTCACCAAGCTCTACGAGAACAAGATGGCCGAATGGGACCAGTACCGCATCCAGGTCACCAACTACGAGCTGGAGCGCTACCTGCCCCTGATGTAGAACGCACCTTCGCAGCCTCCGCCTCAATAGGAAAAGGCCCGCTTCGGCGGGCCTTCTTATTTGCCGTCGGCTCGAGGCCTACTGCCGGTTTCCCCAGCCGTACCCAGGGCCCATCATGCCGTAACCACCCATCATGCCCGGCCCGTAACCTCCTCCATAGCCACCGCCGTACCCCCCCATCATCCCAGGCCCCATCATGCCGTAACCACCCATCATGCCCGAACCCATCATCATGCCCAGGCCGACGGGGTAGCCGGTCTTCTTGTAGACCTCCTGACCGAAGGCCACGGACTCCTGAAGCAGCTGGCCTTGAAGCTCACTGATGGCCGCCACGATCTTCTTGATCCGGCCCTGGTCCGGATCCTTGGCGTAGAGCAGGCCGTAGAGCTCGGCATACTGCGCCTGGAGCTTGCCGTTCAACGGCAGAACCTTGTTGTAGTAGTCGCGCTGAAGATTGAAGAGGGCCTGGGCCGCGGCCGGATCGTAGGCCTGGGCGGCCTGGAAGTCGCGCCCCTGGCCCTGGCCTTGTCCCATCATGCCGTACTGGGCCTTGACCGGTGAGGTCGCGACCAAACCCAGGACCACGACCGCCGCGAGAATCAAACTCGTCCGCATGCAGCACCTCCAATGCCGCCGCGCGGGCTGTCCGCGCGGCGTTTCGCCGCCCATCGCCACGAAACCGATGCCTCAGAACGAAAAGGCGGTCCATATCATTTTATACATATCAGCCTGTATTCCGTAAACCGAATGCCATAAAAAATAAGAAGGCCCGCTTCGGCGGGCCTTCTTATTTGCCGTCGGCTCGGAAAGCACGGTCAGCGGGCGGCTTCCGCCGTGGCCTCCTCGGCGCGGGGCAGGCCCCAGGACATGGCCGCGCTGAACAGCGGCAGGACCATCGTGAGAGCCAGGGCCGGACGCAGGCCGTGGGCGTCGGCCACCATGCCCATGAGCGGCGCGGCGATGCCGCCGATGGAGATCGCCAGCCCCAGGGTCACGCCGGAGGACAGCCCCACCTTGCCGGGCAGATAGCTCTGCCCGAGGACGATCATGGCGCTGTAGGGCACGGAGAGGGCCAATCCCAGGAGCACGAGGACGCCCAGGGCCGCCGCCGGGGTGTCCAGGAGCAGGAAGGCGGGCAGCAGAGGGATCATGGACAGGAAGCAATACAGGATGATCCGGGGCTGGCTGTGGCGGTCGGCCAGACGGCCCCCGGCCAGGGAGCCCACCACCGTGGAGCCCGCGAAGACCGCCAGGGCCGTGGCCCCGTCCTGCTGGGATCGCCCGAGCACGTGCATCCAGTAGAGCGGGATGAAGGTGTTGTAGCCGAAGAAAAGCATGGACCGGCCCACGATGGCCCCGCCGAGCCGCAGGAAGGGGCCCCAGGCCGGGCGGCCCGAAGGTTTTTCGGCCTTGTTCCCGCCGCCGACGGCCGCCGCCGCTCCGGTGCGGGAGAAGACCCCGGCCACGACCAGGGCCACGATGCAACCGGGAACGGCCATGGCGGCCGAGCCCTCCAGGCCCCACCAGCCCAAGGCCGCGGCGGCCAGGATGGGGCCCAGAGTGAAGCCGAGGGTGCCGCCCACGCCGAAGACGCTCATGGCCCCGGCCTTCTGCTCCCCGGCCAGGAGATTGACCTGCCGGGCGGCGACGGGGTGGAAGGCGGCAACTCCCGTGCCGCAGACCAGGGCCGCCGAAAGGACCAGGGCATAGCTCGGGACCAGGCCCGTGGCTCCCAGGCCCACGCAGGCCAGGATCACGGCCAGGGGCAGAAGCCAGAGCCCGGAAATACGGTCGGCCAGATGTCCGAAGGCGGGCTGGACCACGGTGGAGGCGACGTTGGAGGAGAAAACCACGGCCGCGGCCGCAGCGTAGGACAGGTCGTGACGGACGATGAGCAGGGGCAGCAGGGCGGGCAGGGCGCCCTGGTTGATGTCCGTGAACAGGTGGGCCAGGGTCAGCAGCAGGACGCGACGACGGTTCATGAATATCCTTCCCCAAGGCGTTCGATCGGCCGGAATGGGGCCGACGACCTTGTCATTAGCCCAACCCCGATGTAGTTTCTCGCGACAATATGACGAAGAATAGCGCGAAACAGACAACACCTTCCTCCCACCCGGGAAACAACACGGACCAGCTCCGGCCGATCATCGGCTTTTCCCGCCAGGGCCTGGGCATGGCCAACGTCCCCCACAGCCACTTCCGCGCCCAGCTCGTGCATGCCGCCTCCGGGGTCATGACCATCACCACCTCCATGGGCATCTGGGTCACGCCGCCGCATCAGGGTCTTTGGGTTCCGTCCGGGGTGGAGCACCATGTGCGGGTCTACGGGCCCTATACCCTGAAAACGCTCTTCTTCCACCCGGACGCGGCGCCGTGGATGCCCCCGGAGTGCCGGGTGGTGCCCGTGTCGCCGCTGCTGCGCGAACTCGTGATCCACGCCTGCGGCTTTCCTCCGGACTACCCCGTGGACGGCCCGGAAGCCCGGGTGGTGGCCGTGATTCTGGACCTGATGCGGACCGCCACGGTGGAGCCCCTGCACCTGCCCATGCCCCACGATCCGCGGCTGGCGGTCGTGTGCCGCCGCCTGCTGGAGAATCCCGCGGACCGCAGCACACTGCCCGAGCTGGCCGAGCGGGCCGGAGCCGCCGACCGCACGCTGCTGCGGCTGTTCCACAAGGAGACGGGATTGACCTTCCGGGTCTGGAGGCGGCAGGCCCGGCTGCTGGCCGCGCTGCGCAAGCTGGCGGCCGGAGAGCCGGTGTCCTCCGTGGCTCCGGATCTGGGCTACGAGAGCCAGAGCGCGTTCATCGCCATGTTCCGGCGGGCCCTGGGGACCACGCCGGGACGCTATTTCTCGGAAACGGAGGCCGCGCGGGCTAGCGCTTGCCCAGACTCTTGAGCCGGGCCTCGACCACCAGCGGGTTGGGATAGGTTGCGCGGATGGATTCCAGAAGGTTGCGCGCCTCGGGCAGACGCCCTTCCTGCTCGTAGATGTCCACCAAAAGAAACACGGCCAGGGCCCGGGTCTCGTCGACGACCCCCGGCAGGGCCAGGAGTTCCTCCAGGGAGGTCTTGGCCCGGCCGAAGCTCTGGGTGAAGGTGTCGTTCTGGGCCGACTCGTAGAGGCAACGGGCCTTGAGCGCCGGGGTCGAGGCCTCCTGGGAGCAGCGCTCCAGGGTTTCCTGGGCGGCCTCGAAGTTGCGCTGGTTGCGCTGGGCCCGGGCCAGACGGATACGCACCGGCACGCTTTTTTCCGGATCATCGGTGAGCTTCAGGCACTTCTCCCAGGTCTCCATGGCCTTGGCCCGGTTGCCCTGCTGCTCGTAGAGATCTCCCAGAAGAAAAAGCGGATCCTCACCCGTGGCGGTGGCCCCGCCGAACTCCAGGACCATGGATTCCAAAAGCATGACCGAACGGTCCACGTCGCCCTTGACGTTCAGGGAGATGTCCAGGAGCCGGTCCCAGGCCTCCCGGCGGAAGCTCCCCTGGGGCTCCTTCTGGAGATAGCGCTCGTAGCTCGTCTCGGCCTCAAGGTAGAAGCCCTTGGACAGGGCCTCGCGGGCCGCCTCCACGTCGGGCGGGGCGGACTCCTCCCGCCGGATGCAGCCCGGCAGGAGGAGAACCAGAAGAAGGAGACAGGCCGAGGCCCGGACCATGTTCCCGCCCACGGAGGCTAGACGTCCTGCTCCAGGCCCCGGTCCACGAGGTCGAACCCGGCGACCGAGCCCTCGCCGTCCATGCGCACGAGACGCACGCCCTGGGTGGCCCGTCCCTGGGTCAGACTGACCTCGGTGACGCCGATGCGGATGACCTTGTTGGTCGAAGTCAGCATGACGATCTCGTCGCTTTCCTGGACCATGACCGCGCCCATGACCTCGCCGGTCTTGGCCGTGACGCGCATGTTGATCACGCCCTTGCCGCCCCGGGTCTGGAGCCGGTACTGGTCCAGCGGGGTGCGCTTGCCGTAGCCTCCGGCCGCCACGGTCAGGAGCTGGGTGCGCAGGGGGTCGCCGGTGACCACGGCGGCCACCACCCGGTCGTCGCCGCGCAGGGCGATGCCCTTCACTCCCGAGGCCGCGCGGCCCATGGACCGGGCGTCCTTGATGTTGAAGCGGATGGCCGTGCCCTTGCTGGTGGCCAGGACCACGTCGCAGTCCTGGGGCACCTCGCGCACGGCCAGCAGCTCGTCGCCGTCGCGCAGCATCACGGCCTTGATGCCCGTGGTCCGGCAGTTGCGATAGAGTTCAAGGCTCGTGCGCTTGACCATGCCCCGGCGGGTGACGAAGAGCAGGAAACGGCTCTCGTCGAACTCGCGCACCGAGATGGCCGTGGCGATGACCTCGTCCTTGTCCAGGGGCAGCAGGTTGGCCACGTGGGCGCCCTTGGCGTAGCGGCTGCCTTCGGGAACCTGGTGGGCCTTGAGCTGGTACATCTTGCCCTGGTTGGTGAACACGAGCAGATGCTGATGGTTCGTGGTCATCAGGAAGGTGTGCACGAAGTCGCCGTCGCCGGTCTGGACTCCGGAGACGCCCTTCCCGCCCCGGCGCTGCTGGTGGTAGTTGGAGAGCTGGGTGCGCTTGATGTAGCCGCGCTGCGAGAGGGTGATGACCACTTCCTCGTCCGGGATGAGATCCTCCACGTCGATGCAGGCCGCGTCGTCACGGATGAGTTCGCTCTTGCGCGGGGTGGCGTGGTTCTTCTTGACCTCGATCAGCTCGTCGCGGATGACGCCCTTGAGCACCTCCTCGTTCTCCAGGATGCTCTTCAGGTACTCGATGAACTTGAGCAGTTCCTTGTATTCCTCAAGGAGCTTCTCGCGCTCCAGGCCGGTGAGCCGCTGCAGGCGCATGTCCAGGATGGCCTGGGACTGGATGTCCGAAAGGCCGAAGCGCTCACCCAGGGCGGCCTTGGCCTCGGCGGCGTCCTTGGCCGCGCGGATGATCTTGACCACCTCGTCGATGTTGTCCAGGGCGATGCGCAGGCCCTCCAGGATGTGGGCCCGCTTCTCGCTCTTGTCCAGGTCGAAGCGCGAACGGCGGATGATGACCTCGCGCCGGTGCTCCAGGAAGTACTCCAGAACCTGCTTCAGGTTCATGAGCACGGGCCGGTTTTCGGCCACGGCCATCATGTTGATGCCGAAGCTCGTTTCCAGCGGCGTGAACTTGTAGAGCTGGTTGATGATGATGTCGGCGATGGCCCCGCGCTTGAGGTCGAGCACGATGCGGATGCCCCGGCGGTCGGACTCGTCGCGCAGGTCGGACACGCCGTCGATCTTCTTCTCGTTGACCAGCTGGGCGATCTTCTCCACCAGGCTGGACTTGTTCAGGGCGTACGGGATTTCCGTGATGACCACGGCCTCCTTGCCGCCCTTCTTCTGCTCCTCCACCACCACGCGGCCGCGGATCTTGATGCTGCCCCGGCCGGTCGTGTAGGCCTCTTCCAGCCCCTTGCCCGCGTAGATCAGGCCCCGGGTGGGGAAGTCCGGCCCGGGAATGCGGGCCATGAGCTCATGAATGGTGCAGTCCGGGTGCTCCAGGAGATGAACCGAGCCGTCCACCAGCTCGCCCAGGTTGTGCGGCGGGATGTTGGTGGCCATGCCCACGGCGATGCCCGCCGTGCCGTTGAGCAGCAGGTTGGGCACCTTGGTCGGCAGAACCTCGGGCTCCTGCAGGGTGTTGTCGTAGTTGGGCCGGAAGTTGACGGTCTCCTTTTCGATGTCGGCCAGGAACTCGGAGGTGAGCCGGGACATGCGCACTTCCGTGTACCGCATGGCCGCCGCCGAGTCCCCGTCGATGGAGCCGAAGTTGCCCTGGCCGTCCACGAGCATGTCGCGCATGGAAAAGTCCTGGGCCATGCGCACCAGGGCGTCGTAGACCGCCGAATCGCCGTGGGGGTGGTACTTGCCGATGACGTCGCCGACCACGCGGGCGGACTTCTTGTAGGGCCGGTTCCAGCCGTTGCCCAGATCGTACATGGCGTAGAGGATGCGCCGATGCACCGGCTTCAATCCGTCCCGCACGTCCGGGATGGCCCGGCCGATGATGACCGAGAGCGAATACTCCAGGTAGGATTTTTTCAGTTCTTCTTCAATGGTGACGAAATTTTCCACACATTCCTCCAATATGAAGACCGGAACCCGCCCATGCGGGGAGGGCCGCCGGTCCGTTCAACCGCGACCGCCCCGAGGATGGTCCTAGATGTCCAGCTCCCGCACCGCCAGGGCGTTGCGTTCGATGAACTGTCGCCGGGGCTCCACCATGTCGCCCATGAGGTTCTTGAAGATGTCGTCGGCCTCGGCGGCGTCCTTGATGCTCACCTGGAGCATGCTGCGCCGCCCCGGGTCCATGGTCGTGTCCCAGAGCTGTTCGGGGTTCATCTCGCCCAGGCCCTTGTAGCGCTGGATGCCCCAGCCCTTGTGGGCTTCGGCCATGGCCAGGTCGTAGAGGGCGAAGAGGCCGCCGGCGGGAATGGCTCCCTCGGGACGGCTGAGCTGGAAACGGAACTCGCCGCAGTCCTGGACCAGGGCCGAATAGGTCTCGAAGGTTTTCTTGTAGAGCTTGGAGTTGAAGAACTCCATGGCCAGCCGGGTGCGGTGGCCGCCCTGGTTCTCGAAGACCATGTAGGGCCGGTCCTTCTGGGCTTCCTCGTCGCGCTCGGTCTCGATGCGGGTCTTGTAGCCCCGCTCGGCCATGTCGGCGATGAACGGCGCGGGATCGGACTTCTCCAGATAGCGGAAGGAGAGCTTGTGCGGGCTCTCCAGCAGGGCCAGGAACAGGCTCTCCTCGATGCCCATGTTCTGGGCGTCGCCGATCTTCTCGCGCACGAAGCGGATGTCCGTGAGCAGGCGGATCATGTCCTTGCCCTTGAAGACCTTGCCGCCGGCGCTTTCGACGCTCAAGCCCTCGCCCAGCTGGGAAAGAAGGAACTGCTGCAGTTCGACGTCGTCCTTGATGAAGCGCTCGACCTTGCCCTTGTGCGCCCGGTACAGGGGAGGCTGGGCGATGAACAGGTGGCCCTTCTCGATGAGCTCCTGGTACTGGCGGAAGAAAAAGGTCAGCAGCAGGGTGCGGATGTGCGATCCGTCCACGTCGGCGTCGGTCATGATGACGACGCGGTGGTAGCGCAGCCGGTTGAAGTCCTTCTCCTCCTCCACGCCCACGCCGAGGGCCGTGATGAGCGCGCGGATCTCCTTGTTGCCGAGCATCTTGTCGAAGCGGGTCTTCTCCACGTTCAGGATCTTGCCGCGCAGGGGCAGGATGGCCTGGATGCGCGGGTCGCGGCCCTGCTTGGCCGAACCGCCCGCCGAGTCGCCCTCGACGATGAAGATCTCCGACTCCTCGGGGTTCTTGCTCTGGCAGTCGGCCAGTTTGCCGGGCAGGGAGTTGTCCGAGAGCGCCCCCTTGCGGCGCACCAGGTCGCGGGCCTTGCGAGCGGCCTCGCGGGCCCTCGCGGCGTCCACCACCTTCTCGATGATGGCCTTGGCCTCGCGGGGATTCTCCTCGAAGAACTGGCTGAGCTTCTCATAGACCATGGCGGCCACGATGCCCGCGATCTCGGAGTTGCCGAGCTTGGTCTTGGTCTGGCCCTCGAACTGCGGCGAGGGCAGCTTGACGCTGATCACGGCCGTGAGGCCCTCGCGCACGTCGTCGCCGGTGAGCTTCTCCTTGAGTTTCTTGGAGATGTCCGACTTCTGGATGTAGGTGTTCAGCGCCCGGGTCAGGGCCGCCTTGAAGCCCATGAGGTGGGTGCCGCCCTCGATCGTGCGGATGTTGTTGGCGAAGGTGTAGACGTTTTCCTTGTAGGACTGGTTGTACTGCACCGCGAACTCGGTGATGACGCCGTCGGCGTCGGCCGAGCCGTGGATGATGTCGTGGATCGCTCCCTGGCCCTGGTTGATGTCGGCCACGAAGGAACGGATGCCGCCCTCGTACTTGAAGCTCTCGCGCTCGCCGCTGCGCTCGTCGGTGAACTCGATCTCCAGGCCGGAATTGAGGTAGGCCAGCTCCTGCATGCGCTTCTTGAGCACCGCGTAATCGAACTGGTTGACCTCGAAGATCTCCTCGTCCGGACGGAAGCGCACCATGGTGCCCGTGGACTGGGTCTCGCCCACCTGCTCCACGCCGGTGACCGGCTTGCCGCGCTCGTACTTCTGGCGCCAGAGCTTGCCGTCGCGCTTGACCGTGACCTCGAGAAACTCCGAAAGGGCGTTGACCACCGAGACGCCCACGCCGTGCAGACCGCCGGATACCTTGTAGGAATCGTTGTCGAACTTGCCGCCCGCGTGGAGCACGGTCATGACCACTTCCACGGCCGGCCGCTTCTCCTTGGGGTGCATGTCCACGGGAATGCCGCGGCCATTGTCCGAGACGGTCACGGAGTTGTCCATGTGCAGGGTCACGCGGATGCGTGAGCAGAATCCCGCCATGGCCTCGTCGATGGAGTTGTCCACCACCTCGTAGACCAGGTGATGCAGACCCCGGATGTCCGTGGAGCCGATGTACATGGCCGGGCGCTTGCGCACGGCCGAAAGGCCCTCGAGGACCGTGATGCTGTCCGCGTTGTAGCCGTTGTGATGCTGGGTCTGGTCGCTCATGCTAGGCGTTGTCCTCGCTGTAGTAAGTCTCTTCCTGGATCATCATCGGCATGAGGATCACCAGGTAGTCGGGATCGTTTTCCCCGGTGATGCCGCAGGGCGCTTCCGGGCCGGTGAGCACGAAGCTCACGTTCTCGCTGCCGAAGTGGTTCAGTATCTCGATCAGGTTCTTGGTCGGGAAGGCTATATGCGGGATGGAGCCGGAGAAACTCGACTCCAGGGTCTCGGTGGCCGTGCCCATCTCCTGTCCCTGGCTGGAGAGAATCGTCTCCTCGGGCCGGAAGGTGAAGTAGGTGCAGCGGTTCGTGTCGGTGTTGAAGATGGTGATGCGCTCAAGCGCGTCGATCATCTCACCACGCTTGGAGCGCAGGTTGCTGGAGCCCTGTTCCTGGAGCTTGGTCAGGAAGCCCCTGAAATTGGGATATTGGTAGTAGGAAAGGGGCAGACTGAAGGTTTCCTTCTTGTCGCCGGTGCGGAAGAAAAGCCGCTTGTTGCTGATGGACAACTCGATCTCGTCGCCCGAGAGCCACTTCTTCAGCTCCAGGATGTATTTCTTCTGGATCAGGATGCCCTCCTCGGGGAGCAGGGCGTGCACGTCGTCGTTGATGAAGCTGAACATGGCGAACTGGTGCCCGTTGAGGCCGCAGACCTCCACTCGCTTGCCCTCGTCCATGGGCCCGGCCTGGGAAGGGAGCATGTACAGGCAGGCGATCGCCTCCATGGAGTCCTCGTCACTGACGCAGAAGGCCACCTTGTCGATGATCTCGTTGAGCAGGTCGCCGGACCAGAAGATGGTCCCGTTCTCGGGGAAGGCGGAGAACTTCTGGAACCACTCCGGATCGTTGACCGGCAGCTTGTATTTGCGGGCTCCCTGCTCGACCAGCAGGTTCTGTTTCTCGGCGTCGGTGCGCAGGGTGATCTCCGACCCGGCGGGCAGCTTGCGCACGAGGTCGTAGAAGGCGCGGCCCTGGACGCCCGCCAGGCCCTCCTCCTGGATCACGCTCGGATAGAAGCCGCAGAACTCCAGGTTGGAATCGGTGGACATGACGGACAAGGCGCCGGAGTCGGCCTTGAGCCAGATGGTGCGCAGGAAGGCCGCGCCGGTCTTGGCTGGAATGATGTTGGCGGACTTCTGCAGGCCTTCGATGATTTCGTCCCTCTTCACCTTCAAAAACATGTTCTTTCTCCTTGGTTGCCGTGGAAGGGGGCGTCTCTTTGTTCGTCTTTGTACGAACACCTTGTTTTTCTTTCAAAAAAAAGGAACATCCCGCTGTTCGGGAAACGTTCCCTGACGTTCCTCGTCAGGCCGTCGAACCCTGTTCGCCGGCCAATAGACATTTTCTCTTCAGGTCTTTTAACACCTTTTTCAGAGACTGATCATCTTGTTGAATTTGATCTATTTTTTTGACCGAATACAGGACCGTGCTGTGGTCCTTTCCACCGAAGGCCCGACCCAGGGCCGGGAAGGATAATCCGAGCAGGTCGCGGCAGAGGAACATGGCCATCTGCCGGGCCAGGGCGATGTTCTGGTTGCGCCGCGACCCCAGGATGTCCTTTGGGTTCACTCCCTGGTGCTCGGCCACGATGGCGATGACGGTCCGGGGCGAGAGGGCCTCGGCGGTCTTCTCCTCGGTGTTGTTCAGGATCTGCTCGAAGTCCCGTTCGTCCAGCTCCTTGCGCACCAGCTCGCGATAGGCCGTGAGCTTGAGCAGGATGCCCTGGAGATAGCGGAAGTCGTGGAAGCGTTGGGCCAGGGTCAGCATCTGCTCCCTGGAGAGCATGAGCTTCTTGGTTCGGCAGCGCTCCTGCACGTAGTTCACGCGGACCTCGAGGTCCGGCTGCTTGAGGGTCACGATGAGGCCCCATTCCAGGCGCGAGCGGAGCATGGGGTCGAGATAGTCGCAGGAGGCGATGGTCACGGGCGAGGTGAAGACCATCTGTTTGCGGTTGTCGTAGAAGTGGTTGAAGACGGAAATCATTTCCTGTTGGAGATCCAGGGAGTTGCGGATCAGGTGCAGGTCGTCGACGAAGAGGAAGTCATGGTCCGTCAGGCGCGCGCGCGCCGCGATCCGGTCCCCCTCATAGCTGGTCTGAATGTCCTGCATGGAGGTCAGCAGGATGCGCGCCGGGTCGTGGCGCTTGCTGATTTCGTTGGCGATGGCCCGAAGCAGGTGGCTTTTGCCCGAACCCCCGGCGCCGCAGACCACGAAGGGGTTGAACAGGGTTCCGGCCTGCTTGGCCACTTCCCGGGCCGAGGCCAGGGGGAAGTAGTTCTTCTTGTTGACCATGAAGGTCTCGAAGGTGAACTGGGAGTCGAAGGGGAAATCCACGGCCCGGGATTCGGATTTGGCGGCCGGAGCTGGTCCGTTGGAGCGGCTTTCCCGGTAGCGCACCGAGCAGCCGTCGCCCAGGAAGGTGGACAGGAGCGCCTCGAAGCGGTCGCGGATGCCCTCCTCGAACCAGCGCGCGAAGTAGGCGTGGGGAAAGCCCACCTCCAGGCATCGGCCGTCCTCGGCCATGGCCAGGGAAAGGGGGTCGAACCAGCGCCGAAGTTCCTGTTCGGAACAGGTCTGGATGAGGTGTTGGCGAAGGACTTGTTTCACGTTTGGCGACCGTTTCCCGAACCGGCGCTGACAAAAGAAAATAAAAGGAGTTTTTCGAACGGGTCAGGGGCGTTTCGAGGACCCTCGAAAGACTTCCGGATTTGTATCCCAAAACCGGTGCGAAGCCAAGGCCGGTTGCGGGTCCGGCGGCCGAATAATTATTGCCTTCGCAGATGTTTTGGTCCAATCTGAAGGGCCCGGAATGACCCGGAAGCAAACCGCCTCTCGGAGCGAAGGTATGTCCAGTCCCAAGGTGAACAAGACGATCCAGGAGATCAACGAGCGCATCCGCAAGGGCAAGGCCGTGGTGCTCAACGCCGGCGAAATGACCGCGCTGGTGAAGAAGATCGGCAAGACCAAGGCGGCCAGGGAAGTGGACGTGGTCACCACGGGCACCTTCTCGCCCATGTGCTCCTCCGGGCTCATGTTCAACATTGGGCAGGAGCCGCCGGTGATGAAGACCTCCAAGGTCTGGATCAACAACGTGCCCTGCCACGCCGGAGTGGCCGCCGTTGACGGCTACCTTGGGGCCACCGAGCCCGCCGAGGACGATCCGCTGAACAAGGTCTACCCCGGCCGCTTCATCTACGGCGGCGGCCACGTCATCGAGGATCTGGCCCGGGGCAAGGCCGTGCATCTGCGGGCCGAGGCCTACGGCACGGACTGCTATCCCCGGCGCAAGCTGGACAAGGACGTGACCCTGGCGGACCTGCCCTTCGCCCAACTCCTCAATCCGCGCAACTGCTACCAGAACTACAACGTGGCCGTGAACCTCACGAGCCGCACGATCCACACCTACATGGGTCCGCTCAAGCCCAACAGCCACAACGCAAACTACGCCACGGGCGGGCAACTCTCGCCGCTGTTCAACGACCCCTTCCTGCGGACCATCGGCCTGGGCACCAAGATATTCCTGGGCGGCGGCACGGGCTGGGTCCTGGGCGCGGGCACCCAGCACAACCCCAAGCCCCCGCGCAACGAGCGGGGCATCCCCCTGACCGCCGCGGGCACGCTCATGCTGCGGGGCGACCTGAAGCAGATGCGCGCCCGCTATCTGCGCGGCGTCTCCATCGTGGGCTACGGCTGCTCCCTGGCCGTCGGCGTGGGCATCCCCATCCCGGTCCTGGACGAGGACATGGCCTGGTTCACCGGCGTCTCCGACGCCGACATCCAGATGCCGATCAAGGACTATGGTTACGACTACCCCAACGGGCTGCCTCGCATCCTGGGGCACGTGACCTACGAGGAGCTCAAGTCCGGCGAGATCATGGTCAACGGCAAGAAGACCCAGGCCGTGCCCCTGACCAGCCTGTCCATGTGTCTGGAGGTGGCCGACGAGTTGAAGAAGTGGATCGAGGCGGGCAAGTTCCTGCTCACCGAGGCCCAGGAGACCATCCCCAGCTTCTGATCCCGGTCCGGTTCCGCGATGATTTCGGCGGCCCGCATGGATTCGTTCCGTGCGGGCCGTTCGTCATTCCGCGTGGATGGCCCGGGTGGCCAGGCGGCAGACTTCCTCGTCCGAGGGGAAGGTCCATTGGCCCACGGAGGCCACCGGCCGCATGCCCATGAGCGAGTTGCAGACGAAGACGTGCCGCGCCGAGGCCAGATCTTCCAGGCGCAGAGGTTCTTCGGCGATGTCCAGGATCTCCCGGGCGGCGGCCAGGGCGATCGAGGGCAGGCGCAGGGGCGAGGCCGGAGCCACGAGTCCGCCCTCGCGGGCCACGACCAGGGCCGCCGCGGCCGTCTCCAGCACCAGGCCGTCGCGGTCCAGGAGCAGGGCGTCGTCGAAGCCCAGGGCCCGGGCCCGGCGGCGGGCCAGGATGAAGGGCGCGTGGTTCATGGTCTTGTGCCCGCACAGCCGGGACTCGTGAAGGTCCGGGCAGGGCCGCAGGCGCAGCGGCGACAGCGGTGCCGGGTCGTAGGGCGCGGCCGTGGAGAGGAACCGGGCCGGGATCCCCTCGGCCTCTTCGAAGCAGAACAGGTTCACTCGGGCGTACCCGCCTTCCAGGCCGTTGCGGCGCACCACTTCCGGCAGGATTTCGTGGTGGTCCTGGGGTTCGAACGTCAGGTCCAGGGCCGCCAGGGATCGGCCCAGGCGCTCCAGGTGGGCTTCCAGGCGGCAGAGCGCGCGGCCGTTGTACAGCAAGGTTTCGAAGGCCCCCAGCCCGAAGCGCAGGCCCGCGCTTTCGGGATACAGGGGCAGGGGCCCGTCGCGGAACGCTCCCTTGAAGTGGACGATCACAGGTCCTCCAGGCGCAGGAAGTTGTCGGCCTTGGCCACGGTCTCCTCGTACTCCAGCTCCGGCCGGGAATCCACGACGATGCCGCTGCCCGCGAAGAAGTCCAGGCGGTCAGAGCGGGCGTCCAGAATGGCCGTGCGGATGGCCACCGAGGCGTCCAGGTCCCCGTTTTCCCGCAGCACGGCGAAACAGCCGCAGAAGATGTCCCGGCAGTGGGGCTCCAGGCGTTCCATGATTTCCAGGGCGCGGCGCTTGGGGCAGCCGGTGACCGAGCCGGGCGGAAAGGCGTCCAGCAGGAGGTCCGCCCCGTCGCGGCCGGGCCGGAGCGCGCCGCTGACGTCCGAATGCATCTGCAGCAGGCGGTCCACCCGGAACACGGCCTTGTGCCGGTCCACGCGCACCGAACCCGGGGCGCAGTTCTGGGACAGGTCGTTGCGCATGAGGTCCACGATCATGGACAGTTCGGCGTCCTCCTTGGGCGAGGCCCGCAGGGCCGCCTCCAGCGCCGGGTCGTCTTCCCGACAGGAGGCGGTGCCCTTGATGGGCTGGCTCAGGGCCCGGACGCCGTCCAGGCGCAGGAAACGCTCCGGCGAGACCGAGAGCAGGGCCAGGGGGCCGTGGCGGAACCAGGCCATGAACGGCGCGGGCCGTCGCAGCCAGAGCCGGAGCAGGAGGTCCGGCCCGAGCCGCGCCGGAAAATCCCGGCCGAAGCGGATGGACATGGTGCACTGGTAGGCGTCCCCGTCGCGGATGTGCTCCAGGGTTTGCCCCACGGCCTGCATGTATCTCTCCCGATCCAGGGAGGCCGCTGCCGGAGCCCTGGACGGCGGGCTCCAGGCCGGGAGCGGGGGCGGGGCGGCGGCCAGCCGCGCCAGCTCGCGGGTCAGGGCCGGGTCCGCGCCCAGGATGTCCAGACGGCCGTCGGAATGCCGCCAGGAGAGCAGGGCCGCATATTTTCGGAAGAGCCCCGGCGGCAGGGCCCTGGGCTTGGCCGAGGGAACGCCGCGCAGATCCAGGCCCAGGGGGTAGGTCAGAAAGCCGAGGGCCGGGCCGGGATGGGCGGTCAGGAAGGCCCGCAGCCCGGGCTTGGGGTTCCGGGGGTTCGGGACGTGTTCGGCCAGCGGGCCCAGGCCCGCCAGGCAGGTCTCCTCGCCCGGCCAGCCCGCGCCGGAGAGCAGGAGGTCCGCGCCCAGGCCGCGGGCCAGCTGCGCGGCCAGACCGGCGAAGGCGTTCCGGTCAAGACAGGCCGAGGCGGCGCGCGGCAAGGGCAAGGCAGTATTCTCCGTCTTCGGTGAGGAAGGATTCGGGGTGGAACTGGAACCCGATCAACGGTCGGGTTTCGTGGGCCAGGGCCATGACCACGGCCTGGGCGTCGACGGCCAGGATCTCCAGGCCCCGGCCGAGGGTCGCCGCGTGCAGGGAGTGGTAGCGCGCCACGCGCAGGCTCCGGCCGCCCAGGTCCACGACTTCGGCCCTGCCATGCACGCAGCCGGGCAGCCGTTCCGTGGCCCCGCCGAAGTGTTCGTTGATGATCTGCATGCCCAGGCAGATTCCCAGCACGGGCGCGCCGGAATCCAGGAGCGGCCCGTAGGCCGTATATTCGCGGGGATGTCCCGGCCCGGGCGAAATCACCAGGAGGTCGAAATCCCGGACCCGCTCCGGCGGATAGGGGGCGACCTCCACCCGGGCGCGGAAGAACCCGGCCAGGAGATGCTCCAGGTTCCAGGTGAAGCTGTCGGCGTTGTCGGCGAGCAGGATGCGCATGCGTCTCGAGCTTGCGGGCCTCGCGGGCCTCGGCGTATAACAGAATGGCCGGCCGGACTTCCGGCCAGACGCCCACTATCCAAGGAGTCGGGGAAAATGGCAAGCACCGTGCATTTCTGGAATCTGCGGGCCAGCCTGAAATCCGGCAACGAGGCCAGGCTGACGAAACTCGTCAAGGCCGCTGGCAAGGACCTGGGTCTGGCCCCGGGCGACCTCACGGCCGTGAAGATCCACTTCGGCGAGCAGGGTGTCACCGGCTTCGTCCGGCCCCTGCTGCTCAAGCCCCTCATCTCCTGGCTCGTCGGCCAGGGGGCCAAGCCCTTCCTCACCGACGCCAGCACCCTTTACGTGGGCCGCCGGGGCGAGGCCGTGTCGCACCACCTCGTGGCCGCCGAACACGGTTTCGACCCCCTGGTCCTGGGTGCGCCGGTGATCATCGCCGACGGCGTCAAGGGCCAGCACCAGGAGGCCGTGCGCATCCGGGGCAGACACGTGAAGAAGGCCTTCATCGCCGGGGACATCGCGGCGGCCGACGCGCTCGTCTCGGTGAACCACGTCAAGGGCCACGAGATGGCCGGGTTCGGCGGGGCGCTCAAGAACCTGGGCATGGGCTGCGCCTCCAAGCAGGGCAAGATGCACCAGCACATCACCACCGGCCCGGCGCTGGACCCGGAAAAGTGCGTGGGCTGCGGCTCCTGCGCCCTGGTCTGCGCGGCCGGGGCCCTGGTCCTGGGCGAGGCGGGCAAGGCCGTGCTGGACATGGAGAAGTGCGTGGGCTGCGGCATGTGCTTCACGGCCTGCAAGACCGGCGCTCTGGCCATCGACTGGAAGACCGACATCCAGGCCTTCCTGGAGCGCATGATGGAGTACGCCAAGGCCGTGCTGGCCACCAAGCGCGGGCCCTGCCTGCACCTGAACTTCGTGCTTTCCGTGGTCCCGGACTGCGACTGCATGGGCTTCACCGACGCGGCCATCTGCCCGGACATCGGCGTGCTGGCCTCCACCGACCCGGTGGCCGTGGACCAGGCCAGCGTGGACCTGGTCAACGCGGCCCAGCCCCTTTGGCCCAGCCGCCTGCCCAAGGGCCTCAAGCCCGGAGACGACAAGTTCCTGGCCGTGCATCCGCACGTGCCCGAGGACATGGGCCTGGCCTACGCCGAAAAGATCGGCCTGGGCAGCCGGAAGTACAAGCTCACGCAGATCTAGCGGAGCCGTTGGAATCAGCGTCGGCCGTGGCTAGGTGAAGAAGTAGCGCGAGAGGTCGACGTGGTAGTCGGCCGGGTTGAGGCATTCGGTGATGCGCAGCGGTTCGGCCGCGCCGCGCTGATCGGCCAGATCCACCACGCGGATGGGCGTCACGCGCATGTTCCTGTCCATGATGACCTTGATCTTGGGGCGCAGGAGATAGGCCGGGTTGTCGTCGCAGATGATCCCGAAGGAGCCGTCGGACAGGCGCACGAAGCTGCCCACCGGGTAGACGCCCATGCACTTGATGAAGTGCTCCACGGAGTTGGGATAGAAGTCCGAAAGCCGCCACTGGTACATCATGCCCAGGGCCCGGGTCGGGGCCAGGGCGTCCTTGTAGACCCGCTTGCTGGTCAGGGCGTCGTAGACGTCCACCACCGAGACGATGCGCGAGAACTTGCCGATGTCCGGTCCCTTGAGTCCCTGGGGGTAGCCCCGCCCGTCGTAGCGTTCGTGGTGCTGGAGGATGGCCTTGAGGATTTCCGGATGCAGGCCCTTCTGCCCGACCATGATCCGGTAACCCTCCAGGGAATGCCCCTGCATCACCTTGAATTCCTTGTCCGAAAGCTGGCCCGGTTTGTTCAGGATATCTTCCGGAATCTTGGCCTTGCCCACGTCGTGGAAGAGCCCGGCCACGCCAAGCATCCGCAGGGCCTTCTTGGACAGGCGCAGATGGCGGCCCAGGATCACGGCCAGGACGCTCACGTTGATGCAGTGGGTGTAGGTGTATTCGTCGAAGCGGCGCAGCTTGCAGAGGGTGGCCCCGGCGCGTTCGTTGCGGAACACGCTGTCGATGACGCCGTCGACCATGGGCAGGGAGTCGCGGTAATCCACGTTTTTGCCCTTGCGGACGTCGTCCATGAAGGTCTTGGCGTAGCTCAGGGCCTCGTTGTAGACCTTCTCCACCACCACGATCTCGTCGGCCAGGGGCACGCGCGGGGGCGGCCCCTCGTCGGGCGCCTCGGCCGCGGCGCGGACCGCCGCCCGAATGTCGAGATTGATGGCGTCGTCGATGAAGACTTCCGCGACGTGGGCCGGAATGTACTGCGTGACGCTTTTTTCGGAGAGGATCGGCTTTTCTATGGAAATGAACGGATTGGTGTACGTACCCTCGCCGTATTTGACCACGTACATGCCGGTCTTGAGATCCTTGACCTTGACCTTTCGGATCATTCCGCCCGCCAGATTCCCGGAAAGGGTTGATGTCCTTTGTCCTATTTTCTTCTAGCGACTTTCTTTCCCCAGGGCAATTCCGTTCCCGAGTCCGTCCAAGAGTCCCAGTTGCGTGAGCAGCAGCGCACAGTTCTCGGCCACGAAGTCCGGCGCGGCCAGGGAGAGCTCCTCCAGGCCCACTCGGCCGCTGGCCACGGCCCCGGCGAGCATGCCCGCGCGGCGGGCCGTCTCCACGTCCAGGGGGTGGTCGCCGACGAGCAGGGTCCGGCCGGGTTCCACGCCGAGCCGCTCCAGGGCCAGGAGCGCGTGCGCCGGGTCCGGCTTGACCCGGGGGGCGTCCTCGCGGGCCAGGAAGACCCCGCAACTCTTCTCCACGTCCGGGAAGACCTTCTTCACCGCCGCCGTGCAGTTGCGGGTGATGATGCCCGTGGCCAGGCCCCGGGCCGCCAGCCCGGACAGCACCGGCCGGGCGAAGCCGAAGAGCTTCCCCCTGGCCGCAGCGTCCAGCTCCATGGCCGTGATCGTGAGCAGCCCCCGGGTGCGGAGCTGCTTGCCCAGATCCTCGTCAAAGGCCCCGACTTCCTCCACCAGCTCTTCCAGCCACTCCAGCACGGGCAGGCCGCCGGATTCCGGCCGCTCGCCCAGGAAGGCCTCGGCCAGGGCCGCGATGGCGGTCCGCATCCGGTTGAAGTCGATGACCAGCTCGGCAAGCGTGCCGTCGAAATCGAAGATGACCGCGTCGATGGACATGAAGACCTCCGGGGAAACCCCTTTCTGAAGAAAGAGGTTTCCCCGGACCCCTTCCCCAAAGACTTTCAACGGCGCGGCTTGCGCCGCGCGGGCTCTTCGTTCCAACCGAATGGTCCGTGGTGCGGTTTGCAGCGGGAGCGGGCTCCCGCTGCAAACCGCGCCACCGATGCGGGTCCAGGGGCCGCTGGCCCCTGGCGGGTCCGGGCGGAGCCCGGCCGCCGGAGGCATCTTGCCTCCCGCTCTTTCGACCTGTAAGACTTCCAGCCCATGACCCACGAATACGACGTCGTCATCGCGGGCGCGGGCCCGGCGGGTTCCGCGGCGGCCGCCGTACTGGCCGGGCGCGGGCTGTCCGTGGCCGTGCTGGACCGTCGTGAGTTCCCCCGGAACAAGCTCTGCGGCGGCCTGCTGACCTGGAAGACCCGGCAGATCCTGGAGCGGGTCTTCGGGCCCGGGGTTCTGGACGGCGCGACCGACCACGTCAGCGACCGTTATGAGATTTTCCACCGGGACCGGCTGCTGGCCGAGGGCCGGTCGCCCGAGCCGTTCGTCCTGGTCAAGCGCCGGATCCTGGACCTGCGCCTGCTGGAGCTGGCCCGGGCCCGGGGCGCGGCCTTTTTCCCGAACCGAGCGGTGGCGGAGTGTAGGCCGGAACGCGGGGAGCTGGCAACCGCCGGGGGCGAGGTCTTCCGGGGCCGGTACGTCATCGGAGCGGACGGCGCGGGCAGCGTGGTGCGCAAGCGCCTGGGGGCGGACCGGGAGGCCTGGCGCAAGGGCCTGGCGGGCGCGGTGGAGATTCTCGTGCCCAGGGAAGCGTTGCCCGGGGCCGTGGACCATCCCCGGCTCTACGCCGGGTTCGTGGACACGGGCTACGGCTGGGTCTTCCCCAACAGCGACGGCATGGTGGTGGGCCTGTGCGGGCTCATGCGCGGCAAGCCGGACTATCCCCGCCTGCTGCGGGATTTTCTCGGGTTTCATGGGCTGCTCGGGATGCGGGGTGTGGCGGTGTACGGCCACCCGCTGCCCTATGGAAACTACCTGAAGACGCCCTATGGCGGCCGCGCGCTCCTGGCGGGCGACGCGGGCGGGTTCGTGGAGCCCTTGCTGGGGGAGGGGATTTTCTACGCCCTGACCACGGGGCGCTACGCGGCCGAGGCCGTGATCGAGGCCTTGGACCGGGGCGGCGAGCCTGGTCCGGCCTATGCCCGGCGCATCCGGCGGGTGCTCGTCCCGGAGTTCCGGGCGGCCAACGCGCTGCGCTGGACGCTCTTCGCCCTGCTGCGCGGGGCGGGGCCCGGGCTCATGGGCGGGGCCGTGCGTTTGTTCTCCGGCCCGCTGGTCCAGGCCGTGCATGGCCTGCGCTCCTACCGCTTCCTGCTGCCCAAGACCTGGGACTAGCCAGCCTCGCAGCGCGGGACCAGGGGTTCGAACTGGCCGGACTGGGGTAGGTAGCTCAGCAGTTCGCCGCGCTCCAGGTCGAAATACCAGCCGTGCAGGAGCAGGCTGCCCGTCTCCACGCGCTCCCGGACCCAGGGGAAGGTCAGCAGGTTGTCCAGGGACACGAGCACGGCGGCCTGTTCGCAGGCGCGTTCCTGCAGCTCCGGGGACTTGTCCGGCAGCTCCCGCAGCACGCGTTCCCGGGCCGGGGCCATGATGTCCACCCAGCGGGGCAGGAAGTCCCTGGCCTGGCCGAACTCCCCGCGCATGAGCGAGCGGATGCCGCCGCAGGCGCTGTGGCCCATGACGATGACGTGCTCCACCAGGAGCACGCGCACCGCGAATTCCAGGGCCGCGCTCACGCCGTGGTGGCCGCCGTCGTCCTCGCACGGAGGCACGAGGTTGGCCACGTTGCGGATCACGAACAGGTCGCCGGGCGCGCTGTTCGTGAGGATGGCCGGGTCCACCCGCGAGTCGCAGCAGCCGATGAGCAGGGCGCGGGGATTCTGGCCGGAGCGCAGCCGCTGGAAGACCTCCTCGTCCCCGCAGAAGTAGTTGTCCTGAAACGCCTTGAATCCGTTGATGAACTTGGCGATGTCACGCATCGTCTACTCCAGCACGGCCCCCTGCGCCGCCGAACTGACGCGCGAGGCGTAGCGCCGCAGGAACGGCGAGGCGATGGGCTTGTCCAGGGGTATCCAGGCGGCCTTGCGCCGGGCCAGTTCCGATTCGTCCACCAGCAGTTCGATGCTCCGCGCCGGGATGTCGATGGCGATGCGGTCGCCCTCGCGCACCAGGCCGATGGGCCCGCCCGAGGCGGCCTCCGGCGAGACGTGGCCGATGGCCGCGCCGCGCGTGCCGCCGGAGAAGCGGCCGTCGGTGATGAGGGCCACGTCCGCGCCCAGGCCCATGCCCGCGATGGCCGAGGTTGGGGTGAGCATTTCGCGCATGCCCGGGCCGCCCCTGGGGCCCTCGTAGCGGATGACCACCACGTCGCCCTTGACGATTTTTCCGCCCAGGATGGCGGTCACGGCCTCCTCCTCGGAGTCGAAGGGCCGCGCCGTGCCGGTGCGCTTCATCATCTCCGGGGCCACGGCGGCCTGCTTCACCACGCAGCCCTGGGGCGCGATGTTGCCGTAGAGGATGGCGATGCCGCCCTCGGGGGAATAGGGCTTCTCCAGGGGCCGGATGACCTCGGGGTCGAGCACGGCGGCCTGCAGGTCGGCCAGGTTCTCGCCCACGGTCCGGCCCGTGGCGGTCATGGCCGAGGGGTCGGCGAAGCCGCCGCGCACCAGCTCGGAGAGCACGGCCTGGATGCCTCCGGCCGCGTTCAGATCCTCGATGTGGTGGTGCCCGGCGGGGGAGAGCTTGCAGAGGTCCGGGGTCTTCTTGCTGACCTCGTCGAAGAGCTTCAGGTCCACGGAGAGCCCGGCCTCGCGGAACACGGCGGGCAGGTGGAGCACGGTGTTGGTGGAGCCGCCCAGGGCCATGTCCAGGGCCACGGCGTTCCTCGCGCTTTTCTCGGTGACGATGTCGCGGGGTTTGAGGTCCGCGCGCAGCAGGTCCATGACCCGCATGCCGGAGAGCTTGGCCAGGCGTTCGCGGGCGGCCATCACGGCCGGGATGGTGCCGTTGCCGGGCAGGGCCAGACCCATGCCTTCGGCCAGGCAGTTCATGGTGTTGGCCGTGAACATGCCCGAGCAGGAGCCGCAGGTGGGGCAGGCGCACTGCTCCATGTCGGACAGCTCGGCCTCGGTCATGGTTCCGGCCCGGACGCGGCCCACGGCCTCGAAGGCCGTGATGAGGTCCACCCCTTTCTTTTGATGGCGCCCGGCCAGCATGGGGCCGCCGGAGACGAGCAGGGCCGGGATGTTCAGCCGGAGCATGGCCATGAGCATTCCGGGGATGATCTTGTCGCAGCTGCCCACGCAGACCAGGGCGTCGAAGGGGTGGGCCGTGGCCATGATCTCGATGGAATCGGCGATGATTTCGCGGCTGGGCAGGCTGAACTTCATGCCCTCGTGGTTCATGGCCAGCCCGTCGCAGACGCCGATGGCCGGGAACTCCAGGGGCGTGCCGCCGTTTATGCGGACGCCGTCCTTCACGGCCTGGGTCAGCCGCCGCAGGTGCACGTGGCCCGGGATGAGTTCGTTGAAGGCGTTGCACACGCCCACCAGGGGCCGGTCCATCTCCTCGCGGGTCAGGCCCGTGGCGTGCATGAGCGATCTGTGGGGGGCCTTCTCCAATCCGTTGGTCATCTTCTTGCTGCGCATGATCCCTCTCCTTGTGACGCGGGACGCGCCGGTCGGCGGCCCGCCGAATGCGCCGCCGGAACAGGGCTCGGCGGCGACGGCCAGCATGATACAACTCGCGGCGGGGGTCCAGCGTTTTGCGTGGGCGTCCGCCCGCCGCTTCAAAAAGGGCCCGCTTCGAGTTATGCCCGGGCAGGGTCGGGCGATTTCCGCCAGGCCGCGAACCGGGAGGAAACACCGTGAAGATCCTGAAAAGCTATGCGGAAGTGGAGCCGCGCGTCCTGCCCGTCGCCGGGGCGGGCGTCACTGGCCGGGTGCTGCTGGGCAAGGCCGACGGGGCCGTGAATTTCTGCATGCGGCTCATCGAGGTGGCTCCGGGCGCGTCCATCCCGGCCCACAGCCACCCCTGGGAACACGAGCAGTTCGTGGTCTCCGGCACGGGCAGCATTCTCAAGGACGGCGCGCCCGTGGACTTCGGCCCGGGCAGCGTGCTGTTCATCGCCCCGGGCGAGGAGCACCACATCCGCAACACGGGCTCCGAGCCCCTGCGGATCGTCTGCCTCGTGCCGCCGTTCGCGCCGGAGCTCTAGCGCCGCACGGCCACGAAGCTGCTGGCCACGCCCACCAGGGTGACCACCGCGCAGAGCACCGCCGCCTGGCTCCAGGGCAGGAACTCGATGCGCAGGAACAGCGGCGGGAAGTTCAGGGCGTCGCGCAGCGCGCCCTGCACGAGCTTGAGCCCGGCCAGGGCCAGGCCGCTGCCCAGAAGCCCCTGCACGGCCCCGCCGGTGAGCAGGGGCCAGCGGATGTACCAGGGCCGCGCGCCCACCAGGGCCAGGATCTCCACCTCGTCCAGCCGGGTGAGCAGGGAGAGGCGGATGGTGTTGGAGACCACCAGGGCCACGATCAGGGCCAGGAAGCCGATGATCGGCCAGATCACGGTCTTGGTCAGGGTGATCCAGCCCTTGGCCATGTCCATCTGCATGGGGTTGAAGTGGACCTTGTCCACGTGGTCCATGTTCTTGAGCCGGGCCAGGATGGCCAGGGACCAGCCCTCGGCCAGCCGGTCCGGGGACATGGCGAAGGAGAGGACCGCCGAGTAGGGCAGGGGGTTCTGGCCTTCGAGCCAGCCGAAGTCCCCGGCGTCGCCCAGGGCCCCGGCCAGGTCCGAGAGGGCCCGCCTGGGCGTGTAGGTGTCCATGTCCGTGAGTCCGTCGAGCTTGCGCAGCCCCTCCCACTGCTTCTCCACCTCGGCCTCGGGCGCGGAGGCCTTCCAGTAGACCTGGAACTGCACCTGGCCCCGGTTGCGCAGAAGCTCCTGGTTCACGTTGTGCACGAGCATGAGGAACAGCCCGGCCAGGAGCGTGACCAGGGTCACTGCGGCCAGGGTGAAGACCTGGGCCCAGGGGTGCAGGGCCATGTCGCGCAGGCCGCGCAGGGTCAGGCGCAGAAGCTGGCCGATCACCGCTGATCCTCCGGCCCGTCCGGGCGGGGGAGGTCCACGGCGCAGCCGTTCTCCATGTGCAGGATGCGCGCGCCGGGCACGAGCTTCAGGATCTCGCGATTGTGCGTGGCCATGATCACCGAGGTTCCATAGGAATGGAACTGGCGGAAGATGTCCATGAGGTGGGTGGTCAGGTCCTGGTCCAGGTTGCCGGTGGGCTCGTCGGCCAGGATGAGGCTCGGGTTGGTGACCATGGAGCGGGCGATGGCCACGCGCTGCTGCTCGCCGCCGGAAAGCCGTTCGCAGGCGGAATAGGCCTTGGGCTCCAGGCCCAGGGCCCGGATGATGGCGCGCACGCGACGGTCCATGAGGTGCCGGGCCATGCCCCGGACCTCCAGGGCCAGGGCCACGTTCTCGTACACCGTGCGCTTGGGCAGGATCTTGAAGTCCTGGAAGACCACGCCGATGCGGCGGCGCAGGTCCGGCACGCGCGAGGGCGAGAGTTTGTGCAGGTCGAAGCCCGCCACCCGCAGCGCGCCGCGGGTCACGGGCAGGGCGCCGTAGAGCAGGCGCAGGAGCGTGGTCTTGCCCGCGCCGGAGTGGCCGGTGAGGAACAGGAACTCGCCCTTGCCCAGGCTGAAGGAGATGTCCTTGAGGGCCCACTGGGAGCCGAAGGAATGGGACAGATGCTTGGCTTCGACCATGTCCGGGCGTTCTATCGCGACGGCCCGAGTTTGTAAAACGCGGGGTTTCAGTCCATGCGGGCCAGGTAGGCGTACATGACCCAGAAGTGGGCCAGACTGCCGCCCATGACGAAGAGGTGGAAGATTTCGTGGAACCCGAGCAGCCCCGGCCAGGGGTCGGGCTTCTTCAGGGCGTAGACCAGCCCGCCCAGGGTGTAGGATGCCCCGCCCACGGCCAGCCAGACGAACGCGCCCGGGGGCATGGTCTGGAGCATGGGCCAGATCGCCGCCAGACAGAGCCAGCCCATGAAGAGGTAGATGCCCGTGGACAGGCGGCGGGGGGCCGAGAGCCAGCAGAGTTTCATGGCGATCCCGGCCAGGGCCAGGCCCCAGATCACGCCGAACAGGGACCAGCCCCAGGGCCCGCGCAGGGGGATGAGGCAGATGGGCGTGTAGGTGGCCGCGATGAGCACGAAGATCATGGCGTGGTCCAGGCGGCGCAGACGGCGCACCCCGGCCTCGGACAAGGGCAGCCAGTGGTAGAGGGTGCTGGCGGTGTAGAGCAGCACGAGCCCGGCTCCGAAGAGCGAGAAGGTCACCAGGTGCCAGGGGCGGACCGGGGTGCAGGCCTCGATCACGAGCAGGATCAGGCCCACCACGGAGAGGCCCGCGCCCACGCAGTGGGTCAGGCCGTTCATGGGATCGCGCAGCCGTCTGGTTCGGACCATGCGTTTTGCTTACGACAAGGCCCCGCAAAAGGGAAGCGCCCCGTCGGGTCGGGGCGCTTCAAGAGGAGGGGGGTTGGTCTGGATCGCTTGCGGAGAGAGGAGCGCCGGGTGGGAGTGAGGCCCGGCCTCTTGGTCTGCATTGAGCAAGAGCGGTGCCAAAACGCAACGTGTCGGATTCATTGATTCTCGGTGCGAGGCCATGTGCAATCCCTCCGGGACGGGCGCGCATTTTTGCACACCGGGCGCAATTTTTCTCACATCCCGGGCGCGCCCCGCGCTCTGGCCTTTTTTCCCTTCCTCGGCTACAGGAGCGGCCATGAACGAGAACGCCGTGGCGCGGCTGCGCATCACCTGCCCGGACAAACCCGGGATCGTGGCCGCCGTGACCAACTTCCTGGCCTCGCACGGGGCCAACATCACCGCCCTGGACCAGCACACCAGCGACCCCGAGGGCGGCGCATTCTTCATGCGCCTGGAGTTCCAGACCCTCCGCCTGGACGTGACCCGGGGCGTTCTGGAGGACGCCTTTTCCGAGATCGTGGCCCGGCCCTTCCAGATGGACTGGCGCATCGGCTATTCCAGCGACACCAAGAAGGCGGCCATCCTGGTCTCCGGCCAGGAGCACTGCCTGCTGGAGCTGCTCTGGCGCTGGTCCCGGGGCGAACTGGACTGCGACGTGGGCATGGTGGTCAGCAACCACCCGGTGCTGCGCGAACCCGTGGAGGCCTTCGGGGTGCCCTTCCACTACGTGCCCGCCGACGGCGACAAGGCCGCGGCCGAGGCGCGCATGTTGGAGCTCATGGAGGGCCGCTTCGACCTCCTGGTCCTGGCCCGCTACATGCGGATCCTTTCGGCGGACTTCGTCTCCCGCTTTCCGTCGATCATCAACATCCATCACTCCTTTCTGCCCGCCTTCGTGGGCGCGGACCCCTACCGTCAGGCCCGCGAACGCGGGGTGAAGCTCATCGGCGCCACGGCCCATTACGTGACCGCCGAGCTGGACGGCGGGCCGATCATAGAGCAGGATGTGGCCAGGGTCTGCCATCGTCACGACGTGGACGCGCTCAAGGATCTGGGCCGCGACCTGGAGCGTCAGGTTCTGGCGCGGGCCGTGCGCTGGCACCTGGAAGACCGGATCATCGTGGACCGCAACAAAACCGTGGTGTTCGCCTGAGAGACATGAACGCGCGCATCGTCCTCGCCCTCTGCCTGCTGCTGGCCCTGGCCGCCCCGTCACGGGCCCAGGGCGAGTCGGTTTCTGGCGCGGAGGAGGTGCGCGAGGCGGTCCGCGGGATCGACGAGAGCGAGGTTCGCGCCGAGGCGCTCATGCCCGTTCCGGACCCGGAGCCCGCCGTCCCCGCGCCGGACCCGGCCTGGGCCCTGCTCCTGTCCGAGCTGGAGGCCGACGGCCTGCCGCGCGCCGAACTGGAGGCCGTGTTCGCCCGGCCCGAGGTGCGCTTCGACCCGGCCTACATGGGCAAGAAGCTGCGCGCCCTGTTCAAGACCAAGTACCTGCCCCGTCCGGAGGTCCAGCCCGGGCCGCACAAGACCATCTGGGAGACCTGGCTCACCCCGGCCAACCGGGCCGAGATCGCGGCCTTCATGAAGGCCAACGCCAAGGCCCTGGCGGCCGCCGAAAGGAAATACGGCCTGCCCCGGCAGGTGCTGGTGGCCATCCTCATGGTCGAGACCAAGCTCGGCAAGTATTGCGGCGAGCGTCCGGCGCTGAGCGTGCTGGCCAGCATGGCCGCCACGCGGGACTACGAGGTGGTGCGCGGCTATCTGGAGGAGTTTTCGCCCAACGCGGGGCAGGTGGATTGGCTCAAGATGCGCCAGGGCCAGAAGGCCGACTGGGCCTACGAGGAACTCAAGGCCTTCCTGGAGCTGTCCCTGACCAACCGCTCGGACCCGGTGATCGTGCCGGGCTCCATCTACGGGGCCATCGGCCTGTGCCAGTTCATGCCCACCAACGCGCTCAAGCTCGGGGTGGACGGCAACCGCGACGGCAAGGTGGACCTCTTCGCCCCGGCCGACGCCATCCACAGCGCGGCCAACTACCTGAAGAACGCGGGCTGGCGGAAGGGCCTGAATCACAACGGCCAGATGCGGGTCATCATGCGCTACAACCACGACCGGACCTACGCGGGCACGGTCCTGGCCATCGCCAAGCGCATCTAGGCGGCCCCGGCTGCGGGCGGCTTCGCCGCGTTTCGGAAAGGCGAAAGAAAAGCCCCGCGTGTGCGGGGCTTCCGTTTTTTTCGGGGCGCGGCGCGCTACTTGTTCTTCTTCTTGCCCTTGTCCGGCTTGCCGCCCTTGTTTCCCTTGTCGGACTTGTCCTTCTTGCCCTTGTCTCCCTTGCCCTTGCCCGGGGCGTCGTCGTTCCAGTCGTCGGAACCGGCCTTGCCCTCGGTGCGCTGGATCTTCTCGCGGGCCTTGTCCTCGGTGCGGATCATCTTCTTCTGGCCCTGCCCCACGGCCTGATCGTGGCCCTTGGCGGCCTGGCTGTCGATCTGGTCCTGGGTCCGTTCGAGCTTGGTCTGGGTCTGCTGTTCGATGCGGGCGGCCTTGTTCCCGCCGTTGCCTTTGTTCTGGGCCGACGACAGGGTCGGAAGGGCCAGGGCCAGGATCAGGGCCAGGGCGGCCACGGGCAGAGTCTTCACGCGGATCATGGGAGTCCTCCTTGTTCCTTGGGCCGGAGACTGGAGCCGGTCCATTTCCATTATACGATGCAAACGGGAAAAGGTCACATCCGGCGAGAGTTAATGCCGCCAATGGTGACGACCCGGCTTGTGTCGGGGACCGTCATGCCGGTCCCAGCGGCCGTCGTGGCGCGAGACCGGAGCCGCGCGGTGGACCATCGGCCGGGGCGCGGCGCGGTAGACCACCGTTCGCGGCGCGCCCACGTAATACACGGGCGCGGGTTCGTAGACGTACACCGGCCTGTGGTGATGCGGGGCGGAGCCGCCGAAAAAGAACGGGTCGTTCATCTCCGCGCAGGCCGGAAGCGCCAGGGCCAGGGACAACAGCGCGACGCAGAGCATC
>Ga0228535_1001205_pt1 | contig 45333 bp, 38 predicted proteins | sample SJ1metagenome_FD_168457 | JGI IMG/M metagenome (GOLD analysis project Ga0228535, IMG submission 168457) | Enriched culture of PCE-dechlorinating microbial communities from Ithaca, New York, USA - SJ1 | ecosystem: Engineered > Modeled > Simulated communities (microbial... > Unclassified | place... | reverse complement strand
GTTTGCAAGCTGCTCAGAACATATTAAGAAGGAAGGGTAATTCTATACCTAAAACTTGAACGTTGACCTCGCGGCTCAGCGGTGGCCCCGTTGCGCGAAAAATAAAATTGACGCGAGTGACATTTGTGTACATAATTCAGGACACAAGTGGAGGTGTCAAATGAAATTTGTGAGCGTCCGCGATTTAAGAGGCAGGTCTTCCGAAGTCTGGAAAGAGCTTTCGGAAGAACGGGAGATGGTCATTACGAGCAATGGGAGACCAATTGCCATTCTGGCGGCAATAAGCGAATCAAATCTTGAAGAGTCCCTGGCCGCGTTCCGTCAGGCGCGCGCGGTTGAAGCAGTTGCCAGCCTCCAACGCAGGTCCGTTGACAGAGGAACAGACAAGATCACGATGGATGAGATTGACGAAGAAATTAAAGTAGTCCGTAAAAAACGTGCAACAACAGTACGATGAATATCGTTCTCGATACCAATGTCCTCGTTGCCGGTCTTTTGTCACCGTTCGGACCTTGCGGGGAAATAGTGCGCATGGTTTCGTCCGGTGAAATCACCCTTTCCTTTGATGCCCGTATCATGACCGAATACGAAGAAGTTCTCGTCCGACCTAAGTTCAAATTTGAAAAAGACAAGATATCCGCCCTCCTTGATCATATAGAGCATCGTGGGCTCATCGTTGCCGCCTCGCCTCTTTCTCAATCATTACCTGACACTGATGACGATCCATTCCTGGAAGTAGCTATAGCAGCACACGTTGAATGTCTCATCACAGGGAACCATGCTCATTTCCCGCCTGAACTGCGCCACGGCATGACAATTCTTTCGCCAAGCGAATTCATGTCATTTTACAAGAAGAAGCGCACAACCCCGGCGTAGACACTGGCGCAACATACACCGCCGTGCAGGTCAGGCCGCGAGCCGTTGGTCAGAAAGAGGGAGGAAAACGAAACACATGGATCCGAAGATCGTTATCAGGAGCGAAACAGATGCCGATGTGAGCGCGATAACCGATGTGACTATCGCCGCGTTTAAGACCCTGGAAATCAGCAATCACACCGAGCAGTTCATTGTCGAGGCATTACGCGCCGCCAAGGCCCTCACGGTATCGCTCGTCGCGGAAGTGAATGGCCGTATAATAGGTCATATTGCCTTCTCTCCTGTGACCATCTCGGACGGCACCCGGAACTGGTACGGGCTTGGACCTGTGTCGGTGTTGCCGACGTACCAGCGGCAGGGCATTGGCAAAGCCCTGATACGGGAAGGGCTGTCACGGCTGAAAGATATGAATGCTCAAGGATGTTGTCTCGTGGGACATCCGGATTACTACAAAAAATTCGGGTTTAAAAACATGGTGGGGCTTGCACATGAGGGAGTGCCGCAGGAGGTCTTCTTCGCTCTGTCTTTCGACGGGCACACTCCGCAGGGCACCGTTGTTTTCCACGAAGGATTCAAAGCGGATGGTCAACAAGAGGGTACAGGCGCCGCTTTACAGAAGGAAGGCTGAAGGGTCGGAGGTTGAAGGGTAAGGCCTACATTCTAATAAAATGAAGAACGTAGACGTTACTCCTTTGCTCGTTTCAACGTTGAGTTGTAAAAGGGGGCCTGATCGATGAAAGTCTTTAAACACTATCGTCCGAGAACAATCATTATCCCGTTGATCCTGCTCGGCATTTTCGGCTTGGGTGGACTTTGTGCGCTTGTCTGGTCTCTCAGCAGAGGGTTGAGTTCAGGGCCGCCACCCTTTGTGTTCCTGTTTGTGGTAGCTATCGCAGTTGTGAATGGCTGGATTATAGGTGGTTTCGCTATTGAGGCCCGCCTTATGGAGGATGGTTTTGTTGAGTTTACTGGCCCATTCCGCAGAACAAGGGTGGCAGTGCTGGACATTCTCTCAATTACGCCGTCTGTGATGTCGCAAATGCCCGTCTATGTGGTTCGTCATCGGAATGGTCGGTTCAGGGTTGATGGCAGGCTAAACGGGATGCATGTACTGATTCATGAACTGAAGCGTCAAAACCCAACGATAGAGCTTCGGGGAATTTAGAGAAACTGAGTGCCATCCGCCCACGAAATTGGAATCTATATGAAAATAGGGATTTTTCTAACGCAAGGCTGGATCAGCCCTGGAACCGGCCGGGCAGCCTTGCGTTGAAGGGAAGTGGGGACGACCTCACCGCTCCGGCATAAATCGGGGACGACCCCGGCATTGTGAAAGGAAAACACATGGCTTGGATCATACTCACTATTGCGGGGCTGTTTGAGGTCGGCTGGGCGATTGGACTGAAATATACCGAGGGTTTCACGCGATTGTGGCCTACCGTTGGTACGGTCTTGTCAATGATCGTCAGCCTTTGGTTGCTGGGCATTGCCATGAAGTCGCTTCCGGTTGGTACGGCATATGCCGTTTGGGTTGGGGTTGGGGCCGTTGGGACCGTAGTGCTGGGCATCGTACTGCTCGAAGAGCCTGCAAATACTGCCCGGCTCATCAGCGTTGCGCTGATTATTGCCGGTATCGTCGGGCTTAAGCTTGCGACACCGGCCTGATACTGCTGCCGAGAGGGACGCTTTCCTGTTGATGAAATAAATCAGGAAGCGTCCCTCTTCACGTTATTGTCAACTTTCCGGCCCGGCTGTCGCCTTTGCCTCCACCTCAGCCCGCGCGTCAGACATCTCCCCTGGCGTCGATACGTTGCCGGATCTCGCTCCAGAGCGCCTCGTAGGCAACAGCTCCCCGGCTGTGGCCGGCAAAGGCGGAGAGGGCGGCGCAGTGGACTTCCATCTGTTCCACCTCGCTGCCATAGGGCGGTAATGCCGCGATAGAGTTTTTTCCGGCGGTCGACCAGGGAGAAGATGGGGAGCATGGTCAACTTCCGCAACTCGTTTTTACGGCCGGATTCCATCCTAATCCTTAATAGATTTTCAGAACAGGCAGCCACTTGCAAAATGTCGCCTTTTATGCGACACTTTGCAAGCAGATGGACCACACTCAAATCACTTCAATCCAGAAGCATTGGTACAAGCTGGAGGTAGTATGAAAGTCGCCAAGGTTACCGCACGTCCGAAGCGGAGAAAAGATGACGATATTCTGGCCTGTATTCTGTCCGAATCATCCCACCCGGTTGACGGCTGCACTGCGTTGCAAGTTTCGCGACAGGAGTGGATTGACAGAATACGCGCCGGACTGACCGGCGAAATGGTGTTCAGTCTTGCCCGTAAGATGCGGGTGCCCCAGAAAGATATGGCGGAGCGGCTCCACACGACTCCTCGCACGGTCCAGCGGCACATCGAACAACGCCAGAACCTCAGCCCGGAAGTTTCCGATCGTCTCGCACAACTGATAAAAGTGTACTGCCGCTGCAATGAGGTGTTCAAAGACGAGGAAAAGGTGTCCATGTGGCTGAAGTCTCCCAATTATGCCCTAGGGGGGGTCACGCCGTTCTCGCTCATGGATACCATGATCGGCATCGAGCTGATTCTTGACGAGTTGGGGCGCATTGAGCATGGAGTATTCATCTGATGCTGCTCTATCGGGTAGTGCCGGAGCCCTATGCCGGCGATCTGAGCGGCAAGGGCGCACAACTTTTCGGGGGACGCTGGAATCCGAAGGGGAGGGCGGCGGTTTATACGGCTGACAACGCTTCGCAGGCACTTCTGGAATTTCTGCCCCATTTCCCTGGGACCTGCACCCCTCCGAACCTGATGCTGGTCGGCATCGAGGCGCCCGATTCCCTGTCGATTCAGACAATTACGGAAGAGCGTCTGCTGGCTGACTGGAACAGCCTGCCGCCCTCGGCCTCGACCGTCGAACTGGGAAAGAAATGGCTGCTGGACGGCTTGGCCGCTGCCCTGCGGGTCCCGTCGGTGATGCTTCCCTATGGAAAGGCCTGGAACCTGGTACTGAACCCGGAACATTCCGAATATGTCGGTGTACGTGTGGTTGAAGTTGTCCCGCTGCCGGTCGATCCCCGGCTGGTCGATAAAATGCGCAGATAAGTTTCTCTCCGGGAAGCGGGTACCGGTTCGGAGCAGCACTATCCCGGGAGGAAATTTAGGTTTTAGGGCCACATTCTGCAAACAATCCGTCCTTGGTTGGCAAAAGGAAATCACAAAGGAGGTGTCCCCTGAGAATTTCATCCTTGCTGACGTACGTAATCATCGTGAGCGCTGCGGCCCTTTCAGCCACCCAGACTATGGCCTGGCACGACGCCACGCACATGGCGGTGGTAAAGGCGGCCGGGCTGGACGACTACGTCTACCTGGCGGTGGGCGCCGACATGGCCAAGGAGAAGGCCGGAGCGGTCGAGGGCGGCAACCACTACAACAACACGCCGCGAGGGGTCAAAGTCACTTCGGAGATGGTCCTGGCACAGGTCAGGGACTACAACAAGCAGGGGGACTCCGACGGCCATCTGTACGGCGCTATCGTGGCGGCCCTCAACGACTATCTGATCAGGGGGGCGGGCGGCAAATACGACCGGTATCCCTTCGGCTACGCCGCCCATTACATCGGCGACCTCTCGATGCCGTTCCACAATATTGCCTACGATGCCTTCAACAGGGCCAACCATGCCGCCAACGACGGGATCGTCGAGACTACGGGCCCCAGGGATGAACCGATGGACGCGAAGGTTGCCAGACTCGCGGCAGAGATCCAGAAGAGGATGGGCAGGCTCCCCGTTGTCCAGCTTTCCACCGATGTCAAGCGGTTCCACAAGGAATTGGCGGTTCAGATCGCGGCCATTGCCAACAGGGCCGCTGCGCTCGGCTATGCGATGGCGAGTGCCAATCCGCAGAGAACCCGTCTAACCGAGGAGGAGGCTTACATGCAGCTGGCGCAGAGCGCACAGTTGCTGAAGGCGGTGGCAGCGGCAATTATGAGATGATGAGGGGCGGGTCGGTCACGTTACGCCGGATGCCGTCTCATCCCGCCGCTCCCCTGCCAGCAACCCGGAAAAGAACCGGAACCAGTTTCCTCCCAGAATCCCTTCTATTGCCGTGTCCGGATAATTGGCAGCCGTGAGCATCCCGGCCAGTACCGGAATCCGGGCATGATCTTCGAACCCCCGACAGGCGCCGTCGTAGCCGCCGAAGTCGGTCCCCACGGCGATCCCCTCGGGTCCGTACCGCTGCACCAGCCAGTCGAGCTGACGGAAGTAGTCCGAAACGTCGGCCTTGCCGCTGGCGGACAGCATGCCCGGGAAGGCGGCAAGCCCGATGACGCCGCCCCGGGCGAGGATAGTGCGGATCTGCCCGTCGCTCAGATTACGCGGGGTGTTGCAGAAGCGGCGGATGCCGGTGTGGGTGGAGACGAGCGGGCCGGAGAACATGTCTGCCAGCTCGCGGAAGCAGGGCTCCGACAGGTGGGCCGCGTCTATGGCGAGGCCGAGACGCTCCAGCTCCCCGACAAGTTTCCTTCCTTCCGGAGTAAGGCCGCCGGGGGACGGGACGGCGTTGCCGTCGCCGATCCGGTTCTTACCCGCATGGGTCAGGCCCACGACCCGAAACCCCAGCCTCTTCAGCTCCTGGGGAGGGAATTCCATCAGGGCGTCGCAGTTTTCCAGGAGATGGAGGGCTCCGGGCGCTCCGTTGCCCCGGTAACATGATTCCAGATCGTCCACGGTCAAGACTGTCCTGAGCTCCGCCGCGTGCTGTTCGGAGTATTTCAGCAGGAACCGCAGGTTGGCTGCGGCCGTGTCCGGACCGTTATGGCTGTCCTCGCAGTAGAAGGCGGAAACGATGACCCGGATCCCCCCTGCACGAAGCTTCGCCGGGCTGAGCCAGGCATCGGAGGGCAGGTCGGCAAGACGGGTCGCGGGGTGGCGCCGCAACAGGTCGTAGAGGAGGTCCACATGGGAGTCGATGACGGGATGGCAGGGTACGGTAGTCATGGTTGCCGTTGTCTTTCAATGGGATCAATGCCGTTGTTGCGCATGAATAGCATCCACATCGTTACGGCGCAAGACAAAAAAAGAGGACGGACCGGATTGCCCGATCCGTCCGCATTACTTACATTGGACATCATGCGGGCGCGTGGCATGCGGGTGCATGGCATGCAGGTGCGTGACAGGCGGGTGCGTGGCATGATGGTGCGTGGCATCCGGCGGTAGACAGTGCCTTGCTTTCCACTTTCTTGATCTTCAGCATGATATCACCTCCTTTCTCTGGATTGGGGCGTTGTCGGCCCACTGCAGAAGTTCCATATCCATGAGCGAGGCAACGGCCTCCCGGCATTCGTCGCTGAAAACGGCGGAGTCCATCTCAGTGCCGTAACGGCGGTAGAGCTCTGCGGTGATCTCTGCCATGCTCACGGATCCGTCGCACAATTGTAGCAGATCTCGTCCGAACCCGTTAATCTCGGTCACCTCCAACCCGTTTCGTCTCGGCAGGAAAACAAGAATCGTCGGCTCCTCCGGATACTGTTCACGAAAGACCCCGTCCTTCATGTCCGCGATGATAGCCGGAAGGTTGTAGCGGAACTCCCTGATCATCGCGGACCGGCTCGTGACCGGGAACCACTCTTCGAGCATGCAGAGGTCGGCCGTCGGCGCGGAGCTGCCGGGGGTGCATTCGCCCGCGTCGATGGCCAGGCTCTCGTAGAGGACCACCTCCGGGAGGTGACCCCAGCTCACGACCCTTTCCCTGTCAAGGACCCGTTCAACAAAGCCGGGGAGATGTTCGCGGCAGTCCACGGGGGTAAGGGCAGGCGCCGTTTTCTTCCCCACTGTTGCATGGGCTGCGAACGCGGCAAAGAGCTCGCTGGGCGATTTCCCGATGGCCAGGGCAAGCAGCAGGAACGATTTCGGGTAGAGGTTGACCATGAACGGGAACCAGGAGGCGATCCGCTCCAGCTCATCAAGGGAAAGCCCGGCGCAGGGGAGGTTGTGGAATGCGCTGAAGACGAACGGGTCCGACTCGATGAGCCGGGTATCGGCCTCCAGCCTGCGGCCCTTGTCGAACTCCAGGCCGAGGGAGAAATAGGTGTCGGAGCCCCGCACCATCCGGTCGTGGTAGCGTCGGTGGAGCTCCGTGCCCGGCAGCACCGTCGGCAGCTGGATGAGCGGGTTGCTGTTCCCCTGGATACCGGCCCGCAGGGCCAGGAAAAGGGTCTGGTCGATGTCCTCCCGCTCCTCCTCGGGAAAGCCGATGACGAAGCTGAGGGTCGGCACCATCCCCTCGTCGGTGGTTTCCCGCACCCGCTGGTAGAGGATCGCGTGGTCGATGCGTTTGCCGATGAAGGCCAGGGTCCGGGCCGAGCCGGAATCGACGCCGTAGCACATGGATTCGCAGCCGGCCTCGCGCATGAGCCGCAGCAGGGGGAGGTCCATGGAGTCGAGCCGCGAGATGCAGTACCAGGGCGTCGTGTCCAGCCCCTGTTCGATGACGGTGCGGCAGAACTCCCCGGCAAAGCCGCGGTCCGCGGTGAACTGGTCGTAGGCCAGCAGGAAGCACTCGGCGCCGAACTCGTCCCGCAGCCTGCGCATCTCCCGCACGATGCGCGGGACCGGGAAGGTCCTGCTCCGCCTGCGCCACATGGCCGACTCGGAGCAGTAGACGCAACTGTGGGGGCAGCCGCGTCCCGCCTCCAGGATGGCGACGGCCCGGGGGATGCCGCAGGCGTCCCGGTAGACGTCCAGTCCCGGCACCAGCGAATAGTCCGGGAGAGGAAGCCGGTCCAGGTCGGCGATCAGCTCCCGGTCCGGGTTGCGCACGACCTCGGCTCCCCGGCGCCGGGTGACCCCGTCGATGTCGTCCCCGTCTCCGCCCGCCGCGTAGTCGTTCGCCAACTCCCGGATGGTGACCTCGCCCTCGCCCCGTACCACCGCGTCGAACCAGGGGAACCGCTCCAGGGTACGCCGGTCCACGAACGACACGTCATGCCCGCCCGCAACGATCCGTATCCCCGGCTTCCTTTTCCTCAGGATCTCGGCTATCCTGATCACGGCCGGAAAGGTGGCGCACTGGACCGAGAACGCCACCAGGTCGGGCTCCTCCCGCAGGATCATGCTTGCCGAGTTGCCATAGATCGATGAATCCAGGGGAAGGGTCTTCAACCGTACGGCCAGGACCAGATCGATGACCGCAACCTCGTGGCCCGCCTGGTTCAGAACGGTGGCGAGGTTTATCAGTCCCAGCGGCGGCAGGTTGTAGAGGGACTGGAGGAAGAACGGCGGGAATACCAGGGCTATTCTCATGGTCGGCTTTCCACGGCAGATCCGGAGTACGGTTGGGGATAACGGGCGTATACAGTATACTAGCATGCACGGCCGGCTTTGCAAGGTGGCGGGAACAGTGCGCAATCAAAGGAGGGGGAACCGGATGGAACTGCTGGAGGGGATATATACACGCAGGAGCGTAAGGAACTTCACGGCGGAGCCGGTGACGCGGGAGCAGTTGCTGGAGGTGCTGAAGGCCGGCTCCTGGGCGCCGTCGGGGCTGAACAACCAGCCGTGGCGCTTCGTAGTGGTGAGTGACACGGGGAAGAAAGGCGAGCTGGCGGCGCTGACCCGTTACAGCAGGATCCTGGAGGAGGCCCCGGTCGCGGTGGCGGTCTTTCTTGACCATGCCTCCATGTACCACGACACCAAGGACCACCAGGCCGTGGGCGCCTGCCTGCAGAACATGCTGCTTGCGGCCCATGCAATGGATCTTGGCGCGGTCTGGCTGGGCGAAATCCTCAAGAGCGCCGAGGCGGTGCGGCTGGCGCTGGGGCTGCCGGAGAACCTGGAACTGATGGCGGTGATTGCAATCGGCCATCCCGCCCGATCCGGCCAGCGGTCGGACCGGAAGCAGCTGGAGGAACTGGTTGTGAAGGAGTTCTGAGGGGTTACACCTCCCTCAGCCGCTCCTTGAGCCGGTTGGCGGACAGGACCAGGCTCTCCAGCCGGGTCTCCACCAGTTGTGGGAAGGGATTGCCGTCGCTCTCGATGGCCAGGAAGGGGAGGGGGAGTTTATCCTTGTTGGCGGCCCAGAACTTTCTGTTCCGTTTCGAGAAGTTTTCCTTCTCATCGGTCAGCCGGTAGGCCAGGATCGATTCGGCGATGCGGCACGGCATGCAGCCGAACGGGCCGATACTGATGACGCCGTGGGCCTCGTCCCCCATGTCGGTCAGGGCCGAGCTCATGGTGAGGATGGCCTCGCCGGTCAGGCGCGGGTTCAGGAGCGAGGCCCCCCTGGAGATCAGATGGTGCACGTCGATGATATGCCCGTCATGGAAGCCCGAGGAGGCCAGGTGCCGGGCAATGGTCCCTTCGTCCTTCCTCATCACCATTTTCTTCAACTGAAGGGCAAGCCGCTTCCTGATGGTTACCGGGCCGTTCAGCCCCCTGGCGACGCAGTAGTCGGTGTAGTGCAGCCATTCCGTGACGGGCGCGGTCCGGACTAGTATGCCGCTGTCCGCCAGCCGTTCCACCAGGTACTGGCGGGAGAAGTCGTCCCTGCGCACGAAGATCTCCCCCACCAGGGCGATGCGGGTCGCCTCGTCCAGGGAGCATTTCCGGGGGATGGCGGCCAGCCCTTCCATCTCTTCCTTCAACGTCTTCATCAGCCTGCCGTAGCCGTCGACGGCAATGCTCCGGATGATCCGTTCGCTCGCCCGCGCAAATGCGGCCAGTGCGGTGCCACGGTCTTCCGCCAGCGCCAGGATCCCGGCCCGCACCTCCTCCAGGCCGTCGCCGATGGAGAGACCGAGCCAGGCGCGCCGAGCCAATCCCGGCGGGAGCCCGGCGTAGCCGTCCTGCGACGAGGGGGAGAGGAGCGCCACGTCCGGTATCCGGTTCTTGCGGATGTAGTTCTTCATGAATACGTTGTACTGGCCGAACCGGCAGGGGCCGTCGGTTTCCGGCATGAAGTAGACCAGGACCTCCCCATCCCGTCTCTTCTCATCCACGTACCTGGCCAGGGAGCCGGCCGTGAGGATCAGGGGGAGGCACTCCTTGCAGGTGGCGTGGCCCTTGCCGATGGTCAGCTCCTGCCTGCCGGGCGGGTCCAGGGCGGTGGCGCGGATCCCCACGTAGCACATGGCAGCGGCCAGGCATTTGGACACCACCTCTCCCATGGAGGGGAGGATCAGGTGGACCTCCGGGTCGGTGATGCACAGGCGCCGCCCGTCACCGGTCTCCACCACGTGCTTGCCGTTCAGCATGGCCATCCCGGCCGGTCTGAAGCCGCTTCGCCCCTCCTGGCGGCCGGCCAGCTCCCGGTATCCCCTGATCACGTCCAGAAACGCCTCCACCCGGGTGTCGATGCCTGCATCGGCGGTGTGGGCGTCTATCTCCAGGGTAAGGGAGGGTTTCTGTCCCATGACGTCGCGGAAATAGCCGGTGATGAACGAGTCCGGGCCGCAGCTGAAGTTGGTGATGAAGGCCCCGAACAGGTTGGGCCTGCGCCTGACGTAGCGGGCAGCCTGCATGATCCCCTGGCCCGTGGCCCAGAACATCTGGGGATGGGTCGTTTCCCCCAGGTCCTCCAGGGGGAGGAAGTCGTGGGGGATCACCCGCCAGCCGCGGCTGGCGAACTTGTGGGGGATCCCCATGTTGCCGAACCGGCTGAAGGCGTTGTAGGGGCGGCCGAACAGGACGATGGCGTTTTCGTCCGGCCCCAGTTCCCTGAGAAACCGGCGTCCCAGCCCGAGCATCTCGGCCCGCATGGCGTCGAAGGTCTGCCGTGCCTCGTCAAAGGCCCGCAGTGCCTCTGCGCGGGAGAAGCCCAGCCTGCGGGCTATTGAGACGAACGCGGTGCAAAGGCGCGCCGGCTTGTCGAACTCCAGCACCCCGGTGAGGAGTCTGGGTGCCAGATCGTCGTGGAACGCGGCCCGCAGGTAGTCGGGGTCGGCCTGGACAAAGGGGCAGGTGCAGTTGGTCTCGTCGCTGGTCTCCACCGCCAGGGTCTTGACGAAAGGGAGGAAGATATAGTCGGTCTCCTTGTCGAGCAGCCCCTGGAGGAATGCGTGGCTCAGGAGCACCGGGAAGCAGAATGAGGAGCCCGGGGCCTCCATCCCCCGCGGGTCGGCGTCGAAGCCGGGCACCACCCGGGCCCCCAGGGCGGTGAAGAAGGTTGCGTAGAAGGGGTAGAGGGTGTTGGTCAGCAGGGAGGCGGGGATGCCGACCGAGATCCGGCCGTCGCCGATGTCCGCCTCGCGGGGGGGAGCGTACTTGCCGTATACCAGCTCCTCCCGGACCTTGACCAGGTCCAGTCCGGCCGTGTCGATGTCCCGTTTCGTGAGGAGGTTGTAGTAGAGGTCGCAGGCCCCGCCGAAGGGATGCACCGCGCCGTTCACCTCGATCCTGGCGATGGTGCACTTGCGGTCGCACCGTTCACGTCCTCCGCCGCAGGTGAACGGCTCCCGGTAGGCCACCTCCCGGTCGGCCAGGCCGGCCAGGTCAAAGCTCGATTTTTCCACGAGTCCTGCCTCTATCTTGCGCAGCATCTCCAGCGCCACCCCGAAGGCGCCCATCAGGCCCGGCTCCGGCGGCACGATGATCTCCCTGCCGCACAGGGCCGCCATGGCCGCGGGCACCGCCCGGTTGTAGCAGACCCCCCCTTGCATGAAGATCTTCTTCCCCACCGGCCGGGCACCTTTCACCCGGTTCAGGTAGTTCTGGCAGACCGAGTAGACCAGGCCTGCCACGATGTCCTCTTTGGGGATACCTTCCTGGACCGCGGTCTTGATGTCGCTGCTGATGAATGCCGAGCACTGGTCGCTGAAGTTGGGGGCCGAGGCGGAGCTGAGGGCTATGGCCTCGATGTCGAGGGTGTCGATGCCGAGCGACTCCCGGCACGACTCCTCCAGGAAGGAGCCGGTGCCGGCCGAGCAGGCCTCGTTCATGGCGTAATCGCTGGCTACCCGGTTGGTGATGAAGGTGTATTTGGCGTCCTGGCCGCCGATCTCGAAGATGGTTTCCACTTCCGGGTCGAAGAATACGGCGGCCGCGGCGTGGGCCACGATCTCGTTGACCACGCCGGGGGTCTGGGCGTGGAGGCCGGCTATCTGCCGGCCGCTCCCTGTGGTGCCGACGGCGATGATGTTCGGCGACGGCCCGGCCGGGAGCTGCGCCAGGATCTCCCGGTAGCAGCGGCGGCTGGCGCCCACCGGGTCGCCGGCGGTGCGCAGGTAGACGCCGGCGGTGATGGCCCGGGTGTCGGTCCTGACCAGCACCGCCTTGGTCGTGGTGCTCCCCACGTCGAGCCCGAGGATGTACTCGCCGTGGTGGAAGTCACCGCGGACTTCGGGGCTGAAGGTGACCAGCCCCATCCCATCCCCGAGGCCGGGGAGGAAGGTGAAAGAGCTGCGGGCCGGGGAGAACAGGCCGTCGCAGCAGGTGAGCAGCGGCCCGTCCTGTTCGGCCCGGATCAGGGCGCCCAGGGCCTCGAAGCAGGGGGACTCGGGGAGGGTGAAGCTCTCCGGGTACTGTTCACGGAGGCAGTCCAGCACCACCCGGTTCCTGCTGACCCCGCCGGTGATAAGGATCCTGGAGACCCGGGCCTTCTTTATCAGCTCCACCATCTTGCCGCTCATCATCCGGCAGAGCCCGGCGCTGATCCGACCCTTGGGGAGTCCCTTGTTCAGGGCATGGGTGCAGTCGGACTTGCAGAACACGGAGCAGCGTCCGGCCACCGGGTAGGGCTCCGCGTCCACCGCGGCCGAGATGGCCTCCTCCAGGGACACCCCCATCCGTTTTATCTGCTGCAGGAAGAACTCGCCGGTCCCGGAGGCGCACTTGTTTCCGGTCTGCACGGCGCGGATCCTGCCGTTCCTGTCCAGCTGGTAGGCGATGAAGGTCTCCCCTCCGGCGGACAGGATGCAGTCGATGTCGGGGAGGGAATCCCGCAGGGAGGCGTATGCCAGCTCCACCGCTTCCGGTTCCGAGATGGTCGGGACGGTCACCATGTTGCGGAACGCCCGGCCCGTGATCACGACCCTGGCAGGGAGCGCCTCGGCCAGGACACGGCGCAGGACCTCCTCCACCTTACCGTCGTGGGGGACGCTCTCCAGGGAGAGCCCGTCCCCTTCGCGGCGGGCCACGGTGACGCTGCACGCGCCGAGGCAGACGCCCATGGCCGGGAGTGCCTCCTTCCCGGACCCGGTGCGTTCTCTTCCAGGGTCTCTTGCAGCGGTTGCACTATCCGACATCTGCGTACTCCCTTTCCCGGAACGTGGCCCCCAGTGACAGCGCCAGCCTCCGGATCGGCTCGATGTCCAGACCGGGCACCGTGACGGCGGAGGCCACCACGCTGGGTATATGTTTGGTCGCCTCGGCGATGAAGTCGCACACCCCGGTGAAACCGGCCTCGCCGAACGGGGTGGCGCAGAGCTCCGCGTACGTGGCCGGGTCGGCGGCGTTCAGGCTGACCGAGACGGTGTCCACTATGCCGGCCAGTTCCGGGAGCACGTTCCGTCCGTGAACCAGGTTGGCCTGGCCGTCGGTGTTTATCCTTACCCTGCAGCCCCGCCGTTTCAGCTCCGCGGCGATCCGGCGGACCAGGTCGAGCCTGAGCAGCGGTTCGCCGTAGCCGCAGAACACGATCTCGTCATAGCCGGCAGGGTCGCCTACGGCATCCATGACCTCGTCGAAGGAGGGTTCGTGGTCCAGTTTCAGGAAGTGCCCCTTCACGAAGAAGTCGCTGAACTTGGCGCAGAAGGAGCAGCGGTTCGAGCAGCGGTTGGTGATGTTGAGATACAGAGAATTCCGGATCCTGTAGGCAATGGCGGCCTTCTGTTCCTTCCTTCCCATGCCGAACAGGCTTTCGGCGTTGCGCGTGGTGATTCTGGCCACGTCTTCCGTAGTAAGTCCCTTCAGTTCCGCCACCTTCTCCGCCGTGATCCTCAGGTGGGCAGGCTCGTTCCGCTTACCCCGGTACGGCACCGGCGCCAGGTAGGGGCAATCGGTTTCCAGCAGGAGGTTGTCCATCCGTACCCCCCGCACCACCTCCCGCAACTGCTCGCTGGAGGGGAAGGTGACGGTGCCCGGGATGGATATGGAGAAGCCGAGATCGATGCATTCCCTGGCCATTTTCAGGTCGCCCGAGAAGCAGTGGAGCACGCCACGGATGCCCCGGCCCTTTTCCTCCCTCAGGATCTGCAGGATCCGTTCGTGGGCGTCGCGGTCGTGGATGATGACCGGCAGGGAGAGTTCGGCGGCCATGACGAGAAAACGCCGGAAGACCGTCTCCTGCACGTCCCTCGGGGAGCGGTCCCGGTAGAAATCCAGCCCGATCTCGCCGATGGCCACGTTTTTCGGGTTTTCGGCGGCAAGCTTGCGGATGATGTCGTAGGACCTCTCCGAGACCCGCACGGCGTCATGGGGATGCACCCCGACCGAAGAGAAAATACGCTCATGGGCGTTGGCCAGCTCGCAGGCCCTCCTGCTGGATTCGATGTCCCCGCCGACCGCCAGGATGCGGTGTACCCCCGCAGCCTCGGCCCGGGCGAGCATGGCGTCGAAGTCGGTGAGGAAGTCTTTTCCGTCGATATGGGCATGTGTGTCGATAAGTGAGATGTTCTCATGCATCAGCGGTGACCTTCCGTATAAGTATGTTGTGAAATAAAAAATTTTAACAATTTTTTCAGGTGTATGCCACCACTCTTTTTATTCTTACCACATTTTGTCGAGACGCAAAACCTTGCGGCCCGGCCTTCCGCAGGATCGCTTCCCTTGCAAATATCGGGGCGCCATGCTATACGTTTTCAACGTAACATGCCGTTGTTCAATCAAAAATCCAGCTTTTCCCCTTCTTCCGGCGTAGAGGTGGAGAATCAACGTGAGGAGAATCGCGTGCGCATTGCCGAACTGTTGTCCCGGGACAAGCCGTTTGTTTCCCTGGAATTCTTTCCCCCAAAGGAGCCGCTCGACCGCCCCGCCTTCTTCCGCGCCGTCGGGCGGCTGGCGTCCGTAAACCCGCTGTTCGTCTCGGTCACCTACGGCGCCGGAGGAAGCACCAGGGCCGACACCCTGGATATCGTCACCCGGATGAAACGGGATTTTTCCCTGGAGCCAATGGCCCACCTCACCTGCGTCGGCGCCACCTGCGACAGCATCACCGGGTTTCTCGACGACCTGGCCGAGGCTGACATCGACAATGTCCTGGCGCTCCGCGGCGACCCACCCCAGGACCCGGAATTCCGGATGCCCGAGACCAGGGAGTTCAGCTACGCCTCCGACCTGGTCTCCTTTATCAGGAGGCAGCGGCCACGGTTCGGGATCGGCGTGGCCGGCTACCCCGAGGGGCACCCGGAAGCGCCCTGTCCCGAGGCCGACCTCAATCACCTGAAGTTCAAGCTGGAGCAGGGGGGGGATTTCGTGGTCAGCCAGCTGTTCTTTGACAATGCATATTACTGGGATTTCGTCGGACGCGCCAGGGCGCTCGGCATCGACAAGCCGATCATCCCGGGAGTCATGCCCGCCTTCAGCCTGAAGGTCATCCGCAAGATCCTCTCGCTGTGCGGGGCCACCATAAGCCCCGGATTTCTCCGGATGCTGGAGGAGGCCCAGGAAAAGGGGGGGACGGAGGCGGTGAAGTCCGTCGGTATCGAACATGCGAGGAGGCAGATGCGCGGCCTGCTGGATGGGGGCGCTCCGGGTGTCCACCTGTACACCCTGAACAGGGACGATGACTGCCTCGAACTCCTGAAAGGGGTTCTCTGATTCCCACGTGTCCGTGGGGGCCGTTTGGTTCAGATCCGCGGCGCCGGGACGGCCATGGCTGTGAGGAGGTAGATTTTGGAATCTGTATGGCTTGAACTGGTCATGGTGACGCTGCTGATCCTGGCGAACGGATTCTTTGCCGGGTCTGAGCTGGCAATCATATCGGCCCGCAAGAGCAGGATAGCCCAACTGGTCGCCAGCGGCGACGCGAACGCCAGGATCGTGGAATCGCTCCAGGACGATCCGCACCGGTTTCTCGCCACCGTGCAGGTAGGGGTCACCGTTGTGGGGAGCATGGCTTCGGCGGTGGGCGGTGCCGCGGCCATCCAGTACCTCAAGCCGTTGTTCCTGGCTGCGCCCTTCGAGTTCGTGCGCCGGGCCGCCGAGCCCATCTCCATAACCGTGGTGGTGGTGCTGATCTCGTATTTCTCCCTGATTTTCGGCGAACTGGTCCCCAAGACCGTCGGCCTCCAATATGCGGATGCCATGGCCCTCCGGGTTGCGCGGACCATCAACTTCCTGGCCAGGGCCGGTTCCATCGCGGTCAGCTTCCTCACCATGTCGAACCGGGCCGTGCTCTGGCTCATGGGGATAAGGGCCGAGGGGGGGCAGGCGTTCATCACCCGCGAGGAGGTGCGGCACATCGTCCAGGAAGGGCACGAGTCCGGTGTGTTCAGCGCTACCGAGCGGGAGTTCATCGAGAACATCTTCGAATTTACCCACACCAGCGTGCGTGAGGTGATGGTGCCGAGGACCAGGATCGTGGGGCTGGACCTGGAGACTTCCCGTGAAGAGATGCTGAAGACGATCATGGAGAACATGTACTCGCGCTACCCGGTCTACCGCGACTCGGTCGAAAACGTAACCGGATTCATACACGGCAAGGATTTTCTGGGCCGCATGGTCCGGGAGCCGGATTTCGCCATCGAGTCCATCATCAGGCCCCCGTTCTACGTGCCGGAGGCGAAGAAGGTCAACGATCTGCTGAAGGAGATGCAGCGCAAGCGCATCCACATGGCCATGGTGGTGGACGAGTACGGCGGGATCAGCGGACTGGTCACCACCGAGGACCTGCTGGAGGAACTGGTGGGGGAGATCGAGGACGAGCACGACGTGGGAGAGCCGGGACGGATACAGCGGCTGGCCGACGGCAGCATGCTGGTCGACGCGGCCATCTCCCTCTCCGACCTGTCCGACGTGCTGGAGATCACGCGGGAGGAGGACCTCCCCTATGACACCCTTGCCGGTCTCATCCTCGACAAGTTGGGGAGGTTTCCCGAAAAGGGCGAACGGCTGGAGCTTGACGGCTTTGCCATGGTCTGCGAGGAAGTGACCCAGACCGCCATCCTCAAGGTACGGATCACCAGGGAAGCGGCGCCGCAGCCCTGAGTCCCGGGGACATACCGCCCGGCCCTGACCAGCATTCCCGCCCAGGGTTGCCGGCTGGAGACCGGTTGAGCGGAAAGCGCTGTAACGCGGCGCGGATTGCGCCTGCAGCTGAAACGGCCCGGGAGGGGGAGGACCGAATGGATCGCAGGATCTTTTTTACGCTGATGATATTCTCGCTGCTGCTGGGTTTCCTCTTCCTGGTGTACGTGATCCTTTCCCCTTTCCTCAACACGCTCGGATGGGCAGCGGTCATCGGCATATCCACCTTTCCGCTGTATCGGAGACTGAGGAAATTCCTGGGAGGAAGAGACACGGCGGCTGCCTTGATGATGACCCCCGCGGTAATCATTACACTGGTCGTCCCCTTTGCACTGTTCATAACCCTGCTGGCCGCGGAAGCTTCCAGCGTATACCAGTACCTGGAGAAGGCGGCCTCCTCCGGCGGCCTGGACCTGCTTGAAAACGCCAGGCGCAATCCCCATCTTCGTCCCCTGCTCGATCAGATCGACACCCTGCTGGGCACCTATGAGCTGGACGTGGAGAACACCCTCCTGCCGGCCCTGAAGAACCTGGCCTCCTTTCTGCTGGGCTATTCCACCTCGCTGATAAAAAACTTCTTCTTCATGATCATCAAGCTGGTGGTGGTCGTCGTCACCCTGTTTTTTCTCTACCGCGACGGCGAGGCCTTTCTGGAGCGGGCCATTACCGTGCTGCCCCTGGAACGGGCCGATACGGACATGCTGCTGGCCACGGTGAAGAGGGTCATCTCGGCGGTGATCTACGGCATACTGCTGACCTGCCTGGTGCAGGGGGCGCTGGGAGGGATAGGGTTCTGGATGTGCGGGCTCCCCTCGCCCCTCCTGTTCGGAACACTCATGGCGGTGGCGGCGCTGATCCCGGTGGTGGGAACCGCAATCATCTGGTTTCCGGGAGCCGTGTGGCTCATCCTGCAGGGGGCGGTCCTGAAGGGGGTGATTCTCCTGGCCTGGGGCGGGCTCGTGGTGGGAGTGATCGACAACTTCATAAGGCCGTTCTTTATCAGCGGCAAGGCACGGCTCTCCATCCTGGTCATCTTCCTGGGAGTTCTGGGGGGGGTGCTGGCCTTCGGTCCCCTGGGCGTGGTGTCGGGCCCCATCCTCCTGGCCCTGTTTCTCGCGGTGTTCGAGATCTACTCCCGCCGGGTCTTCCCGGGCGTGCCGCAGTCAGGGGGAGGCGAGGGGGACGTACCAGGGAAAACCTGAGAGTAACATCCTGTTTCTCGTGGGAGACCTGCCAGGTTTTCAAAACCTGGCAGGTCTGTTTTTAGGTCTGCTTTTCTCTTCTGGCATGCCCCTTTTTCTTCGCTCCGATAGTGACGGAGGCCATGATGGAGATGGTCAGCGCCCCGATGATGACCCCAAGGGAGAAATAGATGGGGACCTGGTACACGGACGACAGGATCATCTTGAGCCCCACGAAGGCCAGGATGAAGGAGACCCCCAGCTTCAGGTAGGCGAACATCTCCATGACGTTGCTCAACAGGTAGTAGAGGGACCTGAGGCCCATTATGGCGAAGACGTTGGACGTGTACACGATGAACGGATCCCTGGTGACCGCCAGGATCGCCGGAATGGAATCGATGGCGAAGATCACGTCGCTGCTCTCCACCACCAGCAGGGTCAGCAGCAGGGGGGTTGCGGCCCACACCCCCCGCCTCCGTATGAAAAACCGGTCCCCATAGGTCCTCCTGGTTATCGGGACGAACCTTCTGGTCAGCCTGACAAGCAGGTTCTTCTCCGGCTCGATCTTCTCCTCCCCTCCGAAGGCCATCTTTATCCCGGTGAAAATCAGCAACCCGCCGAACAGGTAGACCAGCCAGTGGAACCGCTCGAACAGCTCGATCCCCAGAAAGATGAAGACCCCCCGCATGACCAGGGCGCCCAGAATGCCCCACTTGAGGATCTTGGGCTGATGGGCACGCGGGACATGGAAATAGGAAAAGATCATTATGAAGACGAACAGGTTGTCGACGGAGAGGGATTCCTCGATCAGGTAGCCGGTGAAGAATTCCAGGGCCTTTTGCGTTCCCAGGAAAACGAGAATCCCGGCGTTGAACAGCATGGCAAGGCCCACCCATACCGTGGTCCAGGCCACGGCCTCACGGAACGAGATCTCATGGCTCTTCCTGCTGAAAACCCCCAGGTCGAGGATGAACATGGCGATCATGATGACCGCGAAACCTGTCCAGAGCATTGCCTGCATCGACATCGTGTCTTCTCCTGAAAAAACACGGCCGGGGTACGAGTCCCCCGACCTGTATGAATGTTGCAGCGGATTCGCCCGGCTCACGCTGACGAGGTTTGTCGGCGCGGCTGTTGGGAAGATAAAAAGTAGGTGAAACCGCCTGTTTTGTCAAATGGTTTTCCCTATTTCACGGGGACGGCCGGAAACCGTTGGAGAACGCCCCGCAGCGGGACCGACAAACCGCGCACAGCGAATAACCGGTTGCCGGGAGACCGTCTAGGGAGTATAACTATCACAACAAAGGTTTGAGATCCCACGGAACAGGAGCCCGGCATGTGGCAGACACTTTGGCGGCCGTTACTGGCCGTTCTGGCATTGGTTCTCATCTTTAATTTCATTTACGGTACGGTTTCCCGGAAGGTTTCCCAGGACGCCGCCGAGATCCCTTACAGCCGCTTCAAGGATGAACTGGCGCGCGATAACATCAAGGGGATAACCATCAAGGGAACCGTCATACGGGGTGAGTTCAGGACAAGCATCCAGGTTGTCGATGCCGGGACCGGCGGAAAAGCGGCCCGGCAGGTGGCCCGGTTCACCTCGAACATGCCGGCGCTTCAGGACCCCGGGCTCATGGCCGGACTGGAGGCGAAGAGGGTGACCGTCACGGCCGAATCCGCCGAGACGTCCCCCTTTGTCTCGGCCTTCATCTACCTTCTCCCGTGGCTTCTCATCATAGGGCTCTGGGTGCTGTTCTCCCGCAGCATGAGGGCCCAGGGGCCGGGCGCCATGATGGGCGGCTTCTCCAAGTCCGGGGCAAAGATGTACACATCCCAGAAGGCGACCGTAACCTTCTCCGACGTGGCCGGGATGGAGGACGCCAAGCAGGAACTGCAGGAGGTCGTTGAATACCTGAAGGACCCCAAGAAGTTCGAGCGCATCGGCGGGAAGGCGCCGAAGGGGGTCCTGCTGGTGGGACCTCCGGGTACCGGCAAGACCCTGCTGGCCCGCGCCGTGGCCGGCGAGGCGGGCGTCACCTTCTTCAGCATCTCGGCCTCGCAGTTCATCGAGATGTTCGTCGGGGTGGGGGCAAGCAGGGTGCGCGACCTGTTCTCCGGCGCCCGGAAGGAGGCCCCGAGCATCATCTTCATCGACGAGCTGGATGCGGTGGGCCGCAGCCGCGGCGCCGGTTTCGGCGGAGGCCACGACGAGCGGGAGCAGACCCTCAACCAGCTTCTGTCGGAGATGGACGGATTCGATCCCCACGAAGAGGTGGTAGTCATGGCCGCCACCAACAGGCCGGACGTGCTGGACCAGGCCCTGCTCCGGCCCGGCCGGTTCGATCGGCGGGTGGTCATCGAGCGTCCCGACTGGCGCGACCGCGCGAGCATCCTGAAGGTGCATACCCGCAAGACCCCGCTCGCGTCGGACGTGGACCTGACCGTGATAGCCAAGGGGACACCCGGCATGACCGGCGCCGACCTGGAGAACCTGGTCAACGAGGCCGCGATCCTGGCGGCCAGGGAGGACTCCAAGGTGGTGACCATGAATCACATGGAGCTGGCCAAGGACAAGATCCTGATGGGCGGCGAGCGGAAGATGTACCTGTCGGAGCATGAGAAGCGGATCACCGCCTACCACGAGTCGGGGCACGTCCTGGTGGCCAAGACGCTCCCCGGCACCGACCCGGTCCACAAGGTGACCATCATTCCCCGGGGCATGGCGCTCGGGGTTACCCAGCAACTGCCGGAGGACGACCGGTACCACTACCCCAAGAGCTACCTCATGAACCGGCTGTCGGTGATCCTGGGGGGGCGGGTGGCGGAGCGGCTGGTGTTCGGGGACATCTCCACCGGCGCCCAGAACGACCTCAAGGTGGTCACGGAGCTTGCCGAGAAGATGGTCTGCCAGTGGGGAATGAGCGAAAAGATCGGCGCGGTCACCTTCAGCAGGGGAGAGGCTCATCCCTTCCTCGGCATGAAGCTGGCCCAGGAAAAGACCTTTTCCGAAGAGATGGCCTGGCTCATCGACCAGGAGATCTCCGCGATAATCAAGGGCGCCGAGGAGAAGGCCGAGGAGATCCTGGTATCCAGACGGAAGGAGCTGGATACGCTGGTCTCGGCGCTCCTGGCCGAGGAGACCCTGGACGGCGCGCGGATCGATCAGGTGCTGGCAGGGGTGGATGAGAAGGGTGAAGGGTGAAAGGCGAAGAGTGAAGGGAAAGGCGGAAAACGAAAACCGGAAGGCTGAAGATCAAAGGCAAGAGACCAAGGGAAAGGGAGACACCTATGCGCCGAGAGAGAAAGAGCGGCATCCTGCTTCATCCTACCTCACTTCCAGGTCCGGGCGGTATCGGGTCGCTGGGAAAGGATGCCCGCCGGTTCGTCGATTTCCTGCGCGAAGCCGGCCAGTCGCTCTGGCAGGTTCTGCCGCTTGGCCCCACCTCCTGGGGCAACTCCCCGTACATGTGCTATTCGGCCTTTGCCGGCAACCCCCTGCTCATCGATCTCCGCGTCCTGGTGGATGAGGGTGATCTGAAGCGGGCCGACCTGCGGGAGGACCTCCCCACGGAGCGGGTGGACTATCGCCGGGTCCTGGAGTACAAGACCGCGGCGCTGCGCAGGGCCGCGGCACATTTCTTTTCGACCGCCGAGCCGGGACGAATGGCGGACTTCCACCGTTTCTGCGACACCAGCCCGTGGCTGCACGATTTCGCCCTGTTCATGGCATTGAAGGAGAAATACAAGGGGGCCAGGTGGTGCGATTGGCCGGACGGCCTGGCGGCCCGCGACTCCTCGGCCCTGGAGGAAGCCTCCAGGGGGCTGAGCGTCGAGATAGGGGAGCAGAAGTACCGTCAGTGGCAGTTCTTCCGGCAATGGCACGGGATCAGGAGTTACGCGAACGATCTGGGGATCCGGATCTTCGGAGATATTCCCATCTTCGTGGCCTACGATTCGGCGGACGTCTGGGCCAATCCGAGCCTGTTCCTGCTGGACGGGGAGGGGCGCCCCACGGTGGTGGCCGGGGTGCCGCCCGACTATTTCAGCCGGACCGGCCAGCTCTGGGGGAATCCGCTCTACGATTGGGAGGAGATGGCGCGCCAGGGATACTCCTGGTGGATCGACCGGCTCAGGTCCGCCCTTTCCCTCTACGACCTCATCCGCCTGGACCACTTCAGGGGGTTCTGCGCCTGCTGGCAGGTGCCGGCCGGCGAAAAGACCGCGGTCAACGGACGCTGGGTCGAGGTACCCGGAGAAGCGTTGTTCAACGCCCTCAACGACGCCCTCGGAGATCTGCCAATCGTGGCCGAAGACCTGGGGGTGATAACCCCGGACGTGGAGCAGCTCAGGGAGCGTTTCTCCTTTCCCGGCATGAAGATCCTCCAGTTCGCCTTCGATTCCGGGTCCGGCAACCCCTATCTGCCCCATAACCACGTACGCGATGCGGTCGTCTATACGGGTACCCACGACAACGACACCACCCTGGGGTGGTTCTCCTCTCTCACGGCTTCCGAGAAGAAGCGGGTCCTGCGCTACCTGGGCAGCCCGGGCAAAGACATCGTGACGGACCTGATGCGGGCGGCCCTGGCCTCGGTGGCCGATACCGCCGTGGTTCCGCTGCAGGACGTGCTGGGGCTCGGCAGCGAGGATCGTATGAACCTCCCCGGCACCTCCGGCGGCAACTGGTCCTGGCGCTTCCGGGCCGGAGCTCTCACCGGCGCCCTCTCCAGGCGGCTTCGCGAGATGTCGGAACTCTATGGAAGGCTCCCGACGGGTGACGGGCGCTGAGCAGGGGCCGGAACAAAATTGTTGACACTTCATCTAAAGTTTTCATAGTATCGGCCGAAACATTCTTTACTTTGTCCGTAGTCCGGGGCGGATGCACATTTAATTAGTGTTTGTCCGGAAAGTGTTGGTCGGGGTCGGTCCGGAACTTCCCCGAAGCCCCTCGCAATCGGTTGCCGGACTGCACCGACACAGAGGCATCGACCCGGAATCAGGCGTTTTTCCTCGATCCGGTAGCCGGTCCGCACGAGTGGCTTCGTGAAAGCCCCGGACCGACCCTCGCAGGCGTTTTCCTGGAGTTTCCGGATGGAAACTAATGAGTGAAAGGAGTAACAGCGATGTCCGAAGAAACAAAATTCAACTTTGATACTCTTGCCCTGCATGCCGGACAAGTGCCCGATTCCGCGACCCTGTCCCGGGCCGTTCCCATCTATCAGACATCCTCCTACGTGTTCCGGAGCTCAGAGCACGCGGCAAGGCTGTTCGCCCTGGAGGAGCCGGGCAACATCTATACCCGCATCATGAACCCCACCACCGACGTGCTGGAGAAGAGGATGGCGGAGCTGGACGGCGGAGTGGGCGCCCTGGCCGTGGCCTCGGGCCAGTCCGCCACCACCTACGCGGTGCTCAACATCACCTCGGCGGGACAGAACATCATCTCCACCAACTCCCTCTACGGCGGGACCTACAACCTGTTCCACTACACCCTGCCGAAACTGGGCATCGAGGTGAAGTTCGTGGACAGCTCGGACCCGGAGAACGTGCGCGGCGCCATTGACGAAAACACCCGCCTGGTCTATACCGAATCGGTGGGAAACCCGAAGAACAACGTGGACGATTTCGAGGCCATCGCGCAGATCGCCCATGCCGCCGGCATCCCGTTCATCGTTGACAACACGGTGACCACCCCCTACCTGTTCAAGCCCCTGGAGCACGGCGCCGACATAGTGGTCTACTCCCTTACCAAGTTCATCGGCGGCCACGGCACCAGCATCGGCGGCTGCGTGGTGGACGGCGGCAGATTCCCCTGGAACAACGGCAAGTTTCCCGAGTTCACCGAGCCCGACCCCTCATACCACGGCATCAGGTTCTGGGAGGCACTGGCCGGCCTCTCCTACATCGTCAAGATGCGGGTCGAGCTGCTGCGCGACCTCGGGGCGCCCCTTTCCCCCTTCAACGCCTTCCAGATCATCCAGGGGCTGGAGACCCTGCACGTGAGGATGCCGCGCCATGTGGAGAACGCGAAGAAGGTGGCGGAGTGGCTGGAGGCCAACCCGCTGGTCAGCTGGGTCAATTACCCGGGTCTGCCGAGCCACAGAGACTATGAACGGGCCGCGAGATATCTCCCCAAGGGTGCCGGGGCCATAATCGGCTTCGGGATCAAGGGAGGGGTCGAGGCAGGGAAAAAGTTCATCGACAACGTGCAGCTCCTTTCCCACCTGGCCAATATCGGCGACGCCAAGTCCCTGGTCATCCATCCGGCTTCCACCACCCACCAGCAGCTTACCGAGGAGGAGCAGATCTCCACCGGGGTTACTGCCGACTTCATCAGGCTGTCGGTCGGGATCGAGGACGTGGAGGACATCATCGCCGATATCGATCAGGCGTTGAAGGCGTCGCAGAGCTAGTGTCCTGTGCGGTTAGTTCACCGCAAGAATTCCGAGGGATTTTGGTTCCTGGCAAGGCGCGGCGACACAGGCCTAGCGGGGTCTAAGCCGAGGAGCCGGAACGCGACCAGGGGCCAAAAGGCCAGGAATTGTAAGGAAGGAATTAGCCGCACAGGATACTAGCACCGTTCCGCGGCCGTCAGGTGCCGCGCGTTGGCAGACAAAAAAAGGCGATCCCCGATGGGGCCGCCTTTTTTTGCAACAACGTTAGTGGTGTGCGCGCACCAAGCATTCCTGTAAATCGTGTCAGGCGGTTTCATTGCGCAACGCGACAGCATGCCCCTGAATAGGGATGTCTTTACCCGACCCGGGCACCGAGAAACTCATCCAGCTCCCGTATGGCCGTGTCGTAGTCTTCCAGGGAGATGGCCGTGTCTTCCCGCCATTCCCTGGTCTTGTAGTAAACCCTGTCGTAGTAACCCACGAGCAGCTCGGTCATGAAGGGCCGCAGCTCCCACCGCTCCAGGTATCCCGCGATCTCGTCGTATTTTTCCCCGCCCAGTCTCTTGCGAATTCTCAGGAGCGCGTCGGCCATGCCGTCCTTGTAGCCGGGACGGCCGTATTCCTCAATGAGACGATCCACCCGGGTCTCCAGCGAGGCCGCGCACCAGACCTTGATCCCGGCCTGCATGGCCTCGTACAGGTCGCCGGGCAGGGAAAGCCGGCCTATCCTGCGGCTCTCGCCCTCGACAATGATCTGTCTGCCGGGCGGGGAGTGCCTGAAGGCATCCCACAGCAGGCTCTCGAAACGTTTCTGGCTCAGGTCCTGGCTGAGCCCCAGGTCGCCGAACGCCGAGCCCCGGTGTCGGGCAATCCCTTCAAGGTCTATGACCGTATAACGTTCCCGGTCGAGACGGTGCAGCAGGCTCGTCTTGCCGACGCCGGTGAGCCCGTGGATGACCACCAGCGGGCCGGGAGGATGAAAGGGGGAGAAAAAGGAGGTCACATGGGAGCGGTAGCTCTTGTACCCCCCCTGGAGACGCGAGACCGGAAAACCGGTCAGTTCCAGGATTGAGGCCACGGTCCTGCTGCGCAGGCCGCCCCGCCAGCAGTAGACCAGCGTGCGGCGCCCCGCCGCGGCCGCCGCAATCTCCGAGACGATCAGGGGAAAGCGCGCCGCGGTAAGCTCCAGGCCTCTCAGCCGGGCGGCATGGGGGCCGCTGTGCTTGTGCAGGATGCCGATTTCCACCCGTTCTTCATTGTCCAGCAGTGGAACATTGATTGCACCGGGGATGTGGTCTTCCCGGTATTCCAGGGGGGTCCGGACATCCACCACCAGGTGGGTATCGATGAGGTTTTCCGCGAATGGAACGTCAATAAGCATGGGGTTTCTCCGCAAATTGTTCCGAGTATAGCGGAAGCGTCCGGCAAAGCGCAAGACCCGAGGAAGCGGGGCCGCGGGAGCCATGGTCGGATTTGCCGCGGCGGCCGGTCGCCTTGAGTTTTCCCTACCCCTGTGCTATACATTGACACTGGAATCAGCGCCCCGACCACGCCGCGACGCGGTCCTGCCGGGCTCGAAACCGATGTCCCATTCACTGCTTTCGCCTAAGGAGGCTCACATGTGTATTCCCAATAAAATTGCGGGCTATTCCGCCGATTTTATCAAGGCCGTGGAGATCGGCCGGCCGCCCAACGTGGTGCGTCTCTTCCCCCATTCCCGTGCGCTGCTGGTGAGCGGCAAGGTCATCGACCGGGCCATGATCGCCAAGGGGAAGGCCATGGCCATTGCCGCCAACGCCAGGAATACTTTCGTAATACGGGGCGTTCTCAAGGCGGCCCAGCGGGCCAACGCGGCGGTCATCATCGAGATCGCCAAGTCCGAGGGGGGCGCCAAGGCTTACTGCGCCGTCAACTACTGGAACATGGCCCTGTACGTGGACGCCGTCTGCAACGAGCTCGGCATCACCGTGCCGGTGGCCATCCATGCCGACCACTACGGCATCAAGAACGAAAAGGATGTCGAGACGGCCAGGGTCGAGATCCCGACCATGTTCGACGCCGGGATCACCTCCATCGCCATTGATGCCTCCCATCTGCCGGACGACCGGAACCTGCTGGCCAGCATCGCGCTCAATCCCTGCGTCCCTTCCTGGGCCGGCCTGGAGACCGAGGTGGGGGAGATCAAGGGCAAAGAGGGGCTGTCCACCGTGGCAGAGGCGCTGTTCCTCATCAGGGGGATGAACGCCCACGGCATCTTCCCCGACTGGATCGCCCTGAACAACGGCACCACCCACGGTATCGAGGCCAGCGACCAGGGCATCCAGGTGGACCTGACCGCCGACATCCACGCGGCCCTGGAGAAGTACCGGGTGTCGGGCGCCCAGCACGGTACCTCCGGCAACAGCTCGGACAGGCTCAGGGAGATCGCGGCCCGGACCCGCACCACCAAGGCGAACGTTGCCACCGCCCTGCAGATGGTCTCGTGGGGACTCAAGGTGAACGACTACGGCAACGCCATCCTGGATGACGGCGGCAGGTTCATCAAGGAAACCGACCGTGGCATGACCGATGAACTCTGGGCGGATATGGTCGCCTACGCCGATTCCAAGGGGTACAGGCCGGGCGACTACAAGAACCTGAACCTCCCCTTCGAGAACAGGCTCCTTTCCCAGTCGCGCGAGATCCGTGAGCGGATGGTCGCCGGAGTGGAAGAGTTCGTTTTCACCATGATGGCACGGGTGCTGAACTCGGCCGACACGGCTCCGCTGGCAATCGAGGCAATTCTGAAGGCCGGTTCCCATGACTTGGGGCCCAAGGCGACCCGTATCGAGGAACCGGACCGGTGGACCGAGGCACTGATCGCGGAGATGGCTGCGACCATCACTTCCGACAAGGGTCCCGCCGGCAATTTCGACGACTGAGGAATCGAGGCTTCAGGCTTGAGGGTTGGGATTTAGGATTTGGCTTGTAACTTTCAGACTTCAGCCTGATAACCCGAATTTACGAATGAAACAGTACACCAACATCCTCCTTATCAAGCCGGGCGCGGTGGGCGACCTGCTCCAGCTCACCCCGACCCTGAGGGCGCTGAGGCTCAAATACCCGCAAGCCCGGATCTCCCTGTTGCTGGGGTCCGAAGCGGCGGCCAGCATGTTCTTTAACAATCCGAACGTTGACGAGACGGTGGTGTTCGACCGGAAGGGAGAGCATGCCTCACTGGCGGGGTTCTTCCGTCTCAGGAAACGGATCAGCCGGGCCGGCTACGACCTGGTGATCAACTTCCAGCGGAGCAATTTCAGGGCATGGCTGCTGGCGTCGGCCGCCTTTCCCTGCCGGGTCCTGGTTTACCGGAAGGCCCGGGGGAGGACTGTGCACGCTGTGGTCAACCATCTGGAGACCCTGGCCCCGCTCGGGATCGACCCGGCTGCTGCCGATACCTCGCTGGAGCTCTTTCTGGGCCCGGAGGAGCAGACGTTCGCGAATGTCCTGTTCCGTGAGGCCGGGCTGGCGGAGAAGCCGGTCATCGCCCTGAACCCCGGGGCCAGCAACCGGATCAAGTGCTGGAGCACCGGCCAATTCGCGGCCCTGGCCAACCGGCTGACGGACGAACTGGGCGTTGGCATCGTGCTGGTCGGGGGGGGCAACGAGCGGGACCTGGCAGAGGGGATCCGCTCCGGGATGACCGCCGAACCGCTGGACCTGGCGGGCCGCACGTCCCTGTTGCAGCTGGGGGCGGTGCTGGCCTGCGCCGACCTGCTGGTGAGCGGCGACACCGGCCCCCTGCACATGGCCACCTCGGTCGGCACCCCGGTCGTGGGCCTGTTCGGCGCCATCGACCCGTTGCGGACCGGACCGGTAGGGGAGGGACACCGGGTCATACGCCACACCGAGGTCCCCTGCGTTCCCTGCATGGCCAGGTCCTGCTCCCACCGGCCCTACCTGGAGTGCATGGAAAAGATCACCCCGGACGAGGTGTTTGCGGCGGTGGCGGAGATGCTGGCGGAACGGGAGGCGCGGCAATGAGGGTGCTCGTGGTGAAGATGAGCTCCCTGGGGGACATCATACACGCCCTGCCGGTACTGGACTATCTCCACCAGGTCTCTCCGGGGATAGAGGTTGACTGGGTCGTGGAAGAGCCTTTCCGCGACGTGCTGGAGGGGAACCCGCTCATCAGCCGTCTCCACCTGGTCCGCACCAAGGTCTGGCGCAAACGCCCCTTTGCCGCGGACACCCGCCGCCAGATCGCCGAGGTGAGGGATGCCCTGCGTGAGCGCAACTACGACATGGTGTTCGACATCCAGGGCAACCTGAAGAGCGGCCTGGTGGGCTGGCTGACCGGCGCGGAACAGCGCATGGGGTTTACCCGGGAGGTGCTCCAGGAGTCGTTCAATCTGCTGTTCACCACCCGACAGATCCCGATCCGCCGCCAGGACCGGCACATAACCGACCAGTACCTCAGGCTGGTGAGCGTCTCTTTCGGGCGCGACTTCTCGCAGTTCAAGCTCTCTTCCGATATCCGCACCCGGCCCGAGGACGACGAGGCTGCCACGACCCTGCTGGCCACCCTGTCCGACGGGCTGGTGTTCCTGTTTCACTACGGCACCACCTGGCAGACCAAGTTCTGGTTCCGGGAGGGGTGGGTCGATCTGGGCAGGCGTCTGCTTGCGGCCCATCCCGAATCCACCGTGCTCCTTTCCTGGGGGAACGAGGCGGAACGGGCAGCGGTCAGCGACATCGCCGCGGATATCGGCACGGGCGCCCGGGTGCTGGACCGCTACCCCCTCAAGGGGTTCGCGGCCCTGCTGAAGAAGGTTGACCTGGTGGTTGGGGGCGACACCGGCCCGGTCCACATCGCCGCGGCTGTCGGCACCCCCACCGTATCCCTCTACCGGGCCAGTGACGGCAGGCGGAGCGGGCCCCGCGGCCCGGGCCACGTCATTGTCCAGTCCCCGTTTCATTGCGCCTCCTGCTTCCGCACCGAATGTGACCGGGACGACCAGTGCAGGAGGAGCATCACGATCGAGATGGTGTTCAAGGCCGTGGAACAGGCGCTCGCCGGGTGAGAGGGATACGGCGCCCGGATCTCACGGATTAAGAAGAACAGGCAAGACTGTTTACTGGAGTCCGGTCGGCAGTCTCCCAGGAGCTCTGAAGAGGTATCGGTGAGAACATGAAGATCGAATGCCCGTCCTGTCACCTGACAGGGAACATCAACCCTGTGGACGTTCCTGCCGAAGGCCGCAATTTCAGCTGCCCCAGGTGCAAGACCGGCTTTTTCATCGGCAAGCCGGCCCCTGACGCGGACGGCGGATACCTGATGAGCATGTGTCCGGTCTGCCAGTACTCCACCTTCACCGACGAGATGTTCGCGGTCTGTCCCAAATGCAACACCAGGGGGATCGATTACCAGCGGATGCTGCTCAGCAAGTCGCAGGGAAAGAGACCGCGGCCCGCCCATGGTGCCGCAAGCGCTGATGAAGCTGCATCTGTGGTGGATCGCGAGCAGATGCTGCGCGACTTCGAGCTGCTGACCCGTTCCCAGCGCAATCCCGACTTCGACGTGGAACCCCCTCCCGAGGAGGAGGCGGTAAAACCGGCGCTTCCCCTTCCGCTCCGGATCGCCGGATGGGCCTCGGTGGCGGCCGGTGCGGTCTTCCTCCTGTACGGCCTGGCCGGGCTGCTCAACTACTACGGAAAAGACTGGCAGGCAATCCTCTCAGTGCCGCTTCTCGAACCGGTCTCCAAGGTGAAGATCTTCTTCCAGTACGGGTTCTTCCCCTGGCTGCGTACCCTGTATGCCGTCTCCTTTCTCCTGGTCGCCAGCCAATTCTTCTCCCTGCGGCCCTGGGTTCCCAAGGTATTGACCGGGCTCTGCTGGGGCGGCATCGGCCTTATGCTTTTCCAGGAGATCGTCATGGTCGTGAACCGGCTGCTGCTGACCTCCGGCTCCCCGACCGCCATATTCTACGTGGACTGCCTGTTCAGCTTTCTGCTGACGCTGCTCCTCTGGAGCGCCCCGTTTCTCGCCGTGATCTGGCTCCTGGGCAGGGACGAGACCGTGCGCGAGTACCGTGCCGTCCTCTGCCCGTGCAGCGGACCTTCCGCACCATAGGCGGCCGTGATGTTTGAAAGCAGGTTCTTCCTCTACCTGGATCGTATCTCCATCCACTACCAGGAAGCCGGCCGCGGGCCGGTTCCTCTGGTCTTCCTGCACGGATTCGCCTCGGCCCATTCCACCTGGCACGACCTGGCCGGCATGTTCCCTGCCGACCGCTACACCGTCTACCTCCTCGACCTCAAGGGGTTCGGACTGTCTGACAAGCCGAGGGACGGCGCCTATTCCATTGGGGACCAGGCCGAGGTGGTCATCGCCTTTATCCGTCACCTGGGGCTCGATTCCGTTATCCTGGTGGGGCACTCCATGGGAGGGGCCGCGGCGCTTCGGGTGTGCCTGAGGATGCGGGAAGAGACCGCCTTTACGGTGAGAAAAATGGTGCTTATGGATTGCGCCGCTTATCCCCAGCGGATACCCAGGTTCTTCCGCAGGCTCCGCTCGCCCCTGCTGGGGCCGCTGTTCCTGCGCCTCCTGCCGGCGCGGTTCCTGGTGCGGGGGGTGCTGGAAAAGGTGTTCTCCGACCCCGGTGCGGTCACGCCGGAGCGGTACGCGCGTTACAGGGGGTACCTGAAGGGGAGTGGGGTGCCCTACGTGCTGCGGGCCACGGTGAAGGCCATCGATCCGGCCGCCTATACCCGCATCGCCGAGAGCTACCGTACTATCGAGATACCGACGCTGATAATCTGGGGGGAGGAGGACCGGGTCATCAGGGTGAAGAACGCCCACCGGCTGCACGGTGACCTGGCAGGTTCCAGGCTGAAGGTGCTGAAGCAGTGCGGCCACAACCCCCAGGAGGAGCGGCCCGTGGAGACCTTCGGTCACATGGCTGCGTTTCTGGTCGGATAGGGATGGTCGCCGTACGATACGCTCCCCGAAGAACGCCGGACGGCTCCTCTCCGCTCCGGAACGCAAAAGCCTTCACGACGCCGGTCGCCACTGAAAGCGGGACAGCGGGATGCGGCCGTGTTCGTCGAAGATCACCCCTTCACCTTCGAGCAGCAGACGCTGCACCAACTCCATCCAGCTGCCGTCCGCGCGGGGACTGATCATCCCTTTGGCGTTCACGACCCGATGCCAGGGGACCGGACCCTGACCGTCAGACCTGCCGAGCGCATAGCCCACCTGCCGAGCATGGCCCGGTATCCCCGCCAGCCGCGCGATCTGGCCGTAGGTGGCGACGCGTCCCCGGGGAATGCGCGAGACCACGGCATAGATTTCCCGGTATGAAACAGTAGTCAATTCAGATGGCCTCGCATTGCTTTCTCCGGGGCGGTTGTTAAACTGGATTCCGTATGCAAAAAAACACCAAGGAGCAGGATGAGTCATGGCCGATACATCAGACCAGAAACCGTGGAAATTGCTGCGCTCCGAACCCGGACCCGCGTTGCCCGTCTTCAAGGTCCGATACGACTGGATGGAGAATCCACGCAACGCGACTGTCCTGAAGGCGGTGGTGCTGGATTTCCCCGACTGGGTCAGCGTTGCCGCCATTACCGCCGACAACCGCATCGTAACCGTCAGGCAGTACCGGTTCGGCGTCGCCCATTTCACAACCGAGTTGCCGGCTGGCCTGGTCCACCAGGGTGAATCCCACCGGGAAGCCGCCGAGCGGGAGCTGCGGGAGGAGACCGGCTACACCTCCGAGGACTGGGTATACCTGGGATGGGTCGAGCCGAACCCTGCCTACCAGAACAACCGGCTGCACCAGTGGCTGGCCAGGGGTGCCCGGAAAACCCACGAATGTCAAATGGATGCGGGCGAGGACGTGGCAGTCGAAACCCTGCTGCCGCGGGACATTCATCGTTACATCCGGGAGGGCCGGCTGCGGCATTCGCTGGCGCTGCTGTCCCTTTCCCGCATCATGCCCCTGTGGGACGCCGCCGGGACGCAAGACGAGCTGTTCCGGGACCCGCTGGTACTTGATCGGGAATAACGTATCCGCCACGCCTTTCTGAACCCCGCCAGAAGCCACGCTGCCACCGAAGATGTCGAAATCGTCCCTCCGGTCCTCGGTGTACCGCCCGGCCACATCCGTGAGGGGACAGCGGAATCCGCCGCCCACACAAGGGTATGCGTAATCTTCACAATGAAAAGACTCTTCGCGTCAGAACGCATTTCCGTCCTCCGCCGTTCAGAGAAATCAAAGCGAAAACGAGCATCATGCCTTGTCTAAACCCGGGACATTGAGTTCAATCGACCATTCGAATTTCCTTGCCAGGGCTTGCAACTGTTCAAGCCGTTCAGCATAAAGAGTCATATTTTCGATTGGTTGCCGCTTCACGTGACCTCCATTATACGCTGCATCCACTAAATCGACGTATAACTCGAAAGCAAACAGATATCCACTGAATTATACGCCGAAAACGTTCGATCGACGTATAACTCGTCATCGTACAACGGTAGTCCACGGGCGATTACATGGCGCAAGGCATCGGGCGCGCCTATCCTGGCTTGTCGCGGCACGGCTTGGTCCTGTTTATGGTTTCAGGCATGCGTAAATGTAATATATGAAGGTCCCCTTCGGCACCAGAGAGGTTTAAAGCGGAAAACCGGTCCGTAAACAAAGCCCTTGCATAACTGGAGAAAGCGGCCTATACATATACCGAGTATATGTATAGGGGGTGTTGCATGGCGTTATGCGGAGATAATCACAAGGGCCTCATCGACAGGATAAACCGCATCGAAGGGCAGGTGAGGGGTCTGCGGAAAATGGTAGAAGAGGACCGTAACTGCTTCGATACCCTCAAGCAGGTCGCGGCTACAGGCGGGGCAATACGTTCCCTCGGTATGGTGATTCTGGAGGATCATCTGAAGGGATGTGTTTCCAGAGCCGCGCGGGACAATGACAGCAGTGAGGACCTTATCCACCAGGTGATCGAGTTATTCAACAAGTTCAGCAAATAGGAGGGGTTTCACATGATCGGGCGTTTTGCGCGCATCGGCGTTTACCGGGATCTGATCAAGACCCGTGAATTCGCCAGGGTCGCCTTTGCCGGCATCCTGGCCCTGGCCGCCTACCTGGTTGAAAGGTTCGGACCCGCTGCTCCTGTGCTCGTTTCTTGTCTGGCACTCGCGTCGGTGGCGCTCAACGGTATCCCCATCATCTGGGGCGCTGTGCAGGGACTCAGGGAACGGCGGGTAAACGTGGACGAACTGGTGAGCCTGGCAATAATCGCCAGCCTGATCCAGGGCGAGTTTTTCACCGCGGCGGTGGTCAGCTTCGTCATGGTGCTCGGGTCCCTGATCGAAGAGGCCACCAGCGACTCGGCCCGCAAGGCCATACAGAGCCTCATGGATATCGCGCCCGACACCGCCACGCTGCTGATCGACGGCAGGACGGAGACCGTTCCGCTGGATCGCGTGCGCATCGGCGACCGTCTGCTCGTCAGACCCGGGGAACGGATACCGGTGGATGGAAACATCACAAGGGGGATGACCGCCGTGGATGAATCGTCCATGACCGGTGAGCCGATCCCGGTCGAGAAGACGGTCGGCGATCACGTCTCCGCCGGAACGCTGAACCAGAACGGCGTGGTCGAGATGGAGGCCGCGCGGGTAGGCGAGGACACCACTCTCAGTAAGGTGATCAGGCTGGTGGCCGAAGCCGAGGCCCACAAGCCCAGGACGGTCAGGCTGGTGGACCGGTATGCCCGCTGGTTCACCCCGGCGATACTTGCCTGCGCCGGAGTTGCCTGGGCGGCGACCGGAGAGGTAAGCCGGGCAATCGCGGTCCTCATCGTGGGCTGTCCCTGCGCCCTGATCCTGGCTGCCCCCACGGCCGTCATCGCCACCATCGGCAGGGCGGCCAGGGCAGGCATCCTGATAAAGGGAGGGGGATTTCTCGAAGAGGTGGGCCGGGCCGACGTGGTGCTGTTCGACAAGACCGGAACGCTCACCGAGGGAAAACCGCGGATCGATGAAATCGTCACGGTGTCGGGGGTCAGCCGTGAGGCCCTGCTGGCCAAGGCGGCGGGCGTGGAGCAGCACAGCACCCATCCGCTTGCCCGCGCCGTGCTGAAGGCGGCCCATTACGCACGGGTGACCGTCCTGCGGGCGGAGGAGATGATCACCGAGGTCGGTCTGGGAGTGCGGGCACAGATCGGAGGGCATCTGGTGGAAGTCGGCAGCGCGTACCTGGGTGGCGGCAGCCTGCAGGTCCCCACCCCCCTGCGGTACCATCTGGAGACGTTCAAGGACAGGGGGGCGACCCCGCTTGTGGTCTATGAAGACCATCAACCCCTGGGGGTGATGAGCGTTGCGGACCATGTGCGGCCTATGGCGGGCGGATCGATAGACCGGTTGAAATCCCTGGGCATGGGGCGGATAGGCATCCTGTCCGGCGATCATGAGAGGTCGGCCCGGATGGTGGCCGACTCGGTCGGAGTTACCGACGTCTGGTCGGAGCTCAAACCACAGGACAAGCTGGGGATAATCACCGATCTTCAGGGGAAGGGGCACACCGTGGTTTTCGTGGGTGACGGGATCAATGACGCGCCGGCGCTTGCCGCCGCCCACGTGGGAATAGCCATGGGCGGGGCCGGGACCCATGTGGCTCTGGAAACCGCCGACATCGCACTCATGCATGACGACATTTCCAAGCTCCCCCTGCTGGTCCGCCTGGGGCGCAGAATGCTCAGCGTCATCAAATGGAACATCGCCTTCGGCATGCTCTTCAATATCGTTGCGGTGGTCGCCGGCGGCACCGGTCTCCTGACCCCCATCATGGGGGCTGTAGTGCACAATATCGGGTCGGTCCTGGTCGTGCTTTCATCGGCGAGCATGGCCTTTGTTGCGGATGAGAAGGGGTAAGCTGAACAGGCGCAAATCCGCGCCTTTGTCAATTCAACCTGTCATCCTGTTTTTTCCCGCAAGGCAGGACCCAGTTCAGGAGTACCAGCGTGAGGAAGCATTCCGCTACGAGAGCCATTAGTACGCCGGAGACGACGAAGGAGCCCATTATTCACAAGGATCCGGGCCGAGGAAGCCGGGTAAGCGGTAAAATTACATGATGCAGGGTGCCCGGAGCATCCAGCCGAGCCTGTCGCGGCACCTTTTCTTCTCTCGCCATCCCGGATTCAGCTTTATTGAAGCAGGCTAACCGAAAAGTATACTTCGTCAACACCGTTCCCCAAAGGTTCCTAAATGATAACCGATGCAATCCGGGCTCCCGCTGAGACGCAGAGACGCAGGGAAATGCATAAAGCACAGCGGATCAAATCAGGGCAGGGCGAAATGGACGTGTGAGGTGTGTAACATGACTGAAAATGCGATAGGAAACATCGTTGTCGAGTCTGCAATTAGAGCGCAGTGTGTGAACGGTTTGGCGGATTAAAACCCCCCCGCGTCTCTGCGTCTCGGCAGGAGCTTGCCTGGTTCCGGGTTTACCGATAATACCGTTCCCCGAAGATGGCGGTGCCGACCCTTACCAGGGTGGCGCCTTCCTCGATGGCGACCTCGAAGTCACCGGACATGCCCATGGAAAGCTCCTCCATGGAGACGCAGGGGATGTTTTCCGCTGTGATGACGCCGGCCAGGCGTTTCAGCTCGCGGAAATAGGGACGGGCCAGCTCGGGCTCGTCGAAGAAGGGGGGCATGGTCATGAGACCGCGGATGCGGAGGTGGGGAAGGGTAGCGGTCTGGCGGGCCAGTTCGATGACGCCTGAAGTGGTGGTGCCCGACTTGGTCTCCTCGCCGGAGATGTTGACCTGGAGCAGGATGTCGCAGACCCCGTCGCTTTTTTCCCACTGGCGGTTGATTTCCTGTGCCAGTGAGATCCGGTCCACCGAGTGGATCAGGCTGGTTATGCCTGCCAGGTATTTGACCTTGTTGGTCTGGAGGGAGCCGATGAAGTGCCACCGTATGTTGCCGGGGAGGCGGTGAGCCTTGTCGGTGAACTCCTGCACGTAGTTCTCCCCGAAGATTATCTGTCCCGCCTCAAGCGCGGCGGCAACGGCCTCGGCCGGTTGGGTCTTGGAGACGGCCACCAGCTTGACGGACCCGGGGTCGCGTCCTGCCCGCTCGGCTGCCGCGCGGATTCTTTCATGAATGTCCCGCAGGTTGTCGGCGATTGACATCCCTTTTCCCTCCTCAGGCTATGGCGCTAAGGCTGCGCAGCGCCTCCACCACCTCGCAGAGCGGCAGCCCCACCACGTTGGTGTACGACCCCTCGATTTTCCGGATCATGTGGGCCGCGTTTCCCTGAATGGCATAGGCGCCCGCCTTGTCGAACGGGCAACCGGTGGCGATGTATGCCTTGATCTCATCGGACCGGAGGTCCTTGAAATAAACCCGGGTCTTGACGGCCTCGGCGATCTCCCGGCCGGTTTCCCGGTCATGGACGCAATAGCCGGTGATCACCTCGTGGACAACGCCGGAGAGCTTCACGAGCATCCGTTCCGCGTCGGCCGCGTCCGCGGGCTTGCCCATTATCTCCCCACCGCTCACCACGATGGTGTCGGCGCCGATGAAGAACCTGCCTTCGCCGGTCGCGGCCACGGCCCGGGCCTTTTCCCGGGCCAGCCGCAGGGCATGGGCGTCGGGCGCCTCCCCTTCCAGGCAGGTCTCGTCGATTTCGCCCGGCCGGGCCTCGAAAACGATCCCGGCCGAATGGAGGAGCTCGACCCGGCGCGGAGAGGCCGAGGCAAGGATGATGGTCGAGGTCTCAGGCATGGTGGTTCTGGTCCTTTTCGCGTGCCTGCCCGGCAAGCATGTTCAGTCGGCGTCTTCTCCGGCGGAGGATGATAAAAAGGGCCAGCACGGCCAGGATGAGGAGCCCCAGGAGCAGGCGGAGCGCGTCATGGGCCGTTATCCCCGACACCAGGGACAAAAGCCCCATCAGCACCAGCAGGGCCTCCAGGGAGAGGATGCGGCCGATGAGGGTTATTTCCTGTCGTTCCTTGTCATGGTCCATGGTCTCACCTTATCCCAGTTCCGCGCGCCATTTCTCTAACTCCCGCAACGCCCGCTCCGCCAGGAGTTTCCTTCGTTCAGTCTTTTTGACCCGTCCGGGAAGTTCGGAAAACAGCCCGTAGTTGACGTTCATGGGCTGGAAGTGCTTCGGGTCGGCAGTGGTGATGTGGCGTACCAGGGCGCCGTGGGCCGTGGCGTCGGGCGGCGCCGGGAGCGTTGCGTCAGGACCGTGCAGCGCCAGCAGTGCGGCGTTGATCCCGGCGATAAAGCCGGTGGCGGCCGACTCCACGTACCCCTCGACCCCGGTGATCTGCCCTGCGAACAGGATGCGGGGCTGACTTTTCATCCGGAGGAAGGGGTCGAGCACGGTAGGGGCGTTGATAAAGGTGTTGCGGTGCATGGAGCCGAGCCGCACGAACTCGGCCTGCTCCAGCCCCGGTATCATGCGGAACACCCGCTGCTGTTCCGGGTAGGTGAGCTTGGTCTGGAAGCCCACTAGGTTGAGCATGGTCCCCTCGCGGTTCTCCATCCGGAGCTGGACCACTGCGTGGGGTTCCCTGCCGGTGCGCGGGTCCGTGAGACCCACCGGCTTCATGGGTCCGAAGCGGAGCGTGTCGTGCCCGCGGCAGGCCAGCTCCTCCACCGGCATGCATCCCTCGAAGTGGATCAGCTTTTCGAAATCCCGCGCCGGCACCTTGTCCGCGGCCAGCAGTGCGGCCACAAAGGCGTCGTACTCCTCCCGGGTCATGGGGCAGTTGAGGTAGTCGTCGCCGTCCCCCTTGCCGTAGCGGGAGGCCCGGAACACCGTGCCGTAGTCGATGGACGCCTCGGTGACGATGGGCGCGATGGCGTCGTAGAAGTACAGGTAAGGTCCGGTGAGCCGGGAGATGTCCAGTGCCAGGGGCTCGCTGGTCAGGGGGCCGGAGGCGACGACCACGATGCCGTCCCCGGGGATCTCGGTGACCTCGTCGCGGACCACGCCGATGAACGGGTGGCTCTCGATCCGTTCGGTGATGAAGCGGGAGAAGATCTCCCGGTCCACGGCCAGTGCCCCGCCGGCAGGGACCCTGGTGGCGTCCGCTGCCTCCATGAACAGGCTCCCCATGCGGCGCATCTCCTCCTTGAGGAGGCCGACCGCGTTTTCCAGTGAGGCGCCGCGCAGGGAGTTGGAGCAGACCAGTTCCGCCAGGAAGGGGAGGGTGTGGGCCGGCGAGAACCGGACCGGCTTCATCTCGTGCAGGGTGACCGCCACCCCCCTGGATGCCGCCTGCCAGGCCGCCTCGGTGCCTGCCAGGCCGCCGCCGATGATGGTGATGGCGGGTTGGGTCACGCCGTCTCGCCCCCGCCTTCGGGCTTTTCCTTGTAGTCGCATTTCGGACACTTGAGGAAGGCCCCTTCCCGCTTGTAGACCTTTTTCACCATCAACGGGAAGTTGCACTGGGGACAGGGTTTTTCCACCGGCGGGTCCCAGAGGGCGAACTTGCAGTCGGGGTAGCGGTTGCAGGAGTAGAAGAACTTGCCGTAGCGGGACTTCTTCTCGGTCAGCTCACCCTTGCCGCATTCGGGGCAGGTGACCCCGGTCCCCTTGGGTTTCACCAGAGGCTGGATGTTCTTGCATTCCGGGTAGGAGGAACAGGCCAGATACTTGCCGTAGCGCCCCTCCTTGATCAACATGGGGCTGCCGCACTTGTCGCACTCTTCCTCGGAGAAGACCGGCTCGGCCTTTTCCTCCCGGCCGCTCTTCTCGATGGCGCGGGTGTAGCGACAGCCGTCCTGGTAGCCGGAGCAGGCAATGAACTTGCCCCGCTTGCCCAGCTTCTCCACCAGCGGTTTGCCGCATTCGGGACAGTCCTCGCCGATCTCCTTGACCCGCCGCGGCTCGCTCAGCTTTTCCTTGAGCTGGGCGGTGAAGGGCCCCCAGAACTCGCGCAGCAGCTGCTTCCACTGCTTCTCCCCGCGGGAGACCTGGTCCAGCTCCTCCTCCAAGCCGGCGGTGAAATGGTAGTCCACGTACTTGGGGAAGTCCATGGTCAGCAGGTCGTTGACCACCATGCCGGTGTCCTGGGGAATGAAGCGCTTCTTTTCCAGCACGGCGTATTTCCGCTCTATCAGGGTATTGAGGATGGTGGCGTAGGTGGAGGGGCGGCCGATGCCGTACTCTTCCAGGGTCTTCACCAGGGTCGCCTCGGTGTAGCGGGGGGGCGGCTGGGTGAAGTGCTGTTCCGGGATGATGTCCAGCAGGGTGAGTGCCTCCCCTTCCTCCAGGGGCGGGAGCGTTCCCTCCTTCTCCTCGTTCTCGTCGTCCTTTCCCTCGATGTAGAGCTTCATGAAGCCGGGGAAGCGGATCACGCTCCCGGTGGCCCGGAAGGTGTTCCCCGTGCCGGCGGCGATATCCACCGAGGTCTGGTCCAGCAGGGCCTCGGCCATCTGGCAGGCCACGGTCCGTTTCCAGATCAGCTCGTAGAGCCTGAACTGATCCGGGGTCAGGTGTTTCTTCAGCTCGGCCGGGGTCTTGGAGAGATAGGTGGGGCGGATGGCCTCGTGGGCCTCCTGGGCGTTCTTGGACTTGTTCTTGAAGTGGCGCGGCCTGGCAAGGGCGTAATCCGGGCCGAACATGGAGCTGATCAGTGCGTGGGCCTCCTTGAGCGCCTGGCTGGAGAGGTTGACGCTGTCGGTACGCATGTAGGTGATGAGACCGATGGTCCCCTCGCCGCCGATGTCGATCCCCTCGTACAGCTTCTGGGCCGTGGCCATGGTCTTCTTGGCCGAAAAACCGAGCTTTCTGGCCGCCTCCTGCTGCAGGGTGGAGGTGGTGAAGGGGGGGGAGGGGTTGCGCTTCTTCTCGCTCTTCGTGACCCTGGCGACGCTGCACGCCTGGTCGAGCAGGGTCCTCTTCGCGTTCTCGGCCGCGGCGGCGTCCGGCAGGTCGAACTTGCCGAGCTTTTTGCCGCCGAACTCCACCAGGCCGGCGCGGAATCCCTGGCCGCCACGGTTCTGCAGGCTGGCCGTCACGGTCCAGTACTCCTGCTCCTTGAAGGCTGCTATCTCCTTCTCCCGTTCGCAGATCAGCCGCAGCGCCACCGACTGGACCCGGCCGGCGGACAGGCCGTAGCGGATCTTCTTCCAGAGAAAGGGGGAGAGGTTGAAACCCACCAGGTAGTCCAGGACGGAGCGGGCCTGCTGGGCGTCCACCAGGTCCGGCGAGATGTCGCGCGGGTGCTTGACTGCGTGGGTGATGGCGTCCCTGGTGATCTCGTGGAACACCACCCGTTTCACGTCGATGCCCGACTTTTTCGGGTCGATCCCCAGGGCGGCCAGCAGGTGCCAGGAAATGGCCTCACCTTCCCGGTCGGGGTCGGTTGCCAGGAGAAGGGCGCTGGAGTGTTTCAGCTCCTTTTTCAGCTCCTGCAGGTGTTTCTTGCTTTCGGGAAGGATAGCGTATTTCGGCTCGAAGTCGTTCTCCGTGTCCACCGATCCCTGTTTGCTGGGAAGAGCGCGGACGTGTCCGTAGGAGGCGCGGACCTTGTAGTCCTTGCCGAGGAATTTTTCGATGGTCCGTGCCTTGGCGGGGGACTCTACGATAACGAGGTTTTGAGGCATTTATTCACCGTGTCTCAGGGCAGGGGTGCGGATGGCGGGTTGAAGCCCATCGATTCCCTGCCGGGGTCTGTTCGGGGTCAGGCGATGGAAAAGCGCTTTCCGGGATACTGGGTTATGACGCCTTTCAGTTCCAGGCGGAGTAAAATAGCGGAAACTTCCGCCACTGTCAACGCGCATTTTTCCGTGATCTCGTCGATGTGGAGCGGCGTTGTGGACATTGTCGAGTAGACGGCCGCCTCCCTGGGGGAAAAGCTCAAGCGGGGTGGTGGGGGTGGGGATTGCTCTGAGGGAACCATTCCGGTCAGTTCTTCCAGGATGTCCTCGACCCTCTCCACCAGTTTTGCCCCCTGTTTGATGAGGCGGTGGGTGCCGCGGCTGTTCATGGAATGAATGTTACCCGGAATCGCGAAAATGTCACGCCCCTGTTCCAGGGCGCACTGGGCGGTGATGAGGGAGCCGCTTCCCTCCGCCGCCTCCACGACCAGCACCCCCTGGGAGAGGCCGCTGATGATGCGGTTGCGTCTCGGGAAGTTCTCGGCCAGGGGGAGGGTGCCCATGGGGAACTCCGAAACCAGGGCGCCATGTGCGGCCATCCTGGAGAATAACGTCCGGTTTTCCGTGGGGTAGGCGATGTCGATGCCGCAGCCGAGCACGCCGATGCTCCTCCGGTCCTCGTCGAGCGCGCCCCGATGGGCCGCGGCGTCTATTCCCCTGGCCATGCCGGAAACGACCGTTACGCCGTGCCGCGCCAGGTCGCGGGCCATCTGTTCGGTGACGGCGAGGCCGTACGCCGAGGCGCGTCGCGACCCCACGACGGCGACGGCCGGCTCGCTGCTTCGCAGCTCTCCCTTTACGTAGAGCAGGGGGGGAGGGTCCGGAAGTTCCAGCAGCGACCGCGGGTAGTCGGGGGAGTGGAGCGTCACGACCCCGGCGCCCGCCCGCCTGACCAGTGCGCACTCGCGTTCAGCGGCTTCGCGGTAGTCATGGCCGAGGATAGAGGAGACCGCGGCGGGGAGGATCCCGCGCACCGCGGCCAGCTCCGTCTCCGTGGCGGCCAACGCCCGTTCAGGAGTGCCGAAGTGCTCGACCAGCCGGCGGAAGGTCACGTTCCCCACCTGGGGGGCGCTCTTCAGGGCAAACCAGAAATATTCGTCCATGGGTTTAAAAAAAGACCGGCCGTGGGGCCGGTCTTTTCCGCTGCGTGTTATCTCTTCACGAGTTTGACCTGGTCACCCGGGGAGAGCTCTTCGGCGCTCTTCACCACCAGCGCCGTGGATGTGTTGTTGCCCAGCTCAACCACCACGACCGCGCCGATCACCTTTTTGGGCAGGTTCCCCACGTCCCTGGCGACATAGTCCGGATTTGGGGACACGTCCCTGAGCACGTACAGTAGGTTGCCGACCTCAAGCCCCTGAGCCTTGCCCAGGTCCAGGAACACCACGTCCTCGGCGCCGATGGTCAGGTTCCCCATCCTGGAATCCAAGATGTAGCCGTCCAGCTCCCGGTCGGAGCCCTTGAGCGTCACTTCGCGCCTCTTGTCGCGGGACGGCAGCAGCCAGTTTCCGGGTCCTATCTCCAGGTACGACTTCGTGACGAGCGCGCTGGAGCTCTTCTCGGCTATCTCGGTGAGCTTCAGGCTGCCCATGGAGAGGATCTTGTATCCCATGAAATCTCCGGTAACCGGATGGTGGACCTTCTGCATCTTCTTGAAGATGGAGTACCGGTCGCCGACCTTTGCCCCGGCCGAGGCGCCGATGTCCGTATAGACCGTGTCTTCCTGGCCCACGTAGAGCCGTTCGTGGTTGGTCTGGACGATCGACCCCGCGGGCTCGATAGCGTCTTCCAGAAGGAAACCTTCCGCGCCGGTGACCGTGAACACCCTTTCGGCGACCGCCTTTTCGATCACTGCCGGCTGTTCCGGAGCCGGCGCCGCCTCTTCTATCTCGATCCTGTCCGGATAGATCCGGACCCGCTGCCCGGGATATATGAGGTGGGGATTGGTGATCTTCTGGTTGCGCGCCCATAGGTCGGGCCAGTAGAAGGGGTCCTTGAGGAAGCGGTCCGACAGGCCCCAGAGGGTGTCGCCCCTGCGGATGACGTAGATGGTGGGCTCATCCGTCTGGGCTCCGACGTCAAGCGGGGTGAAGGAGGACAACAGGGAGAGGAATACCGCGAACATAATCCTTTTCATAGACACCTCATGGCTTTCGGAGTTGTCGGCACGCACCATCAATCACGGTTTTAGTGGTTCGTCTGCGATGTTGCCTTGTTATAAAACAGATTCACGGCCCAGCCGTTCCCTGGCCTTGGCGGCCGCCGGACTCTCGGGATAGCTGGAGACCAGGTTCTGCAGCATGGCCGCGGCGCTGTCGTTCTGCTTCAGGGCATAGAGGGTGTATCCCGCCTTGAGCATGGCGTCCGGGACCTTGCTCCCCCCGGGATAGCCGCTGATGACCTTCTTGAAGGCTTCAAGCGCCTGGGGGAGATTGGAGCGTGTGTAGTGGCACTCGCCGATCCAGTACTGGGCGTTGACGGCGTACTCGGAGTCGGGATACGCCTTGATGAAGGCGTTGAACGATTCGATGGCCTCTTCGTACTTATCGGCGCTGTAGAGCCCGAAGGCCTTCATGTAGGCTTCGGATCCGACCCCGGCCCTGTTTTTCGAGGGAGCGGGTTCGTCCTTGTTTATGAGTTCTATCTTCCGGTTCGAGTCTTCGGGGGGAGCGGCGGTCTGTCGGGCGCGCATCGAGCCGACTGCGGCCCGGAGGTCGGCGACCGTGTCCCGCAGCTCGCGTATGGTGGCGCTGTTGGTCTTCACCTCATTCTGGAGGTCCTTCAGCTCGTTGAAAAGCATGGAAATCTGCACATTGGAAAGATTGTTCGCCTTGGCGAGGGATTCGACCCTGTATTCCAGTTCCGACTGTTTTGTGAGGATCGCATCCTGACTTGCGCACCCGGTGAGCGCAAAAACGACAAAAACGGCGAGAAAACCTCTGTTTGTGGCCATTTCCCCCCCCTGAAAGATTTTCTATGTGTAAAGCTAAATGGGCAGTTTGTCAAGGAGAAAGCAGGCTTTCCGGTTCACTGTAACACGGTAATATGATAGTGTTTCCGCCGTGCATCAATGAGGTTCGAACGGAAAGGCGGATTGTTCAGTGAAAATTCCGGAACTGCTGGCCCCGGCCGGCAACTTTGAAAAGCTCAGAATGGCCGTCCACTACGGGGCGGACGCGGTTTACCTGGGTGGAGAAGGGTACAGCCTCAGGAACCTGGCGGACAATTTCTCGCTCGACCAGCTGGCCCGGGCGGTCGACTACGCCCACGGCCGGGGGGTGAAGGTTTACCTGGCGACCAATATCTTTGCCGGCAACGCCGACCTGGGCGGGATGCGCCGCTACCTGGAGCAGGTGGCCGACATCCCGCTGGATGCCTGCATCGTGGCCGATCCCGGGGTCCTCGACATGGTCGGGGAGATCTCGCCCCAACGGCCGATCCACCTCTCGACCCAGGCCAACACCACCAACTGGAGAAGCGCCCGGTTCTGGCAGCGGCAGGGGGTGAGCAGGGTCAACCTGGCCCGGGAGATGGGCCTTGCGGAGATCCGGGAGGTGAGGGCGCGGGTCGATCTGGAGCTGGAGATGTTCGTCCACGGCGCCATGTGCATCTCCTATTCGGGCCGCTGCCTGCTGTCCGGCGTCATGACCGGCAGGGACGCGAACAAGGGCGAATGCGCCCATCCCTGCCGCTGGGGGTACGCCATCGTGGAGGAGCAGCGGCCCGGCCGCTGTTTCCCGATCCTGGAGGACGAGCGGGGCACCTTTATCTTCAACTCCCGCGACCTCTGCCTGCTGGAATACCTCCCGGATCTGGTGGAGAGCGGGGTGGACTCGCTGAAGATCGAGGGAAGGATGAAGGGGGCCCACTACGTGGCGTCGGTGGTCAGGGTCTACCGCGAGGCGCTGGACCGCTACCGGGAGGACCCGCACGGTTACCGGACCAGGCCGGAGTGGCTCGACGAGCTGGGCAAGATCAGTCACCGGGGCTACACCAGCGGCTTTCTGTTCGGT